>JABAOH010067219.1_pt1 | contig 44709 bp, 29 predicted proteins | sample 7062181 | NCBI WGS metagenome assembly JABAOH01 (sample SAMN14538630, study PRJNA623070) | marine sediment metagenome | biome: marine biome [ENVO:00000428]; feature: marine pelagic biome [ENVO:01000023]; material: deep marine sediment [ENVO:00002113]; isolation source: pool of 5 deep marine... | reverse complement strand
GAAAATGCTTTCTGGGATGGTTCCACCATGACCTTTGGCGATGGTTATACCACCTTTTATCCATTGGTAGGATTAGATGTTGTCAGCCACGAAGTCAGTCACGGCTTTACCGATTATAATTCCGATTTGATTTATTCGGGTCAATCGGGTGGAATTAATGAATCATTTTCAGACCAGGCCGGTGAAGCAGCTAAATATTACATGAGAGGGACCAATGATTTCATGGGTGGTTATGATATCTTTAAAGACCCTGACGGTGCCCTGAGGTACCTGTATGACCCGCCATTGGATGGTAAATCCATCGATCATGTTAACGATTATTATGATGGCATGGATGTTCACTACAGCAGCGGTATTTTCAACAAGGCGTTTTATTTAATCGCCACCTCTTCGGGTTGGACNNCGGGTTGGACGACACGAAAGGCCTTTGATATTTTTGTAAAGGCCAACCAGGATTACTGGACCCCCAGCACCAATTTCCAGCAGGGTGCCGAAGGTGCCCTTGATGCAACCCTGGATTATGGGTATAACTGCCAGGATGTCGTCAATGCCTTTGCAGTTGTGGGTATTACGTTAACCTGTCCTGGACCCCCGGTTGCTGATTTTGTGGGTTCCCCCACTTCCGGCGGTCTGCCGTTAACAGTGAATTTCACCGATTTATCCACCAACAGTCCCACCTCGTGGTCATGGGATTTTGGAGATACCGGGACTTCAACCACGCAGAACCCCAGCCACACCTATACCGCGGCCGGCAATTACACCGTATCCTTGACCGTTACCAACGCTTCCGGGTCTGACACCGAAACCAAAGTTGATTATATAACCGTTCTGCCGCCGCAGCCCCCGATTGCCGATTTTATTGCCAGCTCCACCGACATTTCAGTGGGTGACAGCGTCACCTTTACAGATCAAACCCAAAATGCCCCGACCTCATGGTCCTGGACCTTTGAAGGCGGTACGCCCTCCACCAGCACGGCGCAAAACCCGACGGTTACCTATAATACCGTGGGTACATTTAACGTGACCTTAACCGCCACCAATGCCCAGGGCAGCGATACCGAAACCAAAGTGGATTATATTAATGTGGCCGAGAAACCCTACTGCACATCATCGGGAAACAGCCAGAGTTATGAATATATTACCCGTGTCGTGGTGGCTGATCTGGACAATTCCTCGGGACCCTCTCCTTACTCTGATTTTACTTACCTGTCGGCTCATGTAATCCAGGGAAATTCGGTTAATGTTTCCTTAACTCCCGGTTTCCCGGGCAGCTCGTATACAGAAAACTGGAAAATATGGATCGACTATAATGGAGATCATGATTTTGAGGATGCAGGAGAAGAAGTGTTTGCCGGTTCCGGGAGTTCTGTTGTAACCGGCAGCTTTACAGTTCCGACTTCCACTATTATTGGTGACACGCGGATGCGGGTGTCTATGAGTTGGAGCAGCCAACCACCGATATGCGGGACTTTCTCCTATGGTGAAGTGGAAGATTATACCGTCAATATCAGTGATGGAGGTGGTCAGCCGCCGGTGGCAGACTTCACTGCCAGTGCAACAACCATTACCGAAGGTCAAAGTGTAGACTTTACCGATCTTTCCACCAACGATCCCGACACCTGGGATTGGACCTTTGCCGGAGGCACACCCGCCACCAGTACCCAGCAAAATCCCACTGTTACCTATTATACCGCCGGTACCTATACGGTGACATTAACCGCCACCAATGCCTTTGGTAGCGATACAGAAACCAAGACCAACTACATCACGGTGAATCCGCCCGCTCCCGGCATCGTATTCGAGACAGGCGTTTTAAGCAGTGTGGGCAGTACCTGGCAGACCGTGACACTGCAAAACAGCTATACCTCCATGGTGGTGGTTTGCAGTACAAGGTTGCTGAACTCCTCGACGTTACCTGCGGTAACCCGGGTAAGGAATGCCTCGGGTAACAGTTTTGATGTCAAGGTCCAGAATCCCAGCGACTCTGCCTTAAGCGGGTATACTGTCCATTACTTTGTTGTTGAAGCGGGCGTATACAATGTGGCTGAACACGGCATCAAAATGGAAGCAGTCAAAGTGACCTCCACGGCTACAGCGCGCAGAGGCGCGTGGGTCCTTGAAGCACGAAGCTACCAGAACAGCTATACCAGCCCGGTGGTCCTGGGTCAGGTAATGACCAATAATGATGCCGATTGGTCTGTATTCTGGGCCAGCGCTGGCAGGACCTATCCGCCTTCTGCCAGTACCTTCAGGGCCGGTAAACATGTCGGCGAGGATACAGATACCACCCGGGCAAATGAGACCATCGGCTATGTTGTGTTCGAGCAGGGCAGCGGGACCATTAACAGCACACCCTTTACCGCGGCAGTAGGCGCTGATATTGTACAGGGACCGGGTAATACCTCAACCGGTTATACCTATACCTTTAGCTCCGTACCCAATGCCAATGTGGCCATTATCAGTGCGGCCGGTATGGACGGCGGCAATGGTGGATGGCCGGTCATGTATGGTGCCAATCCTTTGACCAATACATCTTTGACCATGGTGTTTGATGAAGACCAGATCCTTGATTCCGAACGCAACCACGTCAACGAACAAGTGGCATATATCGTGTTTGGTCAATAAAACGTCATGAATAATTAACAATGTGGGGGCGTTATTTATAACGCCCCCATGTTTTTTTAATCCATTGGATGAACAAGTATTGCTCACGCACAAAGTAGTTTTCTCTCTTAAACACTGCATTAAATCAACACTTCAGCACTCCAGGAGCAAAAGTGGGAGGGTGGAGTGGTCATTTTATGGCTGGAAAAGTGAATAAGAATCTTATATAATAGTATCTTAAAAATTCAATAGTTCAATAGTTAAGAAATAACAATGGCTATGATATCGACGAGGAGTAAAAGAGTACTGGTTACCGGCGGTAGAGGGTTTCTTGGTCGTGCGGTTGTGGAACGACTGGTAAAAAGGGGTGACCGGGTTTGCAGCTTCTCGCGGGGGTACTATGAGGAACTGGAATCCATGGGAGTTGTGACAATTCAGGGGGATTTAAGTGACGGGGAAGCGCTTGACAGGGCAGTCAACGGTATGGACCTTGTCTTTCACGTGGCCGGGAAACCTGGAATATGGGGGAAATACTCAGATTTTTATCAGGCCAATTACATGGGGACGAAACATGTGGTTGATGCCTGTATCAAACACAAGGTTCCAGCGCTTGTTTATACCAGTTCTCCCGCTGTTGTTGTCAGTGGGAAAGACCTGGAGGGGGTAGACGAATCGGCTCCCTATCCTGACCGATTCCATTCTCATTATGCGAAAACAAAAGCCATGGCTGAACAATATGTTACAAAAAAAGCAAAAGAATACAGGAACAAAAAAGACGGGTTAAAAGCAATTTCTTTAAGGCCGCACCTGATATGGGGACCTGGGGACAACCATATCATACCGCGTATTATTGCACGGGCAAAACGATTGGTAAGAGTTGGCAGGCGCAATTGTTTGATCGACACCGTTTACATTGACAATGCGGCGGATGCTCATATTTTGGCAGCGGATAAACTGGAAACGAACCCTGAATTATCCGGAAAGGTGTATTTCATCAGTCAGGGGGAGCCCCTTGCGATATGGGATATGGTAAACCGTATATTAAAATCGGCACACCTTGAACCGGTAGAGCGCAGTGTCCCATATCCGGTGGTTTGGTTGATTGGATCCCTGCTGGAAATCATTTACAAAATTTTCAGGCTCCCCGGTGAACCCCTGATGACCCGTTTTATTGCCAATGAACTTGCGACCGCCCATTGGTTTGATATCAGTGCTGCCAGGAGAGACCTGGGGTATAACCCGAAGATCTCAATAGAAGCGGGCCTTATACGGCTTGAAGAGTGGTTGCAAAAGAACCACCCGTCTCATCCTGGTTGAAGAAATTCTTAACAAGGCTATAAATGTACAAATTAATCAACATATTATGTATATGGTAATTACATGGAACCAAAAAAAGCTAAATTAAACACGTCATCGATGTTTGAAAGTTTGGGGATATCGCTCCCTGAGAAGCGGCTGTCCACTGGGGATTTAGTGAACTCCTGCCGCCATTGGATTAAATTTGATCTCCAGAAGCTTACGGGCATTCGCGAGCGCCGGATTTGCTCCAATGGCGAGGATTCCTACTCACTGGCGATCAATGCCGCCCTGGATTGTCTGGCTCATTCCCGCTACACCGCCGAGGACATTGACGTTCTGATTAACTGCAGTATCACCAAGTACAACAGCGATTTGAACTATCAATTCGATCCCCCCCTCAGCTTCTTCGTCAAAGAAGCCATCGGGGCGAAGCGTGCACTTTATTTCGACGTAACCAATGCCTGCGCCGGCATGCTTACCGGCGTTTACATTCTTGATAACTATATTCGCCGGGGAATTATTCGCTGTGGAATGATAGTAAGTGGTGAGTACGTCAGCTCTATCAGTGACAATGCCGCGCGCGAAATTCGAACGATTCTTAGCAAGCAGCTCGCTTCGCTGACCGTAGGAGATGCCGGTGCTGCACTCATCATGGACCGGGCCAAGGATGGCATACCCGGGATCACCGCCTGCGAGTTGGAAACCTACGCAGAACACAGTAACCTGTGCATTGGCAAGGCCTGTAAGAATGCCCCGGGAGCTGCCATGTTCACGGAAGCCCGGAAACTTCATAATGTCGCCATTTCCTTGGCACACCCCACCATGCTTAGGACATTAAAGAAAAGCGGGGTTTCCATCCAGGATATCGACTGGTTGATTCCCCATCAGACTGCTGCGCGTGCCATCCGGGCCGGTACCAGGAAAATTGGGGCCCGGGTGGGGGGGGTTCCCAGATATGTCGTCTACAACCTGGCGGAATTCGGGAATACCGCTTCAACGACTCACTTCGTCGCGCTTTATAAGTATCTGCAGGAGCAACGTTTTCGTCCCGGCGATCGCATCCAGCTTCTGGCCTTTGCCTCGGGCGTTGTAATCGGAAGTGTCATCTTCACCATGGACGAGCTGTGCCGGAAATACCCCCGGCAATTGCAAGACGATGCAAAGGAGTAGGACCATGGGAGCAATAATTGAAAGCGTTCACGCCTGTCAACCTCGCCATTGGAAATTGCACGAAGGGTCCGTGGCCCTGGCCGCCCGGGCCGCCAATGAATGCCTCCAACAGGCAAACTGCCCAGCAAACAACCTGGACCTGCTGATTAACACCGGTGTCTATCGGGACCAGCATATTTGTGAACCGGCTCAAGCCTCGTTCATTCAACAGCGGATTGGTGCCAATACAGAGCCGCCGCCAGAGGGCCAAAAAGGAACGTTCTCCTTCGACCTGGCTAACGGGGGCTGTGGTTTCCTGGTTGCCATCCAGGTCATCGATAGCTTTATCCGCTCCGGTGAGGCCCAATACGGCATGGTGGTAACCAGCGACATGGATACCAATCCCGCTGTCTCCGAAGGGGCGAATTTCACCCCAGCCGGGGGGGCGCTGCTCTTGAGTTCCGACCATTCCGGGTACGGTTTTTCGGAATTCCACTTCGACCCCTTCTCCCACCACGCTCATATGTTCGATGCTTATGTATCCTGGGTGAAGAACAAAAAACCCCGGCGTCTGCGGCTTTTGCCTTATTCGGGCCATGCCCTCTTGATGGAAAAGGACGATCGTTACCTGGCCGCGTGCGTGGAATGCAGCCAAACGGCGTTGAACCACTTCCTGGAAAAGGTCGGAATGAAACCGGAAGAAATAGATTTGATTATCTCTTCTCATTATCCCCCTGGTTTCCCACGCGCCCTGGAAGAGTCTCTGGCTGCCGGCAGTAAAAAAAACCGGGTGGTAGATGTTACCGATCGGTTCGGAGCAGTTTACACCGCGGGGATTGCCGCTTCGCTGCAGGCTGCCATGCTTAGCGGTCAATGGGGCAACGTCCACAACGTTCTTTTCCTGGCTGTGGGTGCCGGCATTCTTGTGGGAGTGGCACTCTACAAGGTCAAACCTCCCCACACTTCAATTTCCTATTGAAGGGGGCTTGAGGGTACCTCGCCGTATTGATACCGATATGCTTCCATGTTGGAATTTACATGGATAAATTGTTTTACATAAATCAAACACTCTGTCGATTATAAGTTACAGGTGGAGAGTAATAGGGTGTAAATCACAAAACACTCAATATACAAATCATAAATCACGATTAAAAGCAAATTTTGTTCGCCAACATATTGACAATCTAATTGACTTCTTATAAAATAGAAAGATATAAACAAGGTAGGTGTCAGATCGAAGAATAAAATGGAGAAAGGAGAAACGTAAATGTCACAAATAAGTCCATATAACATAAGGGCCATGATTCCCATCGATTCAGTCATGTTTGTTGACCGGGAGCGAGAAAAACGTCGGATTGAAGCAATGATATCCTCAGATACGCCTCAATCCGTTTCCATTATAGGAGAGCGTCGTATTGGAAAATCTTCGCTGGCTTTTAGAGTTTATCACAAAATGAAAGAAATGGAAAAAACATTGGCGGTCTACCTGAATTGTGATGGGCTTTCGGATCTTCTTAATTCAAAAGATAAGTTTTTTGAATTGTTGAATAAGTTGTTTTTAGAGGTTTTGGAGGATAAGCCGGAAATTAAAGCGCTTTTGGGAAAAGAAAGTAATACACTTTTTGATACCTATACCTCTTTTAAAACTTTTATACAAAACTGTGGTAAAAGAAAAGGAATTAAAACTATCATCTTTATAGATGAGTTTGAACACCTACCGAAAAATAAATTTGCTGATAATACCTTTTTTTCGAATTTGCGAGCTATGGCTGATAACCCAGACAATCATATGGCTTTTGTGACTATTTCGAAAAAGGAACTAGAAAAATTGGCTCATCAATCAATTACAACTTCAAATTTCTGGAATATTTTTGTAGTTGTTATCATTGGCCTTCTGGACCAAGAAAGTATTGACAAGTTGAGGAAGTATGGATTTGAAAGAGATTATTTTTCTTTAACGGAAGAAGAAATCAAAAAAATTCATTATTATGCGGGTTATTTCCCTTTTTTTAACCAGATGGTGCTTGACTTTCTTTGGAATTCAAAATCACATAATGAGCCCATGGATTGGGATAATTTGGAGGTAGAGATCTTTCCACATTATAAAGAATTGTGGGAGGGGCGGTCTATAAAAGAGCAGAAGTTGCTGAAAAAATTAATATACAAAAATTACTTAGATGATTTTGCTTTAAAAGAGATGCGAACTCGTGGTATTGTATCAGAGGAAAATGATAGCTATTTTGCTTTTTCCGATTATTTTGAAGATTTAATTAAAAATAGATTTAGAATAAATCGGAAAAAGGTTACATTTGAGAGAATCTTACAGTATTCAGTAAAAATATTGGATATTTTTAAAAAAATAAAAGAAATTTCAGGGGGGAAAGGCAATTAACCATGGCAAGGATTATATTGGAGGCAATAAAACTGGCGCCGCGGCTTATATGGCAATTTTATATACAACCTTCAAAAGTATACGATTTTATAAGTAAAGGAAAGGATAATATATACATTTCAACATGGTTATTCTTTTTTTTCGGACTTTTCGCAGGAAGTATTACGGCCATCCCCCATTATTGTCTTTATGGAGATGCTTACAGAAGCATATTATTCGCATTCTTATTCGCACTCTCAGTCGTATTTGCGGTCGCATTTGCAGGCATATTCGCAGTTGCAGGCTCAATCGCATTATCATTCTCAGTCGCATTGGCAGTCGCATTCGCAGTGGTAATAGCATTTGCATTCCCAGGCTCAGTGGTACTGGCAGTTACAGGCACAGTCGCAGGGGCAATCGCAGGGGCAATCGCAGTTGCATTTTCTTTTGCAGGCGCATTCTTAGTCGCATTGGCAGGTACCATCGCAGCCGCATTCCTGGTCGCAACTAAAATGGAAGAGGGCCCTATAACAAAATTTCTTATTAAAATTCTTAATAAACCGGAAACAGCAATCGTACTAATGGGACTATCCATAATATTCTGGTTCCTTTTTTATCTTCTTTTTAAACTCAAAATGAAAAAAAATCACAAAGTTGCGCCCCTTATTTTTGGAGCCGCTTTGATTTTATTGCTGTTACCTGGTGCAAAAGGGGGATTAAAGTCTTTCGAGGCAATCTTATTTCCATTTTCTTTTTTGATAGGGTACACATTTGTTTATTATTTCTTTTTTATTGAAATAAACAAATTTTTTGAAAAAAGTGTGAAACGTAAAAAAACGAACGCTGAAAATATACTCAGTCAAAGATATGAGAAATTTCAAAAAACAAGTCTTTTATGGTTTCCATTGATTACTGTTTTAATTTACCTTTTTGCCCATTTAAATGAGAAAATAAAAATCAATACTTCCCTACACATAGTCGCTGTCGGATTTGTCTTCATCCCACTTATTATTGTTCATGTACCCGATTATTTGATATACCTACCCCTGTGGATCAGAAAGCAGCAAAAAATAATGGAAAGTAAAAACACCAGGGAATCAATACTAAATTTCGAAAACTCCATTTTATTTAAACACGAATTATTATTTTTTCAATTACCCGGTTTGAATAAAATTCTGACCTCTTATGTGGAGAATAAAAAGATAGGAATCACTGAAACGGTAAAACATATTGTTAACCTTTACCTGTTTACCTCTCAAAAAAAACAAGCTTTAAAAGCAGTTGTTGATTTATCGAAGAAAAAAGCATATTTACACCACCTTTTCCTTTCATTGCTTGAATTCAACGGTGATGACTTAATAAAGCATCTTGCCACCTCTAATCGAGTGGCTAAACTTTACCTTATGTTACTTGAAACAATAGATTTCAAAAAAATTGATAAAATTGATGGCAGCAATTTAGCATGGCTGCTGAGGAGGGATATCTTCAGGGTTTCTAAAAATGAAAAGCGTGAATTTATTCCAGAAACGCTTGAATCCCGGATATACTTTGTATACCTTGAAATGACTAAAGAGGAGGGATATCGCTTTAATGAAGAAATGATAAAAACTCTAGAAGCGGATCATATTTTATTGACAGCCGAAGGCTTGAAAGATATTTGCAGGGCATCCGGTAAATTGGAAGAGATAAATGAATTTCCCACGGAAATAAATTATTTCTCTTTTATCAAGATAATATCTTCAGAATTAAAAAAGATAAAAGATACTCTTCTCAAAATAAACGCCATCGAACGGATTGAAAGCCGACGATCTACCTTAAGCGATCAAAAGCAAAAATTCGAAGATCTCATAAACAATGTAGTTCCAAAACTCTTTGAACCATTTAGACATGTATGGAATAGCGGATTAAATCATTGTATAGAGGTTATTGAAAAGGAAATACAAATATTGCAAGGTTCCGCTGTTCTTACAATTGAATTGAAAAACAATGAAATTCTTGCATCCGAAAAAGAACAAAATCTTTATTTTGAAATTTTTAACAAAGGCCAGGAACTGGCTACTAACATATCCATTACTCTCAAGACAGACAACCATGAACACTTCTTTCCCGGCAATACTATGGAGAATATTGATGTGATAGAGTCTGACACAGTGAGAGAAATTTCCTTTCCTATTACTGCCCCTTCTACTTGCAAAACCACTGTTAGAGGAATTTTGACCTTTTCAGATAGAGCCAAAGAAGATAAGACAGTAGAATTCTCTTTTCCGGTTACCATATTGGAAAAGAGTGTTGAATTTGAAGAAATTAAAAATCCTTACATTGTAGGTCAACCATTGAAAGGCGGCAGCACCCTATTTTTTGGTAGAGAGGATGTTTACAAGTTTATTGACAAAAATATTTTGGCATCAGGAGACCACCACACAATTGTGTGCCACGGTTTGCGCAGAACCGGGAAAACATCTTTGATTTACCAGCTTGAAGCCCAGGGATTCACTGATAAACGCCTGGTCCCACTCAATATCGATATGCAGGCCGTCGATGATGAAAAAGATTTCTACTCCACCCTTTCCAGTACAATCGTAGAAAAACTATCGTTACATTCCGCTTCTCCTATCGAAAATTTCAGCCAATTCAAAATGTTTCTCAAAGAAATAAAACCAGAATTGGGAAAGCGAATCATCGTTTTGATGATAGATGAGTTTGAGGAATTGCAATTGCGAGTGGAAGAAAAAAAATTTTCACAGACCGTATTCAGTAACCTCCGCCATTTAATGCAACATGAGGAAAAACTTGTCTTCTTATTCTTCGGCTCTCATAAATTGGAAGAAATGAGTGCGGATTATTGGTCCATTTTCTTCAATACTGCCATATATTTGAGAATTAGTCACCTTAAACGTGAAGATGCCATCCGTTTGATTAAAGAACCGGTAAAAGGTCAGTTAACATATGATGATCTTACGGTAAATCAAATTCTTAAAATGACAGGATGCCAGCCTTACCTGATCCAATTAATTTGTAGAATGCTGGTCAATGATTTGAACGAATACAAAAAAAGAAATTACGCGGTGATCGATGATGTTGATAACGTTGTAGAAGGTATCATTGATGAGGGAAAAGAACACCTTTCCCAACATATCTGGGACGAATCTAATCGGTTGGAACACTTCATCCTTAGCTCGGCAGCAGAAGAGTTAACCCACAAAAAACTGGACCATACCGGAATCGATACTATTTTTGACAAGATCAAGCCAATCCTTCCTAATTTTTACCGAAAGCAATCGATGCAAGCACTCGATAAGTTAGTTTCCAAAGAGGTCCTGGCTGAAAAAAATATGAATTATTGGTTTCCTATCAATTTATTGAGAAAATGGATAGCTGCCCGGTATCCCTTGAGGAAAGTGAAAGAAGAGATTTGAACCACAAGGATAAAAATTTCGCAGACAGGAAACTCTTCTCTATTCTTTCTGCTTCAATTTCATTCTCTGCCCATAGGACCGCACACGCTTACTTACCGCATAAATCCTTACCACCGGATTCTTAAATACTTTCTGGAAACTCCCGGGACTCCTGTCCAATATTTTCTCCAGGTGAGAGTATTCTTTTTGCTCCACCGGACCTATCTGTTATACTTGCCTGACTCCAAAAATTACTTCATCGGGCAGCCGCTTCCGGACGGCCTGTATGAAAATCTTCTCAAAGGCTTTAATCGCTTCACCACCGCGAAGGAGAGGACGGTCATGGTTCAACCGCTTCATGGGAGTGAAATAACGTTCCTGTGATACCCCCTCACGGCTCAGCGTGAGAACCGTACCTGGTTCCATGTCCCTGACACCGGACCAAAACGTCGAGGGGAAAAGGGGATGACTATAAAAAAAGCAGTCGCTGAGTCCCTGGGGGTCCACAGCGATATCGCATTTGCCTGAGGCAAGGATTCCTTTGACCTCGGAGGCAAAGATCAGCCGCCGGCCCTTCAGATGATAGAAAAGGGGTTTTACACCCACGCGGTCCCGTGCCAGTACTAGGAGATTGCGCCGGCAATCCCATAACGCAATAGCAAAAATGCCGTCGAGCTCCCGGACAAATTCCAGTCCAAGTTCTTCATACAGATGGGGTAGAACTTCGGTATCCGAGTGACTGCGAAAGTGGTGACCCCGGCTGGCCAGGTCTGAGCGGAGCTTGCGGTGATTGTAGATTTCACCGTTGAAAACCACATAAATCATATCGTCCTCGTTGCGGGTGGGCTGAACTCCCTTTTCTACATCCACGATAGCAAGACGCCGACTACCCAGCGCGGCGTATCGGTTGTGCCAGTAGCCCTCACCATCCGGACCCCGGTAAGCAATGATATTGGACATGTGACGTACCCGCTGCACATCCACCGGGGAATCAAAATCAACGATACCCACAATACCACACATAATACCTCCTTATTAATCCTTATTGATCTGTTCGTTAATTATGGTTTTATGGCTTATACCATAGAAAAATCCGAATGTCAATTCGTGAAAAAGGGGTATTCTTTTTGCTCCACCGGACCTATCTGTTATACTTGCCTGACTCCAAAAATTATTACAGCAATTTCTAACTCGTACCGCACAAGTAGAGCATAGAGGGGGTCAAGTCTTGCTTCATAACAATGTTGCACAGCAAGACGTGACCCCACTTTGTAAAAAAGTGTGCTTCCGCCCCATTTTTGAAAAACCCCATCAATAGGGCAAAACCATTTTCAGAGGATTAATTCCGGGATTTTTTCAATTACTATAAACCACTAAAAGGAGATAAAAGGTGTCATAAGGTGGTCACTTTTTAGGCACCACTTTTTCGGGCAATCTGAGAAAAATCAGGTAGTCGCTTAATAAAGTACATACTCCATATATTTTGAAAGCTGTGAAAAAAAAAAGGAGACAGGCAAGTAAAACTTGAGAAAACTCGCGAAACCATCGCTTCAATTATTAGTCGAAGTGAAATTGTTCAACTCGATGTATCCGCAGAACCAAAATCAAGAAATCTTCATTTTGATACGCCATGGGAGTGGTTTGGAATATTTAAAGATAATCAAGCGTGGGGAAAACTATTTGATGAAATCACACAACAATCGGCGGAAAAATAGTGAAAAAATATAAAAGCTTATGTATTTATGGGATACCAACATATTGAGACACTTTGGTGAAGGACATCCTGCGCTTCATCTTTACTTACAACGGATACCCTGGTCAGAGATTGCCCTACCATCAGTAGTAGTAGCAGAAGTATTACGTGGTTTGTGCGACTTTGCTCTAAAGGCACTTCCTGCAACAGCACCGAAAGCCCATCGACTTTTGTTGGAGACACAACAACTTTTGTCCCGGTTTAATGTGATAATATTTGATGAAAGTTGGGTTAATACAATGGAGGAACTGTGACGTAAACACAAAACTCACAAACGATATTCGGATATGATGATAGCTGCTGTGGCTAAAGCTGGTAACCACGTTGTTGTAACCCGCAATCAAAAGTATTTAATGAAGTTTCTACCCAAAAGTCAACTTGCCAACTGGATTGATGAAGAACCTGTCTGATTGGTTTCCTAAAAAATCGTCAGGCAAAAAATCCAACGTTTTTTTGTTTAGAATACTTCTACACTTATACGCACCAACCCCCTTTTTCTTAAAAGTAAGCGCTTACAATCTTTCGTATGCGGTTAATGAACCGCATACAAAACAAAGTAATAAATAAAAGCACCGAGGTTGAATGTGTTTCTGAATAGGTTAGGTTGATCCCTTTTATCTTTCAGAGTTATCAAGAATTTAAGCACCGCACCAATTCTTCCTCTGAGGCAATGGCGACAACGGTCTCAGCAGCAAACCGTTGGGGTGTCTGAAGGACAGTTGTCCGTGAAGCACTGGCATTCTGATTCGCAGTGGGTCCTCTCGGATAAGCATGTAGTTGGGTTAAACCGCGAAGCACACATACATTCGGTTTGACCTCCTGGGCAGGTGCCTGCTCCATAGGTCTCGCCAATTCCACCGAAAATGGCATCCATTCCATCTGAATTCAGTTTAGCAATTGTCCTTTTGTTCAAAGCTAACTTTTTACTGAATTTTTTTGTTTTCATTTTTTTCCTCTTTTATTTATTTTTCGTAATGTCAAAAGTTTTTAAGGTAAAACTTTCAAAACCCTTTATATTAACCATTTTTGTTCTAAAAGCTTGCCCTCCCCTTAGAGGATGTTCTGGAACCTTAACCTCTTTAGCCATGCCAACTCAGATGTCCTCCATTTTAACATTGCCGGTTCTAATTTTGTGCAAGCTTCCGCACTTAAGGTCTGAGCACTGCTCTATCACCCTCTCTGCCAATGGTGACTTGATTTGTCCATCTCAACTTAACCACTGCCTCTCTTCCAGCTTTCACTTCAAATGAAGCTTTCATCATCTACTAACTTTTCTTCAACTCTTCCGTTCTCGGAATTATAGATTATCACACCAGAAAGGAAATGTCAAGATATTTCTGAAAAACAGGTAAAAATACTTAGTCGATAGGGAAGCTCAACCACCCTCCTGTCTGCCGTCAACATTCTGTTGCGATACAGAGTCTTTTTCGAGCCTGTTCATAGAACCAGGAAATAGGAAATGGGGTCAGGTATTTTATGCAGGAACGGGTCGTCTACCCGTAGGAAGAGAAATTTTTTTTGACTGGCCCCTTTTTTCCGCTTTTTTCGCATATGGTGTATGCATAAAATACCTGACCACATTTCTGCCAGCGAAAGCCGGAAGTAAATAAAAACAACTTTCATTGGAGTCTAGAACTTAAAAATCGGTGTTCGGAACACCGGCATCGGTGGTCAGAACGTCATAATCGGTGTTCGGAACGCTGGCATCGGTGTTCAAAACCCCGAAATCCAGGTGTTGCCACAGGTTGTGCCAAAATTATTTTACTTGCATGTCCTTTTTTTCTGCCCTTTGTTTGATAAGAACATATGGTCACTGATGTGAATCCGCTGCCCCTTATTCCGCAGGGATTGACGGAATATCTCTATAATGGTAAATTATTTTTTTCACAGGAGGAACCAAATTCACGGTAATTCTTCTTCATAAAGCCATATATAGGGATCATCCGAAGGACCGAAGAATCTTTCGCCGGCTTGATCATTTATTATATCCTCCAGCCTTGCCCTTACCACTCTAATTTTTTTTTCGATTTCATCAAACTCGCTGGAATCCAGTTTATCGATCTGTTCCTGGGTTTTATCGAACAGGATGGCTAGTTCTTTATAAGTAATATCGTCATTCATTTGCGCATAGTCATTAAAGGTCCTCCTGGGGTCGTACTTTTCGCCGACGTAAATCCATTCCACAAGCACTTTACATAAGGTATCTTTATTACGGGGCTTCAACAATTCCTGGACGAGGACGGTTTCCAGGTCTTGATTAATCTTATCGATTTCACTTCTCCTGAAAAGATAAACTTCTTTAAATTGATTAAATGCGCCAAACCTGGGATCTTTTTCCACCGCATACCCGGATTTCATAATGGCTTGCCTTGCATCCACCTGGTAGACCAAACTAATATGATCCTGTATGCGACGATAGAATTTTCTCTCCAGGTAAAAGGGCCAGTTGCTGTCTTTCCACATCTTATATGAATCGGGGGTCAGCAGGTCAGCAGTGTCAGGAACAGAGTTTGCTCCTGCTTTGCCGTAAAAATTTATAAGACCCTCCTCACTTCTGAAAATATAGGCCCGGGCATTTTTCTCCTGGTTGGGTACCAGTCCCATGCGGGAGTTCCAGGAAAATAGCCTGGTAGTTTTACACCACCCGTAAACAATTTTTATAAAAGCGGTTTCATCCTGCGATACAGACTTTATCGTCGGGCTGTCACCGATTAAAACCCAATGGAAATCTTTATCGTCGTTATTCTCCTTCTCCCAGGCATAGACATATGCGATGCGAAGGTTTCCCATCCACCGCTTTTCAAGGATATTTTTCCCGTTATTCGACCCCGGGCTTTTATAAAAGGTAATATTCCCGGTTTCCCCGGGTTCCGGCTGCTCTTCGATGGTAGTAAATACCACTTTTTGATATACGAAAGTTCGTTCATCTCTAAGGGCGCGGGGTAAATAAATCAAATTCCTCATGGCAGCCCAACCTGTACGCGGGTATGGCTTATCCAACTCTTTTAATTTTAATTTATCGTCGGTTTTATCCAGCACTTCAAACCTCTGGAGATAAGCCGCTTGAAATCCATCGACTGTTAATGACGCATCCTGGTAAATAATGGTGCCCTCCCTGGCACAGGCAGCAACCCAGGGCGTAGTAGGAAGCGTTGATATTTGTGTTTTGGAGCATTTGCGAAGCTCATCTCTATGTAAACCATAGTAACCAGGATCCGGTAGTTTTAATCCCCCTGTACTGATCTCGGCTCTGTCATTGACAATTCTACCTGATTTTTGATCGAGATAAAAATAAAGAAAAAAAGAAATCATTACCATAAAAATAAATACTGCTGCATAAGCGACCCTTTTAATATTCCTGGATTTAAAAACCGGGACACTACTTATAACTGTTTCAACACTTTCATGTCTTGATTTTCTAATAAAATCCTTAAGTATTTCTTTATAATATGGGGCGTTTCCCCGTTTCTTTTCTTTTTTGGCCATGGCTTTTCTTATTAGCGTATTCATAACCCCGGGTAAATCCTTATCAACTTCTCTAATGTCCGGGATTTCGCCGTATATGTGATTGTGCATTAATTCTTTTGGGCTTCCCATATAAGGGGGTTCACCGGTTAACATCTCATACAAAATAACCCCAAACGAGTAGATATCTGTTCCCGGGCCGACCTTGCTGCTGTCTTCAAATTGCTCCGGGGACATATATATAAAAGTCCCCATTGCCATCCCTGCCGAGGTCATGGGGGTCGCTTCCAGGATATCTTTGGCCAGGCCGAAATCGATTATCGTGGCTTTATCGGTCCCCTTTTCAATCATAATATTGGAGGGTTTGATATCCCGGTGAATAATATCCTTTTGATGGATGGCATCGAGTGCATCGAGAATATCCACGGATATGGATGCGGCTGTTTCCAATTTTAAAGGTTTTTGACTTTTCAAAAGATGGCTTAATGGTACACCTTCCACATACTCCATAATGATATAGGGTATATCAATGATTTCTCTTCCTCTCTTGGTTTCCACCTGGCGAATATCGTAGATTTCGGCAACATTGGGGTGTTTAATCTTCATGTATGCATTGGCTTCATTGATAAAGCGTTTCCTTCTTTCGTTTAATTCCACAGTGCTGTCGGTGTCATTTTCTTTATCCATGAGTAGGTGAATATATTCGTTATCCATTATTTTTAAGGCGCGATACTGCTTCAAATGCTTTTGGTACACCAGGTATACCCTGGATGTCGCACCTGTTCCCAGGTATTTTATATATTCATAGCTGTCTCCCATTCGGTTGAACACTGCCTTCAATATATCATCATTATCATCCTTCAAGGCTTACCTCCGTTTTTTCCTTAAAACCCGGGGCAGGTTTGCAGGTTTGAAAGTCCCTTATTTATTGTCGAACAGATATAACCAGGTATTGCTTTTTGAATTTTTCCTCCTTCAAAATAACCACATTCGCCTCTTGTTTGTCTTGACCGATATCGATCTTGAAGTCGACACCGTTTGTATAGTGTTTTGGAAAGAGCATTACTTTCTTGATTTTCTTGAGGCCCAACAGACCGGCATTTATGTTGATGGTTTTAGACACGCGTAAATCGATAGAGTTTTTAAAATCCATTGGATTCATCGTTTTTAGTTTTTTACGTCTCAGGAAACCACCGGCGATGATCCCGGAGTCTCTAAGATTTTTTTCTGTATCCACCAGGTAGTAAAGAGAATTGAGCTTCTTCTCCATCTGTCTTTTTTGTTCCTCTATTTGCCTGGTCCTTTCTTTAGCCGCTTCCAATTCGATTTGTTTTTTACGCTGGGCTGCTTTGAATTCTTCGGTGGCCTTTTTAAGTTCATCTTCTCTTTCCAGGGCTTTTAATCGTTCCTCTTCGATTATTTTTTCAATTTCCTTTTTTTTTCTTCTTTCCAACTCGGCAGGGGATATAGGAGCTTCACCCTGGGTTACAAAGGAACTATATTCCTTTCCATCATAGAAACTCCAGACTTTAAACCCGGGAGTCAGGGGATCGAAAAACACTGCTTTATCAAGCAGTTTTTTGGCCTCATCTTTATTGAGGCCCCTTTGAAATAACAGGTATTCGATGGCGATTTGATAATGGTTTTCGCCTTTCTTTACCAAATGGGGTTTGTGCTGCTCACTAAGCGTCTTATGCTCTTCCCGGAGTTCCCGGATTTCGTCGTCTTTTTTCACCAGGGTTTTCAGCAAGTCTTTTATAGAAATATTTTTCTCATTCCTGATATATTCTTCAAGAACCTGCTTTTCCTTTTTACCGATATTAAATATTTCCTCAATAGGGAACTTTTTGCCTGTTTTAGCTTCAAACCGGGCAATAAGTTTCAATTTCTCATTCTCTTTTTTCTGGATTTCATTTTCCAGTCCCACTAATTTTTCCTTCACCGATTCTACATATGGGGGGGCAGCAGGAGATTTTTCCTCTTTTGTTTTGTCAAGGTTACAGGATATAAAAAACGCGGTAATGAACAATATTGTCAGGCTAATGCCAACGGTAACGGTTTTAAGATGATTATTTTTCAAATGGCTTGAAGGTTTTGATTCTCTTTTCATTGTTTTACTCCTTATCCAGGTTTTATCTCCATTCCCAAAACAAAAGTATTCCCCCCTTGCCTTTGCAGCCGAAACAGTCTACCGTTTTTAATGTCATACATTCCTATAATTATAAATCATCGGTGTTTTATTGTAAATAAATTTGCACAAAAAAAATTTAATGAGGAAAAGCCTGGTTGATGTTTTACTTTGCCTGGGACCTTTTTTTCTTACTTCTTACTTCTTACTTCGTTCTTCCTTCTCAAATACCCCGTCTCTTCGATCATTTCCTTTGCCACCTGGAAATGCTGCTGCGCTTCTTTGTCTTTCCCTTCGGCGGCGCACAGGCGGGCCGCTTCCAGGTGATAGTCGCAGAGAAAAAGTTTCATGCCCCCCATTTCGGCGATCTCAAAGGCTTCATTCAGATCGTCCCGGGCGTTTGAATAGTGCTTCATGAAGCGGTAACATTCCGCACGCGCGAATAAGCCGCGAGGCAAATGGTCATTGGTTCCAGCTTCCCGCAAGCCGGTCACGGCCCGGTTGAGGTATTCCCGGGCACGGGTAAAATCGCGGCTCTCTTCCCTTACGGTTTTCAGCAGCCAGGCCCGGCCCAGGGAGAGGGTGTCAAGGGAGATGTCAAGAAGCCATCCTTCTTCTTTCTCCCATTCCAGGGTTTTTTCCGCCCGTGCCATCACGTCGTGGTACGTTCCCTGGCCCAGCAGGAGGTCGCAGTATCGATACCCTTGCAGCGAATAAAGGAAAGCGTATTCCGGCTGGCGCTTTTTTTGCATGGCTTCGGCTTCCCGGAACCATTGCTCCGCTTCGTTGAGATGTCCCGCCTGGTGCAGGGCATCGGCAAGGGTGGTACGATCAGTCATTTTTTCTTCCCAATCCCCGCTGCGGTCGGCATGGGTGACGCTTTCCCGGCCATAACTCACCGCTTCGGCCACCTTCCCCAGCGTCAGCATCAGTTCGCTGAGGTTGCCGGCTGCCCCGGCAGCTTGATCCCAATTTTCATTTTCAATTAGCATTTCCAGCCCTGCTTTCATGGGCTGGATGGCCTCGTGCAGCCGCCCCTGCGCCCGCAAACGAAACGCCGACCAACTCAACACAACCGCTTTTACATGATCCGTCAAACCGGGGGCCGGAAGGGTCCAGGGTTTCTCAAAAAAATGAGAAACCGCTGCCAGATCCGCACCAAAGGCGCCAAGAATATTGCAGCAGTAATTTGTTTGTCCATCACGCTGGATTCTTAAATAATACACGTCATCCAATGCCTCCTGGTGCAGGCCGGCCCGGCACCCGTGGGCCACGGCGGCAAAGAGCGGTTCCATCTCCGCCAGCGTGTCGGGATACTCTTTTTCCGGCAGGTCCTTATAATAATTATAAAGACGCTTATGCGCCTCTTTCCAGCCTGCCGGGTTTTCCCGCTTCAGCTTATCGCCAAAATGCTCCCGCACCAACGGATGGCAGTCCAATACCCCCGGCTTTTGCCGGTCATTTCTGGCCAGCAGACTGGCGCAGCGCAGATTGTCCAGGGCCATTTGCCATTCCTCTTCTGTCAACCGCCCCAGTTTATCCGTCACGCCCGGGATCCCGGGCTCAGCTTTCAACGCATCGACCGCCCCTTTTTCCACCGGACGGTCAAACAGGCCCAGGATTCGCAGCACATCCAGCTCCGGCGATTCTCCCAGCCAACGCCCATAAGCTTCCATCACCCGCACGGCATGACCACCCCCGTGTCTCACTTCACTCAACCGGGGAATCCGGTCCCGTTTGCGGATATCCCCTTCATAAGCGCTTTTAATGTATTGACCCAACAGGGTCAATGCCAGCGCATGACCCTTATACTCTTCCACTGCCGTTTTTACCTCTTTTTCCCTACCTCTCACCCCCAGGCCTTTCAACAATTGCATGCCGGCCCCTGTGGAAAGATGTTCCAATTCCATTTCCTTCAGGGTAAATCCTTTTTTATGGGCCAGGTCGGTTACGGGTTCGCGGGAGGTGATGATACACAGTCCCGGGTGCCCTGCGGACAGCTCGTTTAAAAAAGTTTTCAGGCCCTGGTCTTTTAATCTCCCGTCATACCCGTGTACTTCACCGGGTGGGTATTGCAGCGGTTCCATGCCGTCCAGGACCAGCAGGGTGGGTTGTTCCCGGACCAGCCGGGCCAGCCGCCTGCCCTTTTCCACGGCAGACCCCTCTCCAGGATTTTTATCGCCGAACCATGTTAAGGTTTCCTGCAAAAACTCGTCTGCCGAGGCCTGTTTTCCTTCTTCGGCGCCCTGGCTGTAAAACGACCAGCCATAAACCTTTCGTGCCCCACAATAGTTTTTACGTTCCATGATGTTGAGCCAGCGGTTCACCAGGGCGGATTTGCCCACCCCGCCCCAGGCAATCAAGGTCACAATATGGGTATGTTCATCCGCCCAGGCCGCATCCAATTCCTTCAATTCCTCTTCCCTGCCGAAGAATTTCTCGCCCGTACCAGGCAATTTGGAAATAGAAATATGTTCAGGCGGCAAAGCAGAAAAGCGAAGCTCTTTTGAGAGGGTTAATTCCTTTTTCTCCGGTTTTATTAACGTGCAAATCTGCTCGGTTAATTTTGCCAATTGCGCTTCGATTTCGTATTCACTTCCCCCCATCAATGGATTTCCATCTTTTGGGGTGACCTGCATGGCAGCCAACCATTTTACTTGTTTCCAGGCACAGGGTTTTACAATAAGAGGAACTACCAAAACACCTTCCTCTTTCCGTCGCTTTAATATGCGGGGAACCTCCTCTTGCCGGATAAATTCCGATGTAAGAAAATTGGCACTGATCAGCATAATGACAATTTGTGCACTCTCCAATTCCTTCTCAATTTCAAGAAACCAGTCTTTACCGGTCTGTATGTTTCGGTCATCCCACAAATATAATATGTCCTCCATTTCAAGGACCTTTAACTGGTTCACCAGCCGGTCTTTCCATTCTTCATCTTTATGACTGTAACTGATAAAAACCTTAGCCATTTTTTTTCCTCACTTCTCCGCGGTCCGATTTTGAAACACCATAGAATTATACACGAAAGAATAAAGAAATATCAAGACCATAGAGAAAAAAAACAAGGGTGCGTCAAACTCCAAAAAAAATGGCGCACCCTTGAAAATTCGAAATTCGAAGCACGAAATTCGAAACAAATTCGAATGACCGAAATTCAAATGACCAAAACAAAAAGAACTAGAAAGCACCGTATCTTGATGCTTTTGTTTTGGATTTTGAACATTTGGATTTTGGATTTGTTTCGGATTTCGAAATTCGGATTTCGTGCTTAATGAATCAGGTGCCAGGTACTTTATTCCTATGCCATTATTCCTGTAATTAGCATCAGTTAACCTTCTTCACCGGTAGAAACGACAAATCTACCGGTAGAATTAAGAAATCTACCGGTCGATTTTTCATTACAACCGGTGAAATTAAAATTTTCACCGGTTAATTTTTCATTTTAACCGGTGAATAGAAAGGAATTTGCCTGCCATGAAATTAGCCACGAAGACACCAGGACACAAAGTAACACAAACCAATAATATCCCAAAAAACCAGGCCCCGGATGCCCTCATCGGCGATTTCCGGTAGCCCAATTACTTCTCCCGGTCTTTGTCAAAGGACAATATACCCAGACACTGCTTCTCACGGGATAGTAATAAGGCATCTACAATATCTACCTTTTGGTTTGCAAAAATACTTAGTGCTTTTTTTAACCGGGTTTTATCACGGTTTACAATTCCCTTTAGAGCCAGAATTTTTTTAGAACATTTGCACTATACTCACGATCCTTTCCATAAATTTTCATTATGACATAAACGATTTCAGCCAGGACACTTTCCGTAATCTTTGCCTTTATTTCTCCCTTTTCAATTTTTCTAAATATTTCCGCACTTTTATTACTGAGTTCTTGATGATCTCTTGTGAGAAAGCGAATAACAACGTTAGTATCGATGAGATAAAAATTTTTCTTCAACCGCTGACTCCCATGCGCTTTTTTTCATTGCCGGTTCATAAGCTGCATCCCCGAGGATGCCCTGTAAAGAAAGTATACTTTCTTTTGGGGGCTTTTCTTTCCCGGGTTTTTCAATGGGAAGAATGAGAATTTCGATTTCCTTATTGATATAGTCGGCAGGAATATCGATTTCAATCCTTTTTTTTACAGGCACAACATGTCCGATACTTACCATTTTTACCTCACTGTTCAAGTATAGCCTCAAAATGCCGATTTGTCAACTTTAATAAGGAAAAAAAGTGCCTGGCACCTATTTTCAATTGGAACAGGCTTGCGAAATTAATGGGTTTTTAATTTCTCCCTGCAAAAGAAAAGTGGCTGGGTGAGTCGTTGGATGACATCAAGGCCGAAGCTCAGCTAAAGAATCATTGATAAAAAAACCCTGGCAAAACAGGGAAATAAAAAAACATTCTTGCAATTCTTTTTTTGATATAGTATGTTATGATTGCACTTAATAGGAAAGTTTATAGAGGGAATGTGATATGATAAATAAAAACAAAAAGATGCAAAAGTACTCCCAGGATGGGATCGTTTATGTGGAGCGTTCTTTACAGAAGGATGAGAACACATCCCTACCTTTCATTCGTTTGCCGGGGAACTTGTTAAAGCAATTTGGGATATCGGAGTATGAATTCGTTCTACTTAAAAAAGGAATGCTTAGGCTTCCGGTACAAATCAGAAAAACAATTGAGGAAGATGAAGGTAAATGTGTCGTCCGTTTGAGCCCAAGAGTTAAGGAGGCTTTTAAATCTGTCGTTAATGATCCTTTGCATATTGTCCCACCCGAATGTATTGTATTAGTTGTAGATACTTCCGGAAGCATGGAAGAGGAGAATAAGCTTGTTTATGCCAAAGAAGCAATCATTTCTCTTGTGACAAACGAGACAAAGAGTGTTACTATGAACCACATTGGCGTTGTGGAATTCTCCAGCAGCGCGTATATGATTTCTCCCATTACGCGGGAATTCCAGGAAATACCGGAAAAAATCAAAAATCTTATTGCAGATGGTTCTACGGAGATGTATTTGGGGATGGGAAAAGCAAGAGACATGCTAAAAGATAAAACCAATATGAAACGAATTATATTGCTGTCGGACGGGCAGCCCCAAAAACCTGATCTGGCAATCCGGGAAGCTGAACAATGTAAAAAGAAGGGAGTCATTATTGATACCATAGGCTTTGGTGAAGGAGAAAATATAGACATTGATCTTTTAAAGAAAATTGCAGCAATGACTGGTGGAAAATTTTTTCATGTCCGTGAGATAAGAAAACTTAGTTCGGTCATGCTGCCCCTGGTTGATGATAAGAAATATTTGCCCGCTTTTACCCAAGACCAGTAACAAGGTGATGATACTGCAAAACTTTGATTCGGATAATTATTATGAAAGGCTTGGCGTTTCTGAAAACGCAACTTTTGCCCAAATAAGAGAAGTATATTTGAACTTGATGCGGCAATTTCATCCTGACCATAACCCTGGAGGAGAGGAAATTACCAAAAAAATAACTGAAGCTAATGCTACTCTAAGCGATGATAAAAAAAGAGCCCAGTACGATAGAATTTTAAAAGCCGAAACCGAAGGGGATGAACTATTTGAAAATCACCATGCCTATGGCAAAGAATACGGAGACTTTTTCAGTTTTTATGAGCAAAACAAACCGTTTAATCTTCATAGTTTCACTCCTGAATATATCGGCTCGAATGTCGAATCATTTGAAATGAAAGTTTATGGAGAACACTTAAATGAAGATGTGAAAATAGAGTTCATTCCACCCCACTTCTCAGTCAGATTAATGAAGGTGGCATCCAGCCTTATTCAAGCTGACGTTAAAGTCAATGAGCCGGTTCGTCTCAGAAAATATTCCTTAAGGCTCACAAAACCTCAGTCAAACACGATATATTTAGAAAATGCTTTCGAGATAACCGATTACGGCGAACGAGAATTTACCGTACCGGAAAATATTGATTTTGGTCATCGTTATTGGCTCAATCTTCAAAAATCAATACTTTTATATGAAGCATTGAATTTTAAAGCAAAAATTTTTTTGGTGGATGAGTATAGGGAAATTGAGATAGCGAAAAAAGAAAGTTATAATGACATTTCCTATTGGTTCAAACCAGGAAGAAATTTTAAACTCAAGGTTTTTGGCCCCGACACCAATAAAGCAATCAATGGACTTTATGATTTGATTCAAAATGAACTTCCACACAAACAGTGGCGTATCAATTGGATAAAAAAGAACAGCACGTCTGAATCCTGGCCCATGATGCGGGGTTCCCCTTCCGGGGAAGCAATATATAGAAATAAAAGAAAATACCAGGGAGACCCATTCCTGGTGATTGCATCAGGAGATAAACATATATATGCTTTCAGATTAGATGGCACCATTTTCTGGCAAACTGAGGTCAATACTAAATCGGATTGGGAACGTTTGGAAGGTCTGTGCCCTGCAGCTATTTCAAATTTTATTGTATTTACCATCCCGGGTGGTTATTCAGGTAATTTGGTTGCAGCAGTAGATTTTTCGGGTAATATAAAATGGATTACTGAATTGCAGTCAACACATAGTGATATTTCCTCTCCTGTGGTGGCAGATGGACTTATTCTAGTTTCCGGTTATAACCGCCTTAATGCATTGGATTACAGTGGTAAGATATTGTGGATTTCGGAGGATTATAATCCAAATGGCCTCCCTCCAACAATTTCAAGTGGTAAAATCTATTTTATTGATGAAAGAAAAGGTAAAATTTGCATCCTGGACCTGGAAGGCGAGTTGCTGAAGGAATCAGAGAAGTTTGATAAACCGCACTCAGTAATCGTTCCGTATGGTGATAGCTTATATTTTTATTCCTGTGGTAAACTGGTTAAGACAAATTTAAACCTGAAAACAATTTGGGAGACACCCGTTAAAGGAAACGGGTGGTGGAACAAACCGACGCTTACTATTAAAGACAATTTTATTCTTCTCAATACATGTAATAAGGTATACTTTCTCGATATAGATGGTAAGCTTTTGTGGGAATTTAAACCATGGATGGCTCACCTTTCCCCCAATCCTCCCGTGCTCTATAAAAACAAAATTTTTGTGCCTCGAGAAGCAAGTTTATCAATACTAAATAAAAAAGGCAAGCGATGGGCCTATGTATGTGACCTTTCTTATGACCAATCGACACCGCTCATATACAATGACATTTTATTCCTCAGCAATTCACGCTCAGAAACGGTGGCAATAAAAGCGTTTGAATTTGATTGGGCTGTCAGCGATTGGAAAGAGTGGCTATTGGCTAATGTTGTCTTCCGCCCTTTTCGCATGAAAGCAAAAAAGAGAATCTGGCATTTCAAACAGGAACTAAAGACTCATTCCGGGCATTCCCAACCTTTATTAATTATCCCATGAAAGATGAAGCACATAAAATATTATTTTGACAGGATGTGACAAAATGAATTGTGAGGTAAGAGAGGTATTGAGAGATTTTTTTAAAGGTGGTCAATCCAAAGCATTCCTTGTGGGAGCAGATATTTCTCATGATGCTCCTTCCAACCTACCTCTGGCTCAAGGCTTTATAGAAAATATAATCGCCCAAGTGTCCAATGATGGATATACCCGGACCGATCTCATACGTTTATGCACGTCAAACAGAGAAGGTAAATTGGACATTTACGACTTCCTGAGATTTGAAGGCATTATTGAAATCCTCCAAAAACATGTGGATGCAGAGTTAGATATCTTAAACTGTTTTGGGGAAAGCCATGCCCCAAACGAAAATCACTATTTGCTGGCTAATCTGACTCTAAACGGGCATGTGATAATGACTACCAATTTTGACCAGCTCATAGAATTGGCACTACAGGAAATGGGAAAGCCTTTTGAAGCTGTGCTAAATGATGGTGACTTTGCCTCGGCACTCAATCTTAAGGATCAACAATTAAACAAAAATCCAATTTTCAAATTGCACGGCACCATAAATATTTTTTCCAGGAGTCCCCATCAGTGGATAAATGCAAGGAATTCGGTGGTGGCTACAATAGAAGGATTGGCAAAGATGGGACACGGATTTAGAAATTCCCCGGGAAAATTCAGGTTTTTGAAATCTGTTCTTGAAACACACGATTTGGTGGTGATAGGCTATTCCGGTGGTGACGATTTTGATATATGCGAATTACTTGTCAATATTGAAACTGACCGCAAGCTGCTGTGGATCAATCATTCAACTAAAAATAAGAATGGAACCATCATAACCCGGGCTGAAATAGAAAACTGTGGAAGAGATGAACAAGGTAATGTCATAGAGCCAATGTTTGATCTGCTTAATCGCATGGGCCTTTCCCGTCCCGCAAATAATACCGTGTTGGTTAACATAGATACTTCAGAAGTGAGGGCGTTCTTAACTGAGCAGTACCATATTGATTTGCATGATTCAAGGTCACAGGTACATAATAAAGAGTATCATTTACCAGGAGACTACTTCAGGAGATGGGCGAATAATAAAATCATCGAGAAAGGTCAGAAAGGAATGATCTGTGGAGAGCTGTATTTTTCCCTGGGGCGATTTGAGAAGGCACTGCCCCAATATGAACAAATCTTAGGAATGTATGCTAAAGATGAAAGGTCTCATATTTTATATTCAGCAAATCATCATACGGGAGAAGCTTATAAATATCTAGGAGAGCTTGAAAAAGCGGAAAAGTTTCTTGAGCAGGCAGTTTCCATCGCGACTCAACTAGGCGACGAGCGATTAAAAGTCAATGCTGTCGGGGAATTGGCCACGATCTTAAGTCATCAAGGACGAATAGAAGCGGCCTTGAAGACCTTTTACGACGTAATGGCTCTTTTCCAAAAAATGAAGGATTTAAGGGGAATATCTGGTACATTGATCAATATAGGTAATATTTATTTGGAGAAGAAGGATTATCCTACCGCTTTGAAGGTTTTTGATGAAGCATTAATGATTACAGAGGAAATGAATGATCTTGATGGCCAGACAAGAGCACTCCACGGAAAGGGTACAACCCTTTATCATCTGGGTAGACAACTCCGGGAGAGACAATATCTTCCAAAAGCCTGGGAGTGTTATGAAGACGAGTTTGAAATCTGTTCAAAAGCCCTTGGGGACTATTCCGCAATTGCCATGATTTATCATCAACAAGGTAATATTTTGATGGTTGAAAAAGAATATGATTCGGCACTCGAAGTATATAAAAAATCCTTAAAAATGAAACAGAAGTTATCAAGGGAGAAGGAATCAGACAGGGAGGGAGTAGCTAATACATACTATCAAATGGGACTTGCATTGAAATATATTGCCCAGGAAAGGGGCTTTAATCAACAAATATCTGAAAGAGCACTCTATTATTTTGAGAATTCTTTAAGGATTGACAGATTAATTGGGAATAAATCCCGGATGTCAGAGTCCCTAATGCAAATCGGGTGTGTGTATGAGCAAATGGGAATTTTGGATAAGTCTCAAGAATACATTGAAAAATCAGTTCACGTCATAGACTACTCCGATAATCCCGTTGGATTGATTAATCCATTTGGGAAATTGGGTGATATTTATGCTCGTTTCCTAAGATTTGAGGATGCGTTGAAGTGCTATTTAGAATCTTTACATATATCTGAAACGTTTAATATTGGTGAAAGGGCGGCACTTATGCGAAGAAAAATAGGAGAAATGGAACAGTTTTTAGGGCCAGAGCAATTTCAGTTAATCTTGGAGAAAGTTTTATCAACTCGTGATGAAGAGTAGGACGATGCCCGGGTTGATAGACCAAAGCCTGAACTACGCCCCTTGCATTCTTGTATAATGTTTTTAATGGATATCAGTTTTTTTGATTATCCATTTAGATTGTCGGCGGTACCGTAGAGTTTTTTTTGACTGGCCCTTTTTTTCCTTTTTTCCGAAATCCGAAACAAATCCGAAATTCAAATGTTCAAAATTCAAAACAAAAAGAACCTGGTACGTTGGTTTTTTCTTTTGTTTTGGTCATTTGAATTTTGGTCGTTTGAATTTGTTTCGAATTTCGATATTCTCGGTTTTTTAATCGGGTTTAATTATTCTTATCCGTCATTTCAGCATTGACATGACACTAGAGGTCATGCAAAAAATCTAAACAGGCAAATCGGCGATGTAGGCCTACATCGTCAATAATCCGATCGAAAAATCGACGATGCAGCGTTACATCGTTATTAATCCGAGTGGAAAATCGACGATGTAACGTTACATCGTCAATAATCCAGGTGGCGGAACGACGATCGGGGGTCCGATTACCAATAATCCACCCCGCGGAACGACAAAAGTAACTCCGATCGTCAAAAATCCACCTGGCGGAATGACAATCGGACGCCGGATCGTCAATAATCCGAGCGGCGGAATGACAATCGGACGCCAGATTGTCAATAATCCAATCGGCGGAACGACGATCGGAGGTCCGATTGCCATTGATCCGGTTGTCAGGATTATTTACCTGGCTCCATATCCCATATCTTATTTTTCTCCGTGTCCTTCGTGGCTTCGTGGTATAATTATTTTATTGACAAATTCAGTATCTAAGGTTATATGTTTAAGTGTAAAAAAGATGATAACCAATGAAAAAAGAGAGCATTCTTATTTTTTTTATATTATTAATCCTGCCCTTAATATTCTTTGGTGATACTACTGATAAATCGCTGCCTCCAGCACCGAAAGATATTGAAAAATTGTTTGATAATTATTGCCGGGAGTTGGTTAAGCTGGTTCCTGAATATGCATCGCGCCTGGGGATTAACAAAAATATGGGGTATGAGGTAGAAACGGATCAATTGAATGACGAATCAGAGGAAAAAGTAAAAAAATGGTATGCGTTAAAAGGGAAATACCGTCAATGGCTGAATACGTATGACCGAAACAAGCTGACACCGTCGCAGCGGCGGGCAGCCAATATCTTGATTTACGCACTGGATTTAGACCTGGAAACTGAAAAATTTCAAAACCATTTTTATATTATTAACCATATGACCGGTTTCCACAACCAGCTCACCACATTAATGTCCCAATACCATACTATTGAAAATCTCAACCATGCCAACGCTTATATCACTCGGTTGGGAAATTATAAAAAGAAGTTCCTGCAAATTTCTAACCGGTTAGAATTCAAAGAAAAGACCGGATTCTTACCGCCTGCTCATATTATTAAAATCGTCTATAATGAAATGTCTAATTTTATCGATACGCCCGCAGCAAAGAATGTTTTATATGCATCTTTTAGAAAAAAACTGGAGAGGCTGGATATTGATATGAAGTTGAAAGAGAAGCTGTGCCGGCAGGTAAAAGAGAAAATCGAAACAGTTGTGTACCCGGCTTACCGAACCGTGATTGAACAGTTGAAAGGATTGAAAAAAAAGGCCTCCAGCGATGCCGGAGCCTGGAAACTGCCGGGGGGAGACGAATATTATAAATTTTGCCTGAGATTTCATACCGGTACCTCCATGACCCCCGAACAAATTCATAAAAAGGGGCGAAAAGAGGTAAGACGCATTCAAAAGGAGATCAGGAAACGCCTGGCAAAATCAGGTTTTATTGTGAATCTTCCCTTCCGGCAGCTGGTAAGCTATTTCTGGCAGGCGGAAGCCAGCAAAGACCGGTACCAGTTGTACTATCCCAATACCCATCAAGGAAGGATGCAAGCACTGCAGGATTTCAAAAAGCACCTCAATGAGATCACCCTTAAAATACCTCAATTTTTTTCTATTTCTCCCCAAGCAAAATTGATCATCAAACCTGTTCCCCAATATAAAGAGCATACCATGATTACTCACTATGTACCTCTGTCTCTGGATAAGAAAGGAGGGGGTATTTTATATATCAATCTTTCCCAGCCGCCATTTAAACCGGCCATGAAGACATTGGCGGTTCATGAAGGAATACCGGGTCATCATTTCCAGATGTCCATTGAAAGAGAATCACCTGGAACCAGGATGTTCAGGAATTTTCTTTATTTTGCTTCTTACACTGAAGGTTGGGCGCTTTATGTTGAGAAATTGGCCATGGATAGCGGCTGGTTTGAGGATTTGTATTCGCAAATGGGTTACCTGAATTCGCAGCTTTTAAAAGCAGTTCGTGTGGTGCTGGATACAGGGATTCATTACAGACGCTGGAGCCGCACCCGGGCCCTTTCGTATATGCGTGAAAATGTGGGTTGGGAATCTACCCATGAAATCGACCGCTATATTGTCTGGCCAGGACAGGCTTGTGCCTATAAAATCGGAGAACTAAAAATCCTGGAACTTCGTGAGCGGGCTAAAAAAAAATTAAAGGACAAATTTGATATCCGTGAATTTCATACCGTAGTACTGGAACACGGTTCTGTGCCGTTACCAATCCTGGAAACATTTGTGAATGATTATATTGCCGAAAAGCAGACGGCTCAATTTTACAATTGACAAATTCGCTGTCTTAGGTTATATGTATAACTGTAAAAAGGAGGACATGCAATGAAGAAAAAGATTATTTTTGCTGTTTTTGTATCGTTGTTACTGGTTTCAATATCCGCTGGCGGTGCCATTGATAAACCGCTGCCACAACCCCCGAAGGATATCGAACAATTATTCGGTAACTACTGCCGGGAATTGATCAAACTGACTCCTGAATACGCTGCGCGGTTGGGAATTAACAAAAATATGGGGTATGAGGTAAAAACAGATCAATTAAACGACGAATCAGAGGAAAAAGCAAAAGAATGGTACGCGTTAAAACGGAAATATCGTCGGTGGCTGGATACCTATGACCGAAACAAGCTGACACCGTCACAGCGGCGGGCAGCCGATATCTTGATTTACAACCTGGATTTAGACCTGGAATCAGAAAAATTTCAACACCATTTTTATATTATCAACCCTTCGATTGGTTTCCACAACCGGCTCACCACACTAATGACCCAATACCATACCATCGATAATCTCGATGACGCCAAAGCGTATATCGCCCGCCTGGGAAATTATAAAAAAAAATTCCTGCAAATTTCAAACCGGTTGAAACTTAAAGAAAAGGACGGATTATTACCCCCTGCCCATATTATTAAAATTGTCCATCATGCCATGTCTGATTTTGTCGCTGCACCCGCGGCCAGGAATGTTTTATATACATCCTTTAGAAAAAAACTGGAGAAACCGGACATCCATCAGGACTTGAAGGAGAATCTGTGCCGCCAGGTGGAAGAAAAAATCGAAACCATTGTTTACCCGGCTTACCGGGCCATGATTGAACAACTGAAAGGACTGGAAACAAAGACATCTAAATATGATGGTGTATGGAAACTTCCCAGGGGGAATGAATTTTACAGTCACTGCTTGAGATTTCATACCAATACCTCCATGACTCCCCGGGAGATTCATAAGACAGGTCAAAAAGAAGTGAGACGCATTCAACGAGAGATCAGGAAACGCCTGGCGAAATCAGGCTTTATTGCGAATCTTTCCTTCCGGCAGTTGTTAAGCTATTTCTGGCAGGCGGAAGCCACAAAAGACAGATCCCGGTTGTACTATCCCAATACTGATAAAGGAAGAGCGCAAGCACTGCTTGATTTCAAAAAACACCTGGACGATATCATGCCTGAAATTCCCACGTTATTTTCCTTTTCTCCCAAAGCAAAACTGACCATCAAACCGGTTCCCCCATTTAAAAGACATACTATGGGTACTCATTATGCACCTTCTTCTCTTGATGGCAAACGAGGAGGTATTTTTTATATAAGTCTGAATTATCCACCGTTTAAGCCGGGTATGAAAACATTGGCTGTTCACGAGGGAATACCCGGACATCATTTCCAGTTGTCTATTGAGAAGGCATCGTCTGAGATCAGGATGTTCAGGAATTTTCTTTTCTTCACGTCTTATATTGAAGGTTGGGCGCTTTATGCGGAGAAATTAGCCATGGAAAATGGCTGGTTTGGGGATTTGTATTCGCAATTGGGTTATTTGAATTCAGAGCTTTTCCGGGCGGTTCGGTTGGTATTGGATACAGGGATTCATTACAAACGCTGGAGTCGCGACCGGGCCATTTCCTATATGAAAGAAAACCTGGGGTGGGTATCTACCGGTGAAATCGACCGGTATATTGTCTGGCCGGGTCAGGCCTGTTCTTATAAAATCGGGGAGCTGAAAATCCTGGAGCTTCGTGAGCGGGCTAAAAAGGAATTAAAGGACAAATTTGATATTCGCGAGTTTCATTCAGTGGTACTCCGGCATGGTGCTGTGCCGTTACCAATCCTGGAGACAATTGTGAACCAATATATTTCCGGGAAAAAAGTAAGTCAGTGAATCAGCCGCACTTGCCTGTCCCCTTCTTTATAAAAAAATCTGCGTAATCTGTGTAATCTGTGGTTTCCCCTTTTTCATTTTTATCTTCCTTTCTCTTTATCTTTGTCCTCGTCCTTCACAATCACTACCACCTTCTCATTCTTCTTCATCAACCACAACTTCTCCCTGGCCTTCTTCTCCAGGGCCAGGGGATTCTTCTTCAATTCCTCGATCTCTTTAAGTAACGCATCCCTCTCCTTTTCCAATTTAGCAATATCTCGCCGGAGTTCCTCGATCCTGGTACGGGCTTTGATGATCTCTATGATTCCACCCTCCCCGAAAAAAAACGCCAGGATTAAAATAAGCATAAACAACGTCAGCAGCAGCAAAAAACCTTTGGACCTGAAGTTAATATTAATAAACCTGGTTTCGGTTGTTCTTGTCCCGGTTTTGGTTTTTGTTCTTCTTTTCTTTTTATTCAATGAACAAACGCCCCACTTTTATTAAATCCCGTGTCTCCGGTAAATTTGTGGATTCGGCATATACCCGGATCACATTGCTGGTACCGGATTCACGGATCAATAACCAGGCATCCTTAAACCTGAATTTTATCCCATCAATATAATCGATCTTTTTCAATTTATGGTTTTTAAAATCAAAGGTTTTCCTGTCCAAAAGGTCTTTGAACCGGTTCCCTGTCCGTTCACTTTTATTTATGGCAATTTCACTGCTGTACAATTTGGGAAATCGCAAATAAAAATCTTTGAGTATCTTATCCATTTTCAGCCTGTAATAGGCCAGCATTTCGGTGAACAATAAACAGAAAAGAATCCCATCTTTAATTTTTACACTGGTATTAAGAGAAGCGCCATTTGAGCTTTCAACCGCAATAAAGGTTTTTTTAGAGGTCAGGATGTCGGCTAAAAATTTAAAACCCACTGGTGTGGAGTACACGTCCCGGGAATAATGTTCTGCCACACGCCGGATATTGTTGGTGGTGGAGATGGATTTTACAATTCCCCCCTCCATCTTCCTCACGTTTATCAGGTACTCGATCAACGGCGGCATAATAGTATTGGAATCGAGAAACCTCCCTTTGGAATCCACAATGCCAAAGCGGTCTCCATCGATATCTGTGGCCAATCCAATGTCAGCTCCCTGCTGAACCACCAATTTTGACAAATCTCTGAGTGTCTCCCTGCCGCAAGAAGAAATCACACCCCCAAACGCAGAATAAGGGAAATTATGTATACTAACCGCATCGATTTCATTTTCCGTCAATATAAAATCCAGGTATTCCCTGGAGGTTCCATATAAATTATCCACGATAACTTTTATCCCGGATTCTTTAATCAAGGGGAAATCCACGATTTCTTCAAGGTATTCGAGGTAAGGAGATTTGACATCGATGGTATCGATGTATTTATCATCCCGGTATTGAGGTTTGAAATGAAACGAGCCTGTGATTTTTTCGATTTCCTGTTCAATGGCATTGGTCTCCGCAAGCAGCGCCGGGGCACCCTTATGATTGAAAACCTTTACCCCGTTATAAATGGGTTTGCTAAAACTTGCAGTGATGGTGATTCCACCGTGGCATTTATTACAAACAACAGCTAAGGATATGGGGGCCAGCGGTGCATCCCTATCCGGTATATAGGTTTTAATGCCGTTTAACGAAAATATCTTTGCCGTTTCCAGGGCAAACTCTTCAGAAAGAAGTCGAGTATCATAATTTACTATAGCACGGAGTTCATCGGATTTGAAGGTGCGTTTTAAATAATTGGCATAGGCCTGGGCAAATATCCTGACATTCCTGAAGGAGAATTCTTCCCCCATTTTGGCACGCCAACCATCAGTTCCAAATTTAATCACAGACATACTAAGAAAATACCACAATAAGTGAATTTTATCAAGATTTTTTTCCTGCAGACACAGGGATGCGTTAAAATCTGGAATGATGGGGAAGAAAGAACTTCGTCAAGCCGGGCAAGGCCAGATCGCTTTTTTTAGAATTATGAATTGTTAATTGTTAATGGGTAATGGTTGATGGTCTACCTAGAAAGGCAAAGAGATAATACCAATCTTGGCAAGATCGTTCAATATCACAAATAACATCAAGGCAATCAAAATAAAGAAGCCGATATTCATCAAAATTCCTTTGACTTTCTGGCTGAACTCCCTGCGAATGACGGCTTCAATGGAAAAGACCATCAGGTGGCCGCCGTCCAGGGCCGGGATGGGGAATAGGTTGATAAGCCCCAGTTGCAGCGAAATAAAAGCGATCAATAAAAAAAAGTTAGGTAAGCCGCTTTCCAGGGCTTTCCTGGAAAATTTGGCGATTTCAATAGGACCGGACAAGGTTTTGAAGGAGAGTTTGCCAACAATTATTTTTCTAACGACATTAAACACCAGGAAGGTGAGCTCAGCAATCTTGTCGACGCTCTTTTTCATGGCAGCAAAGAACCCGTAATAGGTGGTAATGCTGGGCGTATAAGCCTCCCTCTCAATACCAATGACCCCTTTTTCCTTTAATGTTAGTGGGCAAGGTAATCCTGACATTGTTCTCACCGGGTGTTTCTCAGCCTCCTCCCGGGAATCCAGGTCACGGGATATTATTATATATTTGCTATATTTACGAAATAGATTAAAATCCAACTTCGGGAAAGCCTCCTGGAGACCTTTCAATTTTTGATTTGCTATTTCTATGGAATCAAACAATTGGCTTTCTAAAACATGGACTTTCCGGGGCACCACCTTTATTTCCCACTCTTCTTCCCCTCGTTTTATTTTAAACAGCAGCGGCCGATTGGCACTCCTGGAAATCACATCTATCATTTCGAAATGATTAACAGGAGTATTGTCGATTGCCACTAAGATATCATCCACTTTTAGCCCGGCTTTGGCCGCCGGGGAATCTTTGAAAACCCTGGTAAATCGGCTCCTTAAATCCGGGTAAATCCCGGCATCCCCTAAACTATATTTGGAAATGCTTTTAACATCCAGTTTCTTTTTAAATAATTTCCCATCCTGCTCAAACTCCACCATTAGCTCAGAATTGGGACTCGTGCCAATGGTAAGTTCTAGTATCTCCCAATTGTAAATGGAACGGCCGTCGATGGTACGGATCATATCTCCCTTCTGGATTCCAGTTGCCGCAGCCGGCGAACCTTTTTCAACATAGCCGATTTGTGGGGGTTCTTTTTTATAAATAGGCTCTTCAACACCCGTGATATGCATGATAGTAAAAATAAAAAACGCCAGAAACAGGTTCATGACAGGCCCCATAACAAGAATAAATATTTTCTGGGCCCTGTTCTTGGCATGAAATTCATAGGGCTTCAAGTCATTGGGATCGTATTCCTCTTCTCCAGCCATTTTTACATAGCCGCCCAGGGGAATAAGACTCAGCCGAAAATCCGTATCCCCGATCTTCTTTCCCAGGAGCCGCTTACCAAATCCAAAGGAAAAAATTTCCACCCGGACGCCCGTCAACCGGGCAGCGATAAAATGCCCGAACTCATGAACCAATACAATAGGCCCCAGCACAATAATAAATACCACTATACTATATAACACACTCATCTGTTTTCTCCTTTTCTAATCCATAGTCCATAGTCCATAAAACAATACGTTTAAAATTATACATTAATCGTCTCTTTTATGTAACCTTCTGTTTTACCCTTTGTTTCTTCGATTGTTTCATTAATGTCTTCTATCGTATAAATGGGATAGAATGTTTCATTATAAAAAATATGTTCTACCACTGAGAAAATATCGTTGAAGGATATTTTTTCCTTTAAAAAATAATCCACAGCCACTTCGTTGGCCGCATTCAGGACAGCACCGGCATTTTTGCCTTTTCCCTGTTCCAGCACATGGTACGCCATTTTAATGGACACAAATTTATTCATGTCCACAGGGAAAAACTCAAGTTTCCTTAACGTGGAAAAACTCAGGCGGCTGTTTTCAAAAGGAATGCGCTCCGGGTAACTTAATGAATAAAGAATAGGCAATTTCATGTCCGGTACACTCAGTTGAGCAATAATCGAGGAATCAATAAATTCCACCATGGAATGAACAATGCTCTGGGGATGGATAACCACATCGATTTGATCTTTTTGTAAACGAAAGAGGTAAGACGCTTCGATAACTTCCAGGGCCTTATTCATTAAGGTGGCGGAATCGATGGTGATTTTGCTTCCCATGTTCCAGGTGGGATGGGCAAGGGCTTGTTTGACGGTAATGCCGGCGAATTCTTCTTTGCTTTTCCTGAAAAAAGGACCTCCTGAGGCGGTTAGAATGATTTTTTTTATAAACTTTTTTTGATTGAATCCCAGGCTCTGAAAAATGGCGCTTTGTTCGCTGTCAATAGGAATTAATTCTGCTTGGGAACGTTCCAGTGCGTTATTGATCAATTCACCGGCTGCTACCAGAGTCTCTTTATTGGCCAGGCATACCCGGTGGCCGCTGCCAATAGATGCCATGGTGGCCTCTAAAGCAATGGTACCGTTAATGGCCGAAACCATGGTGTCCACCCCGGGATGGGTGACCACGGCCAAAAGCCCTTCCCTACCGAAGTAAACCTGTTTCCCGGGGAAAGTACGTTCCAGGATACCAGCATCTTCTTTTTGTTTGACTGCGATAATCTCCGGGGAAAAGGTTTCCACCTGGCGGGTCAGCAGTTCAATATTCTCACCGGCTGCAATTCCCAGCAATTTAAATTTGTCCCTGTTTTGGGCAATCACTTCCAGGGTATTCGTACCGATGGACCCGGTAGAACCTAGTAACGCTATATGTCTCATTTTTTTATTTTTTGCCACAGATTTTCACAGGTATACACAGATTAATATATTTTTCGTTTAAATTCAAGTTTTGCGGCATCATTTTCATTTTGATTTTATCACCAGAAATAAAGGATGATATAGAAAAGAGCCGGTGCACAGAAGATGTAGCTGTCCACGCGATCCAACAGGCCGCCGTGTCCAGGCAGAAGGGAGCCGGAATCTTTTTTTTGGGCTGCCCGTTTAAATAAGGATTCGATGGGATCGGATATTTGCGATAAAAGCCCGATGATACCGCCGGTCACCACAACCAGCCAATCACTCACGTCAACGTCACCAGGAACAGGAAACAAACGAATGGCTGCCCACCCGGCAGCCGCTGCGAAAATGATCGCTGCCAACAGACCTTCCAGGGATTTCTTGGGAGAGGCAATCGGATAAATTTTATGTTTCCCAAACGCACTCCCCAGGAAATAAGCTGCCGAATCCCCGACGGCGATGACAAAGACAAGAAAAATCAGGTAGTTGGGATGCAGTACCTTGAGTTTAAATAAATAATAAAGAGGGAAGTACAAATAGAAAACCACGGTAAAATGAATGCCAATATCCCTGACAAAGGTAGATAAATTTTCTTTTTGCTTAATAAATAACAAAAAGAACACGCCGGTTAGAATGACGATTATAAAAACAGCCAACGGCAAGTCCGGTTGTCCGAAGGTAAAGGAAAGAGCAATAGTAATTCCACTCAAAAACATGACCACCGACGAATGAACTGCCGGTTTACTTAACTTCACCAGCTCAATTGCTGCTGTGCTTATTAATAAAAACAATACAGCAGAGAAGTAGACAGGAGGAACATATTTAATGATTCCATAGGCGAAAATGATGATAAAAAAGGCGGTGATGGTTCGAACGATAAATTCTTTCATATTTTCCCAAATCTCCTTTCTCGATGTTGAAAATCGATTAATGCTTTTAAAAATTCTTTTAAGCGAAAATCCGGCCACAGGGTAGGAGTAAAATACAATTCCGAGTAGGCAATCTGGTACAATAAAAAATTTGAAATCCGCAGTTCACCGGATGTTCGTACCAATAAATCCGGGTCCGGGCTGCCAGAGGTGTACAGGTACTCCTGGAATAGGGCTTCATCTATTTTCTTTGAAGAGATTTTATCTTCCACGATTCGTTTGACTGCATGGATGATTTCCATTCGGGCACCATAGTTCAATGCCAGGTTCACCTGCATGGTTCGGTGGGATTTTGACAATTCTATGGTTTCTATTAATTTTTTCTTCAGCTTTCCGGGTAACCGTTCAATATCTCCCACAATTTGTAATCTGATATCATTTTCAATGAGCAGGTCTTTCTGCTCTACCAGTTTTTCATACAGCATATTCATGAGGGTATTGATTTCACTTATAGGTCGTTTCCAATTTTCACTGGAGAAAGCAAAAAGGGTTAAATATTTGATCCCGGTTCTCAAGCTGTATTCTGTTATTGCCCTGGCGGATTCCGCCCCCACTTTATGGCCTTCTTCCCGTTTTAATCCATGCTTTTTTGCCCATCTGCCGTTACCATCCATAATAACCGCCAGGTGAACCGGGATTTTTTGCGGATTAACCTGTTGGGCCAACTGGTATTCTTCTGTTCCTTCTTTTATTATATCGCTGAACGTTGTTAACATTTTGGAATTATAGTTTTAATCTCACCCTTTGTCAAGCAAGGCAGCCTGAATTCACCTTTTATTTTTTGCCACGAACCCCCCGGCGGGGGGAGCCTAAGCAGGCCCTTCGGGCCATCTTGAAGGCTTCCTTACCAGAACCAACCAATTTGGTTACCACTTTCTAAATTGTATATGGTCTTAAAGTGATCGTTGTTTCGAACGTCTGGGGAAGCCTTGAACTTACCTCTAAAAATGATTACAATGGGGCAAAATGTAAAGAAACAACGTACAATGACTGTCCGCATATGAAAAGTTTTTGCGGGGTCCAGGGGCGGTTTTTACTAAAAAGAGCCCCTGGCCGCCGGAGGCATAGATGGCGGTGGATTTGGATACTAAACTATTGTTCCACTTTAAGGGTTATATCAAGGGGTTCAGCGGTTCCACCTTCTTGCCCGATTTTACCTCCTGTGATCTTTCGCAGCTGTTTTTTAAATACATCCAATTCCCAAAAACCCTCGGTCCACAGTCTAAACCTGATATGATAGAGGTGGGATTTAAGTTTGATGACTTGCCAGTAAGGAATATATTGGATTTGATTCTCGTTGGTTAAAATCCTGAATTTTTGGGCTGTAGGTTCATACTCCAGGCGAGCGTCTATTAGTCCTAAGATTACCCGTGTAGGTGGGACAGCCCTGGAGCCTCCCTTTATATTCATTTTCAGTTTTACTTCCCGGGCTTTTCCACCGGTTTTGCAGTATTTGGCCCCGGTTATCTGCCATACTCCCCGTTCCAATGTATTGATTTCCCAATGGAGATCCTCCCAGGCTGCATGTTTGATTTGGAACACATAGGGCCTGATATTACATTTTCTCCAGTCTGCTCCGTTGGAGAGGAGAAAACCATGGCTTACAATGTTAAGTCCGAATTTTGTCGGTTCATAAACGAGCTGCGTGTCCGGCAGTTCCAATATCACGCGTTTAGGTTCCGGCAGTGAAACCATAAATAACCGGGTATCAATATTGTTCTTTTCGTTCAATTCTTTGATTTTGTCCCCGGCATCCACCACAGCTCCCAGGTAGTATCTCCCGGGCGTCGTTCCCGGCGGGACTTTCAGAGAACCCTTGAAACTCAGGGTTATATGTTCTCCTGGTTGAAGAGCCGCCACTGTTTCTTTTCCTTGTTCCAGCAAGGTATTATCTTTGAATTCTTCCGAATAAGTGACCGGTTCCACAGGGACATTAGTGTCGCTGGAAAGCACCATTTGAACATCAAAATTCTCAGCCGGTACGGTTCCTTTATTTTCAATGGTAAGGGAAACATCTTTACCCAGTGTTTGACCGGGTGAGGCGTTGAAAGGGTATTTCATGATCACCACCAGGTCGGCAAATTCCGCAAACGTGACATTACAACTGCTGATAGTTACCTTGGTTTCCGTCCTTCCTGCTTTTGAAACTTCACTGGCAAGAATTCGCACACCGGGATTTTTGGATTTCTCTTTAACTTTGGCCAGGAGAAATTGGTAAGGCTCGCTTTTTAATTTTACCAGCATCGAGGTTCCGCCAACAATTTTATGACTCCATTTAATGGTTCCACTTTTGATTTTTGCCAGGGTAGCCAGTACATTTTCCGTATCGTCTACCAGCTCAATATTGGCAGAAACATCCTTCAGATTCATGGCGTCCATAATTGCTTTTAACTGCTCTACATTGAAGAGTAAGCGGTTTTTTGCTTTAGAACCTGTGGGTTCCTGGATTTTTAATAGTTTGATGCAGTCCTGCGCAGTAACTGCGGTTGTCGATAAAAAAATAGTGCAGCCAAACACCAGGACAAACACCATCGTTAGGATTGATTTTTTCATGGGCCTCTCCTTTTTAGCCACAACGACACCAAGGCACGAAATTTTAACGTGTTATTTTTGCTGCGTATTTCTTGAGCCCTTGTGGCAATATTGTTTCTGGTTTGCCGTTTGAATTTCGCCATTCAATTTGTATTATAACGGATTGAAATGTTTTTTTCCACCCTTTATGAAAAATTTATAAAAAATAATCTTGTTGGGTGAGGCCGGTGGTCTATTTTGTTTTTGTTTTTTTATTTGACTTCTCTCTTTGGGTTGGGCTATAATAACAAAAACAGGAAGCGTTTAAGATTTAAAAAGGAGGTATGAAGTGGGTATTTTTCAGAAACTAAGAGCAGAATTCATAGATATTATCGAGTGGCTGGATCCCTCGAACGAAACCATGCTTCATCGGTTTGAGCGCTATCATAACGAAATAAAAAACAGGGCCAAACTGGTAGTGAGGGAATCCCAGGCAGCGGTTTTTGTCAGTGAAGGCCAGGTGGCAGATGTGTTTCAACCGGGTACCTATACCCTGGAAACCAAAAACCTTCCCATCCTGGCCACATTAAAGGGTTGGAAATACGCGTTTAACAGTCCTTTTAAAGCAGAAGTTTATTTTGCCAATACCAAGAATTTTACCGACCGGAAGTGGGGAACCAAAAATCCGGTCATGCTTCGAGACCCGGAATTCGGCCCCATCCGTTTGCGAGCCTTCGGCAACTATGCGCTGCGCATCAAAGACCCGGTAAAAGTAATCAAAGAAATCGCCGGAACAGACGCTCATTTTACCACCGATGAAATCACTGATCAATTAAGAAATATTATTGTTACCCGGTTTTCCGATACCATGGCGGAAAGTAAAATACCTGCCGTTGATATGTCAACCCAGTACGATGAATTGTCAAAATTAATTCATGAGAAGATTGGGCATGAATTCGAGGAATACGGTTTTGAGCTGACCAAGTTCCTGGTGGAGAATATTTCCTTCCCGCCGGAAGTAGAAGAAGCTATTGATAAGCGAAGCAGCATGGGTGTCATTGGCAACCTGGACAACTACATGCAGTACCAGGCGGCCAATGCATTGGAACAGGCAGCCGTGAATCCCGGTGGAACCGCTGGAGAAGGCATCGGCCTGGGTATGGGATTTGCCATGGCCAACCAGATGGCAGGGATGTTTCAGCAGCGGCAAGCCCCGCAAGCCACCGGCGGCCCCGGTGCTCCACCTCCCCTGCCGGGGACTGTGCAGTATTATGTGGTAATCAACGGCCAACAAGCCGGGCCCTATACCGAAGTAGTGCTGAGACAGATGATTCAACAGCAAGTTGTGACCTCCGATAACTTTGTCTGGAAGCAGGGAATGGCCGCATGGGCCAAAGCCCGGGAGGTCCCGGAAGTGGCCGCTTTATTCGCACCAACTCCCCCCGGACCGCCACCACCACCTCCGCCCAAATAGTTTTGCCTTCGGCGACCAGGGGGCTCTTTTGAAAAACCGCCCCCTGGACCCCCACAAAACTTTTCATATGCGGCCAAAATACAAGTTCTTCGTGCCTGTTCCTTTTTTAAAAGCGTTTTGAATGATATTACCTAATTCATTACCTAATTCATTAGGTAATACCTAATTCTCCTATTTTGTCTAAACGAGCAGCCCTGTAAGGTTAAGGGACATGCAAGATCGTCAACCATAAAGTTCGGCCAGGTATTAGAGGTGAAACTGATTTTCTATTCTTTGTATAACTTTTTCTAATAAGGAAGATTTTATATGCAGGGTACTCTTCAGTGGTATCTCCCTTAGAATACTTAAAACTTGTTCAGGTTTCATTTGGCCCTGTCTTATAGATCTTATAAGTATACCGATTGTTCCATGAACTTTGAATCTCATTTGCTCGGCAACCAGGCGTGCAGCGGTATCATCTGTAAAAAACACAGCCCCTGGATTGTCTTCCATAATGGCCAATGCTCCTATTTCGCCGGAATCGAGGGAAAAAGCCCGGCACATTGTACGAAGTTGCTCATCACCAGGATATTGTTGGGGACAGCGTATTATAGATAACCCTGATCTTTGTAAAGCGAGTGGACGATACCGGTTTATTTCATTCCAAACGGTTTCAGCCAGGAGGATTTCCTGGAATTCGCAAAGCAGGTCAAGGCAATCGAGTTCATCAAGATGTATAATAGGACCTGCATCAAATACTACTTTAATAATCCTATCAGTCATTCCCCCTAAGGCCCCATTCCACATCATCGAGAATATATTTTTCCATCAGTTCAACTCGGTGAGATTCTAAAAAACGGCGGATCGCCTCAGAAAAAATGTCTTTTTCATCCCGGAACCATCCTTCCTTCACAAGAACACATGCCATTTTATAAAGCTGTTCAGGTATCTCTACCGATGTTTGAATGGTTTTCATATATATTACCTCCTATACCTGTTTTTTCATGTTATAATAATAACCTAAAATAGGATTAAATTCAATTCTTTTATGAAATGTTTGTAATCATTTATTTTCCGGCCTGAGATGTTTTGTTTTTCTTATTCGCGTCCCTTCGCGTATATTCGCGGTTAACTTCTAGAAACGTGCCCCGTATTGTTTCATCTTTTTCAGCGCTTCTTCAGACCATTGACTGTTTTTTTCCAGGTTCTTAAACGAGCAGCCCTGTATCCACAGTCCCGGTATATTAATGAGGATTCGGTTTTCTTTGTTTCGGGTGGAGGTGGGAAGATAAATTTTATTGTCACTCGTTTGTAATCTCGTTTGTAATTCTCTATTTAACATGTTTTTGGAATGGTATTCAAACAGATCGGGGTCATCCTCTATTCGAAACGTTTTAAGACATTTCCCTGTGGCAGTGTCCCACTCTTTGACGGTTCCATCCTGAGACCTGGACACGATTTTATCCCCTGCCGAGCTATACACCGCGCTCCATACAATTTTGGTATGCTCTTCCAGGGTGCGGAGACATTCACCCGTGGCAGCGTCCCACTCTTTGACGGTGTTATCCTGCGACGCGGACAGTATTTTATCCCCTGACGGGCTGTACACCGCGCTAACTACATTATTGGTATGCCCTTTCAGGGTGCGGAGACATTCACCAGTGGCTGCGTCCCACTCTTTGACGTTTTTATCCCAGGACGCGGACACGATTTTATCCCCTGACGGGCTGTACACCGCACTGTTTACCCAATTCGTATGCCCTGCCAGTGTGCGGAGACATTCACCCGTGGCTGCGTCCCACTCTTTGACGGTGTGATCCCGGGACGCGGACACGATTTTATCCCCTGCCGGGCTGTACACCGCGCTGGTTACATAATTAGTATACCCTTCCAGGGTGTGAAGACATTCACCCGTGGCTGCGTCCCACTCTTTGACGGTGAGATCAACAGACACGGAAAGTATTTTATCCCCTGCTGGGCTGTAAACCGCGCTAAATACATCATTGGTATGCCCTTCCAGGGTGCGGAGACATTCACCCGTGGCTGCGTCCCACTCTTTGACGGTGTGATCCCAGGATGCAGACAGTATTTTATCCCCCGCCGGGCTGTACACCGCACTGCTTACCCAATGCGTATGCTCTTCCAGGGTGCACAGACATTCACCCGTGGCAACGTCCCATTCTTTGACGGTGTGATCATCAGACGCGGACACGATTTTATCCCCTACCGGGCTGTACACCGCACTGTTTACATCCCCTGTATGCCCTTCCAGGGTGCGCAGACATTCACCCGTGGCTACGTCCCACTCTTTGACGGTATGATCATCAGACGCGGACACGATTTTATCCCCTGCAGGGCTGTACACCGCGCTGTTTACCCACTCCATATGTCCTTGCAAGGTGCGGAGACATTCACCCGCGGCTGCGTCCCACTCTTTGACGGTGTGATCAGCAGATGCGGACACGATTTTATCCCCTGCCGGGCTGTAAATCGCGCTTCTTACATCCTCTGTATGCCCTTCCAGGGTGCGGAGACATTCACCCGTGGCTGCGTCCCACTC
>JABAOH010000041.1_pt2 | contig 44829 bp, 33 predicted proteins | sample 7062181 | NCBI WGS metagenome assembly JABAOH01 (sample SAMN14538630, study PRJNA623070) | marine sediment metagenome | biome: marine biome [ENVO:00000428]; feature: marine pelagic biome [ENVO:01000023]; material: deep marine sediment [ENVO:00002113]; isolation source: pool of 5 deep marine... | reverse complement strand
AAAGACAAAGCGTGTTTTACTCTGGCGGGAAGGTGTGGGAGTCGAACCCACCCAGGGCTTTTTACGGCCCCATACTGGGTTTGAAGTCCAGAAGGCCCACCGGAACCTATACCTTCCCGCAGGCTATTTCAAAATATGCACATCTTGCTCTCGTTTTGTCAAGCCTATGGCATCAAAATACTCAAGAATGGCTGTTGCATACTTACGTGAGAGCTTAAGTTTATCGCGGAGCTCAGCTACGGTTACATGCTTGTTTCTCTGAATATGCTCGAGAACGATTTTCCTGGCTTCTTCAACTGAATCCCTATGAAAAATGACTTTCTTACTGAGCCGGATAAGGACTCCCCGCTCGAACAGGCTGTGCATCATATTCTTAAAATGTCTAAGTTCAACTCCCTGCTTCATACGAATCTCTTCCTCAAGAGGTGGAGTGAATCCTGATTTTTTAAATACTTTTTCTATCATCTGGGTGAGTTCCTGGTCTTTTGGTTTCATTTTAGCTTCATAGCCCACTAAACTAACATCGGAATTTTTTCGTCGAATAGTTCTCTTTTCTAAAAGACCGTCGAGGACCGTTTTAAAGGCTTGGCTATCGGTTAGCCTGAGAAATCTCGACCTGAGCTCTTCATAGGGCATGAACATACGATGAGGGTTCTTTTCCAAGTAGTCCTTGATAAAAGATATCAGTTTGTTCTCTAATTCTCCATAAAAGCGCCTGTGAAGGTATTTTGCCTCTTTATACCCAACAATCTTTATGATATTTCCGGCTTTCCAGATACTCTCGACAGCTTTTTCGACAATGTCTTCCCTCTCCCCTCTCATCGTTCTGACCTGTGAAGCACTAAGCGGCGTAAAGCTAGAGTCCATAAACACCTGCTCCACAACCTCAGCCATATCTCCCTCAAGTCTCTTTAAACCTTGGAGAGTTTGAGAATCAAACCTTTTATGTTTAGGTGGTGCTACCTCAAGTATTTCTCCGCCTCCGATGGTCATCACTGGCGAGAAAGTCCGAATAACATAGCGATCACCGGGCAGAGCAACTGTAAGAGCTTCAAGAGCAAACTGGACAAGAGCTTCCTTACCAGGTAAAAGGACATCATCCTCAAGAAAAACAAGCCTTGAAATTATTTCTGCAGTTCCTACGTGGAGTCTAATCCTTGCCCTATTCTTTAGTTTCTTCCCGTAGCTCTTCAACAAGCGAAGCCTGCCATCTAATCTGTAAGTGGGAGTGAGAGAGGCTGGTTCTCCAGCACATTGCCCACGACGAAGCTTTTCTTTTTTAACATCCTGAAGATTTAAGGCTGTGCGTCGTCCCAAGATTGACCTTTCTACTTTTTGATGATGAACTTGAACTCCTCTTATTTTGGCTGAAATCCTATCTGGAAAAATCTCCACTCTATCACCTTCTCTTACTTCTCCTGAAAGAATCGTCCCTGCGATCACAGTCCCGAATCCCCGCAAAGCAAAAACTCTATCAATCGGCATGCGAAAAATTCCACTATCCGGTCTTGCAGCCACAGTTTTGCCAAGCTCCACGAGAGCTTGTTTCAAATCACCCACCCCCGTGCCATCCAACGATGATACGGGAATTATCGCCGCATCTTCCAAAAAAGAACCTTTCAGAAAATCCTTGACCTGACCTTTCAGCTCACGGATTCGTTCCTCGTTAACCAGATCGGCTTTTGTCAGAGCAACGATACCTTTCTCTATTCCGAGGAGCTGGAGAATATCGAAATGCTCTCTTGTCTGCAGACTAATTCCTTCGTCAGCTGCAATAACAAGAAGGGCTGCATTGATATTGCTTGCTCCAGCCACCATTGTCTTTATGAGTTTTTCATGGCCAGGCACATCTATAAAAACGATCTGCTTATCATAGCCAGGGATTTCCATAAAAATAAACCCCAGCTCAATGGTGATGCCGCGGCGTTTCTCCTCTGCTAGGGTATCGGCGTCTATGCCGGTTAAGGCCTTTACAAGGAGAGTCTTGCCGTGGTCGATATGGCCGGCAGTGCCGATAATTACATGTTCTGCATCTGACATAGTTCTTATCACTTATGATTAATGATGGAATTATAGTATAGCAGAAAGAGTCCGATTGACTAAATTTATTAACTTTATAAGCTATCTACTTTCTTTCTCAAAATCTACCTTCGAAAAGATCTTTTTGTTTATTTCTTTTGTTTTTTTAGATAGAGAAACAACTTTAAACGGAATTTCCAGCTTAAGGGTTCTCGGGGCCATGCAGGTTCGGTCGTCACACGGCTGGTACAAAAAACCGGCCTTTAGGATATGCTTCTTTAGAGCGATGTTATTGCTTACTTTGATGAGAGCACCCAGGAGTATATCTCCTTCGTAAACGGGAAGCTCAGCTTCAGAATAATCAAATCTTCCAGATCCCGGTTCTGGATAATGCACTTTTAAAACTTTTATTTTATCTCCTTCATCAATAATCAATTCTGAAGGGATGAGAAATTCATCATCAAGCTTTGGGCCGTTTATATGCCAGCCAGGAGTGATGCTCAGGAGAAACGCAACCTTGAAGGATTCTCCTGGATGAATCCCATCATGAGAGACAAACGTTTTCGCAGTTACAATTTCTTCTTCTTGGGCTTCGGTCAACGCAGACCCGCAAAGAAAAGAAAAACAGAGTAGAACGAAAAAGATTATTCTAAGGAAATGAATTTCCTTCTTGAGGAAGCAATATTTTTTTCGTTTTCGAGATTGAATATCACTTACAAACATAATGAGGAAGAATATATTTGGACAGGATGAATGTCAAGAGAGAGACCTTTTTACTGTAATCAATAAGGATTGTAGTTCGGGGAACGTCCCTCATATTTGCCTTTTGTTCCGAGGAACGCCTCTCCTATTTGCCTGAAATTTATTTTATATGCATTAAAGCTTCATCAACTGCATCGAGCAATGGTTTTGAGGATATTTCAGAGCCGACAGCATTTTTCATCCAGACTTGAGGAATAATATCCCCGGCCACACACATTCTTTCCATTTCCTTGCCAAGGCTCTTACCCTCAAGGTAATTTCCAATCTGGAAAGCGATTATGTGTCCAAGAGGATAATCAGGAATATAAATGGTCCTGTAAATCATATGCGAGTAGATAGCGAGGATTGGCTGCTCTTTAATCCCGAGGACATCGGCATAATATTTATTCCACACTTGCTTTGCAATTGATATAACAGCTTCCTTCAGTTCTTCTGGAGTTGCATCCGGATTCCTATAAAGCCAGTTCCAGACTTTCATCTCAACAAGGGAGACTCCCATTATTTCGTAGGCATTCCAGAAATTGTCGAGTGCCTTCAGGTGCTTTCGATTCTCGTCTTCGCTTTTTAGTCCAAGAACATCAAGATCTTTTTCTTGAAAGACAAAGGCAAAAGCTTCGGTAAATGCGGTGTTAGGAACTCCGATAAGCGAATAGTAGTCAACCTTCTGAAGAGTTAGAGTCTGCTCAACACAGTGACCCAATTCGTGCATCGCAATATTGAATCCTTTATAGTTCATTCCCGTTTTGGGAACTCTGGTTCTAAGATGTGCCTTCTCTGATTTCATATCCGCACCCCAGGCATGCCCTGCCCCTCTTGCTGGATCAACTGCGATTTTTGGAGCGATAAATTCAGCCTGCTCCTGGGAAAATCCTAGCTTCATTAGTGTATTCTTTAATTCTCCTTCAAAGGTTTTTACGTCGGGATACTTTTTGGCAACGATTTTATCGAGTTCTTCTTCTCTTATTGCGCCTCTTGGCTTAAATCCTGGATACCAGATATCAAAAGGTTCAAGTTTCCTTCCGAGCCTTTTCTGGATGAGTCTCCCGACCTTTTTTACCTGAGAGGATGAAATAAAACTGGTGAATAAAGCCTCAACCTCTGCTTCTGGTATTTCTCTTCCTGACTCAAACACTCTTTTTATATGATTTGGGAAATCAGGGTAGTAGGGATCCATCATTTTCACACTGATGAAATTGTTGAGAAGATGCTTGTACCGCGTGAGAGGTTCAGGAGTAAATGTTTGTTCTTTTTTGTCTTTATAAATTTTATTGGTAAAGGGATTCCACTCGTATTCTGGATTATTTATCACAATTTCCGGGATCTGCTGGTTTATTATTCTTAGCATAATTTCATATATCATTTTCTGCTTAAAAAGACCTTCGGGATCAGCGTATCTCGCCTTTAATTCATCCCTTAGTCCCCAATGGGCTATGAGTTTTAAATCTTCTGGAAAATAAGTTTTGAACTTTTTGTCAATTAATTTATCCATGTATATGTTGTACTCGTAAATGTACGAGCTTGAGTCAGAGTAAGCCTTAGATCTTTTCTGATAGATTTCGGCTGGGACTCTTGATGTGAACATATCTCCCATTCTTGCATGGGCCCATTCCTTCCTGTTCCATTTTGGACCGAGTTCAGTTTTTTCAGAGAGTGAATAATGGGGAAAATTCAACAGGACAAAGAATGCAATTTTATTGCTGAAAAAATCTTCCATGATATGAGCTGACGGATTGTACTGACTGAATATTCTATCTAACGGAAGAATCCTGCCCCAATCAAGATCAATAGGGCGATTCAAATCAAGGCTCATCTTGTTGAAGTGTCCGGCTAGAATCTCAAAATTTGTCTCAAGCCTTTTAAAGTTTTCATCAAGCAAATCTTCCGTTCCGATAAAATACTGTTCACAGAATTGTTCAAACTCTTTGGAAGTTCCATCGTTTTTTCTCCACAGTGATGCCGCCTGATCTACACTCTTTTCAATCCTGAATTTTTGTGTTTCTCCGAATTTTTGAAGAAGTAATCCCTTTATTTTTTCTTTCGTTTCTAAATCTATGACTGCTTCTTCTGCTTTGAGCTCTAGTGAAGAAAAAATAAAAATAAGAGAAAGGGAAAAAAGCACAATTTTTTTCATTTTGTACCTCCTCTATAGAAAGTGAAATAGTCCCTCTTTACTCTAACGATGAAGAATATATTTCGTCATGGTGAATGTCAAGAGGGAGAGATCTGCAAATATGAATTTATAGTCAAATAATTCGGGACAAAATTTGAAGCTAAATAATCTATTTCTTCTCTTTCTTCTATTTCTTCTCTTTCTTTTCTTCTTCTTGAGCTTTCTTTATCTGCTTTATCCTATTTTCATACCTGGCTTTAACTTCTTCGTCTGCAAGCTCTACTGCCTTTTCTGCGGCTTTTAAAGCTTCATTGTACTTTTTTAGCTTGGTGTACACCTGGCTTACAGCATCCCACGTACCATCAGATGGATAAAGTTCAACTGCCTTTTTCGCTGCTTTTAAGGCGCTTTCCAAGTTTTTCCCTTGATTCGTCCAAAACCGCGCATACCTGCTTAATTCGCTGGGTTGATCCTTGTATTTTTCTATAATCTCTGGTCCGAATACTGCTAGCGCTTTATCTAATTTATCCAGCTTAATATATATCTCTGCTGCTCTTCGAGCACCATAACCACTATCGGGCCTCATTTTGATAGCTAAATCTATCATTTCTTCTGCACTCTCGACATTCGTATTCTTTCCAACCCAGAAATTTGCATAGTCAATAAGATTGTAAAACAAGTTGGAAACCTGTCTATCCATGAATGTTTTGCCATAAACTTCTTCAGCTTTGTCTTTATCCTCTTTTAGTACGTGCAGCTCCGCAAGATTTTTCATATAGTAAGCATCAGGATTGTACTTCATGATATCTTTAATCTTCTCAGCCAGTTCAATGCCCTTATCTAAGTTATCTTTATCTCTGATTATTCTGGCAACGTAGGAGCTAAGTACGTTCGGGTCTTCTGGCCATTTCGAAGCATAGTCTTCAAAAAAAGCAGCAGCTTCTTCCTTAGAAGCGCGAGCACGATAATAGTAACTTAAACGCCCATAAGCGCTCTTCAACATCTTGCTTTCTGGATATTTTTTTACGAAGGCCTTTAGGGGCTCTGGGTCACTCTTTCGACTATATACTTTTATAGTTCCGATCGAAAACTCAGCATATTCAGTGTAGCTAACTTTTTCCTCACGGTAGTCTGTTGTGCCCATTTTTCCTTCTGGGTCTATGGCCAAAACCTGTTGGTACAGTTCCAAAGCTTTTTCCACGTCGTATCTATCATCGTATTTTTCTGCGAGCTTAAAAACTACTTCTACGTTTTTTGGCTCCTTGGCGTACTTTTCAGAAAGGGATTTGTAAGTATCAATCCCTTTAAGCATTTTTTCGATACTTTCAAGGAACTTATCCGGAGGAGGGCCATAGCCAACACGCCAGTCTACTTCTGAGCCATCACTTGCAAGCACCATAGTAGTAGGAGTAGCTCTGACATTAAACCTTTTAAAGGTCTCATCGCCGATTTTCTCCCCCCTTGAAGCACGGAAGAGAATAAAGTTGGAGTTCAGGAACTCCTGGTATTTTTCATTTTGGAAGAACTGCTGATCCAGCAGTATACAGGACCCTCAGCCGCCAGAGAAAAAGTCTAAAAGGACCATTTTGCCCTCTTTTTTTGATTGGGCAATGGCTTCATCCACGGTCCCTTTAAACCAATTCTGAGCAGTGGCAGAGGAAATGAGGAAAAGCGGAAGGATAAGAACTGATGCTAATCGTTTCTTCATTTAAACCTCCTCATCTCTGCGATGCTTTTCTTGTTGATTTACCATATGAATCACTATAAAAATAAATTATTTAATTGTCAAATAAAACCTTTCATCAAGGTCATTTTTCTGAATTGCGCTTTAAAACTATCTTCCCTTTTGATTTTGAAACGATCTTTCCGATGATCGCCACGTGCTCTATTCCCTTCTCTTTAAGGCAAGAAACAAGCTCTTCTCCTCTTTTCCCATCAATTGAGATGAGAAGCCCTCCTGAGGTCTGAGGGTCATAAAACACAGCTTGTATTTCCTCGCTTATCCCGCCTCTGGTTACTACGTATTGAGAAGCATATTCCCTGTTTCTCTCGATTCCTCCAGAAATAACTCCTTTCTTAACTAAATCCAAAGCTCCGTCAAATATGGGAATATGATCAAAATAGATCTCAGCCGTGACCCCGCTCTGGATTACTATTTCGCTCAGATGGCCGGCTAGACCAAAGCCTGTGATATCTGTAGCAGTAGTAACACCCATCTCTATCATAACATCTGAAGCCGCTTTGTTAAGTTCTGCCATTGATTTACTGACCGCTCTTAAAGTTGGCGGCGAGGCCTTGTCAATCTGGCTGGCAAATCCCACAATACCTGTCCCGATCGGCTTGGTGAGAACAAGAACATCACCAGGTTTGGCTTTATCGTTGGTTATTATCTTCTTTGGATTCACCTCACCTGTGACAGAAAACCCGAATTTTACTTCGTTATCCTTGATGCTGTGTCCGCCGATGACCATAACGTCTGCTTCTTTCATCTTGTCGATTCCGCCCTGGAGCATCTTGTTCATGAGCTTGTAGCTTAGAGTCTCAATCGGAAACCCGATGATAGATAGAGCTGTTAAGGGCTTGCCCCCCATGGCATAGATATCGCTGAGTGAATTTGCCGCCGCAATCTGGCCAAACGTATAGGGATCATCAACATTCGGCGTGAAAACATCCACGGACTGGACAAGGGCGAGTTCATCGTTTATTTTAAAAACTCCAGCATCATCACATGTATCTGCATGCACAAGAACTCTCGGGTCTGTAATTTTTGGCAAGCCGGAAAGAACTTTCTTCAGGTCATTCTGGTTTATTTTGGATGCACAACCTGCATTCTCGACTAATTTCGTCAGAGGTACTTCTTCAGGCATATCTTCCAAACGCTCACCTGCGCACAGGCACACATTTTTTTCTTTCAACATATCACAGGGACATGGTTGTTTTGGATTACAGATACAGTGGCCTAATTCGATTGACCGCTCCATGATTCGCTTTCTCTTCTCAAGGTCAATCACGGCTATCCCCTCCTCTTCTTCAGGAGCCCGAGGAGTGCTTTTGAGACCAAAGTATCTTCATCTTCCTGTATCGTCCTGAAATCAAATAAAACAGAATCTTTTTGAATCCTGGTGAAGATAGGAGGCTTATAGTGCCGAAGATTCCTGGCCAGATTCTCAGCAGAGCCAGAAGCGGGCTTTATTCTTAAAAGCTTTGTCGGAATTATCTCCACAGGCACAGAGCCACTTCCAACTTGAGAGCCTCCGTCAATAATCGTGATCTCCACTTTATCTGAGACTTGAGTTTGAAGCTCTTTGGCGACCTTTTGAGCTCTTTTCTCAATCTCTTTTAGACTCAACGAAAACATTCTGTAGACAGGGTGGGAAATGTGCAGTTTTTCTCGACTAAGAAAAAGCCGCAGGGTCGCTTCCATTCCTGCTATCGTCAATTTTCCAACACGAAGAGCTCTCGAGAGCGGATTTTTTCTTATTTTCTGGATAATGGAAGCCTTGCCCACGATAATTCCGGCCTGAGGGCCTCCTATGAGTTTATCCCCGCTAAAACAAGCCACATCCACTCCTGCTCTAATGCTTCTCTGGACAAGAGGCTCAGTTTCAATATTGAAGTCTTTTAAATCGACCAGAGCGCCGCTTCCCAGGTCATCGATGAGAGGGATGTTATGTTTTCTAGAAAGCTCTGCCAGCTCTTCTACGGAAGGCTCTTCTGTGAATCCAAGGATTCGATAATTGCTGTGATGAACTCTCATGATAGCTCCGGTCTCTTCAGAAATTGCTGCAGTGTAGTCGCGCAGATGTGTTTTGTTTGTTGTGCCGACTTCTTTTAACAGGGCTCCGCTCGCCTCCATCACCTCTGGCATGCGAAAGGAACCTCCAATCTCAACGAGCTGGCCACGGGATACGATTACCTCCTTCCCTCTCGCCAGGGTGTTCAGGATGAGCATCGTAGCTGCAGCGTTGTTATTTACGACATTAGTTGCTTCAGCGCCAGTTAGCTCACAGAGCAGGTCATTAAGGTGGATATCACGATGACCGCGCTGTCCCGTCTCGATGTCTGTGGCCAAAGTACAGTACCCCTCTATCACATCCTTTATACCGCTCTGAGCTTCTTTGGGAAGGATAGCTCTGCCCAGCCCGGTATGAAGGATAACTCCTGTTGCATTTATGGCTTTAGTCAGGGAAGGAGACATTTTCTTCTGGAGGGATTCCTTTATTTTCCCCAAAATGGCCTCTTGGGAAAGCTCTCTTTTGTAAGGCAGGCTTGCCTTTGTTCTTTTCAACTTAAGCCTGAGCTCTTTCAACACCGCTCGGGCTGCTTCAACGACTACATCTCTGCCGTAATCTTGGATGAGAGCTTCGGCTTCTTCAGCGCTTATTAGCTTATCAACTGAAGGAATCTGACGTAGAGGACTTTCTTTCGCGCTCTTTCGTTTATTCATCCCATACTCATTTCATGCCTAACCAAAGAGGAAGTTATTATTATAAGGTTTTTCCCAAAATCATTTCCATTTCTTTTTTCTCTTGAATTCGGCTAGAAATTCAACATTCAACGCTATACATTTTGTTCCAGGGAAACGTTATCATATTCACCCCAAATCCTGCTTGTTCAATAATTCTGGCTCTTCTGGGTAGTCAGACAAAAGTGAAAGGAATAAAAAAAAGAAAGGCAGGCAACTTTTTAAAGTAGCCTTTCTTCTTTTTCATAAGGGCGGGCTTGATGAATCAAGCTCCGACATAAGAAATAATAGATTGAATAAGGTGGGTTTGATAAATCAAATCCCTACAAAATCAATAACATTTTTAATAGGGCGGGCTTGATGAATCAAGCCCCTACAAAATCGATGACATTTTAATGAGGTGGGTTTGATAAATCAAACCTCAACTATTTTTTCTTAAGGATTTCTACTAATGCAGCCCGGCTCTTTGGGCTATCTATTTCTGCAAGGGCTGAAACGGCTTCGGCGCGCACTTTGTAATCCTTATCCTCCAGAGCAACCTCAAGCAGAATCGGAACCGCGTCGTCGCTTTCTGTCTCGCCCAGAACACGGACGATTATCCGCCGCAATTCGGGATCTTTTTCCTCCTTCAGGACTTGACCGAGAGCTGGTATGGATGCGGCTTCTGCCATATCTTCGATGGCATTTAGAGCCGCTTTGCGGACTGAGGGAAATTTTATCTTTCTATAGATATCGAGAAACATTCCAGGATCATCTTCTTCAAACACGTCTTCAAGAGCATCAACTGCCGCCTTTGCCAGGCCTTCGTCTTGCACTTTGAGAGCTGTTTCATAAAGAATTTCTGCTGCTTCCTTGCCTTCATGATCCTCCACTGCATTAATCGCTGCTTTTATAAGGATAGCCTCTTTGGCATCGCGAAGGATCTCTCTCAGCGCCTCTAGAGATTCCTTGCTTTCGATATCTCCCAAAGCGTTAATAGCTTGCCGACGGAGCTTAAGATCGCTATCATGCAAAGCGACCTCCTTCAGCATGGAAACTGCTTCTGGATCTTCAATATCATCTAATTCAAGGAGGGCGGCTTTACGCGCTTCAATAGATTTGGCTTCTTTCATGATTTTCTTTAAAGCAGGAAGTACTTCCTCACAATCCATATCTTCCAAAGCATATACTGCTGCTTTAGCCAGGGAAGCATTCTTTTCAGTTATGGCCGTCTCAGTGAGAAAAGGAACAAGATCCGGATGGTCCATATCTTCTAAAGCACGAAGCGCGGCTTTTCTTATTCTGAGATCAGGGTCTTTCCGGGCGATTTTCATCAGGACCTCGACAGATTCTTTATCAGCCAGATCACCTATAGAATTGAGCGCTTTGAGCCTGAGCCGAGGATTTTTATCCTTGAGCGCGATTTCTCTCAATTTGGCGCACGATAACTCGCACCCGATGTCCTCGAGAATGTTAATAATGCGGCTTCGCAACTTACTATCTGGGGTACTGTCGTAAAGCTTAAAAAGGGTTTCAACGGCATATAAATCACCCATATCCTCCAGGGCATGAAGAGCAGCCAGCTTTATTTCTAGCTCTGCGTCCTTTTCCAATGATTTGATGATGTCTTCATACTCAGGCATCCCTCTTTTCGCCAATTGACTGGCGACTCTTATGATGTTGGCTTTAGCATCATCAACCCATTTACTTTTTGGAAAAGACCTGATGAAATCCTGGTAACAGTTATGAACTTCCTCCAGTGGATAATCCAATTTTTCTATTGCATAACACTGCCAGAATCGTGCATCGTCGACCCAGGCACTTCGGGAATGCTTGCGGATGAATTCAGCCAAGGCAATATTGGCTTCCTCCCATTTCTCTTCGAGGATAAGATTATAAGCCTGCCTGTAGGCTATGGCATCCTTCTCCTGCACATTGGTAGCGCCTATCACAGGAGATAAGAAACAAGAGGAAACCAGAAAGATTGAAATCATCTGGGGAATACGCGACATTTTTCCAGTCATTTTATTCTCCATTTTTACATATTTCGGAATGTATCTGATGCCGTTGGGGACGGCGTTGTTTTATCTTTTACTTTTGTGGATTGGCGGAAATCCGTTACGTGAATTTGCAGTAGGATGCCTCGGCTATCCACTCCTTTTTTGACGAGTTCTATAGCTTCGAAATCACGTTCTGACTCAAGGTTGGCAATCTGGAGTAGAATCACTTCGAGATCCGTGATCAGATGCTGCAAACGCCTCTGGTCAGGATCGGCAATTTCTTGCTTAAGAAAGCTTGCCTCGCTTACCAGCTCTCTCGATACTTGCTGTTGATAGGGAAGGTCTAAGCCATACGGATCTTCTGTTTCTGGATCAAAATTGATCAAAGCGAGGATTATCAGCTTTGAGCGCTCGATATAATTTTGGGCGCGATGAATATACTCTGCGCTTGATTCAATTTGAGAGGTAACGGCGCGCATCTGCCCGGCTTGTTGAACTCCTGTAATTGTAGGAGAAAAAATCATTTTCCCCAGGTAAATCCCAAGAACGACAAGCACAAGTGCGGCTGCTGTCTGAAGGGCCCATTTAGGGGCAAAAGTAAAAGCACGGATAAAGGTATGCCACCATGATTCTGACTTCGAAGTCAGGCTTTTCTCTTTTTCCATTCTTCGAGCAAGCCGACTCCAGTAGCCATTCCAGTAGGCCTGCTCGGGTTCAGGTCGGGCTCTTTTTCCCATAATCTTAAGAGTAGATGTCACCTCAACATACTCAGATTCACATCCCTCACAGACGCTTATATGACTTTCAAGGAACTTCTTTTGTTCAGCATTTAATTCTTCATAGAATGCTTCGCAAAACAAATCCTGACATTTTTTGCAATCACTCATTTGAAACCTCCAATCCAGGATTACCCAGATAAAATGAAAGCTCTTTGCGGAGCTTTCTTGTGGCACGATAAAAAAGAGCTTTTACTGTTCCTGGAGAGACTTTTAAAATTTCTGCAATTTCTCTTATCTTTAGTTCGTTATAATGGCGCATCACAAATACCGAACGCTCCTTCGCAGTAATTTTCTGGAGCGCTTGGGAAATATGATCCTGGATTATAAAGTCCTCTGCGTTTCGTTCAGGATTCTGAGCATGGGTAGAGCTTCCTGGAAGATTCTCCTGAATATCTGCTCTTTCTATGTCATCCATTAATTTCTCTTGATTCGAGGATCTTTTACGGAGCAAGTCAATACTTGCGTTGACCGAGATTTGATAAAGCCAGGAACTTATTTTCGCATTTCGGCGAAAAGTCTTAAGGGAGCGGAACACTTTAATAAACACGTCCTGGGAGACATCTTCTGCATCGTCATGGTCTCCCATAATATCGTAGGCAATGTAATATATTTTCTTCTTATAACGTTCCACAAATTCTTGAAAAGCGGTGCTATCACCACTAGAAATACGATCAACAAGAGCTTGCTCATTTTGAACCATCTCTTTCTTCTTTCCTCCTATTAGACGGGAATTCCTCCCTAAAGGTTTACAATAATTATCAATAATAACCTTTTAGATAAGGGGACGCAATGCTTGTTTTTAAAACTACCACATGATATCTAAATTAAGTAAAATTATGGCAGAAACAATTAAAAAGATATCTGTTCTTAAGGCAAGGCAAAATATATAACTGAAATATTGGAGGAAAAAATGAGAACTAAAATCTTGTCCTTGATATTAGCGTTTGTTTTTTTATACGCTCTACTCCAATCTAAGGAGAAGGTTGAACAAAGTGAAGAATTTTTACTAAGCGCCGTCGAATTTCATGGTCATTTGGGCCCTTATTTGGTTTTAGGCTTAAGAGCTGGCTTGCACGCAAATCAAATACTAGGAAAAAACCCAATGGAAACCGAAGCTTTTATCAAAACAAAACAACTCCTCCTGAATCGTGTTTTGCTGATGGAGCGCAGTTGTCAACTGGATGTACATTTGGAAAGAGAAACATTTCTCTTGAACAGGGAGACCGCTTGCTCGTGACCTTTAAAAAGAATAGTCAGAAGTTAGCTCTAAAACTTAAAGAGGAAATAATTGAGGAAATGAGTTCTCTTCCCTCTGAAGAAAAGGCCTGGGAGGATTTAGCTCGAGATCTCTACAAAAGAGACATAAACGAAATTTTTGAAATAGTTCAAAAAACAAAAAAAAAGTAGCCTGTTTCCTTTTTTGCATTTTCTTAAAAAGGTGGGTTTGATAAATCAAACTCCTACATGAAGAAAATAATAGCCTATCCCCTTACCTCTCCATTTGATAAATCAAACCCCTACATGAAGAAAATAATAGCCTGCCCTTTATGCTCAGTAATTAGGTAACACTTTTGGCAATGATATTGAAGGCAAAAGTGTCATTGCGAGCGAAGCGCGGCAATCTCTTAGGAAAAATGAATCTCTTTTTATGAGATTGCTTCACTCTGTTCGCAATGACATTATAAAAGCGTTACTGAATTATTGAGCTAGTACACCTATCCCTTTTTCTTGTCTCCTTTTCTAAATTGCGCTCGAAAAAGAAAAACTTAACCTGGGGGTCCAGAACTAAATAGCTTCTTTTATTTATTTGCGAATTGGTAGCCTGCCATAAAATAGAGGCGTATGATGTCTTCCATGATCTTGGGGGTGATAACGTAAATCGAGTCTTCTTTGGTATGGACTCCATACCGCTGTCCTCCCCGCACCCAGGTGGAAATGGCCGGTATTCCCTTTTCCAGGAATGGGGCGTAATCGCTGTTGCCACCGATATGGCTGATTGTTCCTGCGCTTATATTAGGATTAATCTCATACTTCGCATTGACCTTGAGCATGATCTCGTATAATTCAGGATAGGTTTTACCTCCGGCAACATAAAGAGATGTCCCGACTCCGTTCATGTCATGGTTACTCATAAGAATCGGTTTTGAGGGAAACTCAGGAAGGTTTGAAGCCATGTGTTTGCTTCCCCGCAGACCCGTCTCTTCGGCTGCAAAAAGGGCAAAGACTATAGACCGCTTTTGCCGTTTTTTTAACCTGGAAAAAGCGTGTGCCAGTCCCATCACCACTGCTGAACCGCTGGCATTGTCGCTTGCTCCTGGATGGACTAGAGGCCAGGCCCCCATATGGTCAAGGTGTCCTCCAAAAATAATGTATTCTTGGCGAAGTTCAGGATCAGAACCCTCGAGCATACCGACCACATTAAAGGTAAGGGCCTTATCATGATGAACGCCTATAGTCTGAATCATCGCCTTCACGCCGGTCTCGAAGGAAAGTGGATGACCATCACGGAGCAAAGCTTTCACACTCTGGATGTCATAGCCTTTGAGTTTAAACAATAAATTGGCAACCTTATCTCCAACCATGACCATGGGCAGGCCTTCCGTATAATTACCAGAACCTGAGACAACTGCTCTGTTAATCAATATGAGACCTGCGGCTTCATGTTTGACTGCGCTATCGAGTTTGGCCTGGCGTTCCACATACTTGGAAAAATCCTTGCCTTTTATCTGGGGAGTCCCACGAAGCGTGGCAACTATCTTTCCTTTTACATCAATATCTCTATAATCATCCCAGCCAAGCTCAGGTGCGGTCAACCCGAAGCCAACAAAAACAACGTCGGCCTCGACCTGGCCAAAGCCGCTGTAAAGAGTTGGACAGAAATCCTTGTAGATTTCCATGTTCAAAACCTGAGGTTTATCCTCCTTGTCTTTGGCAGGCAGCGCCACGGAAAAATGAGTCTCGCGCATCTCGTTATAACTTACTTCGAAAGGTTGAAGGAAATCTTTACTGTAGACAGGTTTCAAACGCCATCTTCTGAATTTTGCTGCTGCCCATTTTGCCGCTTTATTGTATCCATCTGTGCCTGAAAGCCTGCCCTGCATTTCAGGTGAAGCAAGAACCTTGTTAAATTCAAAGATGTCGCCTGCATTGATCGATTTCATGACGACTTCAGGCTCATCTGCCCGGACAGGCAGCAATATAAGCAGAAAAACCACGATTATTAACACAAAACGCTTATATTTCATTGCTAATCTCTCCTTTGAATTTCAATTGTTTTTTCACCATTCAACTATTCAATTATCCTTATGAGGTTTTATGGAGTTCTTATCACATCCTTATTTCATCGCCCACCATGGCCTGCGAAATCCCTCTCGCCGGACATTTGTAGCGCAATGCACTTCCCCGCCCCATTTATGATACTGGCGCGCGTCTATAAAATGCGGCTCCAGGGGCAAGCCAGAGAGGAGCTTGCGCATTTCCTCTTCCAGCTGGTCCTTGCCGTCAATCACCGGGCCGTTGGGGGGGACAATGAAGATATGACCGTTTAATGTTGTCGAATTGACCATGTTGGGGACAACGGATACTCCGTATTTGTCAAAAAGCGAAGGCACTCTGATGAAGTCTTCTTCCCTCAGGCCGAGTTCCCTCTTGAGTAGATCGATATTCGGCTCTATTCGCTCTCTCTGAAGAGATTGATTAAGGTCTATCAGGTCTTTATTTTTAGCGAATGATGATACCGTAGCTTTCTTAGAGTAGAGATCAAGCATTGGCACCTCGCCATGCCCGTCTTTTACCCATTTTTCAAGCAGGGCTATCATAGCCTCTGTATCAACGACCAGGACTCTGTAGGGATGTTCTGGGTTGCCGCTGGGCAAGAACGATATCACTTCATCAACATGTTTTATCAAAAGCCAGCCCGTATCGAGCTTTAAAGCTGGAGCCTGAATTTCCTGAGCTTCAAGCATCCCGACTATTTCCGGATTCAACGAAGCCTCTTTTGGACCGTCCGGGTTATAGCCGTAGTAGATGCGGCCAAGAGGATACTTTGGCAAAGGAGGGGTGACCTCCAGGTTTCCGTACCAGTCCAGCCAGCCATTGCCGCCTCTTCCTTGGCCATATTTTTCTCGGAATGTCCCTACCTGAATCCAGCCGAAATCATGCCTCAAAAGCCCATCCCGGGCATAATTATCTAAAGATCTATCTCTGTTAGCCTTGAGCACTACATTCATCTTCTGTCCCGGCATCTCAGAGTATCCGATTTCCAGAGCATCCTGCAGCCAGATACAACGTGGATTGTAAGGCTCTCCAGCAGGAACCACGACCAGCTCAGCCCCGGCTTGAGGAACGAGCTCACTCAAGCTCTTGATAAACGCATCATTCCTTCCAGGAAAATCTCTCGCGTACAGGGTTATTCCTCGATTCAGGTTTGAGAGGAGAATAAACGGTGCAACCTTCAGCCTAACGGAATCAGACTTTGTCTCTCCGGTTGGGCTTTTCACGGTTACAGTCACTTCGGTCTCTCCGTTCCAGGACTTATCCGCATAAGAATTCGCTTCAATCCTCAATTCAAGGTCTTTTTGGCTTAGCAGTGCCGGATCAATGTTCCCATCAGCCTTAAGATTCAAAGGCTTGTAATCATTATCAATGGCCTTAAAAAATAAACGAACCCGGCCTAGAGAAGCGTCATCTACAGAAATAACAGCCAGGTCATCTTTTGGCAAATTAGGGATTTTTTTGACTTTAAGAACGGCCAGGTCTCTAAGGTCTTCTGGCCCGTTAACAACAGCATCATCATGATCGGGCTTTCCTGTATTCTGGTCACTGTCATTATTATTGAAGAATATAGCCCCAAGCTCTGAAGTCCACCTATTTTTCCCTTGATTATCCGCGTCAAACTCAACCTTACCATCGCGATTTACATCAGCTACAATCTGAACCTTGATTTCAGAAGCAGATTTCTGACTTGAACGGGCTTGAAGCAATAAAATTGTTAATCCTACAACCAAAATAAGTAAAAATTGGCCTTTTAATTGATTTTTTCCTATAAGCCTTTGCATCATAAATTCAACCTTTCACGTCTTCTCAGAAATAGACGTTTTCTGCCTCAATTTAATCCTTAGAATTTCCCTACTTCCCAAGATTCAGCAATGTTTAAATTCTTAATAGATACGATACTTTTAAGGTTATTGAGTGCCCTCCTTCTCTCAAGAGCTCCTCTTTTTTCGCGCTTTTTTTATAGCAGAGCTGAATTATGTTCCCGGCCCCAAAATAATACCCCACAAGAAAATCCAGATTATACTGGTCTTCCCGAGTTTCCCCTAAGAGTCGAGTAGTTAGGAACAGCCTGCGTGTTACCTGGAAATGCAGGGATGTTGCATACGTTACTCCATCAAAGACCTTTTCTCGAGTTCTATCTATGACCTGCCGTATCCAATCGCTGCTAAAAGACCATTCAAAGTTGCTTCGGGGTCGAAGTGTCAGAGAGGCTTCCATACTTATCTGAGACCCGAGTTCCACCACAGTAAAGTCCTCGTTATAGATGCCTCTTTTTTCCCATCCTCCTTCAATACTGACCTCTTTAAAAAATCCGCCGCGTTCCCAGCGAAAATCTAAATCTCCTCCGTATGTATTAATGAAGTCTTCTGTCCATGCCAGTTCATTATTCTCATCAAATATTTGATATTTACTTTTCCCAACATCGAATCCTCCATGGAAATCGATCCTTGAAAAGAAATCCGTAAAGAACATTAAACGTAAAGAGTTGCCGGTCAAATGACCACGGGAATCCTGCTTAAGATTCCCCTCTAGATCGAAACTAAAGCGTTTGACCTTTCCCCGGTTGAACCTCCAAGCATATCCTGTCATCAGTTCAGTGGATTGAAGGTCTATTTTATTGATAAATCCGGTCCTGACTTCCACGTCTGCTTCAATTCTCTGAAAGTTCAACATCAACTGCAATCCTGCGTCAGGTTCGCTTTCAAACTGGAGGAGATGAATGCCGTTGTTTTTAATTCTTGTGTCGTTACTAAAAGAAAAAGCACTCATGCCGCGGAGATAATAAATGTCTTTAAAATTGAAGTTGTAGTCGACAGCGAAATTCCGGTTGTATTCCCCTGAAATATCCATCCCTGCATAATAGATACCGACCTGGGAATTCTTGAAGATGTCTTTCTGTATCCGAATGACACTAAACAACGTATCTCCTTCATTTTCCTCGTTTATTGCTCCCAGGATTCCAAAAGAATATCCCCCGGCCTTGCCAGAGACCTTTGCAGCAATCTTCGGATTACTGATTCGTCTTGAATAGAATAAACTGACATCCGGTTCCCAATAATGTTCTTGCGCAGTGGATAACTGGAAATACTGACTGCCTTCTGTAAAGAATGGTCGGTTTTCCTGTAAATAATTTTCATAAGGTGAGAGCTGGTAGATGAAAGGATCGGATTCCACTTCACTGAAATCGGGGCTTGCGGTCATATCCAGAATGAGATTCGGTAGAATACCGTACTTGAAATCGAGGCCTGACGCCATCTTGTCATCCTTTGCTCCGTCCCACCGTGAAGATCTGACACCTGCATAAGGAAAGAATTCGAGATTATATCCTGGCCGTATTCCAGACATCCCACTCAGCTCTCCCATCTGGTGAAGCAGAGGCTTATCCCTGTCGACATCCGTCCAGTAGTCTGTTTCATTCAAACGGTGAATGTACCGTTTAAAGTTTATTCCCCAGATCTGGTTTTCCTTCGGAGAAAACCTTAAGGATTTGAAGGGAATGGCCATCTCGGCGGCCCATCCAATGCTATGAATAACGGCACCTGATTTCCAGATTGTTTCCACGGAATTTTTTTGAACACCCTTGGGATTCACTGTAAAACTAATACTCGTCCTCTTATCATTGTATGCATCTAGGACTAAGGTGATCGCATCGTTATTCTCGTAATCATTGCGGGGAGTAAGCTCAGCCCAGATCATTTCCGGACGAGTATCTTTCATCAGGAAGGCAAAATATATGTTTTTTTGGTCATAAGCTGCCCAGACTATCGTTTCTTCCGAGGCTTTTTCGCCGTTGATGGGATCAAACTGAAAAAATCCCGAGACAGGTTGGATATTCTTCCAACAGCTGTCTTCAATGAGGCCGTCTATTCTTGGAGGATTTTCGATGCGTAATACATGGATAATTTTGGCACGATCCTGACTAAAAATGTGAGGAATATATAAAAACAGCATGAAAAAAATAATTGTTGATATGACTAAATTATTTTTATGAAGCACTCAATTTGTTCCTAAATAGGAATATAAGCAAGAAATTACTATTAAGCACATTGATATTCTTTTTTTTCAAGCGGCAAAAGTAACTATTATAGCAATTATAACTTTAATTTAAAGTCGTGTCTTATTTTTCCCAAATCCCTTTAAAGTATGGATATCCCTCATAAATAAGGATAAATCCTTTGAATCCAGAGGAAAATATGATGATAATTTTTTATCTGGAAGTGGATTTGATGAATCACATCCCCTCCTAACGAAAAAAGGAGTCTGTCCCTTCTTTTGGTTTTCTTATTTCCTGAAGAACGAGCTTACACAAACTATTCCGCACAAGGAGGAGGAGTCTTTTTTGCCCCTCGAAATGACAATATTTACTTTTCTAGGCCTACGCCCAGGTCATTGTAGTTGAGGATGGCACTGAAGACAAGCATATAGCTTCCACGGCTCAAGTCGCGCCAGAAAGGATTAAATGTGAATAAGACGATATGTCCTTTGCCCACTGGCATATCGACTACTGCAGCCTTCCCTTTTATCTCATCCTGACTTTTCACTATCCCGCTAAGGCAAACTTCACCTTCTTTGGCATAGCGGAGAACTACATGCTTTTCCTTTTCTTCTTCAATTCTAAGGAGCGGGCCTGATTGACTGCGGTAGATGGGAATTTTCTTATCATAGCCGTAGCAAATAGGATGCTTTTCGTTGACCACCTCACTTTGAAGCAGAGAACCGGGATTATAGAATTTGGAGCTTGTCTGGAAGACATCAATTCCCCTCACCAGGCCGAAATCTATCGCTACCCTAACTGGATTGTGCAGAGCGATAAGCAAACCTCCATCATTGACGAACTTCTGGAGATTGCTCACTCCCTCTATTCCCATGCCGCCAGTGATATCTTCACAGGAATCCGGAGTGCCCAGATGTTTGAATTCCCGAGTTTTGACAAAGGCTAAAGAACCCCGATACTCAGGATCAAGGCCGTTCACGATGTCAGCTCCCTTCCTTCCTCGGCAATTGCTGAAGATAATGACATCGTACTTATCCTTAAGGTTGCCTCTCTTGAGATGGTCTTTATGTATCATGGTAAAGGGAATACCCAAATCGTCAAAAGCATATCTAACCCAGCCGTCGTCTTGAGCAGAAAACCAGGTATGGTATATGGCGACACGCGGAATATCTAGATCATGAGTTTTAACATCAGGGACTTTTTTTGTGCTGACCACCTCCAGTCCTAGCTCATTGGCAACAGATTGGACATCCTGATGAACATCCGCTGAGGCTCCAGAAACAGGAATTATCATCGAACCAGCATTGAAACTTTTCTTTTTAATCTTAAAGGCAACCTCCGCGGCTAGGATTTTAAATTCCTTTAGTTTTAATCGAGCAGGGAGTAGATTGTTTATAGTGGTGTTATTGATGATATAAGCTCCTGCAGCTTTTCCTCCGAGGACCCCTCCTTTGGCCTTTACAGGCTTAGTAATAGGAACTACCGCGACATCAAGAACTGATTTATCTTTTATCTCTACAGTCTTTACATCCATATGGAGTCCGAGAGTCCATCCGGTGTCATCATAAGCGCGAGGGGCATCTTCGGGATACTTCTGCCTCTCCAGAAGATTTTGGGCAAGCGTACAATAAGGCTGGTCCATCCTAATCAGGTAGGATCCTGCGGGAAACTCCCCTTCTTTGACCTTTATGGGAGACTTTGCTTGATGCGCTTCTATCCTCTGTTTCAAGAGGAGATTGACCAGGCTAGCTGCATCCACAGGGTCTTTTTGCCCTGCAGGAATGATATAGGCATAGGGTGGATTATTCTTTCCTTTTTCATAAGAACTCAGCCCCCTCTTCCAGAAGTTTTTCAGGAAATATTCCTTATTGGCCGCCACGAAGTAGAAGGCCTCTAGGTCAGCGGTCTGTTGGTAATTGACATTATTCCTCATTGACCAGAGCACTTTCTTGTAAGGGGGGAGTGGTCTGTACCATTCCCTGGAGGTCACTCTGCGCCTGCCTTCTCCTAAATCTCTTTCCATGGTATTGCCAATGGAATTGCCGAAAGTCTCGTAGAAGCGAATTATTCCATGATGATTGCCGGCAATAGCACCCCAATAGTTGGGAGCCCATCCGGTCCAGAAGGCATGAGTCCAGACTCCGGGCATTCCATAGGATGTTAGGCGGGTAACCTCCCACCAGGCTATCAAGTTCCATTCAGAGGTCACACTGGGATGATAGTGGCGATTATAAGGGCCGGTTCCCGAAGAAACGTAGAGAAAGGCGATGGATTCATGGTTATCCTGGACTACAATCGGATGCCAGTCAAAATAAGCATTTGCTCCGTTTTCCATCTCTGGCTGAGAGATACAGATCATATCACGATTATTATCGTGGAAAGTATATTTACCCCAGTAAGGGACACGGCTAATCTTTCTGTAATCTGTAACATCTTTGTTGTATTTATAAAACCAATCCGTGTGTTTATCATGCCCATCTGGCTCCATCGAGGGTGTGATCAGAACTATCATATTGTCTCTTATCTTTTTAATGGCAGGATTTTCATCAACAGCTAAGCGATAAGCCAGCTCCATCGAGACCTCAGCCGCCCCGCTTTCACCGGAATGGAGATTTCCAGTCAGCCAGTAAATGGGCTTTGCTTGGGCAATTATGGCTTCTGCTTGTTTTTCGGTTTTCACTATCCGCGGGTCAGCCAGCTTGGCCAGAAAATCTTTGTATTTCTGAAGGTTACTCATAGTCTCCTTGTTGGCAACAGCAACAATGATCATCTCTCTACCTTCGGAGGTCTTGCCTATGGGGAAAACTTGAACGTTGGGTGATGCTTCTGCCAGGGCATTCATATACTTGAGGATGTCCTCGTAGTAGGTCAATTTTCCAGGCGCGCCGGCGATATAGCCCAGAACATCCTTGGGGGTCGGTACGCCTTCAACCAGGGGGAGATACCTGGTGAGGGGGCTTAGAAATTCAGGCTTGGTCGTGGCTTCTTTGATTAAGCGCGTGTATTCTTCGTCGACAGCCTGATCATTAGCTGGCGAAGAAAGTTTGCTTTTTATCCCTGCTGATAGCTGAATCTGGAGGAAGAATACAGCAAAAATAAACAGCATCGAGAGCGATAAAATTTTAGAACCGGATGCTTTGGATTTCATAGCACACCTCCTTGCGAATTCCATTTTCCATTTTAATTATCACTTCTTTTCTTTTTGTTCAATAAGATTTTTCTAATAGAGGATTTTTAATCCATGATAAAAATAGAAAATGTAGAAAAGAGGGGTCAGGCTTTCGTAACTTTTATAATTTAAGAGCAATCCTCGATTTCGCGAGAATAGTCTTTAATAGATTTCCTGCCGCCCAGATTTATTCCTAATAGCACCCATAGTTCATAAGGAGTCGATATTCGCGAGGCACGATACAATCTGTGCGCTATTTTGGAGTAAGAATGGAACTTGCTTTTCATCCAATGATATTTTTCCAGGAACGTTTTTCTTGACGTATTCTTCAGTCTAAAACAGAGATTGTAAGCTATATAATTGTTCCAATTTCTATCAATGATTCTTCCTTCTTTTTTTAACCTTCTATAAAGCGGGGTTCCGGGATATGGAGTAAGAATATTGATTTGGGCTGCATCAATCTGACTATCCAAAGCAAACTCAAGAGTTTTTTCAAAAATTGACTCGTCTTCGTTATCAAATCCAAAAATAAAAGCTCCGATTACTTTTAATTTGCGGGCATGCAATTTTTTAACAACCTCTTTATAAAGGAGAGCTCTGTTTCTTTTTGATGTAATTTTTTTAACTCCATATTGAGCTTCAAGAGATTCAAATCCAATGAATAATCCTCTGCAGCCGCTCTTTTCTAATAAGTCCAAGGTCTCTTCATCCTTAGCTATGTTCCAAGACGCATTCGCCGCCCATCTTTTATTCAAAGGAATGAGTTTATAGAATAGATTCTTATAATATTCACTTTTTTGAGCTAAATTGTCGTCGTTTAAAATAAAAATATTGCCTCCCAAAGACTTTATTTCCTCAATCACATCTTCTACAGCTCTTAACCTTGTTTTGCGTCCAAATAAGGAAGTTATTGAGCAGAATTCACAATTAAGAGGACAGCCGCGTGTTGCTTGGACAGTGTTGACAGTTATATATCTTTTTTTATCTATTAAATCTCTTCTGGGGAAAGGCATGTTGGATAAATCCGAGCTGTTGGAAGATTTGTAAATCCTTTCGAGTTTCCCCATATTGAAATCCCTGAGGAGCTGAGGCCAGGTATCTTCCGCTTCTCCAACGACAATGGAATCTGCATGTTTCACAGCTTCTTCTGGACACGCGGTAACGTGCATCCCCCCTAAAACCACAGGTATTCCCCTATCTCGAAAATTCCTCGAGATTTCATACGCCCTTTGAGCATTAACAGTTAATAACGATATACCTACTAAATCTGTATCCTTTTCATAGTTAATCTCTTCATAATCATCATCCACGAGTTTTATTTCAGAAGATGGAGGACACAAAGCAGCAACTGTAAGCAAGCCAAGTCCTGGATAACGATGAGCTCTTGGTATTTTCCACCACTGGAGTCCTGGATTAGCCTTTCTCGAGGAAGGATAGATAAGTTTCAGCTTCATTCCTCCACTCCTCAACAAGAATATGAGCATTTTCAAAAATAAGTTGTTAATAATTTGTTAAAAGTTTGTAAAAAATTTGTTAAGGTTAGAAATCTGACCTCTTGCCTATTTCCGCATGGGGAAAATAGTCAGGATTGTTGCTGCGGATAAAATGGGATTTCAGATCGGCATTCATTCTATTGGCCCAAAGGCAAACCATTGGACACTGAATGCACTTGAAAAGACGCAGGAAGTAAACCGAAAGCGAGAATTAATTTTTTATAGGGGCTTGATTCATCAAAACCAATCTCTTGTAGGGGCTTGATTTATCAAGCCCACCTTTAAATTATTCGAGGTGCTTGGCTTATCAAACCCGCACTATTAATTATTCGCAGATTTATTTTGTAGGGGCTTGATTTATCAAGCCCACCTGTTTATGCATATAAAAAATGTGTGTTTGATAAATCAAACAGCTACACAACAAGAATTAAGCCCCTGCATAAAATGAACTTAAAAGAAATAGTGGAGCAATTACTGCTGATTAAAGCAACTCAAGGAATTCTTTCCAAGGTGTCCCCGTCAATGTTTCAGTAGTAGAGTGTCCATAAGCCCGGATAATCATAGCTGCTTTTGCTATTTCCTTCGGATCATCTGATTCGACAATATCCACGACGTCGAAGCGGCCCGTAGTTGCGTAACTTTCCTTCCAAACAACTCCTGGACACTCGCTCTTGATCTTTGAAGCCACTATTCCAGCTATTTTTTTAAATTCAAAGGGATCGCTGAATGCCTCTGGAGAAATTCGGCTGAGAATGATAAAAATTGTCATTGCGCACCTCCTATTTTTGGTCGTGTATTATATATTATACAAAGCGCACTTCGTGCATTTTATTGGATTAGTAGAACATATATTTATACTTTTTAGTTGCTCCTGTTTAAGTAATTTTTATCTGCCTCCTGTTCTAGTATGTTCCACCCGAATTAAAGTAAAAATATTTTACTCTCCTTACATTTCTTTATCATCTCATCAGGCCATACGCTGGACTGAACTTCTCCTATATGGGCTTTCCTCAGGTATAACATGCATAAACGAGACTGCCCAATCCCTCCGCCTATGGTCAGCGGAAGTTCTTCCTGCAACAGCCTCCGATGAAAATATAGGTCAACATTATCCTGTTCTCCCTTAATCTCGAGCTGCTCCAATAAAGAATCTTTGTCCACCCTTATTCCCATGGAAGAAAGCTCAAAGGCACATTGAAGCAAAGGATACCAGACAAGGATATCACCGTTCAATCCCCTCCTACCTTTTTCTGTCTCCGTTATCCAATCGTCATAATCGGCTGCTCTTTCATCATGGGGTTTTCCATCCCTGAGCTCTGCTCCTACTCCTATCACAAACACAGCTCCTTTTTCTCTGCATATCTCATCTTCACGCTCTTCTGGGGATAGATCAGGGTGCATTTCAAGAAGATCTTCACTGTGAATGAAGTGGATCTCATCAGGAAGAAAAGGTGCCAGCAGCTTTTCGAACCTCTCACAAACAAGCCTTTCCATTTCTTTTATAACCTTGTATATCTTAACCACGATGAACTTGAGAAAATCAAGATTTCTTTCATCCCTTCTGACAACTCTCTCCCAATCCCACTGGTCCACATAAACCGAATGAAGATTGTCCAGAGTCTCATCAGGTCTAATGGCATTCATATCCGTGTAAAGCCCTTCTCCATGGGTGAACCCATAATCTGCAAGCGCAACTCTCTTCCACTTCGTGAGCGCCTGTACTATCTCAGCCTCTTCATTCATGTTCAATACGTTGAACCTTATAGGTTTTTCCTTGCCCGTGAGGTAGTCGTTTATTCCGGTTTTTCTTAAAACTAAAATCGGCGCGGATACTCTCGCCAGGTTCAGCTCTCCGGCCAGCCTGTCCTGGAAATTGCTCTTGATAAATTGTATCGCTTTCTCCGTTTCTCTAAGATTCAAGGAAGCGCTGTATTCCTTAGGAATATTTAGATTGCTTTTGAGCATTGCTTGCTCCTTTTATATAATGATTTCCCCTGGCCGTTAATAGCCGACGTTACGGTTTCTTCTGTTGTTGAAATTGTATGGAGACAATTTCGCTCCCAGATTCAAACAGCTCTGACTTTATTTCATGGACAAGGCCCCATTTCTTTGCTTCTTCTGGATTCAAAGTTGTCCTTTCAAGCATGGCATCTGTCACATCTTTCACACTTTTACCTGTATTCTCTGCGATCACCTTGGCTATGTTTTCAATATCAATTCTTAATCCTTTCAACCTCTCTTCTAACTGTTTCTCTTCTAAACTCACTCTCTGCTCAAATTTAGAGCTAACTCCATGAAGCAAAAATCTTGCCTGAGGCACTGACAGCCTCTTTGAACCGCCGCAATAGAGGACAATGCCTATTGAATCCACACTGCCAAAATTGTGTGTGGTTATTGTAGCTGGCAGTCCCTTCAAATAATTGTAGGCACTTAAACCGTGAAAAACAGAGCCACCGGGAGAAGAAATAAGAAGGATAAAATCTCTTGCGCCTTGCTTCATCCTCTGATCGATGGTGTTCATCAGGGCATTGATTGAGATATCAACGACAGGTGCAAAGAACTTGATTACAACTGGCTTTGGATTCATGTTGGCCTCCTTCTTAAGCTAATAATAATGTCGCTTAATACAGAAGATGTCTGAATCAGATTCTCTATTCTCACAATCCGGCAGAAAAAAAGGGAAATGATACATAAAACTGCAAAAATATTTTCTATTTTAAGACAATTCTATACCTGACTACTTTCGGAAAATCTGTTTCCTCATCCTGAACATCAAAATATATCTTATTATTTCTAACAGTGTCTGGGATTCCTTTCTCCTTAATTGTAGTTGTTCCCAAAAATGCATAATCCTTTTTATCATAAATATCTATGTATCTCTCCTCTCCTAAAACATAATCTTTCACTTCCGTAGCATACCAGATAAAAATATGATTATCCGTTTCCAATATCTTGGCAAATGTAGTTAGGTCGGCATCCTCTCCTTTTTCGTTTTTTATTAATTTAGGAAGCTTATAATAGGGACTATTTCTCGTTATCCTTCTCGCTAATTTTTTCTCCTGGTAAACATCCATCTCGTATTTGAAAGGATTAAAAACAAAAAGTCTTCCTTCATCTGAAAGATATGCATTCCTGGTATCTGTTTTCTTTTTTAGGTTATATAATTTTCTTAGTTTTTCGGGGATCGGAAAAAGCTCCCCAAAAGAATCTAAATATTCTCCCTTTTGGTCATAAATATGAAAAATTTTATCTTTTTTCTCCCCAACAAGAATAATTTTTCCTTGTTTGTTTACCATAATTCCAAGAGGGAAAAAATCGGGGGTAAAGGAGTTGGCAAATCCCCGCTTTTCAACAAAAATGTGGACTTTTCGCAATTCCACCACATAGAGCCTGTCGTTTCTATCCAGGCATGAATCAACCAGTATTGAAGAAAATTCACCAGGTCCCTGCCCTTTTTGACCTATATTTTGTAAAAATCTTCCGTCTTTGTCATATTTTTTTACTGTCTTATTTTTCCAATCGAGCACATATATATTCTCCTGAGAGTCAACCTCCACATCAATTATGCCTCCAAACATATAATTTTCATCCCCTTCAGATACTCCTATCTCCAAGTCTTTTTCAAGAGTAATATTGATGGATGTTACTTTCTGTTTTTTTGAGCAGCAATGCAGAATAAACAGGATTAATAAGAGCGAGAAAAATGCGATTAGAGATTTTGATTTCATTATCCTCTTCTTTCAGAAGGCGAATACAAGAAGAGACTCGAACTCTTAACTTCTCTAATTTGGGCGAGAAGAATTAAATGCCATCTCTTATCAGATCCCAGTTTTTTATCCTGAATCTTCTGATAAAAACCTCGCCTGTTTCTTCATCTTCTTTTATATCATAAAGAAAACCTTTATTGATTATTTCTGGCCGAACAGGAGTTTTTACCCGGTAAATAAAATAACCTTCTTTATTGAAAACATCAAATTCTCTTTCTTGCCTTTCGTCTAAAACTGACTTCACTCTCCAGAGAAATAACCTCTGTCTATCATCAGCTATTGCCCACCAGAAAAACGGCCTTGTAGGAGGGAAGTTGCAGGCTTCTTCGAGGACTCCTTCGGGCCACCTTGTTCCGCTTCTGGAAATACTTTCCTCAAGTATCTCTATTATGCGTTCTTTTTCACGTTGGCTTATCGAATTAGTTACTTCTTTTTTTTGTATCTTTAACAGTAATTTTCCGTCTTTATCAATAATAAATAACTGATATTCAGTGGAGTAAGCATATGAAAAAGTTCGTTCATTTATCGGGGAAAAAGAAAGGCGAGGCGTATAGTGGTGACTGGCTCTAAATGAAGCGCTCCTTTCACTGCTTCTTTTTATGACTTGCTTAACGTCTGAGAACTCTGCAATTTTTTTTATTATTTTTCCTTCTGAGTTCATTTTTACGACTGCCCTTTTGGTACCTCTCTCAACTATTTGGGAAACATTGGCCAGTATATTTCCTTCAGAATCAACATGAAAATCAGAAATAGGGCTCTCTAAATGGATGACTTGCACAAATTCCCCGCGATTGTTGAATATTTTTATCATTCTGCCCTCTATTCTTCCGCCTCCGTCTGTGATATATATATTATCTTGAGTATCGAGAAAAAGCCTGGCTGGCCTTTCAAATTCGCCTGGCCCTTGCCCTTTTTTACCTATTGTTTGAAGATATTGGCCATTGCGGTCAAATTTCTGGACTCTAAAATTCCTGCGGTCTAAAACATAAATGTTTCTTTGGCTGTCTGTGGCTACATCTGTTACACCATTGAACATGTAATTTTCATCATTTTCATTTCCGATGCTTAGCTCTTCTTCCAGGTCTAAATGAATCTCACCATAAAGCGGATCTGCGGGATTCTTGACAATCTTTACATCCCCTTCATACTCAATTTTCCCTTTCCATTCTGGTTCTTTTGAGGCTTTTGAACACGTCATGGATACAACAATGATGACAATTAGTATAAATATAAACTTGGTTTTCACGGCTCTTCCTTGAAATTTATGCTAAATATTCTATAGACTAAGAAAAAAAAATTAAAGGAAAAAGTGAAAAATTACTTGACTTTATTTTTTATAGAGCAATAATAATTTTGACTCTCTTTGGCCGGCTGGGGAGAGTTCCTACCTTTTTGGTTCCCATCATTACCCCCCTTTTGCTGACAACAGCCGGCAGCTTCTCTCTCCAGATTACTCCTTTGGATAGTATAAATATGAATTGAAAGATCCGCTAGAAATCAAAAAATATAAGCAGGCACTTATGTGCGGTGGGAATGCTACGAGTAGGATCTAGCTTAGGTTTGCGACAACAATTGCCTTTATTAAGGATATGCCTTGACGAGACGGAAGCCAAGGCTACAATAGATAGCCATATTGGAGTCCTGCTTACTTCTTTTGCTTGCCAACTAATTCGTGCGATTTTTTGAGCCAACTCACCAGCCGAGTAGTTACTTCTTGAGGACCTTTAAGGACTGCAAAATGAAGTACTCTATTTTTCGAAATTCTTATATTTTTATAGACAGGAAATTTATCTATTTTCTCACCCAATTGGAATTCAATCTCTATGCACTCTTTTTTGGGCTTAACGGAAAGAAAGGTAGCCCCTGCCTTCACTTGGACTGAAGTCTTTACAGGATCAAGAGTAATCTCCCCAAATTTTTCCAGCTCCCGCATTAATTTATCGAAAGTTGCTATAACCTGAGGGAGTTTGTTTTTTAAATGGTCCTCCAAATCTACCTTGGCACAAGAGTGCAATTGATTTTTATTTCTGAATTCTTTTTTGCATATAGGGCATATCCAAGTCATTTAAACAAACTCGATGTAATTATTTCAGTCTCTTATTAATTATTCATATACGAAATCTCATTACAATAGTTCACTTAGAATTTGCTGAAAAAAATGGCGCCTAACGTTTAGTTATGCGCCATTAAAGAAAATAAGTTTATTCTTTTCTTTATTCGAAAAGCTAAATTCCTATTTGTTATAATTAGGAATTTAATTTACCCTTGACCCGCTCCAAGAGCCGGTTCCACTGGTCGCGCCCAGCGGACTTTGTGTATTTATCGTTACCGTGCCACTAACCGAATTACTGTTTGGGAAGACAGCATCAACAGTTCCAGTCCCGTTTCCGATAATATTTACTTGAGGGCCGCTGCCTGTCATCCCCACAAATCTCCATTCGGTACCACTTATATTTCCTCCTACTGTTATGCGAATGGGATCCATTCCAGGAATGTAAGCATACCAGCCATTACTATCAGAGGTTTCAGTGAACGTACTTCCGTGAGTGCCTGCTGGAACCGTCACGGTTGCGGTATCGCCCATTTCATTCACAAGCACCCATTCTTGAGAGCTTTGAAAAAGATTACAGCTCTCAAACAAGCCTGCCATAACCAAAAGCAACGCAGATAGGAAGATAAGAACCAGCTTTTTCCTAAGAACGGAATGCCGGGATACCATTGCCTTTCCATCTGCAATTCTGGGACTGAAAAAGTCTCGGACTCTAAGTCCATTTCTGATGAGCATTTTCATTAACATTCTTCCTTTCTAATAAGATTTGTTTTTTAAGACAACAAGCCCATGATTACCAAAGAAAATCAAAAGGTAAATTACCTCTGGAGATGGTTTATGTGATGATATTTGGGTTGCTTTTCCCACCTCTTGGGACTCCCCCCTCTATATGGATAAAAACCGCGAAGTTAAAGCTTGATTTCGATATTTAGCCGCAGAAGCCTGTCTATTTCAATTTAAGCTAGAGCAGCTTGAATCAATTGTCAAAACGAAATTATATTTTTTGTAGCAAACATATATAATATATCCGGAACAAATGATAAAAGTAATTATTAGAAGTCTAAGTCATATTTAAGATTCAGCGTTCAGTTTAAAAAAGACAATGAAGTGCAGCCTGGTGGAGCAAGGATTCAAGCCGGGGAGCTGTACAATTCAAGTAAAAAATGGTTCTAAAAAAGCCTGTGATGTCACCCTAAAACATAAAGGCAACAAGTGGCAACGTCTGATTAAATCAGCCCATCTTTCCCGTCCGGAACACTATTTTTCAATCTATCAATCAGGATGCAACCATCACTGTCTTAAATGCCATTCTTGGGAATTTACACAGCTATTTAGCGGAAACTGGTTGTCAGCAGATGAGATCGGGCTTGCGGCTCAGGAATATGAAAAACATGTCACTGTCTGGGAGCCTAGAGAAAAATCCACGATGTGGCATGCAACAGATTTATGTCGAAGCTGTGGCAGCTGTGCGATTTATGGTAAGTCTGGCTGGTTATGTCCAGAAGTATTGCAATACAAGGACATAGTCCTCAGCCCACAGGGGCTCGGCCCTGCAAGAAACATAATTGCTTTTACTGGTGGAGATCTATCATGTTGCGCAGACTTTTATGGTCAAGCAACTCAGCAGATAAAGAAATTCTGCACAAACATGTGGGTCTTGGTTGAAACAAACGGGTATGGTTTAACTCCCCAGAATTTAGATAAACTAAAAGACTCGGGAGTTGATTCCTTTTGGCTTGATATCAAAGCTTACGATAAAGAAATATACAAAAAGCTGTGCGGAACAAACAATGAATGGATACTAAAAACTCCTTGTGAAATATTAAAAAGAGATTTTGTCCTCGAAGTTCTCACTTTGTTCATTCCTGGATGGGTTGAAGATGAGCAGATTTCGAAAATTTCCAAGCTTATTTTTGATTTAAATCCCGACATTCCTTTGACAATCCTCGCCTTCTTTCCGGCTTATAAAATGCAAAGCTCAAAATCTCCTAAATTATCTGACATGGTCAGGATATACCATCGAACGAAAGAAATAGGATTGAACAATGTAAAACTGGGAAATTGCGGAACTTTCGCCAAAAGTAAAGAAGACTGGGATCGTCTCTTACAAGAAGTCGGAAAAGATGGAATAGGCTAAAAAATTCAAGCGCTAGGGCAAGCAGGATTCCCACGATTACTCAAGAAAAGGGCCTGAAATTTGCTGGCATATAATAAAATACTAAGAAAATTAAGATATCATGCCTTGGCTGGAAGATCTTTGCTTGTAAGATTACTCAATAAATATTATCATTGGATTCTTTTGAATAACTTTTCTGGATATTAGGAGAGAGCATGAGCAAAGAAGAAATACTCGAAAAAATGAAATGGGCTATAGTCGAAGGCAATAAGGACGAAGCTGAAGCCCTGGCTAAAGAGGCCATCAAACAGAAACTCGACCTAAACGAAGTCATAGACAAAGGCTATATACCGGGAATCCAAAAAGTCGGGGATTTGTGGGAAAAAGGAGAATATTTTCTACCAGAGCTTATAACCAGTGCTGAATGTATGAAAGGAGCCATGAGCATACTCCAACCTGAACTCGAAAAAGCACAAATATCGTCAAAATCCAAAGGAAAGGTTGTTATCGGCACAGTTGAGGGGGATATTCATGATATTGGCAAAAACCTTGTAGCCTCGATGCTTGCAGCCAATGGTTTTCAGGTGGTTGACCTCGGAGCAGATGTGAAACTTGAAAAATTCATTGAACGCGCAGAAGTAGAAAATGCTGATTTCATTTGCCTTTCTGCCCTTTTAACAACAACCATGCTCGGGCAGAAAAAAGTCATAGAAATACTTAAGCAGAAAAATCTCGCTGACAGGTATAAAGTTTTAGTGGGAGGTGCTCCGGTAAATCAAAAATGGGCAGATGATATAGGAGCGAATGGATACGGAGAAAATGCCATGATTGCCGTAAAAGTTGTTAAAAAATTGATAGGAGAATAAAAGACGGCCATGCCTCGACCTGTTGAACGAATCAAGAATATCAGAGTCGAATTCGAAGAAAAAAGGATCTTAGGACTTATCGGATACAGAAAAAGGTCTAAAGAGATAAAAGAACCGATAAAAAGTCTTATTTCAGAAGAGCGAAAGAAGCTTGATAATCTCCTCTATCCGGCATCCATCTACACGATCATTGACTATGCTGAAACCAACAAACATCCAGTTTTCAAGGATGCTGAGAAAGTAGCAATTTGTATCTGTACTATAGGACCTGAGCTTGAACAAGAAATCAAAAATCTTATGGAAAAAAATGAAATGACGAGAGCTTTAATCCTTGATGCCTTAGGTTCTGAAGCGGCTGAAGAGGTGGCCATCCAATCCGACCGAATACTGGCGGAGAAAGCAAGAGAGATGAATTTATGGCCGAGCAAAAGATATAGCCCTGGCTACGGAAAATGGGATATAAAGGAACAGCGATTTATCTTCGGGCTCCTGCCAGCAGCCGACATCGGAGTCAGCCTGACTGAGTCTTGTATGATGGTTCCTCGAAAGTCTATATCCTTTCGAATAAATTTCTACAAAGAGAAAAAACTTTCTACAAGAAAAAAAGATATCTGAAGGAAAAACATATGATTAAAACAATAAGACCTAAATTAGAATTTTTAAGTAAAGAATTCGTCCTAAAAATAATTGAAGAGGCCCACGAAATCCTAGAGAAACAAGGAGTTTTTGTCGAGAACGAAGAAGCTTTAAAACTCTTTAAGGAAGCTGGAATGAAAGTCGATGAGCAAACACAAAGAGTCTACATAACGCAACAGCTCGCAGAAGATTCCCTTTCCTCTTCGCCTTCTATAATCAAACTATATGATCGAGCAGGAGAAAAAGAATTCATAGTAGGTGAGGATCATGTCCATTTTGATCCTGGATCAGCTGCCATCACAGTCCTCGACCATAAAACATCTGAGGAAAGGAAGCCTTTGAGCGAAGACCTGGTTAAGTTCTGTCGACTCACGGATTGCCTGGAGCACTTTAATTTTCAGAGCACTGGGATTGTAAGCTCCGATGTTCCGGACTTGATCTCTGACAGCTACCGCTTGTTTATAGGCCTTCAATTCTCAGCAAAACCTATCGTTACCGGGACATTCAGGGTCGAGGGTTTTAAGCCGATGCATGATATGCTTGTTGCGGTAAGAGGCAGCGAAAAAAACCTGGCAGAGAAGCCGCTGGCCATTTTTGACGCCTGCCCCTCCCCTCCTCTAAAATGGAGCAATCTAACCACTCAGAGCCTGATAGATTGTGCTCGGACAGGAATTCCTTCAGAGCTTATATCAATGGGGATGACCGGAGCAACATCTCCAGTTACCGTTGCCGGAACTCTTGTCCAGCACGTAGCAGAGAACCTCTCAGGATTAGTTATCTCTCAGCTTGCAGAAAAAGGCGCTCCTGTTATTTTCGGAGGCTCCCCATCCAGTTTTGATATGAGAAAAGGAACAACTCCGATGGGAGCCATTGAGACAATGATGATTGATTCTGCCTATACCCAGATTGGAAAATATCTAAACCTTCCTACCCATGCTTACATGGGGCTGAGCGATTCGAAAATCAATGACGCTCAGGCGGGATTTGAGACTGGGATAGGAGCTGTCCTGGCAGCGCTCTCCGGTGTTAACGTTGTCTCAGGTCCGGGAATGATGAACTTTGAAAGCTGCCAGAGTCTGGAAAAGCTGGTCGTGGATAATGAAATCTGCGGCATGGCCTACAGAGCGATACAAGGGATTTCTCAACGAGACGAGCCTTTAGCAAAAAATCTATTCGAAGGCTTTACGCAGGAAACTCAGTTTTTAAGCATGCCTCACACCAGAAAGTGGTACAGAGAAGAACACGTCTTTCCCAAAATAATAGATAGGGATACCTATGATTATTGGGTCTCTCTTGGAAAGAAATCAATCGCTGACAGAGCATCGGAAGAGGTGGAGAGGCTTCTCAAAGAGAATCCCCCCTCTCTTTTGGCTGAGGACATTCTTCAGGAGCTCCAAAAAATTATGAATTCCGATGCCAAAACTTACGGTATAGATTCCCTCCCAGAATTAAAATTATAAAACACATAATATTTCGTAAGGATTGCTTTATGTTGCACAGGGGCTTGGTTTATATTGCTGATGAATTTCCTTATATTTCGTAGGGGCTTGATTTATCAGGCTCACATTTTTGATAAGTAGATCAATGAGCTTGATTTATCAAACATACATTTAAGTAATACAAATAATAAGTTAGGCTTGATGAATCAAACCCCCCATAAATATATCAAATCCATACAATGTGAATAAGGTCGGCTTGAAAAACCAAGCCACTACAGATAAAAATGTACGTTTGATGAATCAGATTGCTACATCTTATAGGCTTACCATTTTTGGCGCTTTAAGGGGTTTGAGGTCGTTTGCTTCTAGAACCTCGTTGAGCTTAGGAATTTCCACACTCATGAATTCATTAAACCTACTGACAAGTGCATTCACAGCTTCTGATAATTCCTTAAGCTGGGATATCTCTGTCTTTGTCGGAGCTGACGGATACCCTGAGATGGACCTACCCAAATTCGCCATCAGCTCTGCGAGAGAACCTCCCCTGAGGGCCATTTCCCAGGAGCCTCTAAACCCGATTCCTTTGGGCATGATTTCTTCTTCCAACTTGACGAATTTCTGATCGAAATTCTTAACGGCAGTCCTGACAACTTCTGCGGTATTTTCTTTACCTTCCAGATTTTTATCCAGCTTATCGAGCTGCCGCCTTATATTTCTTACGGCTGTGATAGTCAAGCCCATCTTCTTTGAGTGAACCATGGCTTCAACCATTTTAGCGTTCTGCATAATTCTTTCTTCTTCCTTCATTTGAAACCTCGGGTCGGGATAAACGATTCCTTTTTTCACCAGTTTCTGGTTTCCAACTATCAATTCAACCGTGTATTCTCCCGGTGCGACAAAGGGCGAGGCAATAAATCGTAACCCTGATGGCTTTATCTCTTTTCCTTCTTTTGTCCTAGGAACATACCGTAAATTCCATATGCTTCTCTGGATGCCTTCTCTTTTTAAAAGCTCTATCTTGAATATCGTATCGTCCTTGCTATCTTTTATGAAAATCTTAGGCTTTTCTTCCGGCTTCGTTGCAAAATAGCAATTTATGGTCATACCAAAATCAGGATTTTTTGCAGCATAAATCTGCCTGCTGTAGTATTCACGGGTAGTTGACCTCAGAAATTGAGTCGCTGGCCGGATATTGAACAGGTAAGAGCTAGAATTAAACATTTCTTCTGACATCTCCTGAAGAAGAGAAATATCATCCATTATCCAAATTCCCATCCCATGGGTACCGATAATCAGGTCATTTTCTCGAGGATGGATAGCAATGTCCCGTACAGCTGTCGTGGGCAAATTATGCTTGAGCGAAAACCAGCTTAGGCCTCCATCAAGGGAAGCATAGATCCCGAATTCTGTCCCGACAAAAAGGAGGTTTTTATTTTTCAAATCCTCCCGAATTACATGCACCCAACCAAAGGGCAGGTTTCCCTTGATGGATTGCCACGTGTTACCGTAATCGGTAGTTTTATAAATATAGGTTCCATAATCATCATGGCGATGGCCATCAAAGGCAGCGTAGGCTATCCCTGCTTCAAAATGGGATGCTTCGATACGAGAGCACCAGGTGTTCGGAGGAAGGTTTTTAATTCTCTTTACAACATTTTTCCATGTCTCTCCCCCATCTCTTGTTATCTGGACGTTTCCGTCATCAGTTCCGCACCAGATGACTCCTTTCTCTACAGGTGACTCAGCAATAGTTATTATCGCGCAATGGATTTCAGCTCCAGTATTATCCATGGTTATCGGACCGCCCGAATCTATCTGCTTCTTGGGATCATTCGTTGAAAGGTCCGGACTGATTATTTCCCAACTATGCCCGCCATTGGTGGTCTTGAATAAATAATTTCCAGCTGTATAAACAGTTTTTGGGTCATGAGGGGAAATGTAAATCGGTGAATTCCAGTTGAAACGATATGGCGGTTCCTTGAGAGAGGCAAGCGGTCTGACATTCTTGCCTTTATTAATCCTCATATCAAAGCGGGATAATCCATTCATCTGATAGTTCCTATAAATAATATTTGGATCAGTAGGATCTACCTGAGCGTAGAATCCATCTCCTCCACCGATCGTGTACCAATCAGCGTTGGTAATCCCCGCAGTGTCTATGTTGGCACTCGGTCCTCCCCAACTGCCGTTGTCCTGCAAGCCGCAGTAGACATAATAGGGTTTTCTCATATCAAACCCAATCTGATAGACTTCAGCCAGCGCCATGTGCTGGATCGGGTGCCAGTTCTGGCCGCCGTCATAAGAGATATCTATACCGCCGTCATTCCCGTCTATAAGATGAAGAGGATTGGACGGATCTATCCAGAGAGCATGATGGTCAGGATGGATTCCTGTAGAAATTGGCTTGAATTTTGTACCCATGTCTTTTGAAACAAAGGCTTGTCCCGAGAAAACATAGACAACCTTATCATCGCTGGGATCAACTCGAATCTGGCTGTAGTAAAAAGGTCTGAAATTTACCCGCTTATAGGTTTCGTTATCACAGGTCCTTTTCCAGGTTTTTCCCTTATCTTCTGAACGCCAGATCCCGCCATCCTCGTGCTCGATAAGGGCATAAACAACATTAGGATTGCTTCGGGACACATCGATGCCTATTCTTCCCATCACTCCTTCTGGCAAATCCTCAGTAAGCTTTGTCCATGTTTCTCCACTATCAGTCGTCTTATAGAATCCGCTCCCTGGACCTCCGCTTGAAAAATAATAAGGAAGCCGGCGGTGTTCGTAGGCTGCGGCATACAGAGTCAGGCTATCTGAAGGATCGATGGCTAAATCTGCAATGCCAGTATCTTCGTTTATATACAAAATCTTCTTCCATGTTCTTCCACCGTCTATTGTTTTGTAAACGCCGCGCCATTTATTCGGGCCCCAAAGATGGCCCATAGCTGCCACATAGACGATATTCGGATCACCGGGATTAATGATTATTCGGCTAATATGGCGGGTATTTTTAAGGCCCATATTTTTCCACTCCTTTCCCCCATCAACGGATTTATACACGCCATCCCCTATGGTGACACTGTTCCTGCAAGTTGCCTCTCCTGTACCTACCCAGACAATGTCAGGATGAGACTGAGCGATGGCAATATCACCCACAGATACTGTGTTTTCCTTATGAAAAACAGGCGCCCAGGTTATGCCGTTATTCACTGATTTCCAGACGCCACTCGGGCCTATGGCGGCGTAGATAATCCACGGCTCCTTTTCTACGACATCGATATCCACTGTGCGGCCCCCCATGACTGCGGGTCCTATGCATCTCCATTTTATTTTCTCGTATAATTTTCCTATTTTATCAGCACTCTGTCCGTGGGCGCTTAAAGAAAAACACGTTAAAGAGAAGATAATTCCCAGGATAACAAATGAGCTGGTTTTCTTCATGATTCCTCCATCTTAATTAAAGGAATTTGCTAGAGAAAAAAACACTTTTTAGGGAAAAGACTCTATTCTATATGAAGTGGTTAGAAAAGAAAATAATTTTCTGATTAAGGCCTTACTTTCTTAGCATTCCTAGCAACTTCCCTAAACAAAAAAGTTTTTGCTGCGTATTAAATATATATGGATATATGCATCCTTTTTTTATTTTCTAACGTACTAGTAAATGAATCTTATGAATAATAGTCTCGTCTTTATTATTAATCTTCCTGAGGGAGCAATCATATGGGGAAAAAACCTGCAATTAAAGTTACGATCATAGTTATTTTATTTTTGCCGCTATTTTCATTAGCCAAGCCCCCCGCTCCTCAAGAACAAAAGACCGTTCATGCTATCAGAGCCAACGAGCCAATTAGAATTGACGGCGTTTTAGAGGAAAAAGCCTGGCAGGAGGAACCAATCAGTGACTTTGTCCAGTCTGATCCGACTGACGGCGCCGAGCCCACTGAAAAAACTGAAGTGTGGGTTGCGTATGATGAAAAATCTCTTTACGTTGCTGCTCGTCTGTATGATTCGCAGCCAGAACTTATCACCTGCCGCTTGGGACGCCGGGATGATTTTGTCGACTCTGACTGGTTTATATTTGCAGTGGATCCCTATTATGACCGGCGTTCTGGCTATCAGTTTGCTGTAAATCCTGCTTGCTCCATCGTTGACTGGACTCTTTACAACGATGAATGGAATGATACGACCTGGGATGGTGTCTGGGAATGGAAAGCTCTGATCGATGAGGAGGGTTGGACTGTTGAAATCAGAATCCCCTATAATCAACTGCGTTTCCCTAAGAAAGATGAATATATTTGGGGAGTTAATTTTCGCAGAGTTATCAAGCGAAAAAACGAGAAAGTCGGTTTTGTCTGGGTTCCCAAAGAGGACAGCGGCTATGTTTCTCGCTTTGCCAAACTTGTGGGGATTCACGGTATCAGTCCTGGCCGGCACATCGAGTTCCTTCCCTACTCTGTTGCCCAGGCTCAGTATAGTCCCAGAGAGTCAGGCAATCCGTTTGAGACAGGAAAAGAATATTTAGGAAATACAGGATTTGACCTTAAGCTAGGGCTAAAAAGCAATTTAACGCTGGATGCCACGCTCAACCCTGATTTTGGGCAGGTCGAGGTTGATCCGGCTGTGATCAACCTGAGTGCTTTCGAGACATACTTTTCGGAGAAAAGACCATTTTTCATTGAAGGCTCAAACATCTTCAACCAGTTTGGCTACGGAGGAGCAACGAGCAATGTCAATTTAAATTGGAGCTCGCCTGACTTCTTCTATAGCCGCCGTATTGGCAGGACACCCCAGGGCTATGTAGAAAGGGAAGGCTATGTGAATTTCCCAGACAGGTCGACAATATTAGGAGCTTTTAAACTCACAGGCAAAGTGGGAAAAGGCTGGAACATTGGATTTATAAGTGCCCTGACTGCCAGGGAATATGCGGAGATTGACTCTAGTGGACAGCGATTCAAAGAAGAGGTGGCGCCTTTCTCCTATTATGGAGTACTCCGTACTCTAAGAGAGTTTAACGAGGGAAAACAAGGACTTGGTTTTATTGCCACTTCTGTTGTTCGAGGCTTGCGTAATGAAAACCTTGAGGGAATATTAAACAAAAATGCTTTCTCGCTAGCTGTCGATGGTTGGTCGTTTCTCGATAAAAATAAAACCTGGGTACTAGGCGGCTGGCTTGGGGGCACCAGGGTGGAAGGCAGCCAAGTAGCCATTTTGGAATTACAGGAATCTTCTTTACATTATTATCAGCGGCCAGATGCTACCCATGTTGAGGTGAATGAAGAGGCGACTTCTCTCAGCGGCTGGGGAGGACGACTCTATGTAAACAAGCAAAAGGGCAATTTTCTTTTTAATGTAGCTTTAGGCGTGCTTTCTCCAGGTTTTGATCCGAATGATATAGGATTCCAATCCGCAATCTCGGACAAGATTAATGCCCATCTTCTTCTTGGATATTATTGGCCCCATCCGGGAAAAATCTTCCGCAACTGGCTCATTTTTGGCGGTCCTTTCCGAAACTACGATTTCGGCGGCAATAAGACCTCTGATGGATATCTGCTCGATATCGAGGGTCAATTCTTAAACTACTGGAACTTTATGGTGATGCTTGCTTACAATCCCCCATTCGTCAGTAATACTCTAACAAGAGGAGGCCCTTTAGCTCTCATTCCCTCTGGTTACGAGATTGACTTAAGCCTCAACACAGACAGCCGGAAATCCATAGTAATTTCAACATTTCAAGGTTATTACCGAAGGCCTGCTGACGGCTCCAGCTGGAGCGGCGAAGTTGCCCTCCGTTGGAAACCGAGGAGCAACATAAGCTTTTCTTTTGGCCCGGGCTATTATGTTCGAAAAACGAGGACCCAATGGGTAACAAGAGTGGATGACCCCTTGATGACTGAAACGTTTGGGGATCGATACGTTTTTGGCGACTATTTTCAAAGAATGCTATCAAGCAACATCAGGCTCAACTGGACCTTCAATCCCAAGTTGAGCCTGCAACTCTATCTCCAGCCTCTCCTGGCTGTAGGAAAGTATGACCAATTCAAAGAACTCGCTAGGCCAAAAAAATATGAGTACAATCTGTTTGGTGAAGACGGGTCCACGATCTCATATTCTGATGCCGATGAAGAATATACAGTTGATCCTGATGGGCTTGGGCCAGCGCCAGTTTTTTATTTTGGTAACCCAGATTTTAACTTCAAATCCCTCCGAGGCACCATAGTACTAAGGTGGGAGTATTTGCCAGGGTCTATACTCTATTTTGTCTGGACCCAGAATCGCGCAGACTATGCCAATCCCGGAGATTTTAATTTCGGCCGTGACCTGGGAGATCTGTTGTCAGCCCCGGGAGATAATATTTTTTTAATAAAAATTTCCTACCGCTGGGATATATAAAAAGAAAAAGTAGCCTGTCCCTTTTTTATTTGCCTCCGATTTGCATGAGCTTAATGCGGAATGTGGGAGCCGTAAAGTTTCGAGTTAGGTCTAGGTCATCTCCAACCATATCGATATTATCGAGCATTTCAAAAGCAGATCCGGCTATAGTTAAGCCTCTCACCGGAAAAGCTATCTTCCCGTCTTCTACCCAAAAACCAGAGGCTCCTCCGCTAAAATTTCCGCTGACCGGATCAATGCCATAGCCAGTAACATCCTTAAGCAACAGCCCTTTTTCTGTCTTCTTGATAATCTCCTCACGTGAATTCCCTCCCGCAGTCATGTAAAAATTATGCGCGCCTATCCCGGGGGCACTTGCAAAACTTCCTCTCGATGCGTTCCCAGTGCTCTTCACCCCTGCTCTTTTAGCAACGATGGTGTTATACATAAAACCCTTAAGGATGCCTTTTTCGACGATTATCCTTTTTTGAGTCGGAACTCCTTCTCCATCAAAGGGCTTGCTTCCCAATCCCTTTGGCCTGGTACCATCATCAATGATCGTTACGAGCTCTGAGGAGATCTTCTGGTTCATCTTTTTCGCCAGAAAGCTTCTTCCCTGAAGGACACGCTCGCCGTTTATGGCAGCTAAGATCCCTCCTAAAATCGCCCTGGCCACGTCTGGATCAAAAATAACTGCGGCTTTTTGTGTCTTGACCATTTGAGGATCAAGCATCTCATAAGCATCTTTTGCTGCTTTTTCTGCGATTTCCTCCGGTGGCTTCAAATCAGCGAAAAACCGCCTAGAACAGTACTCCCCTGCTGAAGATTTTTGCTCTCCTTTCTCCGCCACAACATAAACACCATAAGAACAGGACGAAATTTTTGAACTTTTACTCAACCCGTTCGAGTTAGCCAGGAAAATCTCTTCTTCTCCTTCGCCATAGCTGGCACCGCTGCTCTTTGTGATCCGTGCATCCTTCATAGCTAGCTTCTCTACCTTCTTGACCATCTTTATTTTTTCTTCCATAGGAGTTTGACTAATCTGGGGATCATAGAGCTTCCCAACTTTTGTAATACCTTTATCATCAGGAAGCACATTATTCTCATCAGGAGTTGTGTTCTTGGCAAACCTTACAGAAGCCTGTATGTAAGCCTCCAGGGCTTTATCTGAAAAATCATTGCAGCTTGAAAAACCCATTCTTTTTTGGACAAATACTCTAAAACCAACTCCATGGGCACCTGCCTCTTGCAGTATCTCTAATTCCCCGTTGCGCACTCTGATGCTCAGGCCACGCCCAGATTCTATATAAACTTCGGCTTCATCGGCGCCCAGCTTCAAGCATTTCTTAACAAGTTGTTCTGACAATCCTTTATAGTCCATGATCATCTCCTTTCTTTCGATTTATTCATCTTCTTGCTCTGCTTCCAGCCACGTTTATGCCACGAATCCTCACCGTGGGCTGCCCGGCTGATACTTCAGCTTCCTGTCCTTTGCCACAGATTCCTGGACCAAAATCCAGGTCATCCCCGACTGCATCTACGTTGGAAATTACATCCATACAACTTCCGATAAGAGTTGCTCCCTTGACAGGAGTCGTCTTCTTTCCGTCTTCGATCAAGTATGCTTCGCGGCAGGTGAAATTGAACATCCCTGTTATGGGATTAACGCTTCCTCCGCTAAGGCTCTGGACATACAAACCTTTCTTAGTGGAAGCTAGAATATCTTCAGGCTTATCCTTCCCTTTTTCGATGAAAGTATTGGTCATGCGAGGAATCGGGATGTAGCGGAAACTTTCTCGCCTTCCATTTCCGGTGCGCTCCATTTTCAACTGCTTAGCTGAAAGTATGTCAGTCATGTATTTCACCAGGACCCCATCTTTTATCAAAACATTCCGCTTCATCTGGGTTCCTTCATCATCAAAATTTGTCGTTCCTCTGAAATTAGGCAAAGTTCCATCATCCACCATGGTAAAAACATCGCTGGCCACTTTCTGTCCCATTTTGCCCGTAAATGCTCCAGTCTTCCTGGCGATACCATCTCCTTCCAGAGGATGTCCTACAGCCTCATGAACAAGAACACCACCCCATCCGTTCTGCATGACAACATCCATTATTCCAGCCGGAGCATCTTTGGCTTCGAGCATGGCAACTGATTCCCGAGCACACGTGCGCGCTACCTCTTCAGGACTGACTTCATCAAACATTTCAAATCCAGAATGGCGGCTGAGTCTTTCTCGCCCCATATGGCGAGTGTTTTTTCCTACACCCAGGGTTTGCACGATAAAGAATAAAAGTGGAAGCTCATCATTCAAAAGGAGCCCTTCACTGTTGGCAATAGTCCTCCCTCTAATCTCATCATAATAGCTGATTGAAGCCATTTTTATTTTTGGATCATAATCTAAGGCGGCCTGGTTAGCGCGTTTCATGATTTCGAGGCGCTTCCCATCTGCCACTGCTTCAAGCGGAAGCTTGACTGTAATAAAAGATTTTCTTTTGGCTTTCTTTAAATCTATAGGTTCTGTTGCTTCAGTCCCCCTGGCAACAAATGAGGCGACTTCAGCAGCATTCATGAGTTTCTCTTCGGTAACATAGTCTGTGTAGACAAATCCAGTCTTATCTCCGGATATAACTCTTACTCCCGCACCCTGACTTAAGGAGAATACTCCACTCTTGAATTTAGATTCTTCCATCAATATTCTGTGAGAAATTTTGTTTTCCACGTATACATCTGCAAATTCGCCCCCTTTTTTTAGGGCATGCTTTATTGTTTTCTTCAGGATTTGAGGGTCGAGCGCCAACTTAGCCCCAGCCTTTTCTGAGCCCTTATAAGACAAAAGTTCTGTCATAAGGACAGGCGTTGCTGCCAGGGCAATTCCTCCTTTAAGGCTCATCTGGAGAAATTTTCGGCGAGGTATATCTTCGACGAAATAACCTCTATACTTCATGCTATACCTCCAAATTAATTTATTGCGGTTCGTAATTATATCCAACTTAAATCTTCATGGCAAAAGGAAATTGAAATCATGATGGGCAAGAAATGGCAGATAAATATTAGAGAGAACTTGCTTTAAAATAAACTGCTGTTAATATATAAAAATAATTCAGAAGAATTCTCTCAAAGTTAGGAGGTATGGATGGATGAAATGATTGCAATCTGCGGTATTAATTGTCAGGAATGCGGCGCATTTTTGGCAACACAAGATAACGATGATGAGAAGCGATCAGAAGTCGCCCAACTCTGGTCAAAAGAATTCAAGTCAGACATTAAGCCGGAAGACATCAATTGCGATGGCTGCCTATCGGAAAGCGAGAATCTTTTCAATTACTCCAAAACTTGTGAAATAAGAAAATGCGGTAAGGAAAAGGGCGTTGTCAATTGTGCTCACTGCAGCGATTATGCTTGTGAAAAGCTCGTGAAATTCTTTGAGATGGTGCCAGATGCTAAAACACGTTTGGATGAGATAAAAGCCAAACTTTAAGCTCCAAACCAGGTAATTTTCCCGGTGCCTTTTATTAAGTTAATCATCCTTGGCCCGAAGTGAT
>JABAOH010000275.1_pt2 | contig 44840 bp, 41 predicted proteins | sample 7062181 | NCBI WGS metagenome assembly JABAOH01 (sample SAMN14538630, study PRJNA623070) | marine sediment metagenome | biome: marine biome [ENVO:00000428]; feature: marine pelagic biome [ENVO:01000023]; material: deep marine sediment [ENVO:00002113]; isolation source: pool of 5 deep marine... | reverse complement strand
GAAATATTAACTACTCCCTCATCTTCAACATCAATCTGAGCGCCAGTATCACTAATAATTTTTCTGATCATTCTTCCACCAGGACCAATGACATCACCAATCTTCTCTACCGGCACATGAATCATTGCCACTTTAGGTGCATAACGCGAGAGTTTCTTCCGCGGAGTAGGAATTACTTTTGCCATCTCTTTAATAAGAAACAGCCGATCTTTTTTTGCCCGAGAGAGAGCCTCTTTAATAATCTCCCCTGTCAGGCCATTGTTTTTAACATCAAGTTGGATAGCGGTAATGCCTTTTTCTGTCCCGGCAATTTTAAAATCCATCTCGCCACAACCATCCTCCAAACCAAGAATATCAGAGACAATCAGTGATTTTTTTCCATCACTAAACAAACCTAAGGCAATCCCAGCCACGGCAGTAGCAATCGGTATGCCTGCGTCCATTAAAGATAAGGTCGAACCACAAACACTCGCCATTGAGCTAGAGCCATTAGAAGAAAGAATCTCTGAAACCAAACGAATCGTATAAGGAAACTTATCTTCAGGGGGCACGACTGGCTCTAAAGCTTTCTCAACCAAAGAGCCATGGCCAATCTCCCTTCTTTTTGGCCAGCCAAAATAGCCTGTTTCCCCAATGGCAAATGGAGGCATATTATAATGATGTAAAAATCTTTTTGACTCTTCACCCTCAGCGCTTTCAATCAATTGCTCAAGAGCCAAACTTCCTAAAGTGGTTACTGTTAATACCTGAGTTTCGCCTCTTTTAAAGATAGCTGATCCATGAGTTCGGGGTAAAATCCCGACCGACATCTCCAGAGGCCGAATTTCATCAATTTTTCGTCCGTCTGGACGTTTACCACTGAGGACAAGCTTCCGGACCTCCTCTTTAAATAACTCATCAAGGGCCCGAGCAATTTTTATCTTTTTTTCTTCGCTTAGTTCTTCCATTACTGCCTCTTTTAATTCCTGATGGGTCTTCCCTTCCTTTGTTTCTTGGGCGCCAGTCTTAACCAATTGGAGGAGGTCTTTCCGGGCAAGTTTTTCGACTTTTTTCTTTAATCCAGCATCAATCTTCTTAGTGGGGATTGTTTTCTTTTTTTGGCCCACTGCCTTAACTAAATCATTAATTAATTTAATTACTTTAACTGCCTCTTTCCTTCCAAATTCGATTGTTTTCAAAACCTGCTCCTCAGGAGCCTCTCTCGCCCCAGCCTCAAGCATCACTGTTTTATCGGCAGCAAAGGTGGCCACTAAATCCAAATCAGAAAACTTTAGCTCACCATTAACTGGATTGACAAAAGGTGTCCCGTCTTTTAATCCAACTCTGACTGTTCCTGTAGGTCCTTGCCAGGGAATTGAAGAAATTGCTAAGGCCGCAGAAGTAGCCACGGCTGACAAAATACCAGGGTCATTTTCCGAATCAACCGATAAGACCGTGATTACGACCTGAACTTCGTTTGAATACTCTTTTGGAAATAAAGGCCTAATTGAACGGTCTACTAATCGAGCAAATAAAACTGCCTCATCTGAAGGTCGACCTTCTCTTTTCACCCAGCGTGAACCTTTAATTCTTCCACCAGCATAAAGTCTTTCAACGTATTCAACGTGGAGGGGAAAATAATCAAGGTCTTCCCTCGGCTCTGAGGCAACCACGGTTGCCAAAACCATTGTGTCACCATAGCGCCCTAAAACCGCCGCGTCTGCCTGGCCTGCTAGCTTACCAGTGGTCAAAGTTAAAGTTCGACCACCAATTTCAATTGATTGGGAAGTTTCTTTCATTACTACAAAATACTACTTATTTCTTTAAGTTTAAAGCTTTGACTATCTTTTGGTAGCGCTCACTCTCTTTTTTCATTAAATAATTCAATAACCTCCTCCTTTTAGAAACCATTGCCAAAAGGCCTCTTCGAGAGTGAGTATCACCTTTATGCTCTTTTAAATGCTTGGTTAAACGATCAATTTTTTCTGTTAAAAGAGCAATCTGAATTTCAGGACTGCCAGTGTCCCCTTCACCACGGGCGAATTTTTTGATGATTTTCTTTTTTTCCTCTGGAGTTAAAGTCATGGGTTAAAACGTGGCTCAATTATTTCAATTATAGAATAGTTCAATTCCTGTTTCAACGGGGAAATTAACTAATACTGGTGCCACGATAAATTTTCGGCTCAAACCAATCGGATCTTGGTTTTTTCTTTTTGCCCCTTCTCTTTTCAGTTTGAGCCAGTGAGAGATCTCGGCTCCTTCTCCCTCCCATTCTCATGGCAAAGGCGGCGGCTTCGAAAGTGGCCGGGTTAACCTTGGTATCCTCAAAGTTATGAGTTGCCTTCCTCAATCCTTGAATAAGATTGGAACCAATATCTTCATCTACTGGCAAGGTCAAAACCCGGATAATATTAGCGACGATCTCAGTGCAACTTGAAGCCTGATCATTGACAAAACTGATTGTGCCTAGTTGAGTTAAGCTATTATTAATACTAACGACCGTCCTTTTATCTATAAGCTCTTGGTTTTTCCCAAGGAGTTGGCCTAAATCTCGCGGCTGATTAATACCGACAAGGAAAACCAAGTCATAATCCCCACCACCAGAACTAAAGATAGCCTGTCTTTGAGTAATTGGTTGCGAGCCTGATTTAACTTTAACGACCAAATTTAACTTACCTCCATCATCGTTATAGCTCACCTTATCGATTTTCTCAATTGGGTAGTCTAAGGTAATGACTAAATCGCCACCTGCTAAGTTATCAGTCACTTGGTCAACACCAATCAGATGAGAAAACTCGACTCGCATCGGTTCAGGCGAAACAATACTAACATTCTTGCCCGCCTTTTTCAGACTCAAATAAAGAGCCAGAGAGGCAGCTACTTGGTCGAAATTAGGGTTTTGGCGAAAGGCAATTAGGAGATTCCGGGCAGGTCCTAGTTGTTCTTTAAGCTCATTAAAAGGACGAGATCCATTCATTTTGTTGCGGTTTTTCCTATGGGCTTAGTGGATATTACCATGTCGCCAACTTTGAAGTCAAGCGGAGGCGAAAATATCGCTCCGAATTCTATTCCTTGCTTAGCTTCCTGAATTTTTTCTTTTTGGTGCTTCATTGAGGTAATTTTGGCCTCACCTAAAAATTGACTGTCTCTTTGGAAACGAATATTATCTCTTTTTCTAATTTTACCCTCAAGAACTTGACAACCAGCGATTCTATCTTCACCTCGTTGGAACTCGGCAATAATTTTTGCTTTTCCTAAAATTTCTTCATCAATTGAGGGCTCCAAAACCTTTAAAACTCTTTCCTCTAGGTAATCTAAAAGTTCATAAATAATGTTATAAGTTTTAATTTTGACTCCTTCGTCATCTCCTAATTTAATAATTGCTTGAGGAACTTTAACCCGATAGCCGATGATTTCTGCTTTAGCAGTCTTGGCTAAGAAAACGTCTGATTCAGTGATCTCGCCAACACCTGCGTGAACAAGCAGGACTTCTTCACTCAAGCTTCCTTTAACCGCCTCTAAAGATCCAATTGAATCGGTTTTAAGGACTAGTCTTAACTTTTTATCTTTTGATTGAATCCTCTCTGGTTTTGGTTGAGAAAAAGAAGGAGCTTCAGGTAATTCTTCAACCCGAGTAAGTCTAGCTCCAACTGGGGGCACTTCAGTAAAGCCTAAAACTTCAACAGGCATACCTGGCTTAGCCTCTCTAGCTGGTTTTCCTTTCTCATCAATCATCCCTTTGACTTTGGCCGGTACTTTTTCAACCACGATTTTATCACCGATCCCAAGAGTACCGTTTCTGACAATTACTGTCCCTACTGATCCCCGTTTGTCCTTTTTCGACTCAATCACCACTGCTTCTAATTCACCTTTTTCATCGGCCTTGATTTCTTCCATTTCTGCCACGAGTAGAATCATTTCCATTAATTCCTCTATTCCCTCGCCGGTTTTGGCTGAGACAGGGACAGCAACGATCTCACCACCATGACCTTCGACTTTAACATCATTAGCTGCTAATTGCTCCTTGACCTTTTCCGGATCTGCTCCTGAGAGATCAATCTTGTTAATCGCCACCAAAAAGGGAACTTTAGCTGCCCGAATGTGCTCTAAGGACTCAATTGTCTGGGGCATAACACCATCATTAGCAGCGACTACTAAAACAACTAAATCGGTTACTTGGGCTCCTCGAGCTCTCATTTTGGAAAAAGCAGCGTGGCCTGGAGTGTCAACGAAGGTAATTTTTTTACCCTTAAATTCTACTTGATAAGCACCAATCGACTGGGTAATTCCCCCCGCTTCTTTTTGGGCAACTCGCGTCTTTCTAACTTTGTCCAGAAGCGTGGTTTTTCCATGGTCAACATGGCCAAGAACAGCCACAATCGGTGGCCTTGATAAAATAATCTTTTTTACCATCACTTTCCACTTGACTCCTTCTTGGTTTTTACCTTTTTTTCTTTTTTATCCTCTTCTTTCTTCCCGGCCTTTTTCTTTTTAGGCTTTTTTTCTTCAGCCTTTACTGTCTTCTTTCCCTCTGGGCCAACAACATCAACCTTAAAACCAGTTAATTTAGCTGCTAACCTGGCATTCTGGCCCTCTTTGCCGATCGCTAAAGAAAGTTGGCTTTCAGGAACAGTCACTTTAGCCTCTTCCTTTTTCTTGTCTACTTTAACTGACACACCTTCAGCTGGAGAAAGAGCAGCGGCAATAAATTTCTCTGATTCCTCACTCCAGGGAATAATATCAATTTTTTCACCGTTTAATTCATTGATCACTTCTTGAACTCGGACTCCTTTTTGGCCAACACAAGAACCCACTGGATCAATACCTGCTCGGTTGGAGAAAACAGCCACCTTACTTCTTTCCCCTGGTTCTCGAGCAATCGCCTTAATTTCAACTGCTCCACTGGATACTTCAGGTACCTCCCGTCGAAAGAGTCCCTTAACTAAACCTGGGTGGGCTCGAGAAGCAATAATCTGTTTGCCTCGAGGACCCTCAATAATTTCAGAAAGATAGAAGGTTAGGCGTTGATTGAGTTTATAGCCTTCGGACCGAACCTGTTCTTTAGGTAGCATGACTGCTTCGGCTTTACCAATATCAATAATAATTCTCGGACCTTCAAAGCGGAGAATCATACCTGAAACTAGAGTACCAATCCGTTTAGAATATTCATCTAAAATCGCGGATTTTTCAGCCTCACTGATTTTTTGAAGAATAACTTGTTTGGCTGTCTGGGCAGCAATTCGACCGAAACCTGGCGGAGTAACGTCTTTCTTCTTCTTGCCTACTAGTTGAAAAACCTTGGGATCACCAGTATTGGAGTCAATCTCAACTTCATAGTTTTCTTTGTCAGAAATCTCAACCCCTCTTTCCCGAGCATCACGACGAAAAGCAGCCAAAACCGCCTCTTTAATAGAACCCTTGACCACTTCAGGGTCAATACTCCGCTCAGCCGCAATCTGAGCAATGGCGGTCGCAAAATCTGTTTTGGGCACATAAACCATTCTTCTTATTTAAAAAGGTGGGTCACCCCACCTTCTTTTCCTTCTTCTTAATAACTCTTAATCTAAAGGAATTTTAACAAGAAATACCCAAGAAGTCAATGAGGATCTCTCTAGCCTTCTTCAAACTCTTTAATCAACTCTTTTTGTTTACGGCTAGGTTTTTCCGGAATTTGAACTTGAATACGGACATATTGATCTCCTCGACCTCTTCCTCGTAGATGAGAGACACCTTTTCCTCGCAAACGAATCATTGTCCCTGATTGAGTACCCGAGCGGATTCTTAATTTGAGATCACCATCAATTGTTGGTACTTCAATAATTCCTCCCGAAATAGCTGTGCTTAAAGGGACTAACATATTAACAACAATATCATCACCATCACGCTTGAAAACTGGGTCAGGCTTGACGTCAATGGAAATATAGAAATCCTGAAATCTAATCCTTGAACCATCAGTTACTCCAGCAGGAATCTTAATCTTTCGCTTCTTACCATCAATGCTAATCTCTTTCTCACAACCGTGGACCGCCTCATCGAAAGTAATACTTAAACCATAACGAGGCATCCGGGCGGCTCGACTCCGGAAGGGTGAGCCACCGCCGAAGAATTGCTCAAAGATTTCAAAAGGATCAGAAAAATCAAAACCTAAACCCTCGAAAGGCATACCACCAGGCGCACCGCCACCATAAGTAGTATAGGTATAAGTAAAAGGTCCTTTTCTATAAGTATAAGTCTGGCCACCACCAGGGAAGGGACCGCCAGGACCACCAGCTCCTCCAGCACCAGGAAAACCACCAGGTTGAAAAGCCGCATGACCAAATTGATCATAGGCTGCCCTTTTTTCCGGATCAGAAAGAATCTCGTAAGCCTGGTTAATCTCCTTGAATTTCTTCTCTGCGTTTGGGGATTTATTTCTATCTGGATGCCATTCTAAAGCCTGTTTGCGGTAAGCTTTTCTTAATTCGTCTTTAGAAACATTCTTGGAAACTCCAAGGATATCGTAGTAATCTCTCGTTGCTGGCATATCATTATTCTACCACTTGCCCTTCTTCAGCATCTTCCTTGCCTTTAGCTTCTCCTTTCTTCCCCTCTTTTTTCTTTTCTTTACCAGCTGGCGGTGCTTGTTGAGCTTGCTGTTGTTGATACATCGTTGCCCCAACTTGCTGAATTGCTTCAGAAAGGATTTTAGTTGAATCTTCAATCTCTCTTTTGGCGGCGTCTTCTTTCTTCAGAACTTCTTTTATTTTCTTTATCTCTTCCTCAACCTTCTCTCTGTCTTCTTTCTTAACTTTATCGCCTGCTTCTTTTAAAGTTTTCTCGGCCGTAAAGACTAAATTATCAGCCATATTGCGGGTCTCAACTATTTCTTTTTTCTTCTGGTCTTCAGCTGCGTGTTTTTCTGCTTCTGCTTGAGCCTGCTTAACCTCTTCGTCAGTCAGACTAACCGCGCCTTTAATCGTAATTGACTGCTCTTTATTAGTTGCCTTATCAATTGCCTTAACGTTTAAAATTCCGTTAGCATCGATATCAAAGCTGACTTCAATCTGAGGCACTCCCCTTGGTGCTGGCGGAATACCATCTAAAATGAATCGGCCCAAAGATTTGTTATCCGCTGCCATTGGCCTTTCTCCTTGAAGAACATTAATTTCTACTTGAGTCTGGTTATCAGCCGCGGTTGAAAAAACTTGGGACTTAGAAGTAGGAACAGTTGTATTCCTTTCAATTAAAGGCGTTCTCACTCTACCCAGAGTTTCCAACCCTAGAGTCAGAGGAGTTACGTCCAATAAAAGAATGTCCTTAACTTCACCACCAAGAACTCCTCCCTGAATAGCTGCCCCAACAGCAACAACCTCATCAGGATTAACTGATTTATTCGGTTCCTTACCAAAGAACTTTTTAACTGTCTCATAAACCTTGGGCATTCGGGTCATGCCGCCAACTAAGATGATTTCATCAATGTCCTTGGTCTCCATCTTGGCATCTTTCATACAGGCTTTAACCGGACCCATGGTTTTCTCAATCAAGTCGTTAACCAACTGTTCGAATTTGGCTCGGGTTAGTTTCATGGTCAGATGTTTAGGTTGGCCATCCTTACCCTGGGTAATAAAGGGTTGGTTAATCTCTGTCTCTTGAGAAGAAGACAGTTCGATTTTTGCTTTTTCAGCTGCATCTCTTAATCTTTGAAGGGCTTGTTTATCTTCTCGAAGATCAATCCCATTTTCCTTTTTAAACTCATCAGCTAGGTAATCAAGGAGTCGCTGATCAAAATCATCGCCACCAAGATGAGTATCTCCATTAGTCGCCTTAACTTCGAAAACACCCTCGCCAATCTCGAGAATGGAAATATCAAAAGTACCTCCGCCTAAGTCGTAAACAGCGATTGTTTCTCCTTTTTTCTTTTCTAAACCATAAGCTAAAGAAGCAGCTGTTGGCTCATTAATAATCCGCTCGACTTTTAAACCAGCAATTTCACCGGCTTGTTTGGTGGCCTGTCTCTGGGAGTCATCAAAGTAAGCTGGAACGGTAATTACTGCTCTTTCGGCCTTTTCGCCCAAATAGGCTTCAGCATCAGTTTTACACTTGGTTAAAATCTTGGCAGAAATTTCCTGAGGAGTATAATCCTTACCACCAATGTGGATAACCGCCATGCCATCTTTACCGGACTTAATCTCATAAGGAACCATCTTGATGGTTTTCTTAGTTTCAGCATCAGTAAATCTCCGTCCCATTAATCGCTTGACTGAATAAGCTGTATTCTCAGGGTTGAGAATCATCTGGCGTTTGGCCACCTCTCCGACTAAATTCTTGACTGGCTCGACCACTGAAGGAATAATATTCTTGCCTTCGGCTGAAGGAATTACCTTAGCCTTACCTGCTTCCATAACAGCCACAGCTGAATTTGTAGTTCCTAAATCAATCCCAATAATTTTTGACATTTTTATTTTCCTTGGCCAACCTTAACTTTGGCTGGTCTTAAAACTTTATTATTAAGTAAATATCCTTTTAAAACAATCTCGATGACTTTATCTTTTGGTCCGGCAATAAGCTCAACACAATCCATTGTCTCGGGATCAAAGCTCTCGCCTAAAGCTTTTATTTCTTCTAACCCCTCACTCTCTAAAACCTCTTGAAACCGATTATGAATCAAAGAAATACCCTTATCTCTAAGATGTTTCTCACAAAGCTCCAAATCATCCAAAACCGGCAATAATTTATCTAATAATTGAGCGTTAGCCAACTTGATAAACTCTTCTTTTTCTCTTTCAACTCTTTTCTCTAAATTAGCATAATCAGCTAGGGCTCTCTTTAAACGATTTTCAAAGTCCTCAAGTTTTCCCTCAACCTTCTTAACCTTTTTTTTCGCCATTCTTCCTTTCCTACCAGTCCTTGGCCATTTTGTTAATCAACTCACCGAAATAGCGAATAGTGGGGATAACAGTTGGATAATTAAGTCGACAAGGGCCAATCACGCCAATATTTCCCGAGCGTTTTGGCCCTGCCTCAAAATGAGTAAAGACCATTCCACAAGGTCGGAGAAATTCTTCCTCTAAATCCTCGCCCAAAAGAATGTGGACTGGGTCTTCGCCAAAAGATTTTTCAAAAAGCGCCTGTAGACTTTTAAATTCATCCAAAAGATTGAGAACGGTTTTAGTGACGTCAATGTCAAAAAACTCAGGTAAATCAAGAATGTGGGCGTGGCCAGCTGAATAAACATCACCCTCCTTAGTTGCGGCTACTGCCAACATCCTAGTTTGTTGAGCCAAAGCCCGAGTCGCCTCTCTCATTAAACGATCAAATTCATAGCGGTAATCCCAAATTGCCTCTTTAGCTGCTACTTCGTCGGTCACTGAAGGTTTCTTCTCCTCCATTAATTGGTTAATATAAAATTTGAAGCCCACTGAAGTTGGTACTCGGCCAGCAGAGGTATGGGGTTGACGAAGAAAACCTTCCTCAGTCAGCCTAGTCATTTCGTTGCGGATTGTTGCTGGAGAAACACCTAGGGAGTATTTCTTTTCTAGAGTCTCAGAACCGACTGGCTCAGCTGTCTCAATATATTCCTCAACAACTGTTTTGAGAATCTTTATCTGTCTTTCAGTTAATTCAGCCATGATTCGATTATGCTCAATTTAATTAGCACTCTTATATCACAACTGCTAATCTTTGTCAAGAGGTGAAACAGCTTAGGATAAAGGTTGGGCCCGAGAAGGAACTTCGATTACCTCTTCTGATTCTTCCAATACCTGACGCCACTTACCTAATCTTTTAACCAAAGAGAGGTATTCAGCCAATTCGTCAATTCTTAAAAGATAGGCTAAAGCCACATAAACTAACAAACCGACCAAGGTGGTAATGACAGTAAGAATAATTAAATTAATCGTCCGGGTGGTATCAAGAATAAAACGATCAAGAAATCGCATCGGCACCCAAAGAAAAACGAGGGTAAAGAAAGTCGCTACTAACATCTTTAATAAACGAAAAATTATTCTTTTTTCTATTAAACCACCGATTTTTTTATTAAGAAGAAGATAAAGGAAGAAAAGATGAAGAAAGCTTGCTAAAGAGATGGCGATTGCTAGACCAACCACCCCTGAATCTAAGCTAAAAATAAAATAAACACTCAGGATAACATTGGTTAAAACAGCAATTGAGCCAATTACTAATGGAGTCTTAGTGTCATGAAGAGCGTAAAAACCTCTCACTAAAATCTGAATCAGGCTTTGACAAACAATCGCTAAACTAAAAAAGGCCAGGATTCTACCAGTAAGAATAGTCGCCTGCCAGGGGAAATTCTTGGTACCAAAGGCTAATCTGACAACTGGCACTCTTAAGATTAGAAGAATAGCGGTTGCCGGTAAAACTAAAAAGAGAATTTGAAATAAAGAGTTAGTAAAAATTTTTCTGAAATTGGCTGCTTCTTTAAAAGCAGTTTCTCGAGCTAAAGAAGGTAGAGCCGCCTGACCAATCGTGGCTCCAAAAAGGCCAACAGGAACATTCATTAAATGCTGGGCGAAATAAAAGATTGAAAGCGAACCAGCCACCAAGGAGGTGGCCAAAAAGACCGCCACAGTTGCCTCAATCTGGCTAACTGCCAAGGCCAAAGTCCGAGGCAACATTAACCGGGCAATTTCCCTTACGCCTGGATGGCTAAATTCCCAAATATTAAACTGGTGGGTAAAACCCAGTTTAATAGCTAAAGGCAACTGAACAAGAAGATGGAGAACCGCTCCCACAACCACCCCAAAAGTTGGTCCATAAATACCCCAAACTGGAACAAGAAATAAAATTCCAAAAATAATCCCTAAGTTATAAGCAACGGGTGAAAGGGCCGGAACCAAAAATCGCTGGTGTGACTGGATCACTCCGGTTAGAAAATTAGAAAAACAAAAGAAAAACTGGGCCAAAAGCATAATCCTGGTCAGATTAACCATTAAGCCAATTTGCTCTGAGGAAAAAGAAGGGGCAATTAGCCGCGAGAGGGGCTCAGCTAGAAAAAAAACAAGGATTGCTAAAATAAAAAAGAAAAAGAGAACAATATTAATCACTGAAGAACTAACCCGGTAGGCTTCTTCCTCATTCTTAGTTAAATATTCACTAAAAACAGGAATAAAAGCAGCAGAAAGGGCGCCAATGACCAAAAGTTGAAAAATAATATCGGGAATTCGAAAGGCAGCAAAATAAACATCTAACTGCCATTCATTACCGCCAAAAAAGGCTCCTGCCAAAAGTCGATCACGAATTAAACCTAAGATTCGAGAGGCAAAAACCGTCACCATAATCACAAAAGCAGCGGAAAGAATATTGCTTTGACGACGAAGTAAAATCAGTCTTCCGTTTTTTAAAAATCTTTTAACCATCTTGGCAAATGACCTCGATTCTGTTATTATAGCCTAAAATGCCGGTAACCAAAAGCGCTAAAAAGGCTCTTCGACGAGATCGTCGTAGAACCGAAACAAACAAATTAATCCGTCAGCAACTAAAAAAAACTATTGCTAAGACGAAAAGGCTGAAATCAGCCAAGACGCTTCTTGAGGCCTACCGGATTATTGATCGAGCTGCTAAAAAGGGAGTTATCCACAAAAATAAAGCAGCCCGACTTAAACATCGCCTTACTCAGGCAGTAAAAACAAAAAGAAAAGCCTAAAACCCTCCTTTGACAAACCCTCCCTATTTTGCCTATACTTAAGTCACTCATGCCCAAAAAAGAAATTAACCTCCTACCCAGAGAAGAATTTGAAAAAAAACCAATTGGTCGACTGCTAACCTGGGCTCTTTCTGTTGGCCGCTACATTGTTATTTTTACCGAGCTGATTGTTATCCTCGCTTTTCTTTCTCGATTCAAACTTGACCGAGATTTAGCCGATCTCAACCAGTCGATTAGAGAAAAACAGGCAATCATTGAAGCCTCAGCTGAATTTGAAAAAGAATTCATCTTCCTCCAAAAAAGGCTAGCAACCATCAAAAAAATAACCACCGGTCAAACCTCAACTACCCGACTCATCATTACTCTTGGATCCCTAACGCCAGTTGATGTGGCCATTTCTAATCTTAATTTTGGTGAAGATAATGATGTTCAAATCAGAGCAATTGCCCTCTCAGAAAAAGGTTTAGGCAATTTTGTCGCCAATTTATCAACCTCACCTTATTTTAAAAATATCAATTTAGCCAGTGTCTCTAAAAGGCTTGAAACAGGACCTGAAATAAGCTTTTCCATCAATGCTCAATATGTCCGTTCTGAGGAAATCTAATGGCTTTTGATTGGCAAACCGAATATCATCGTTATCACCGATATTTCGTTAGGGTAAAAGGCCTCTATGATAAACGAGAGGTTGTCGTCTACACTGGTCTCATCCTTACTCTTATAACCATCTCCTTCTTCGCTCTTTTTGCGATTAAACCCACAATAACAACAATTGCTGGTTTGTTTAAGACAATTGAGCAGAAAAAAGAGATTGATAAAAAGTTACAGATAAAAATCAACACCTTGAGACAAGCCCAGACTAATTATTCCTTGATTAGTGATAAAATCGCTCTCGTTGACCAAACCCTCCCCTTGGAACCTAGTCTAACCGACTTAATTTACCAAATCGAGATTCTTGCTCAAACCCATAACGTTGAATTAAGATCTCTCGGTTTTGAATCCTCTTACCTTTTAGGAGAAGAAAAGAAAAAAGGGAGAAAGGTGGGTGACTATCCCTCAATAAACTTCACTCTTGCCTCAGGAGGAGATTTTGAGAACGTCAATGGCTTTCTTGATTCTCTTGAAAACTTGAGACGAGTGACTGGTATCGAAACTGTCACGGTCAAGGGAATCGAGGACGAAGAAACAGGCCTATTCACCTTAAATATCAGTCTTCAGCTCGAATCATTTTATTTAACCAAAGGCGGACAATAATGAAAAAAAGAAAGATTTCAAGAGACGTCCTGATTTTAGCCATTCTAACTTTAATCACCGTTTTAACTTGGATTGGGCTTGATATCCACCGGATTTTTTTCAAGGAGGAAACAGTCAATGTTCCTAAAGAACAACTGGAGCCTCTTAACCCCGAGCTTGATCAAGAAGTCATCAATCAAATCTCGAAAAAATCTTTTTTAGAAAGAGGTCAATACCTTCCACCGGAAATACCAACTACTGAGGAGGCAACTGAAGAAGCAGAAGGAACAGATTAATGTTTAAAGAGAAAAAAATACCCACTATCATCGGAATTATCATCCTAATAGTCGGCTTAGCGGCAGGGATATTTCTTGTTACCCAAGGACAAAATATTTTCCTTAAAGCCTCACCTGAAATTATTCCCCAAGAAATAAAAATTACCAACATTAGTGACAATTCTTTAACAATTTCTTGGACTACCTCACAATCAACCAGTGGTTTTGTTAAATATGGAGAAACAGCCACTTTGAGTTATACGTTGGCTGATGACCGTGACCAGCTTTCTGGCCAGACCGGTCAATATACCACTCACTACGTTACTTTAGTCAATCTCAAACCGAGCACCCAGTATTATTATAAAATTGGTTCTGGTGGAAGAGAATTCCCCATTCGAGAGAAACCAGATGAAACCAGAACCGCTCCTGTGGCCCAAGGCTTACTACCCCCTAGTGATGTTGCTTCTGGAACAGTCAACAAACCCGATGGCACACCAGCTGAAGGAGTAATTATCTATCTCTCGATGGCCAATGCCTCCCCTCTCTCCGCAATTACTGGTTCTTCAGGAGGTTGGCTTATCCCTCTCAACACGGCTCGGACAACTGACTTGAATTCTTTTGCCGGATACGACCGAGAGGCTCAAGTCATTGATATCCAAGTTGAAGGTGGTAATTTAGGTCATGCTTCAGCGATAACAACCACTAAAAACGATAATCCCGTTCCCTTAATCACCCTGGGAGAAACCCAAGACTTCCGTTATCAGACAGAAGAGGAGGAATTTATCATCACGCCGACACCGACCGAGACACTCCTTGAAACCACCCCCTCTCCAACCCCTCCTTCTGGTTTTAGTCCTGAAATTGAACCCACTCCAACAGCTACTCCAACTGGCGAACTAAGCATCATTAATCCCGAAGAGGAAGAAGACCTCAACACCCTTAAGCCTGAATTTGCTGGTACTGGACCAGCCGGGAAAATAATCAGTGTTACAGTTGAGTCTCCTGCTTATACGGGCACAGTTAAAGTCAATGAGGATGGCACCTGGTCTTGGACTCCTCCAGCGGATTTAGAACCCGGCACCCATACCATCAAGGTTTCCTATGGAGGTCAGGCCATAAGTAAAACCTTCACCGTGCTAGCAGCAGGAGACAGTGAGCTTCCCTCATTTACTTCCACCCCTTCGGCCACTCTCACTCCTACCCTCACCCCTACTCCCCAACCCCGGACAGAAGTTCCTTCAACTGAAGCTGGTGTTCCTGAACCAGGATATCCAGTACCAACTTTCATCGTCTTTCTCATCGGTAGCGGCTTAATCTTCTTTGGGTTTGTTATCAAATCTTTTCTCTTTTCTTCTTAACTTTTTAACTAAGTTTGGAAGTGTTAAAATGGCCTCATGAAAATTGCTGTTATTGGCGCTGGCTTTACTGGTTTAACCGCAGGCTATCGACTCTCTAAAAAAGGCCATCAGATCACTCTTTTTGAAAAAGAAAAATTTCCTGGAGGTTTAGCCAATGGTTTCAAAAAGAAGAACTGGAATTGGTATCTAGAATCATTCTTTCACCACCTCTTCATTTCTGACCACCAAGCTAAAAATCTTCTAGAAGAACTAGGAATTAAAAATAAATTGTTCTATCTTCGGCCAAAAACATCGGTGTTTAAAGAGAACAAAATTTATCAATTCGACTCGCCTATCTCTGTCTTAAGTTTTCCTTTGCTCAGTATTCCTAACAGACTAAGAACAGGGCTAATCACCCTGTTCTTAAAAACCTATCCTTACTGGCAAACCCTAGAAAAAACTAAAGCTCCAGGGTGGTTAAAAAAATACTACGGTCCAAAAACCTATCAAATCCTCTGGCAGCCTCTCCTAAAATCTAAATTCGACAATCAGGCTGAGAAAATTTCTATGGCTTGGTTCTGGGCAAGAATTAAAAAACGAAGTATCCAACTAGGCTATATTGAAGGTGGGTTTCAAACTTTAATAGATAAATTAGTAAAAGAAATTGAAAATAATAAAGGTAGAATTATTTTCAATCAAGAAATCCAAAACTTATCTGAACTTAAGGATTTCGACAGAGTTATTCTCACCATCCCAACCCAAAAATTTTTTAAAAATACAAGACTACCAAAAATGCTTGGAGCAATTAACCTCCTTCTGGTTTTAAAAAAACAGTTTTTAAAAGATAACACCTATTGGCTAAACATTAATGAGCCAAACTTCCCTTTTGTCGCCGTAGTTGAACACACTAATTTCATTAACCCCAAACATTATAACAATAGCCATCTCATTTACGTCGGCGGATATTATCCTCAGAATCATCCCTTTCTAAAAAAATCGGCCAAGGAACTACTCCAAATATTTGAACCATACCTCCAGAAAATCAATCCTTCTTTTAAAAAGCTGTTAATCACTAGTTATCAATTATCAATTAATAAGTCTGCTCAACCTGTTATCCCTACCAACTATTCCCAAATCATTCCGCCCCACCAAACTCCCATTAAAAATATTTATCTGGCAAACATGCAGCAAGTTTATCCTTGGGACAGAGGGGTTAACTACGCAATAGAGCTTGGTGAAAAAATCGTCAAACTAATCTTAAATGACTAAAAAAATTAAGACTCTAATTAATAACTACCTAGTTCGTTGGAAATCAAACTGGTTATTAGTCCTCATTTTCTTATTTGGGGGATTCCTCCGCTTTTATAATCTAAACTGGGATCAGGGACATTTTTTCCACCCAGATGAAAGAAATATTGCTGCCGCTGTTTCTCGAATTTCCTTTTTTGGCCAGCTCAATCCCAAATTTTTTGCTTATGGTAGTTTACCTCTCTATCTTTACCGAGCTGTAGGGGAAACAATTTCATTACTCGTTAAAGATAATAACTGGGTTTATAATTGGGGGAAAATCAACCTTGTCACTCGAGGCGTTTCTGTCCTTTTTTCCTCTCTTACCATCTTCCTTGTCTTCTTAGTCGCTAAAGTAATTTGGAGCAAAAAAATCGGTTTAATCGCCTCTTTTCTAACTGCCTTTACTGCTTCCTTAATCCAAACCGCCCACTATGGTGTCACCGAAAGCATGTTGACCTTTTGGTTGGTATTGGTGCTTTTACTCTCTCTCAAGCTTTTAGAAAAACAGAGGCTTAAGGAATATTTAAGAATCGGCCTCATCGTGGGACTAGCCGTCTCGACTAAGATATCAGCTCTTTCCTTCATTGTCGTCCCATTAGTAAGTCATTCTTTTGTCTCGATTAAAAACAGAAAACAATTTAAATATTTAAACTACCAATTTAAGCTTTTAGTGTTAATATTGGTAGCGCTGGTTACCTTTATCATCCTCTCGCCATACGCTTTTATTGACAAAACAAAATTTTTAGAATCAATGGCTTATGAGTCAGGAGTAGCCACAGGAAAATTGAAAGTTGTTTACGTTCTCCAGTTTGAGAAGACTCTTCCTTATCTGTTTCAATTGAAAAATTTAATTTGGCAAGTCGGACCAGTGGTTTTATTGGGATACCTAGGCTTTCTTTTATTACTTTTTACAGCAATCAAAAAGAAAAATAAAAAGCTTTTAATTTTCGTTTCTTTTCCCCTAGCTTATTTTGTCTACGTTGGCTCCTGGCACACAAAATTCATCCGCTACATGGTCCCTCTCATTCCTTTTTTAATCATGGCGGCTTCGTGGTTAATTTTCGAGGTTCAGAAAAAATGGCGGCAATGGGGCAGTTTTTTGATTATTCTTGCTTTAGGGTCAAGTCTCTTCTGGTCCTTTGCTTTCTTCTCAATTTACACAAGAGAGTCAACCAGAATCACTGCTTCTCAATGGATTTATCAAAATATTCCCCAAGAAGTAAAAATTCTTGGTGAACATTGGGACGATGGTTTACCAATCGGGATTGATGGAAATAGTCCTAGTCAATATCAAATCGAGCAATTAACCATCTACGACGCGGATACCCCTCAAAAAATTGAATATTATTCCCAAAAGCTCTCTCAGGCAAATTACATTATTATTAATAGCCGCCGACTTTATGGAACCTTAATGTATTTACCAGGAAAATATCCGATCACTTCTCGTTATTACCAATTATTATTTTCTGGCCGGTTAGGATACAGAAAGATCGCTGAATTTTCTTCTTATCCCTCTCTATTCGGAATAACCATCAATGATGATGCCACTGAAGAAACTTTTCAGGTCTACGATCATCCCAAAATCCTGATTTTTCAAAATCAAGAAAAGCTATCTCGAAACGAATTATCCAAACTTCTCCAATGAGAAAAGAAATAATTTTATTTTTGTCAATTTTCCTCCTGGCAAGCTTTTTGCGTCTTTATCAAATCAACACCATTCCCCCTGGTCTTCATGGCGACGAAGCTCAAAGTGGAATTGAGGCCTTAAGAATTCTCCAAGGCGCTCCTTATACACCTTATTCTCCTGATGTTTATGGGCAAACGACTTTCTATTTTTACTTGGTCGCTGGTCTTTTTAAAATATTCGGCCCTTCGCCCACTGCCATTCGTCTTACCTCTGCTTTACTAGGGATCGCCACTATTCCTCTATTCTATTTTTTCATCCGTTATTTTTTGGGCAAAGAAGTGGCCTTATTCTCAATGTTTTTTTTGGCAATCTCTCGCTGGCATATCCATCTCTCAAGACTAGGACTAATGAGTATTACTACCTCTCTTTTTCAAATCGGAACCTTTCTTTTCTTCTTAAAAGGAATCAAAACCAAAAACCTGTCTGATTTTCTTTTGGCCGCAATCTTCTTAGCTCTCGGGTTAAACTCTTATATGGCCTTTCGTTTTGTTCCTCTTGTTCTTCTTATCTTGATTATCTTTCTTACTATTTTTAACAAAAAAATTTTAAAAGAAAATGTCCTTGGCTTATTTATATTCTTAACAACCACTATCGTCCTTTCTTTGCCACTTTTATTTTATGCTTTCGATAGCCCTGATATTTTTATGGGGCGAATTAGTTCCATTTTCATTTTCAATAACCATTCTCTCGACGAAATACCCAAGATTATTTTAGAAAATCTTAAAGGGGTCAGTCTTATGTTTAATGTCCGCGGCAGCACCTGGCCCCATAAAAATTTACCTGGTGCGCCCATGTTTGATCTAATATCAGGGGTTACCTTTCTGATTGGTCTAGGATTCGCTATCCGACACGCAAGGAAGCCTATCTACTTCCTTCTCCTAATCAATTTCCTGATCATGATTAGTATCAGTATTTTTAGCGAGCCGATTTACCCAGCCGCTGGCGATCCGATTAGGAGTAGCGGCGTAATCATCTCCGCTGTCTTATTTGCGGGTTTTGGGATTTATTGGTTAAAGAGTCAACTAAGAAAATTTTACCCTCTTATCTTCCCGTTTTTAATCGTCGCTTTTGTTTTAAATTTTAAAGCTTATTTTGTCGACTTCGCCCAACATCCGGCTGTCTGGCATGATTTCCATTTTGTCCCCCTTGAAGTTGCCAAGGTAGCCAATTCAAATCCCAATACTCATCTTTACCTTCTTTCTGATTGGTTCTATTCCGATTATCTATCAATTCGTTTTCTCTCTCCAACTTTTTCTGGCGAAGACTTTTTCTACCAACTTGGAAAATACTCACCAAAAGACGAGTTCCTACCCTTAAAAGAAAACTTAAACAAAGACTCGCTATTTATTGTTCTGCCGTTTTATAATCAATACTTGGATCGGCTAAAAGAAGTTTACCCAGAAGGAGAAATTAATAATTACCGTCGTGGACCGGAAAACAAACTAATTTTTAGCTCGTTTTTCGTCCCCCAAAAGGTGGCCGGAGCAAGGGCGGAAGAATATGAGTAGCGACTTTTTACTAATTATAACTTGGTGGCTTTTCTTTTTTGTTTTAGGAATAATTAGTTTTCCTTTAACCTGGTGGTTTTTTCGAAAGTTTCTTGATCGGGGCTATATTTTTTCAAAAATCTTGGCCATTCTCCTCCTTTCTTATTTCGTTTGGCTAATTAGTAGTTTAAGAATCTTACCCTTTTCAACAATTTCTGTCTGGTTAATATTAATCATTTTAACTCTTATCAATCTCTTTATTGCTAGAAAATATAAAAAAGAATTACTAAAAGACTTAAAAAGCGCTAAGAGAGTTATCCTTTTTGAAGAAGTCTCTTTTCTCATCTTCTTAACCTTTTGGTCACTAATCCGCGGTTTTCAGCCAGATATTAACGGCCTAGAAAAATTCATGGACTTCGGTTTTATCAACTCAATTTTAAGAAGTGAATATTTTCCTCCTGTCGACATGTGGATGTCTGGAAAAACTATTAACTATTATTATTTCGGCCATTTAGTAACCGCTGTCTTAACTAAGTTCTCGGGTATTAAATCAGCGATTACTTATAATCTGATGTTGGCAACAATCTTTGGTTTTTCCTTTGTGGCTACTTTTTCTTTGGCTATTAATCTTGTCAATCAAATCAAGCTCAAGATTTCCAAAAAAATCAGTTGGCGGACTATTCTTATCGCTGGTTTGCTATCAGCTCTTCTCTTTACTTTAGGAGGAAATCTACATACCGCTGCCTGGCACCTTATTCCTGCGATTAAAAGCGAAGCTCAGTTTTACTGGTATCCTGACGCGACAAGATTCATTGGTTATAATCCACCTACTGAAGATAAGACTATTCATGAGTTTCCGATTTATTCTTTTGTTGTCTCGGATTTACACGGCCATGTTTCTGATATTCCTTTTGTTTTACTGCTTCTTAGCTTACTTTTCGCCTTTCTAGTCTCTTTAGAGAAAAGAAAGGCTTATTTCCTATCTCTTATTCCTTATTTCTCTCTCCTTGCTCTAGTGCTTGCCGCCATGTATATGACCAATTCTTGGGACTTTCCAATTTATTTCTTAATTACGAGTTCTATTATTTTCCACTTTAATTATTTAAAGTCAAAGTGGAAATTCGAGACATTTTTAAAAACGGCTATCTATTCTCTAGCTATTCTTTTTCTGACTATCATTTTCAGTCTCCCTTTCCATCTTAATTTTCAACAAATTGCTCAAGGAGTCGCCTTTGTTAATGCCCATTCTTTTTGGTGGCAATTACTTATTCTTTGGGGATACCAGTGGATTTTTTGCCTAAGTTTTACGATTTTCTTAGCCTTTCGAAAATGGAAAAGCAAAAAATCACAAATCTTAACAGCTGATGTTTTTGTTTCTATTCTTCTCTTAGTAGCCTTTACTCTCATTGTCATTCCCGAAATCATTTATGTTAAGGACATTTATATTCCTTCTTTTCATCGAGCCAACACCATGTTTAAACTTGTTTACCAAAGTTTCATGATCTATGCCTTAGCCAGTGGCTACATCATTGCCAGAATTACTAAAGGCATCAAGGAAAAGGCATTAAAAATTGCTTTTTTAATTCTCTGTTTTCTCTTAATCTCCGCTCCGCTCGTTTATCCTTATTTTGCCATCAAAAGCTATTATGGCGACTTAAAAATTTATCGAGGATTAGATGGTTTGACTTTCCTTCAGATAAGCCATCCTGAGGATTTCCAGATCCTTCAGTGGCTCGAGAAAAACATTCAAGGTCAACCAGTTGTTTTAGAGGCAGTAGGTGACAGTTATACTGAATTCAATCGAATTTCCATGGCCAGTGGCCTGCCAACAGTTGAAGGTTGGCTCGTTCACGAATGGCTCTGGCGGGGTAGTTTTGATGAGCCAGGTAAAAGAGCAGCTGATGTCAAAGTTATTTATGAGTCGGAAAATCTAGAAAAGGTTAAATCATTAATCTCTAAATATCAAATCGACTATATTTATGTTAGCGACATGGAAAAACAAAAATATCAAGTGAGTGAAGAAAAATTCGAAGATTTAGGAGAGGTTGTCTTTCAATCAGGAAATTCTAAACTCTACCGATTAAATTAAATCCTCAATAAAATCGTGGACTGCTTGCCAGCTTGGGTCACGAGGTAAAATCACCCACTGGCCAGAATAATGAATTTGGGGGTGATAAAGCAAGCCGTGCTCACCGTTTAAAACTTGATTATTAATCTCCCCTCTTTCAAAATTAAGCATTAGCTTAGCCCAAAGAGGATACTCTTCGATCTCAATGTCAGTGGCAAAGCTTTCCTGGGCAATCTTTAAAAGTCCTCGCAATTTATTGAAGTCTAAGAGAACTTTAGTGGTTAATAAATTATTTTTAAGAGCCAGAATTAGATTCTGTTGCCGCCTGGCCCGGGCAAAATCAGTTCCCTCATCTCCTTCAGCATTGCGACTCCGGACATATTTCAAAGCTGTCTGTCCGTCGAGTATTTGCCAGCCTGCTTCAAAATGAACATGCTCATAACGACATTTGTATTCAGGATCGCCACCACAAGAATCATTCTCCTTACCAGGAATCGGAAACCAATAATCATCAAAGCTGTTCTCAATATTGATCTCTAATCCCCCTAATAAATCAATCGCTTTTTTAAAAACATCAAAATCTAATAGAAAAACATAATGAACTTCTTGGCCTAAAACTTCTTCAACAGAAGATTTAACTAGGTCGATTCCTTCATAGTGATAGGCAGTGTTAATCTTTGCTTTCATTGACTCTAGCCAAAGATCTCGAGGCAAAGATAGCATTAAGGGTTCACTACCAGAATGATTAAGGGAAACAAAGATAATTGTATCAGTTAAGTCTTGGGTAGTATTTTCATTGCCTCCTAACCCCAAGATAACAATATTGGTTCGGCCATTAGAATTAGCCAATTCTGTTGTTGGTTGATTTAAATAAATCAAAGTCAATTTTCCTGGAAGACTATTAGTGAATACAAAAAATAATAACCCCCAAAAAACAAGGAACAAACCCAGTCCCAAAAAACTCCAACAGAGATAGCGATGGGCAAACAGTTTCTTCTTAAGTTCCTCCGTGTTAAAATCCATTTGTGGCTAATATTTTAAATGATTTGAACCCTTCTCAACAAGAAGCAGTTAAACATGAAGAGGGGCCTCTGTTAATTCTCGCTGGAGCCGGCAGTGGCAAAACTCGGGCTTTGACTTACCGGGCTGCTTATCTTATCCAAGAAAAAAAGATTTCTCCTAATAACATTCTTCTTCTCACCTTCACCAACAAAGCTGCCGGTGAAATGAAGGAAAGGATTAAAAAGCTCTTGAATGTCAAAAGCGCCCAGCTTCCTTTTGCGGGCACTTTTCATTCTTTCTGTGCTCGGTTGTTGCGCAAAGAGGGTAAGGCAATTAGCATTCCTATTAATTATCTTATTTATGATGAAACTGACCAAAGAGAAACGATTAAAAGAGCTCTTGATAAACTTAATATTTCCCAAAAAGATTTCAATCCTTTGTCTGTTTTAAACACTATCTCTCAAGCCAAAAACGAATTAATCTCTGCCTTGGAATATCCTCAATACGCCAAAGGCCACTATCAAACCACAGTCGCTAGGATTTATTTAACCTATCAAAGATTCCTGAAAGATGCCGACGCTCTAGATTTTGATGATTTATTAATGGAGACGGTTAAATTATTCAAAAGTGAGGACCACCTTCTAAAACAATATCAAAATCGCTACCAGTTTCTCCTTGTCGATGAGTGGCAAGATACCAATCATACTCAATATATTTTAACAAAGCTTTTAGCAAAAAAGTGGCGCAACCTCAATGTCGTTGGCGATGCCTCTCAGTCAATTTATGGTTGGCGGGGGGCTGATTATCGTAACTTAACCCGGCTCCAAGAGGATTTTCCAGAAATTAAAGTTATTAATTTAGAACAAAACTATCGTTCTACTCAAACTATTCTTGATGCTGCTAACGAGGTTATTAAACACAATCACTCTCACCCTATCTTGAAACTCTGGACCAAGAACCCCAAAGGAGAAAAAATTAATTTTTACCAAGCGAGCAATGAAAAAGATGAAGCTGATTTTATTATTAAAATCATCCAAGAAGAATTTTTAAAAAGGGGATCGAGGGCTCTGAACCAATTCGCGGTTCTCTACCGAACTAATGCCCAATCTCGAGTGATCGAAGAAAAACTTCTTCATGCTGGCATTCCCTATGTTCTGGTCGGTGGCACTCGTTTTTATGATCGAAAAGAAATCAAAGATGTTTTAGCCTATCTTCGTCTATTAATCAATTTTAAAGATAAGGTTTCTCATCAACGAATAGAAAAGATCGGTAAACGTCGGCTGGAAAAATTCTTGAAACTGAGAAGAGAATTAGAAAAGAAAGGAATTGAAAAGCTAACGACTCTAGAAATCATGGATAGAATTTTTGAGACCACTGATTATTTAGGTCTTTACGATCCTGAAAGAGAAGAAGATCTAATGCGTCTGGAAAATATCAAAGAATTAAAATCAGTCGCCACTGAATTTCCCCGGTTGATTGATTTTTTAGAAAACGTAGCCCTTGTTCAACAAGAATACCTGCCGACTGGAGTAGGTCTGCCAAAGGAAAAAAAGAATAACGCAGTAACTTTAATGACCGCTCACGCAGCCAAAGGCTTAGAATTTCCTTTTGTTTTTATGGTCGGCATGGAAGAAGGACTTTTTCCCCATTCTCGATCTCTCATCGATCAGTCAGAAATAGAAGAAGAGAGACGACTTTGTTATGTGGGAATGACCCGAGCCAAACAACGATTATTTCTCTCCTGTGCTAGTCAACGGCTTTATTTTGGCCAAAGAAGCGTTAATATAGTCTCTCGTTTCCTTAATGAAATTCCTGTCTATTTATTTAAGGCTTCAGATTCTCTTCCTGGTTTTGCTACAATAGAGGATAATGATTACCCGTGAAGTCTCAGAAAAAGAAAAACAAAAATATAACTCCTTAGTCCACCACCCGTTGCAGTCCTGGGAATGGGGTGAGTTTAGAAAAACGACTGGGAAAAAGATAGTCAGATTGGGTGTTTTTGATAAAAAGAAACTCGTTTCTGGCTATCAAGTCTTCTTTCATCCTATTCCAAAAACAAAATATTCAGTCATTTATTTTCCTAAAGGTCCGCTACCCGACAAACCTATGTTAGTAGCCTTAAAAAAGTTGGCCCAAAAAGAAAAAGCTATTTTCGTTAAAATGGAGCCCAATGTGGGCGGCCCCATTAATCATGGTCAGTCAGAATCAAGATATGTCGAAATCAAAGACTTTCTCCTTAACAATGGCTGTCTTCCCGGCCGCTCTCTTTTTCCTCGCTGGACATTTTGGTTAGATCTGAAAAAAAGCGAGGAAGAACTAATGGCGGCCATGCATTCCAAAACAAGATATAATATCCGCCTTTCTGAAAGACATGGGGTCAAAATAGTCGAGGATAACTCTGATCAGGTATTTAACACCCACTTAAAACTCCTTTTCGAGACAACAGAGAGGCAAGGTTTCTATGCCCATGATAAAGATTATCACCGAAAAATGTGGCAAACTCTAAAACCATCGAATCAAAAGAATCAGGGTTTAACTGCCCACCTTTTTGTCGCCAGCTACCAAAATAAGCCTTTGGTTACCTGGATTCTTTTTATTTTTAATAACGTTCTCTACTATCCTTATGGTGGCTCTTCCCGTGAACATCGCGAAGTAATGCCTTCCTATGCCATGATGTGGGAAGCGATTAGGTTTGGCAAAAGAATGGGTTGTGAGACTTTTGATCTCTGGGGAACACCTGGGCCAGACCCATCCAAGACAGATCCCTGGTATGGTTTTCACCGATTTAAGATGGGATTCAATCCCCAATTAATAGAATTTATCGGCACTTATGATTTAGTGATTAATCCCCTTCGTTATCGGCTTTTTACTTTAGCTGATTTTCTTCGCTGGAAGTTTCTAAGGATTAAGGCCAGGCTACCGCTTTAATGACTGATCTTCGCCAATCACCTCAATATGGAAAATACATGGAGAAAATTGGCTGGAGGACTGAAGAGCTTAATAACTGCCAAGTTTTTATTAAAAAATTACCTCTTCTTGGTTCTTTCATTAAAATCCAGCGGCCAGAGAAAATTCCTTTTTCTCAAATTGAAAAACTGGCAAAAAAATACCAAGCTTTCTGTCTAAAAATCGAACCCCAAAACCACAAAGATATAAAAAAATTAAAGAAACATGGATATAAAGAAGACAAGTCTCCTTATGCACCACCAAAAACTCTCCAAATTGATTTAACTCTCTCTCAAGAAAAAATTTTAGCCCAGATGAAAAAAGATGCTCGTTATTCAATCCGGAAGGCTCAAAGAAATCAACTTCAATTAATTAAAGTCCCACTTCGGACCTTCCATCAAGCCTGGAAAAAATATAATTATCGCCGGCTCTGGATCCCTTCGTTAAAATGGCTTAAGGCTCTTAAAAATTCTTTCAAAAATGATTTCTTTCAACTAACCGCTAAAAATACAAAAAGCGAACCAATTTTAGCCGGCATTATCCTTCTTAAACACGACAAAATAACGTATTACTACTATGCTTTTTCCTCGAAAGAGGGCCAAAAACTTTTTGCTCCCTATCTCCTTGTTTGGGAAGGAATCAAATTAGCTAAAAACCAAGGTTGTCAAATTTTCGATTTTGAAGGCATTGAGGACCCAAGATTCAAGTCAACCAAGTCCTGGCATGGCTTTACTCATTTTAAGAAAAGCTTTGGTGGCAAAGAAATTGAATATCCAGGAAGTTTTACTAAGGAGTACAGTCCCTTAGCAAGGTTTTTCTTTTAAATTATCTCCAAGCCTCACAAAGAAGCTTAAAGTCACAAAAATCACACCAGATTCCTGGTTTAGGTGGAAAATCACTTTTTTCGACTTCTTTAGCCTTTTTTAATAATTCTTTTTTTGCTTTTTTTAAATCTTCTCTTGTCCTTTTAGTCGACTTTTTCTCGCCTGTGTCTAAATAATAAAAACTTAGGGTAACTTCTCCAGGTTTTTTGTTATAGATACCTTTGTCTGTGGCCGCTAAAGCGTAGACGGTCATCTGCAAAGACTTATCAATTTCTTTTTGCTCCATCACCTTACCAGTCTTGTAGTCAATTATCTCCAGCTCTCCTTTCTTCTCGTCGACTCGATCAATTTTACCACCAATCTTTAATTGAGGACTGACGCGAACAACAAAAGGTTGCTCTAAATCTTTAGGAATAACTTTCGGGTCGAATTGTTTATAAAAGTCAATCAGCATTCGCCGGCCTTGGTTTTTCATCCGCTCCTCATGGGATTTACTAGCATAACCCTGGGGTGACCAATTAACTTCGAGGAGTTTCAAGAGATCTTTCTTGGTCAATTCTTGGTCGTCCTTTATCTCTTGATAAAAATCGCGTAAAGTTTGGTGCATCGAGGTCCCGAAACTTTGGGCAGCGGAGGGAGCGACTGGAATTCTTTGGATGTAGCGGAGACGATATTGATAAGGGCAGGTATTAAAAATATCAATTTGGGAAAAAGAGAGATAACTTATCGGTGATCGACGAAGAGCCTCTGGCTCTTTTTGTTCTTGAGCTTGCCAAGAAAGTAATGAAAGTTGACCATTTAAGGACTGGCCCGCTGGCTTCCTAATTGCTCCCTCACCCAATATCTCAATTACGAATTGAGAAATCTTTTTTTCCCGCTTGGCTTCGCCATAATAATTAGCGGCAGTTAAAAATAATTGGTCGCAAGCCCGGGTCATGCCTACGTAAAAAAGTCTTCTTTCTTCTTGTTCATGATAATCACCTATTGGCAAAATCTCTTTAATCAAATCTTCAGGAATGGGAATCTGCTCCCGTCGCTCTCGACTGGGAAAACGAGCGGCCACTAAATTGACTAAAAAGACAATCGGAAACTCTAAGCCCTTAGCTGAATGAACAGTTAGAAGATTAACTCTGTTTTCTTCAGTCCAATCAAGATTGCTTGCTAAAGGTGACTCGCCCAAATCCATAGAGAGACTAATCCAGTCGACTACCGCCCTAACCGAAGCGTCTTCGTGGTCAACTTCATAAGTCTTTAAACGGTCAAAAAACGCAGAAATATTTTGAGCCTGTTTTTCCTCTAAGACAGTCTTATAATCCGTCATTTTTTTTAATAAACCCGTATCTTCTAAAAAGTAATAGAGGATTTGACCAGCAGTTTCTTTAGGAAGAAGCTTTAAGTGGCGGTGAACCATCTTGACAAACCAATTAATTTTATCTTTAGTTTTCTTAGAGACAGATATTTTCTCGATTTGCTCGCAAGCTTCAAAAAGAGAAAGATTCATTCTCCGTCTATAACTATTGATTCCTGCCAAATCTCGCCCAGCAAGATCAAAGTGCTTCATGGAAAGCACTCGGTATAAAGAAACATCATCAGCAATATCATAAAGGACTTTTAGATAAGCAATTAAATCTTTGACTTCAGCCTGACGGAAAAGTTGACCAGGTCCCAAAAACTGATAAGGAATTCCGGCTCTAGCCAAGGCTCGAACAAAAGGATCAACATGACTATTAGCTCTGACTAAAATAGCAATATCTTTATAGTCATATTCTTGTTCGCCAGTCAAAGATCGTATTTTCTTGGCGACTGCTTCGGCTTCGTTTTCCACCCGGTCATTGTGGATAAATTCTATTTTTTTTCCTCTCCCTTTTCGGACAGCTTCAAGTTTTTTATCAATTTTTTCTTTAACTTCCAAACGGTCAGGATTATTATTCTGAATTAGTTGATAAGCATAATCTAAAATCGTCTGGGTCGAGCGATAATTGTTTAAAAGAACCACAATTTTGGCTTTTGGATAATTCTTTCGAAACTGGATAATATTGGAAACCGCTGCTCCTCGAAATCTATAAATCGATTGATCATCGTCACCAGTGACAGCAATGTTAGCCTTCTTTCCCGCCAAAAGCATGGCTAACTCATTCTGAGCATAATTAGTGTCTTGAAACTCATCAACAAGAATATATTTAAACTGTTCTCGGTATTGCTGAAGAACGTTCTTCCGGGTTCGAAAAAGTTTAAGAGTCTGAGAAATCAGATCAGCAAAGTCTACTACTCCTTCTTTGACTTTTAATTTTTCATAAGTCTGGTAGGCATTGGCTAATTCAATTGTTTTCTTAGCCTCATCTTTCTCTTCTTTGGTTTTCGCTTTTTTAGTTACTTTCTTCGCATGCTTTAAATACTCTTCTGGACTAACATCTTCGTCTTTAAGTCTGGAAAAATGTCGCAGCATTCCCCTAACAAATTTGGTTGGATTACCTAGGGGACGAAAATAATCCAAATCAAACTTAAATAAATTTCTAATCAAAAATTGAGTCATTTCTGCTTCGTTCATTAATTTATAGCCTGGATCAAGACCGATCTGAAGAGCCTCTTGACGAAGAATGCGGTCACAAAAAGAATGAAAAGTCGATATCCACATATCCGTGTAACCATAGGGCATGGCAATATCAACCCGCTCTTCCATTTCTCGAGCCGCCTTGTCAGTAAAAGTCAGAGCCAAAATCTCTGAGGGTTTGGCTTTCTCTGAAGCCACTAACCATTTAATCCGTTCAGTAATAACCGTGGTTTTGCCTGTCCCTGCTCCAGCAATAATTAGAAGAGGGCCATTTCCATGTTCAACTGCCTTTTTTTGTTCTTTGTTAAGTCTTTTCTCTTCAGCCACAGGCTAATTATATCGCTTCGAAGGTAATTAATCGAGTCTGGCTCGATCACGACCTATTATCAAGGCGATGAAGGAGTTTCAGGAAGGGGCGGTTTTTCAGGGACAACAATCTTTGGCGGCCCTGGGGGCATTCGTTTTTTAATCAAACGCCAAAGGCCAAAAATTAGTCCAACGAAAACCAGTAAAAAGATAGCAACTAATAAAACTGTCCTCAAGATTGAGGGTCCGCCTTCTTCGGGTGCAAAAATAGGAATTGGTGTTGGCGTGACCACCTCTTCAACAGTGGGGAAATCTACTTCAGGTAAAATCTCGCCAATTGACCTGTAGGCCGGAGTTGGAGTTGGTTTGGGGCTAGCCTTTGGTGTTACCTTAGCCGGCAGTCCTCCGGTTGCTCCTTCAGCCCGAGCGCTGGCTTCATTAGAAAAACCACTCGAAGCACAACCTCTGACTGCAGCAATAGCAAAATAATAAAGCTTACCTTGTGTCAACTGCCTAACAGTGTATTGATCAGTATTGCCAATATTAGGAGCACCGTATTCATAAGCTCCTGAGGCGCCACCAAAAACAAGAGAATAATAATCAGCGCCAACTTTAGTCCAGGTTAAACTTACCTCTCCCTTGCCTGGACCACTAGCTGCCTCAAGATTAGCTGGAGTATCTGGTGAGGGATCAGTACAACCTGGTCCTGGTACACCGTCGCTCACTTCTTCTTCCTCATCCTCTTTATCTCCTGGCGGTGGCTCACCGGCTTCAGAAATAGTGTAACTACCAGCCCCTAGACTACTACAGTCAAGGAGGTTGTTAGGAAGATTAGGAGGAGTAACCACCTCAAAAATGGCTGACTCAGGACAAGAAAACCTTAATTCAGTTGAGCCTTTAGCTTTTCCTTTCAAGGTCAAAGTCACCCAATTAGAACTACCATTAAAGCTGGCAGTGGGTGATTCCATATTTGAACCGATTTGAACGTAACCCTCACTATTATTTATATTTTGGTTATTATCGGGAAAAATTCCGAGGAAATTAACTCCAGTAACCTCAATTAAATCTTTATTAAAAGAAAGTTTTGCTTCAACTCCATTGACCTCTTTATCTTGAGTGTCGAGATCAATATTAATATTAAATTCTTGACCAATGTTGATGTCTTTAGATAGAGGATCGAGTGAAAATTTAGCTGCTAAAGCTAGGCGGGGAAAGGCAAGGATAAAAATAAAGAGAGAGCAGATTGTCAGTAAAAAAGAAACTATCTTTTTCATTTGGACAGGCTATTAATCAGGGTCGTATTGGACCGACAAAGTACTAAGAATTAAAACTCGATCGAGAATACTTAATCTATTATCAAAATTGACGTCACCAAAAGCGATATCAGCTGGGTTAGTAGAAAACACTTTAATTGCCCTAAGATCATTAATATCTACCTTACCATCCTGATCTACGTCCCCTGGTCGGAGAGGCCAATCAGTTAGGTCCAACTCTTGCAGGAAAAAAACGTCAGGAAAAACACCCTGTAAATGTTTTGGACCCTTAATGCGGAGGCGATATCGATGAAAAAAATATGAGGCATCCAAAATAATTTCCCCACTATAGGCACCAGAGTCATCAACGCTCATGATAACCGATTCTTTATTATTAGCTGAACCCAAATCAGGTCCTCCAGTAAGATTGGTAGCGTAAATCTTGATTTCTCTGTCGCTATCATCTATAGGCCGACTGGTCACTCCTCCAAACTTAATTTTTAAATGCAATGGGCCCCCAGTAGGAGTCGGCGTGGGAACAAGACCACAGTCTTCAGGACAATTACACTTATTCTCACCCAGAGTACATTGACCATCGCCACAATCTTTGACACAAGTCGAAGCTCCAAGAGGTGGATATCCAGGGCAATTTCCATTAACATCAGGATGAGCAGTCGAAATCGGCTCTAGGCCCGGACAACATTGATAACCAGGATAGACCGGGATTGTCTCTCCTTCTTGACCACAAGGAATAGGAGTAGGACTTACAGCAGGAGGACTTACAGTAATAGGACAAAGTACGCTTGCGCCGCTTGGAATAAAGGCGACATTGCCTATGACTGTTCCCCAATTCGCGCTCGGTGAATCATCAGGAACCATGTTATTGTCCATTTTATAATCAAGATGCCAAAGAGCCGTTGTGTAACCATCAACCAGATAGGGCGAAAGGGGCGGAGAGAAACTAGACGTATACCGAGCAATACTGGACAAACGAACCTCGTCGATCTCCCCATTGAAAAGGTAGGCAGGCACGTCTATTTGGCCTGATTTAAGATCGGACAGATTAGCAGCAATTGAAACCTTGGATTTAACATCCTCCGAGGGAAATTGACCAAAATCTCCTTCTCTATCTAAATGGCCGTTAATAAACATCCGAACTCGAGGGTTATCAACGGAAATGGCCACATGATACCAACAACCTGTTTTCAAGACCTCATTGCTTTCTAAGCTCTCTGAAATAACATTAGGAGATATAGGAACACGAATATAAGGCGAAGAGAACTTAAGTCTCAAGTCGGAAGAAACGCCTAACCAATAGGAGCCTATTACAAATTGATTGCCGCCCGCTTTTTTGGCAATTATCACCTGGTCCTCAATCGGTTCCCTATCCATCAATTGTATCCATGCCTCAATCGTCATTTGCTGCCTAGCATTGAGCGAAGAGTTTTCTTCAGTTTTAATATATTGAGTCTGTAAGTAACCCTTATAGATCTCGTAAGGATTATCAAACAAGGCAGCATTGCCAAAGATGACCACTGGCGGTGACAGTGTTGGCTCACTAGTAGCCGCTCTTTTTCTTAATTCAAAAGTGCCAGTCATAAAACCCATTAAGGTAATCGGAAGGGCAATGAGAAGGGCAATGAGAATTCCAAATGAAGCCCAAAAACGATATCTGGTCGGGATTTGACTTAGTGAATTCCTAATTGATCTAATCGGATTAGGCATGAAAAATTCTTTGTCTTACTTAAAGGATACGATTATAATAGAAAGGTGTCAAGGTTTATAAGTCTTCTCATCAAATTCTTAGTCTTTTTCTTGCCTCTCTTTTTCTGGCCATTACCCCTCAAATTTGAATTAGCCAAGGTAGGACTTTTCTTTGGGGCTGGATTTCTATTAGTTTTCTGGTTATTAACTGGTTTTAGTATAAAGAACTTTGAAGCACGCTTCCAGAAGCTCGATAAAATTTGGTTTCTTTGGGTAGGGATTCTTTTTTTAAGCACTTTAATTAATCAAAAATTTCCTTTTGGCTTTTTAGCTGGCGGCTATCGCCATCAAAGTGTGATTTTCTTTTTTGTCTTAGGGCTTTTTATGATGACAGTTGAAAAACTGAAAACTAAAGATAGGAAAACTGTTTTAAAGTGGGCAGCAATAGCAATCATTATTGAAATATTAGTCGTTTATGGCCAATGGTTAGCCCTTAAACTAAATCTCCCTATTCTTTCATACAATCAAAGGCCAATCGGAACTCTTGGGGAGCCAAACGGATTAGCAGGCTTTTTTATTTTAGGCTTACCAATTCTAACTACTATTTTCCAATCGCCCTTAATTCCAACCTTCGCCATTATTCTTGCTATTTTTCTAACTGGCTCAAAAGCAGGCATTTTAGCGGTTATGGCTGAGTTATTAGTCTTTGGTTATCTTTGGAAAAAGAAAATGTCTTTCAGGAAGGTTTTCCTATCTACTTCTTTAATCCTAGTTCTTGTCATTGGGGTTTTGGGTGTTTATCTTGAAAAAGGAGAGTCTCTTTATGAAGACCGATGGCTAATTTGGAATTTAGGCATTAAAGCAGTCCAAGAAAAACCAATCTTAGGATATGGAGCCGAAGGAATCATCAAAGCCTATGATAAACAATACCAGCAAATTGATCGTTCTTTGTTCGGAGTTGTTATTGGCCGCTCTCACAATCTTTTCTTGGATATTAGTTTATTTTCTGGCTTGATTGGATTAGGAGTTTTTAGTTTTTGGTTTTGGAAGAGAAGTCAAAAAGTAATAAAAAAAGAAAATTGGATTCTAGCCTCATTAATGGGCTTTTTTGTCTTCTCCTTCTTTCAACCAATCGGAGTCACTCACTGGTTTTACTTAGTCCTTCTAATCTCCCTCCCCAATTCCTAGCTGCTTAATTTCTTCTTTTCCTTCGCTTAATTCTCGCCCAGAGGATATTTTTTGACCCATTAAAGTAAAGGAAGAAAGGACATTGCTCATCTGGTTATAGGCATTTTGGAGATGTTTACCTAGAACCGAGAGTGAACCCTCGGTCTTCTCATAATCCTTTTTTATCGCCCGAAGTAATCGGAAAACCTCTCGAGACCGGGTTTCAATTTTCTTGCCCTCAAAGGATAAAAGAATGGTTTGAAGATGGGCATAAAGAGTTGTTGGCGAGACTGGGTAGACTCGGTTTCGGCGAGCATAGTCAGTTAGGTCAGGAATGTTGGCTACTTCATAGAAAACTGCTTCTGAGGGAATATACATCAGGGCAAAATCCATGGTTCCTTCTTCAGGAAGAATGTATTTTTGAGATATGATCTTGATGTGTTTCTTAACGTCAGCAACAAAAGCAGCCGTGACCTTCTTTTTTTCAGTATCACTTTCAGCCTTAACAATTCTTTGAAAATTTTCCATTGGAAATTTCGAGTCAATTGGTAAAAGGCCAGCATCTGTTTTTAGAGCAGCGTCAACTTTATCGCCAGACTTAAAACTGTATTGAAGATGAAAGGCTTTTTTGGGAAACATCTGAGCAATTAAGTCCTTTAAAACTTCTTCACCAATATTGCCTCTTAATTTAGGGCTCTTCAAAAATTCTTGTAAGTCCCGCATTGACCGGCCAATCTCGCTAAACTGGCCAGCTTCTTTTTGAAGAGCTCCAATCACTTTGGCTGCTCGGTCAAGTCGTTCGGAAATTGCCTGAGTGTTTTTTTGCAAGGTATCAGTCACATTTTTATTGCTCTTTTGAAGAAGGTCTTGATTAGCTCTCAACCATTCGACTAGGGTTTCATCTGGTCTGCTCTTATTCGCAATTTCAGAAAGCTTTCTGTTAATAAAGAAAAGCAAGCCAGCAAAGCTAGCAATAACCAATGCCAAAATTAAATAGAGATCATTAGTCATGCTTCAATTATACTATTTTTACCGATATAATTGAACCAATGAGGAAACGGCGATTGCCTCAAAGAGAAAATTTTCTTCCGACCCTTCTTTTAGCTATTTTAACTTGGCTTATCTGGTTTTACTTTTTTTACTTTCAAACTCCAGAAACAACTTTAATCATCTTTCTCTTTTACTTCTCTCTTTTTCTTTCTTTCTTTTTAACCATCTCTCTCCTTCTTGCCAATAGCCGCCGGGGTTTTCTTGCCGCCATGGCTTTAATTACCATTCTCCTCCTTCGCCAATTCGAACAAGCGCATTTCCTTAATCTAATTCTTGTTTTTGCTTTACTCTCCTCGATTGAACTATATTTTTGGAAAAAATAGGGATTGACTTTTCCTTTTTCAGATGCTTTAATTGAATAAATTTTGAGAACTGCCCACTTTAAATATCTAAAGTGGGTTTTTATTAAGATGCAAGTTTCTAAACGAACAATTAACAGAACTATTGAAAAAGAAATTTTTAATATCTTCTTCCAGGTCATTTCTGATCTAAAAGACCCAAAAGAAGTTAGAACTTTCTTTGAAGACATCTTGGGTAAAACTGAGCTCACTGCTTTGGCAAAACGTTTAGCCATCGCCCATTATTTAGATAAAGGCAGAAGTTATCAGAACATCAAAGAAACTCTTAAGGTTTCATCAGCGACTATTGCTTCGGTTGATAAAATAATGAAAAAGTCTCCTGGCTTTAAACTCGCCCTTAAAAAAGTCGAGGCTGACCAATGGGCTGAAAAATGGGCGGGAAAAATTGAAAGTTTATTTGGAAAAAAATAAGGCTAAGCTTCAATAATTTTGTCTTCAGGTTCGCTTTAAAGTATAATTAAGTTCATGAAGAAAAAATTTTATGTGACCACGGCTATTGATTATATTGATGATGTGATGCATATTGGTCACGCTTACCAAAAAATTGTGGCCGATGTCTTAGCTCGCTATCACCGCCTGCGGGGAGAAAGTGTTTTTTTCTTAACTGGTGTTGACGAGCATGGAGGAAAGGCTGAAGAAGCTGCCAAAAAAGCAAAAATCGGTTTCAAAGAATGGGCGGATAAAATCAGTAAAGCAGACAAAGAACAATTTAAATCACTAAATATATCATATGACCGCTTTATTAGAACCACTGATCAAGATCACCAAAAGACTGTTGTTGAGTTTTGGCAAAAAGTCAAAAAGAAAGGCGACATCTATTTAGGTGAATACAAGGGAATCTATTGCCAAGGTTGTGAGGGGTTTATCACTCAAAAGGATTTAATTGACGGCAAATGTCCTTATCACCCTAATGAAATCCCCAAAAAACTAACTGAGAAAAACTACTTTTTTCGTTGGTCAAAATACGAAGGCTTTTTAAAAAACCAGATTAGAGACAACCCTAAATTTGTCCAACCAGAATCAAAGAGAAATGAAATGTTAGCCTTTTTGAATCAGGGCCTTGAAGATATTCCTATTTCCAGACCCTCGGTTGAATGGGGTATTCCTGTTCCTAGTGACCCAAAACATACGATCTATGTCTGGTTTGATGCCTTAATTAACTATCTTAGTGGCGCCCCAAAGGGTTTTTGGCCGGCTGACTTACATCTTTTAGGTAAAGACAATCTTCGTTGGCATGCCTTACTCTGGCCAGCAATGCTCAAGTCGGCTGGCTATGAACTTCCTAAAACCGTTTACGCCCATGACTTTTTCACTTTCAATGGTCAAAAAATTAGTAAATCTCTGGGTAATGTAATCCGGCCCACAGAATTAGTCAAAGAATTCGGCACCGATGGGGTCAGATACTACTTTATTAAATATGGCCCAATCTCGAGGGATGTTGATTTGACTATTGAGAAACTTAAAGAAGTCTATAATGCTGATTTGGCTAATGGCTTAGGCAATTTGGTTTCTCGAGTTTTTGGCATGGTTGATCGATATTGCGATAATAAGCTACCAAAAATCTCAGTCGATCCTGACAGTCTGCCGCTTCGGGTCAGCCCAAAACTTTATACCTGGAAAAAGGTCTATCGAGACTTAGATAAATATCTACCCGATTATCAATTCGATAAGGCACTAAGAGCAATCTGGAAATTTATTTCTGTTGCTGATAAATACATTGATGACAATAAGCCCTGGCAATTAGCTAAAGAGGGAAAGATAGAAGAGCTTAACCAAGTTCTTTATTGTCTTTGTGATAGCATTCATCAAATTAGTTGGCAAATTTATCCTTTCTTACCAGAGACTTCAGTTAAAATCGCTAAAGCCCTTGATTTAAAAGCTCTTTTAAAAGAAGTTCCTCTTGGTAAAAATAGTTGGGCTAATGTGAAGCCTGGAACAAAGATTAAGCTTGAAGAGCCTCTTTTCCCCCGCCTAGAATAATGCTCGTTGATACCCACGCCCATCTGAATTTTAAAGACTATAAAGATGATCTCAAGCGGGTGATTAAAAGATCAGTCAAGGATGGAATCAAGAGAATCGTCTGTGTTAGTAGTAATTTAGAGGAATCTGAAAAAGGAATTGGAATCGCAGAGAAATATCCGGAGATTGTTTTCCCAGCTGTAGGCATTCACCCTCACCAGACCGACCCAGAAATCGAGCTTTTCTCCGAAAAACAGATCAAAAAACTTACTCGACTGGCTTCAAATAAAGGAGTGATTGCTATTGGCGAATGTGGTTTAGACTTTTCTCCAGCTCCAGCTGGAGAGAAAGATCGGACTAAAAAAGAACAGCTTTCTCTTTTCCAAGAACAAATCAGGCTCGCCAAGAGGCTTAAACTCCCTATTCTTGTCCACACTCGTGAAGCCTTTAAAGACACACTTCAAATAATTAAAGAGCATAAAGGATTGAAGGGAGTATTTCATTGTTATTCCGCTGGCAAAAAGGGTATTAAAAAAATAAATGAGTTAGATTTCTTTTTTGGTCTTGCGGGTAATTTCACTTATGATCAGGGTCTCCAGAATGTCGCTAAACAAATTCCTTTAGATAAAATCCTGCTAGAAACTGATTGTCCTTTTCTTTCACCTAAACCTTACCGAGGTTTGAGAAACGAGCCTAAAAATGTTAAAATCATTGCCAAGTGTCTCGCCCAGGTAAAGGGCGTTTCTTTTGAAAAAATTTGTCAAATCACAACCCAAAATGCGAAAATTCTTTTTAAAATATGACCAACAGATTCACCGATTCTTAGAAATTGTTCCCGGAGCTTTCTCTTGGGGGACAATTTCAATTTTCTTTGTCGGTAGTTTCCTTTTTCCTCTTAAGCTTGCTTATTTTATTATTATTTTTGATATTTTCTGGCTCTATAAATCAATCAGTTTTGCTATTACTTCTGTTCTCTCCTATTTCCGAATCAAGGCTTCCCAGGCCATGGATTGGCTAGGCGAGATTAAGCTTTTTCCTGATTGGAAAAAGGTCCACCATGTGGTCATCGTTCCTACTTATAAAGAGCCTTTAAGAATTCTCGAAAGAACCATCGGCTCACTTGCCAAGCAGGATTTACCCTTAAAACAAATCACCATTGTTTTGGCCCAAGAAGCCAAAGAAGATAAAAAGGAAAGGGAAATCAAAGCCAAGAAATTAAAGAAGAAGTTTGGTAAAAGATTTGCTAACTTTTTTGTTACTGTTCACAAACTCGCTCCTGGCGAAGTTGTTGGTAAGTCTTCTAACGAAAATTACGCTGCTCGGTGGATTAAAAAGAAACTAGTTGACCAAAGAAAAATGAACATTGATTATATTACTCTCACTAGCTGTGACGCTGATCACCGTTTTCACCCCAAACACTTTTCCTACCTGACTTACTCTTTTCTCGATAAACCTAATCGTTATCAATTATTCTGGCAACCAGCTGTTTTTTTCTATAACAACTTTTGGCGTCTACCTGCTTTAACCCGAGTTAGTAATACTTTTAATTCTGTCTGGAACAGTGCTGTTCTTTCTCGAAAAGATCGACTAATCAACTGTCAAAACTATTCTCTTTCTCTGAAGATGCTTGATAAAGTCGGCTATTGGAATCCAAATATCATTCCTGAAGATTGGCATATTTTCTTTAAGTCTTTCTATAAGTTAAGAGGTAAAGTCGAGGTTGAACCGATCTTTTTGCCTATTTATGCTGATGCAGCTGAATCAACTAGTTTTATCAAGACCCTAGTCAATACTTATGAGCAATTTAAACGCTGGGCTTGGGGAGTCTCTGATGACCCCTATGTAATTAAAAATTACTTTTTTACCCCTGGCGTTTCTTTTTGGGATAAAACCATCCGCTTGATTAGACTTTTAGAAGACCACTTGCTCATGCCCATTAATTGGTTTTTTATTACCTTGGGAATCGCTATTCCCGCTCTTTTTATTCCTGATTTCTCTCGGACAGCAATTGGCTACAATATTCCTCGGCTATCGGCGCTTATCCTCAATTTTTGTCTTATCGGCCTAATTGTCATCCTTATTGTCAACGCCAAACAAAGACCGCCGCGACCAAAGACTGTCTCTCGATTTCGGGCTTTGTTAATCCCCTTGGAATTCATCCTTATGCCAATTTCAGGATTCTTTTTTGGGACCTTGCCTGGTTTAGACGCCCACACCCGCCTAATGCTGGGGAAATATCTTGAATATCGGGTAACTGAGAAGGTCTAAAAAGGTAAATCGTCAGCGTAATCTTCCCCCTCAGTCTTTCTGGTCATTTTTTTAACCTCATCTTTTTTAGGACAAAAGGTCTGGTAAAGACAAAAATTGCAAAGCTTGCTTGGTCTAGCCTCAAAATTTTCGGTCGAGTTAATCTCATCGATTTTCCCCAAAATTTCCTCTTTTATTCCTTCAATTTTTTCTTTTTCTAAATCGAATCTCTTTTTATTACCAGTTTTTAGAAAATAAAAGCTTGCCTTTTTAACTGGTTTTTTGAACTTTTCTTCAGCTAGAATCTTATAAAATCTCAGTTGAAAAGGGTTCTCTTCTTCTCTTTTACTGGTTTTAAAGTCAACAAGATGAAGAGACTCTCCATCTCGAGCAACCAAGTCAAACTTACCGCTAATGTCGAAATCATTGCTTAAGGGAGTAATCAAATCCTGATAATCCTTAATCGAGTGATAAAAATCAGCGGTTGGTAAATATTCAATCTCAAAATCATCTCCTAGCATTCTGAAAAAATTATCGAGCATCTGGAGAGCTTCTCCATAAGCCTCTCTTTCCTCTTCTAAATTGGCAAAGCCACCCCATTTACCTAAAGGAGGTTTTTTATTCTTCATTGTTTCACTTTGCCAAGTTTGCTTCAGGTGTTCTTTTAATGAGCTTTTAGTCCTTTGTCTTAAAGGAGAGTGAAAGAAAAGAGTAATCGCGTTATGAACTGCTTTACCCAGAGTAAAGAAAGGATAAATATTTTGGGGAAGTTTTTTTAAATCAGTCTTCATTGGACTGTAAATCGGGTCTAAATAGTAAAATTCATAGGATTTAGGGCACTGGCTAAACATTCCCAATTTGCTTGGAGAATAGATTTTTGAATAATCGATTTTCTGAGCCATTTTTATTATTCTATCAAATCTGCTATACTGATTTTAATGGAAAAACATCTAAAGTTTTCTTTAATCACTCTTGTTTCTCTCCTTGTTTTTCTACCTCTTTCCATCATCCTCCATAATTATCTCTCTGGCCTCTTAAGAATCGAAGAGCCAATCTTTTTCTTTTTAGCTTTATTCTCGGCTTTTGCCATTCCTCTAGCTTTTATTTATGTTATTATTGCCATGATCATCGCGGCCTTAAAGAAAATTCCTCGACTCAAGAAAAAAAGCAAGAAAAAAAGAAAGTAGCTTAGTTAAACCGGCAACTACAACCTTTTTCTTTTAATATTTTTTCTTGTTTCCTCTTTGATTGAAGGTATTCATCTTGAAAACTTTTACCTCTAGCTAGTTTTTTATCTAAGGGGCTGCGGTGTTGATAGTTTCTTCTCTCTAATTCTTTAACCAATTCCTCATGCCTTAAATAAAGCGCTTTCAGCTTGCCTTTCCATCTCAAGGTCTCAGGGTGTTTAGAAAAGCCTTTTTTATTCTTTGTCAGGATTGACCAAAGCGAATGAAGTTCTCCGTGTTCAGCGATTAAGTGTTTTCGACACAAATTTTTTGGTTCAAGATCCCAGATTCTCATTTTTCTTTTTTTTAGAAGTTCTAATTAAGTTTAAAAATATAATAATTAAGAAGAGTGGCAAAACTAACCCAAAGCAGATAAGGGACAAGAATCAAACCAGCCAGCTTATTAATTTGATAAAAACTGATAATCGTTGCCAGAATCAAAATCCATAAAAGAAGAATTTCGATTAAGGCATAAAGAGGCGACTGAAGTTTGAAAAAGAAAAAGGACCAGAGAAAATTAAGAATTAACTGAAGAGTAAAAATAAACAAAGCGCTTTTAACCGCTGGTTTTTCAATTCCTTGTTGCCAAATTAAATAGGCAGAAGCGCCCATCAAACCATAAAGAAGAGTCCAAACTGGCCCAAAAACCCAATTAGGCGGGCTAAAACTAGGTTTATTAAGCTTAGCATACCAAGTCGGAATGGCTGGAGTAGTAAAAATAGCTCCAAAGATTCCAACCGCTTCACAGATAATAATCGAGAATAAAAGTTTCAATAAATTAAATCCCATTAAGATTAATACATTTTACCAGCATTAAGAAATAAAACAAAGCCCAATCTAAAAAATTGACAAATAAAGAAGAAGGCTGTAACCTATTAATTAAAATAATGAGTAAAAAGACTCTAATAAGACTCTTCCTCTGTCTTGCCGGAGTTTTCTCTCTACTTGTATTTACCAATGAGGTTTCAGCTCATTGGATCTTAACTAGTGAAGGTTTGTTAATCTTCGACTCATCTGAGCAAGTCCTGGGAAGAAAAGAAGGAATATCGCCACCTGGTCTAGAGAAAGCTCCAGGACAAGAAAAAAAGGAAGAGACTGAACTTCCAACAACAGAGTCAACAGAAGAAAAAAAGCCTAAGAAGGTCAAGCTCGTTCCCAAAGGTCTTCAACTTCAGGTAACAATTGAAGACGAAAATGGAGAAGAAATTGAACTTCCTGAAGGCACGGAAAGCGCTGAGTTCGAAATCGAAGAGCCTGAAGAAACAACTAAGATAAGGTCAATGAAGAATTCTTATGCCGTTATCCGTAATAAAATTGCCGCCCAAACTCATTTCCCCCTAATGGTTAATTTAGAAACCAATGAATTAATTGTCACCACTCCTAAAGGTCAAAAGGTGGTTACTGTCCTCCCCGATAAAGCCGTAGAGAACATGTTAGCCGCCAATGTGATTGATCAGCTTGGAGGTAAGGGCGGTCTCCTCTGGCTAGAGTACCAAGCCAGTTTAACCCCAACCTCGACTCCTTCGGCCACGCCAACTGGAGCAACTGAATCAGCCACTCCAACCCCAGAAGGGGCAACTGAAGCCGGAACCATTGAAGAAGAGCCCCCTCCAGTCGAAGAGGTTGTCAGTCTTACTACCACTGATGAGGGAATTTTAGCTTATGAGATTCCAGGGATAAAATACAAAAAGCTCTTTGGTTTGATTAAAATCACTCTTAAAAGGAACGTAATTGTTTCAGCTGAAACTGGAGAATTATTAGGCATTCAGCAATCTCTTCTCACCAGGATTTTAGACCTCCTCTCAACATAAGTGAAAGTGGTTTGATTCTACCATTTCAACCAGCCGAAGATTAAAGCCAAAAGAACACTCTTTTTAAACTCAATTCAAAGGTTCTTTAAGGCTTGTAAAAACCAAAACCGGTTGGTGCTTCTCCTTGATAAATGAGACCGTGCTCACCGCCACAGGGATCATTTGAAACTTGCTGGATAATGGCAAATGAGCCCCAGATGACTGGTCCAATCTCGGTACCATCAGCTGCGTACCAAACTCCGTCTTCTAGATACGCATCAGCAGGGGCGGCCACGATCTTGACAAAATAATTCCATTTGCAAATCTCGCCTTCATCGCCTTCATATTCTCCCCACTGATGATTAGTTAACCAAGCGCCTGAGCCAATATAGCTAGGAAAGCCATAATACCTATCCAGTAAACCGTCACCATCGCAGTCTTTGTTCGACAACCAGGCATCATTCCACTTCATTATCAGATTGACGTCTTTGTATGGCTGACACCAAGCTGCGTCTCGATAGGCATCACAATAACCGCCATTAAAAATCCAGGCTTGATAGTTATAACCCCACTCATCGAAGCCCGGAGTAATTACCCTGCCATCAGTTGTTAAAAGTTCTCCGCTCTGGATAGTAGTACATCCTTTTTTTTCTCCTTTACCAAGAATCGTGGTCTCAGAAGGCTTAAGAAGGTCAACAACTGTAATTAAGGCTAAAGTTAAAACCAGGGCTGTCAGAAAAACACCACCAACTAATTTGAAATCTATGCCTAGATTTATCTTTTTAATCTTCCTCACCCCCCTTCCTTACCTAAATCCATTTTACCAGTTTTTATTCAGGTTTTTTATAAGCTCTAAAACTAGCTGCCGCTCGAGGATTGGCTGTCTCCAAGAGTTCAAGAACTTTATCTCTAATATCACTCGAGGCGATGATTCCATCCTTTGCACTAGTCCGAGACCAATTTTCAATCTCAGTCGTAATTCTTTCTGCTTCTTGAGGAAGAGCGCCAGCTTTAAGAAGACCATTGCTGATTTTACTCCGCTCAAAATCTTCTAGAGCGCCATCTTTTTTCCTGACCTTGATTTCCATTCTCTTACCGATTCAAGCCCGATTCTCACCTCCTTTCCTACCCGCCGTTAGGCCTAGCTTTAACCTAGTGGACGATAATGGGCCTCTTTCTATTTTACCAAAATTCTAATTTTAAAAAAGAACTATGATATAATACCTGCAAGCCTAAAAAGGGCGGTTTTTTTATAACCAAAAATGGAAAGACAAAACGAAGCCAAGTCAAACCCAAGGCCAATTAATGTTCTTTGGGTAGTTGGAAATCCTCAAAACCGAGAAACTCTTAAGGCAAGCCTTGAAAATTGCGTGGGAGGAAAAATTAATTTTACTACCAGTCCGCCTGCGGCTCTCGAGCTATTAGAAAACCAATCGCTCTCTCCTCCTCCTGATCTAGTCGTAATAGAGCTATCAGACTCTCGGTTGATGACAGGATTAATTGAGAATCTAAGATCTCACCGAGATGATAATTTGAAAAATATACCCATTTGTTGTCTTGGCTCAGACTTACCAGAAGCAACAAGAGAAAAATGGGAAGACAAAGGAGTAGTTTTCCCAGAAATTAATCTTTCCCAACCAAATTCCCTTCGAGAAGCCTGTGCAGAAATCCTCTAAAAAATAAGGGTTCGCTGTGCTATACTAATTTAAACAATGAATCAGTTTACTGCCAGCCTTTGGGGTGATGAATCTTTTGCCGCTGTCTTAGCCTCAAAGCCTTATTTAGAAATTGTTACCACGGTTGCTCGAGACACTTCGCCGCCTCTTTATTATCTTAGCTTACACACCTGGATGATCTTTTTCGGCCAGGGCGAAGCCTCAATCAGGGCTTTATCCTTTGTCTTTTTCCTTTTAACTTGTTTTTTTGTTTATCTGATTGGCAAGAAGCTCTGGGATCAAAAAACCGGAATCTTAGCAGCTCTCTTCTGTTTTTTAAATCCTTTTCTTTTTCAATATGCTTTTGAGGGCCGAATGTATGCTATTCTTCTTCTGACTTCAACTGCGGCCACTTATTTTTATTTAGCTAAGAATCGACTTGGTTATATTCTAGCGGCTACCACTGCTCTTTATAGCCATCATTTTTCGATCTTTGTGATTTTTACTCATTTTCTCTGGGAAATCCCTAATCTTTTTAAAAAAAAGAAAGGCTTTATCAAAACAATCAAATCCTATATCATTATTGGTCTTTTATATCTTCCCTGGCTCTACCCTCTTTATTATCAAACTTCTCTAGTTGGCAGTGGTTTTTGGTTGGGTAAACCAACCTTGGAAACTTTAGGAAGTCTCTTGATAAATTTCTTTTTGGATCAAGCTAAAGGATTAGGCCTGACCTTACTTGCTGCCAGCTATTTAATTCTCTTTTTTCTTCGACGTTGGGGAGAATTTAAAAAAGAACTCTTTCTGGCTAGCCTTTTTATCATTCCTGTAGGTTTGACCTTTATTATTTCCCAATTTTTTTCTTCAATCTTTTACGATCGCTACCTGCTTTACGTTATTCCTCCCATCCTTCTTTTAGTTGTGTCTCGAAGAAGGAAGATCTCCTTAATCTTGATTGGTCTAGTCTTCGTTGTTTTAACCTCTCTTAATTATCATTACTTCACTCATCCAACTAAACGACCCTTTCGTGATTTAGCTAATTACCTAAAATCCTTAGACTTAGAAGAAACCGCTTTAATTAATTACAATGACCGTTCTCATCATTTATTTGAATCAAAATACTATCGAATCCCGGCTCCTCTCTACGTCCCTGAAGGTGAATTACCCTTTTTCACTGGCACGGCCTTGATGACCAAAGAAGATATTATTCGTCAGCTTCCAGACAAACCAATGATTATCGCCGTTACCAGTGGCCAGCCTGATGAAGTCAAATTGCCTAATTATCAACTTGAAAAAGAGAAAAGTTTTGGTAGTCTAAAATTAGTATGGTTAAAAAGATTAAAAACAACAAAATAATCAAATCTCTGCCTGTTTTCCCTGTCTGGCTAGTTGTTATTTTAATTCTGGTTATTTTTTTAAGAATTCCCTCTCTTTTTTACCCTTATTCTTATGGCGATGAAGGAATTTATCTCACCTTAGGCCAGGCAGTTCGCCAAGGGGTTATCCTTTACCGCGAAATTCATGATAACAAACCACCCTTGCTTTACCTTTTAGCTGCCATTAGTAATAGTCTCTTCTGGTTCAGGGCCATCTTGATGATCTGGAATTTAGGGACAATTATTGTTTTCTGGCGCTTAGCCAAATGTCTATTCAAAGAACAATTACTGCCTATTCTTATCTCAACTTCTCTTTTTTCTCTTCTTACTGCCTTGCCCTGGCTCGAAGGCAACATTGCTAATGCTGAGATTTTTATGATTTTGCCTATTCTTGCGGGGTTTTTGCTGGTATTATGCGGAAAAAAAAGAGG
>JABAOH010132881.1_pt1 | contig 44875 bp, 38 predicted proteins | sample 7062181 | NCBI WGS metagenome assembly JABAOH01 (sample SAMN14538630, study PRJNA623070) | marine sediment metagenome | biome: marine biome [ENVO:00000428]; feature: marine pelagic biome [ENVO:01000023]; material: deep marine sediment [ENVO:00002113]; isolation source: pool of 5 deep marine... | reverse complement strand
CTGTACCCACTACTTGGGTCAACGTGTTTCAGGGGCTTGTTAAAAGCATAGTGCGCGCAGCCAAGCGCCAGAAAGGCAAGAGAAAGGAGAGCTGCATGGAAGGGAAGATGTCGGTGGATGAATGCACGTTCGGAATTCAGTTTCAGCCTGTTCATGTTCAATCCCCCCGAAAGTCTCTTTTGATCATGTCATCTTACCGAGCGTTGGCGTCGCGGTCGAGGACCACTTCCTCCGCCCCAAAGAAGAAACTCGACTTGCCGAGGTCCATGAACTCTTCCTGCAGATGCCGCACCTCACTCAACTGGGCTTGGGTCTCCGGCCTGCTCAGGATCTCGAGCGCATGCGGTCCCTTTTTCCAGCAGATCTCTACGAGGCCATCGTACGGCTCATCCGTGCCACGCGACACCATGATCCTGACGTTTTGCAGACCGTGAATCCAGCACCGCAATCACGCGCTCCCCAGACTCCGAGTCAAACCCTTCGGCTTCCATTGATGCGCCACCCAACCGGACACCGGTCACCCTGTGCTTCTGCGAGACACTATGCACGGCCGTGGTCCTTCAAATGCTCGTGACCGCAATCGCAATGCGTAACACGTCCGGGCCAGGATCCGTGACCACCTCGTACCGGCCTGATGCGGATAATCCCCGTATCACCTCACGCCGGAAGTACTCCGTCAGTTTCTTTAGGTCAGCCGGGTCGATCGACGCTCCTTTCCCTGCCGGCGCGAAATGGACAAAGTCCCGATCGATGATGAACTTATCATACTGCTTGAGTGGCTTTGCAGGATTTGTATAGGTCAGGGCACCTTCGGCGGCCGGGTCCGGCTTTAGCTCCGAATAATCGCGTAGAGACCCCGAATAGGCGCGTTTCCCGCACCCAACAAGCGACCCGTAAACAATGAAGGACCAGATTGCTAGCCACCGCGATGCGGTTACCACGCGTCCACCGTTGACCGACTTCATTATCGAAATCACCCCCTCGCGCTTCCGTGTCTTCACCAAGGCGAGACCGATCACCGTCGTAAACCCCGGGTCCCGCCCTTATTAGAAGCCATGCAAGTGTTCAGGAGCCTCGTAAACTTATCGGTTTCCGGGCCAAGCTTCACTGGTTATTACTCAAATGCTTTGGGCCTCCTACGAAGTCTGCGCGGGCGCGATGGGGGGACGGTTCGCGGATAAGCTAGGACAAGGTTAAGGGTCGCAAAATGACAGTCGTCAGTCATTGACATGATCCAATGCAGAACATCACTCAATCCGTAACGATGCCGTTCTTGATCGCGTATCGAATCAACTCGGCACTGGACTGAAGCTTCAGGTCGTCCATCAGACGGTACTTATGATATTCGACCGTCCTTGGAGATATCTTCAAGAGGGCGCCGATTTTCTTGGCCGATTTCCCCTCGGCCACCAACCGGAGCACCTCCCGCTGCCGAGGCGTGAGCTTAAGGACAGCTTTCCGACCGTCACTCATCGTGGCCTCCACAAAGTTCAGGTTCTATCTTTTCTCCAAAAGGGCCGCCGGCTATTGGCCGGCGCACGACATCTCCAGTTTGAGCTGCACCTGTACATATGCACATTGAACAAAGCTACGAAAGCGAAGGCGTCCCCCGCAACTCGTAAAATTACGTGTTTTTGGCAGATCGATTACGAGGGGCTGCGAGACAGGCAAGTCTTTGAAAAAAGAGAGGAAAGCCGGTCCTTTCTACCCACCAGTGGGTCGCTCCACATGGCCTCTTGGGGCAATGGAGGTCGTTGGAACGGCACTAAGAAAAGGAGAGGGTGAGGTCATTCGCCGCCGCCCGATCGACAATGAAGACAAGCTGGCCCTTTACCGGCCGGACGAGCTGGGATGGGAAACGCTCAGGTTGGTGCTCTCCCTCGAGCACCTCTCTGAGCACCGATGCTTTGGAGTCTCCCGTGATCAAAAACGCCACATTGGCAGCCTGATTGATCAAAGGGACGGTCAGCGTGAGCCGGTACGTGCCGAACTTTTCCACGTAGTTGGCCGCAACCAGTCGCTCGGTCTCTTCCAGTGCGGCCGTTCCGGGAAAGAGGGAGGCCGTATGCCCGTCGTCCCCCATCCCCAGCAAGATGAGATCGAAGCTGGGCAGTCCTCCTATCGGCACCTGGAAAAAGGTTTTCAGCGTTTGCTCGTATTGGGCCGCCGCGCGTATGTGATCCTCTAGCTCCGCTGGCATCCGATAAACATTTTCGTCGAGGATTGGAGCCTTCTCGAGCAGTGTCTCCCGCGTCATGCGGTAGTTACTGTCGGGATGGTCCGGAGGAACGCACCGCTCATCCCCCCAGAAGAGATGCACCTTTGACCACGGCACCTGCTCTCGGAATTGATCACTAGCGAGCAACGCGTAGAGCGCCCTCGGGGTCGAGCCGCCCGACAGTGCTACCGTGAAACGATCTGTGGATGAAACCGCCTCGTCGGCCAAACGGACGAACAGCTCCGCCCCTCGATGGCTCACTTCCTCTGGATCGCGACACAGCAGAATGTCTCCCGAGCACTGTTGCATCATGCCCACGACTCCTTAAGCCGCACTCCTGCGAAAAAAGAGGGAGGATAGGACTGAGTCATCCACCCGTGGGCCGCTCGACGTGGCCACCGAATTCGTACCGCATGGCAGACAGCACCTTGTCAGCAAAGTCGGCTTCGCCCCGTGAGCTAAAGCGTTCGTAGAGCGCAGACGTCAGGACGTGCGCCGGCACCGCCTCATCAATGGCAGCCTCAATGGTCCAGCGTCCCTCTCCGGAGTCGGAAACCCGGCCCGCAAAGTCTTCCAGATCCGGGCTCTTCAACAGGGCGATCGCGGTGAGGTCCAGCAGCCAGGAGGAGATTACGCTCCCCCGACGCCACAGCTCAGCAATGTCAGGCAGGTTGAAGTCGTACTGATAGGCCTCGGGATCACGGAGTGGTGCCGTCTCGGCATCGACCGCGTGCTCGCGCTTTCCGATGTTTGCGTGCTGCAGAATATTCAAGCCCTCGGCGTACGCCGCCATGATCCCGTATTCGATTCCGTTGTGGATCATCTTGACGAAATGCCCGGCTCCGTGCGGGCCGCAGTGCAAATAGCCGTGCTCCGCTGTCCCGCCAACCTTCTCCCGCCCTGGCGTGCGACGAGCGGTTTCCACCGGCGGCGCGAGCGTGCCAAAAATGGGATCCAGGTGTCGGACGACTTCGGCCTCACCACCAATCATCTGACAGTAGCCCCGCTCCAGCCCCCAGATGCCACCACTCGTCCCCACATCGACGTAGTGAATCCCCTTCAGCTTGAGTTCCTTGGCCCGGCGAATGTCGTCGCGATAGTAGGAATTGCCACCGTCGATCAGTATGTCGCCCTGCTCAAGCCGAGGGGCGAGATCCGTCAGCATCTTATCGACGACGGCCGCGGGGACCATCAACCAGACGGCACGGGGTTTTTTCAGCTTCGCCACAAAGTCGTCGAGGGACGAAGCAGCGACCGCGCCTTCCTTGGCCAGTTCCTTCACCGTTTCAGGTGAGCGATCATATACGACACATTCGTGGCCGCCCTTCAGCAAGCGGCGCACCATGTTGGCCCCCATGCGACCCAATCCAATCATCCCCAGTTGCATCGTTTTTCCTCCCTTGGATAAAGCAATCAGCGGTCAACAGTGGAGCTGGTGGCTAGTTACGCTTTCCCTGCGAGCTTCATTTGCTCCTTGGCTGCCGCAACGACATTGGCCGGCGTAAACCCGAATTTCTTTTGCAGTTCCTTAAGGGGGGCGGAAGCCCCGAAGGTTTGCATACCGATGCAGTGACCAGTGCTGCCGACATAGCGCGCCCAACCGAGGGTTGAAGCTTGCTCTACAGAGACTCGAGCGGTCACCGCCGATGGCAACACGCTCTCTCGATACTCCGGATGTTTATTGCAATAGTACTCAAATATCTCCCACGACGGCATGCTGACCACTCGGGCCTTGATCCCTTCGGTTTTGAGCTGCTCGTAGGCGTTCACGCAGAGTGATACCTCGCTGCCCGTGGCAAGCAGCAAGACGTCCGGCTTGCCGTCTGCGGCATCCGCGAGAACATACGCTCCCCGTTTCACGCCCTCGGCCAACGCGTATTTTGTGCGGTCCAGGGTCGGCAGGGCCTGCCGCGTCAGGACTAGGGCTACCGGTTCGTGCCGCAACTGGGCGATGAATTTCCAGGCTTCCACGACCTCGTTAGCATCCGCAGGCCGCAGCGTCGTGAGACCGGGAATAGCCCGGAGCGAAGCGATTTGCTCGATAGGCTGGTGGGTCGGTCCATCTTCGCCAACGCCGATGGAGTCGTGCGTAAAGATGTAAATCACCGGGATTTCCATAATGGCAGCGAGTCGCAGCGGAGCGCGGCCGTAATCGCTGAAGATCAAGAAACCGGAACCGTACGGCCGAACCTTGACCAATGACATGCCGTTGAGCACCGCGCCCATCGCATGTTCGCGGACGCCGAAGTGGAGGTTGCGCCCGGCGTAATTTTCCGCGGTGAAATCGCCGGCCCCCTCAAACGTCAGGCGCGTCTTGGTGGAAGGGGCCAGATCCGCCGAACCGCCCATCAGCCAGGGCACGTTCTTGGCAAGGGCGTTGAGCACTTTTCCCGACGCCTCGCGGCCCGCTACCCCCTTGGCATCGGGCGCGAAGGACGGCAAATCCTTGTCCCAACCCTCTGGCAACTGCCGGGTCTGCATACGATACAAGTGGTCGGCCAGCTCGGGATATTTGCCCCTGTAGGCATTAACCCGCTCCATCCACTCCTGACGGAGGGCACGGCCCCGCTGGCCCATGCCGCTCTGAAAGTGCGTGCGTACTTCTTCCGGCACCAGGAACTTTGCGTCTTCCGGCCAGCCATAATTCCGCTTGGTTAATCGGATCTCCTCTTCACCCAGCGGCTCTCCATGTGCCGCGCTGGTGTCCTGTTTGTTGGGAGAACCGTAGGCGATGTGACTATCGACGATGATCAGTGTCGGGCGGTCGTGCGTGTTCTTGAAGGTCCGCAGTGCACGCTCGAGCATCTTTAGGTCGTTGGCGTCCCCGACCCGCGTCACATTCCAACCATAGGCGATGAACCGGGTCGCCACGTCCTCGCTAAACGCCCACTCGGTGTGACCCTCGATGGTGATCTTGTTATTATCGTAGATCCAGCAGAGATTCGAGAGCTTGAGATGCCCGGCCAGCGAGGCGGCCTCCCCCGAGATCCCCTCCATCATGTCGCCGTCCCCGGACAGGGCGTAGACGTCAAAGTCGAACATCGTGAAGTCGGGCCGGTTGAAATACTCGCCCATCCACCGCCCGGCAATCGCCATACCGACGGTCGTCGCCACCCCCTGACCCAATGGGCCAGTGGTCGTCTCGACCCCGGACGTCCACCGGTATTCCGGGTGACCGGCACATTTGCTGTCGAGCTGTCGAAAGCGTTTGATGTCGTCGAGGGTCACCGAGAGCTCTCCCAGAATCTCGTACTTCGGGTTGACCGCCTTGACGCCATACAGGTGGAGCATCGAGTACAGGAGCATCGATGCATGTCCCATCGAGAGCACGAAGCGGTCCCGGTTCGGCCAGATGGTGTCTTCAGGGTCGAACCGCAGAAAGCGCTGCCACAGGCAATACACCACAGGAGCCATGGCCATGGGCGTCCCCGGGTGGCCGGAATTGGCCGCCTGAACGGCGTCCATGGACAAGGTCCGGATCGTATTAATGCACTTCAGGTCAAGAACTTCCGCCTCTGTCACAGTCCGATCTCCTTCTCCCTTTCCCTGGTAGGTAGAGGGTTGGGGTGAGGGTCCTCTACCTCAGGGAGAGGGCAGGGTGAGGGCGCTCTGCACGATTTCGTGCAGCTTGGTGAGGCCAGCCCGCACATCCGGCCCGAGATGAACGCGCAGCGCCCGCCGCTGTCGTGCGGCCAATACCTCGAAGTCACCCCGTGCCTGCGCTGCCTTGACCACGCCAAAGGTATATTTCTGACCGGGCACCGGCAGGTCCACGGCGTCCTCACACGTGATCTGTAGAAAGACGCCGGTATTCGGCCCGCCCTTGTAAGCCTGCCCCGTCGAGTGCAGGAAGCGTGGGCCAAAACCGAGACATGTGGCCACGCGCCTCGCGTCGCGGACGGCATGCCGTATCGCCTGCAGTTGCTCCTGGTACGCGTCATTGCGCTCGATGTACGCCAGGAGTGCGAAGTAGTCCCCAGCCGCGAGGCGATTCAGGTGTGCCTTGAGATACCCCACGAGGGATTGATCGCGCCCCGCCGCCTGTTTCAGCGCTGTTGCGTTCCTGTCGTCCGTGAATAATTTGATCCCCTGCTCCTCCAAAATCGGCGTCTCCGCCGGGAGCTTCCCCGTTTTCTCATACTCAGACGTCAGTTTCCGGGTCGCCACTTTGCTGGCTTCCACATCCGGCTGGTTGAACGCATTGATGCCGATGATCGCCCCAGCGACCGCCGTCGCTATCTCCCAACGGAAAAACTCCTGTCCCAAGTCATAAGTATCTGAAACAGCAATGCGCACAACTGGCTGCCCGGCCCTCTCGAGGGCTACCATCGCGGCATCCTGCGCCGCATCCGGTGCGGTAGACAACCGGATATACGCAAACACCCGGTCGCTTCCATACACCTCGGGCGGCCCCACGTGCTCGAGGTCAACCGGGATGAGGCCCCTACCATCCTTTCCCGTCGACTCGGCGAGTAGTTGTTCCAACCATGCCCCAAGGTCCATGAGGTCCGGCGAGGTGATAAGTGTCACCTTGTCCCGTCCGTGCTTGACCAGTACCCCCAGGATGATCCCCAGCACGACGCCGGGATTGTCCTCGACCGGCACGGACGAGGAACACGCATGGACCATCTCTTCGGTGCGATCCAGAAACATGAGCGTGTCGATGCCCATGATCGCTGCCGGCACCATGCCGAAATCCGAAAGCGCCGAGTACCGCCCTCCGATGCTGGGAAGTCCAAAGAAGATGTGGTGGAAGCCGTCGCTTTCAGCGACATGCTGCATCTTGGAACCCGGATCGGTGATGGCAATGAACCGCTGGCCTGCCTTCTCGGCCCCGACCACCTGCCGCGTGCGCTCGAAGAAATATTGCTTAAAAATGTTAGGCTCGAGGGTCCCGCCCGACTTGCTCGACACGATGAAGAGGGTGTTGGCGAGGTCGACCTTGCTCTCGAACGCTATGACTTGCGCGGGGTCTGTCGAATCGAGCACGTGGAACTCGGGGAAATTCACCTGCTTCCCGAACGTGAGCGCCAGCACTTCGGGGCAGAGACTTGATCCTCCCATCCCCAAGAGCAGCGCGTGTGAGAATCGTGCGTCCCTGACCTCCTCGGCGATGCTCTTGAGGTGCTGACTCTGCGCCAATTTGTCCTCGGTGATACCCAACCACCCAAGCCAGTTGCCCTCATCCGTCCCGGTCCACAAGGTCGCATCCCTCGCCCACAGCCGACGCACCTTTTCTCCTGCGCGCCACTCGTCGAGCGATGCCTTTACCGCTGCGGCGAGATTCCGAGGCAGCGCGTATGTCTGGTGATTGATCTTAGGAGTCACGGACGCATGACGCGTCTTATCCACAGCGGCCAACAGCTTCTCAAAGGCCTCGGCAAACAATCGTACCCCCTCCTTGAGTAGCCGGTCTGTCACTTCCGTCATCGAGATCCCAACCTGCGCCAGCACGTCCATAGTGTCGTGCGCTTCTTCGAGACCCTCCGTGAGGCTTGCCCGCACCTGGCCGTGATCGCGGAACGCGTCGAATGTGGCCGGTGGAATCGTGTTCACGGTATCTCGGCCGATGAGTTCCTCGACGTATACCACATCACGGTAATTCGCATTCTTGGTGCTCGTACTCGCCCATAAAACCCGCTGAGTCTGTGCACCTTTCCTCGCGAGCGCCTGCCACGCCTCGCCACGGAAGATCTCCTGGTATCGCTGATAGGTGAGCTTGGCATTGGCAATGGCCACCTTCCCCAGAAGGCTGCGTAGCGTCCCCCGTTCGCTCGCACTCGTGGCAGCCTTGAGCTTCGCTGTGAGCAAGGCATCGATCGCCGTGTCAATACGGCTGATGAAAAAGCTCGCCACACTCGCCACGGCGCCGACGTCACCGCCCTTCTCGGCGCGCTTGCTCAGCCCGGCGATGTATGCCCTGGCCACTCGCTCGTAGGTTTCCTGCGAGAAGAGCAGGGTCACGTTGACGTTGATGCCGTCGCTGATCAGTTGCTCGATCGCCGGGATCCCCTCCGGAGTAGCCGGGACTTTGATCATGAGGTTATCGCGGCCGACGGCCTGCCACAACCGTCTGGCCTCCCCCAAGGTACCTTGGGTATCATGAGCGAGATTGGGGGAGACTTCCAAACTGACGTAGCCGTCGCGCCGCTGCGTCTGCTCATAGACCGGCCGCAACACATCGGCGGCGTCTTGAATGTCCCGAATCGCTACCTGCTCGTAGAGGCCCTTCGCGTCTCCGCACTCCGGCGCAAGAACGCTGATCATCTCTGTATAGTCCGTGCTCCCCGTAATCGCTTTCTCGAAAATGGCCGGGTTCGATGTCATCCCGCGCAAGCCGTCCTCCGTCACCATCCGGGCGAGATCGCCACTCGTGAGAAGGCTACGCCGAATGTAGTCCAACCACACCGATTGTCCGTACCCGTTCAAGGCTTGCAAAGGGTTCATGGCTGCTCCTTCTATGAATTACTTTCGTTGCTGCCTTCTCCCTCTGGTATGGGGGTCACTGCCAGTGTTATCCACTCTTCTTCGCGCGCAAGCATCGTACGGTTTCACGCGCGATCTCAGTCTCCTCATCATCAGCGACAACGTAGGCAGCCATCGCGGCGGCATCTTGACTGATCCGCGCCCCACTTCCGGGTGGCAGGTGAACCGCAGCTCGGTTCCGCTCGGCATCCAGGAGTAAACCGCACCACTCCATGCCGGCGCAAATGCGGGCTCGAATCTCTGGTGAGTTTTCGCCAATCCCTCCCCCGAATACGACGGCCTCGGCGCCCCGAAGCACCGCAAGGAATGCACCGATGTATTTACGGGCCCGGTAACAGAATAACTCGATCGCGAGTACCGCACGTTTATCGTGCGCCTGAGCAGCTGCCTCGAGCTCCCGCATGTCATTCGTCCGGCCAGACACCCCCAACAGTCCTGATTTTTCATTCAACCACCGCTCGACCTCTGAGGCCTCGACTTTTTCCCGATGAGCAAGGTAACTGACGATGGAAGGATCGAGGTCACCCGACCGGGTGCCCATGACCAATCCTTCCAAAGGTGTAAAGCCCATCGAGGTCTCGACCGACTTTCCCCCGGCAATGGCCGCCACTGAGCAGCCGTTTCCCAATTGCAGGGTGATGAGCCGGTCCTTTTCCAGGGTGCTACCCGTGAAGGCCGCATAGCCAGCCACCAGGGAGGCATGCGCGATTCCGTGAAAGCCGTACCGTCGGACGTGGTGCCGGGCGGCCAATTCGTGGGGGAGCGCGTAGATTCTCGCTGGAGGGGATAGGGTTTGGTGAAAGGCGGTGTCAAAGACCGCCACCATGGGTACCGTCGGGCCCAAGACTTCCCTCGCCCCGTGAATCCCTGCAAGCGAAGCAGGATTATGCAACGGTGCTAACTCAATGAGGGCCTCAATCTCTGCCACGACCGCATCATCGATCACGACGGACTGCGAAAACCGTTCCCCTCCATGCACCACGCGATGACCAACGGCTTCCAACTGGGACAGTGGCGTCAGATGGTCAAACACCCAACGAATTGCAGAGGAATGATCGGATACCAATTGCGTCTTTTTCGAGGGGGCTCCCCCTTCTGTTGAAAGTTGTAAGGTGGCTTCCCCCCCGATCTCCTTTACTGCGCCGTTGACCAGCGTCCGCCCCCGCTTCGGTACTCTCTGTGGCCCCCCCGCCAGCATGTCGAGCAGACGAAACTTGAGGGAGGAGCTACCGCAATTGAGAACAAGGATTCGCATCTCCTCACGTTTCCCGATCAGAGCGCTCGCAAGATGCGGTTGGCGGGGTCGGCTCGACTGTTACGAGATGGAATGCGGTTTCACGACAACGGGAACATCTGGCGAGAGCCGGACCTNNGACCAGGCCATCGCCTTCCCGCAGTGCATACGTGGTGGCCTCCTGTTGGATATTCACTTCGAGCACTTGGCCCTGTATGGTCAGCGGGAACCGAAACCCCTCTATCCTTTGGGGCACCTTCGGCCGGAAGCTCACATGACCGTTCCAGTCACGCATCCCTGCTAATCCGTAAATGACGGCCATCCACGTCCCGCCCATCGACGCGATGTGACATCCGTCCTGGACGTTGCCGGCAACGTCGGCCAGATCCATGAGGGCACCGTACCAGGCGTACTCAGCGGCCCTCTCGCGATATCCAATTTCGGCCGCCATAATGGCCTGAATCGAGACCGAGAGCGAGGAATCACCGGTGGTCATCGGATCATAGTAATCGAAGTTGCGCTTCTTTTGTTCTGCCGAAAATTCGTGTCCCAACAGAAACATGGCCAGGACAACATCGGCCTGCTTGATGACTTGGTGTCGGTAGATGACCAGGGGATGGTGATGCAAGAGGAGCGGATACTTCTCAGGAGGCGTATTCTTGAAGTCCCACGGCTCCTTGTCCAGGAAACTGTCGTCCTGGGGGTGTATCCCCAGCTTCTCGTCGAAGGGGATGTACATGTTGTCAGCCGCTTTCCTCCACTCGGCGATCTCGGACATATCGAGACCGGTTTGGTGCACTAGTGCCTTGAACCGCTCCGGCTTCTTCTTCCGCAGCGACTCAACCGTTTTGGCGGCGTACCACAGGTTCTCTCGCGCCATGAGATTCGTAAAGGTATTATTGTTCACGACGGTGTTGTATTCATCCGGTCCCGTAACGCCGTGGATACAGAACTTGCCACCCTTTCGTTCGGAATAAAATCCTAGATCAGTCCACAACCGGGCCGTTTCCACTAGCATCTCGGCACCAACCTCATGGAGAAACTCTTCGTCTCCGGTCACGTCGACGTACTTTTTCAGGGCGTAGATGATATCTGCGTTGATGTGATACTGTGCCGTTCCTGCCGCATAGTACGCTGACGCCTCATCGCCGCTGATCGTTCTCCATGGGAACAGCGCGCCCTTCTGATTCACTTGCCGGGCCCGCTCCCGGCCCTTGTCGAGATAGCTATAGCGGAACTTCAACAGGTTTCTGGCAATCCGGGGCGACGAATAGATCAAAAACGGCAGCACGTAAATCTCGGCATCCCAGAAGTAATGCCCTTCGTAGCCGTCTCCCGTCAGTCCCTTGGCCGGAATTCCGGCGCCTTCCGCCCTGCCCGCCGCCTGGATGATTTGAAACAGGTTAAAGCGGATCGCCTGTTGCGCGGCCGGGTCGCCGGTCACCTGAATATCGCTCCGCCGCCAGAAATCATCCATGTACTGTTGCTGGCCAGCCAAGAGTTCGTAGAAACCATGGCCTGCCGCCCGATCCAATGTCCGTTCTGCTCTCTCACAAAGTTCTTCCGGGGCTGACCGTCGCGAGGTATGGTAGGTCATGTACTTGGTAAGGTGTATGGGAACCCCGGGCTTCGCATCGACGGAAAACACAACCTTGCCTGAATCCTCCGAACACGTGCTGTCGTGTGAGGATGGGCATTCTGTCTCGAACGCGTGTTCGATCCCGCAGGCCAGCCTCATCTTACTGTTGTTCGTTATGTGCGCCAGGACGATGCGACGATCACTCACGTAGTTCTCTTTAGGTACAAGCACCCGATCCCGAAAGCCCCGGGCCCGCCGAGGGTCGCCATGAATGGCTTCCGCAATGCGATCAGGGTGCTCGGTATTCATTTCCGACGAGATTACAACAGGGGCTTCTGCATTCAGCAGGGTAACTTCGTAGGAGATTGCCGCCAGGTGTCGATGTGGGAAAGAGACGAGCCGACGCGATTTAATGAATACTTGTTTACCTGACGGTGTCTCCCAGAGAATCTCTCGATCGAGCGTCCCGGACTTCATGTTGAGTGCACGTTCGAAAGTGAGCAAATTTGCAGTCGGGAGATAGAACGGCTCATCATCAACGTACAGCTTGATAATCTTGCTGTCCGTCACATTCACAATGGTCTGCCCCGTCTTAGCGAAGCCGTAGGCGACTTCGCCATAGGCGATCGGCCACGACTCGTAAAATCCGTTTACGAAGGTTCCGCTTTCAAAGACCGGAGCGCCTTCCTCAAAACTCCCTCGCATGCCGAGGTATCCGTTCGCGGTCGAAAAAATCGTTTCGCCCGCTGCGAGGAAGGGAGGATAAAACTGCTTCTCGACCAACCTCCACTCATCGGCAGGATACACGTACTCGGGACGATCTGCGAGTTCACGGCTGAGCATCGGTCCTCGTCCTCTCAGATGGAGCTCCACTCCTGCCCATCCCCTTCACCACGTCTATCCTCCGCAATCTCCGCCGAATGGCCTGGCGAATTTACCGGACGGCGTCGAACCTATCCCTCGTGATGGAATCACCCCTCTGGAATTGGCTCATGTCCCTTGTCGACTCCTTGCCGTCTGACATTTAGCCGGGCCACGCCCAGTCGCGAATTTCGGGCATGTCATCCCCGTACTTTCTGATGTACTCCTTGTGTTCAATCAGCTTGTCCCGCACTGCCTGCTTGGCATACGCAGCCATATATCCGAGCTTTGGCACCCGGTCGATCACGTCGCCCACGAGATGGAAGCGATCGAGGTCGTTCAGGACAACCATATCGAAAGGCGTCGTGGTGGTTCCCTCCTCTTTATATCCCCGGACGTGGAGATTCTTGTGGTTCGTCCGTCGGTAGGTCAGGCGGTGGATCAGCCATGGATATCCGTGAAAGGCAAAGATAATCGGCTTATCGGTGGTGAACAGGGCATCGAACTCTTTATCCGGTAACCCGTGCGGATGCTCGCTCTGCGGCTGCAGCTTCATCAGGTTAACCACGTTGATGACCCGAATCCTGAGGTCTGGGACGTGCCTGCGCAAAATGTCGACTGCCGCCAGCGTCTCTAAGGTGGGAATATCACCACAGCAGGCCATGACCACATCAGGCTCACCCCCCTTATCGTTGCTCGCCCACTCCCAAATGCCGATGCCGGCGGTACAGTGCTTGATGGCGGCATCCATGTTCAAATACTGTAACGCAGATTGTTTCCCGGCGATGATGACATTGACATAGTCGCGGCTTTGCAGGCAGTGGTCAGTGACCGAGAGTAGGGTGTTGGCATCGGGGGGGAGGTATACTCGAACCACCTCGGCCTTTTTGTTGACCACATGATCAATAAACCCGGGGTCTTGGTGCGAAAACCCATTGTGATCCTGCCGCCAGACGTGCGACGTCAGCAGATAGTTGAGGGAGGCAATGGGGCGCCGCCAGGGAATTTCTGTCCTCGTCACCTTGAGCCACTTGGCGTGTTGGTTGAACATCGAGTCCACGACGTGGACAAACGCCTCGTAGGTGGAGAAGAACCCGTGGCGACCGGTGAGGAGGTACCCTTCCAGCCAGCCTTGGCAGGTGTGTTCGCTGAGGATCTCCATCACCCGACCGTCCGGAGCAAGGTGGTCATCCTCAGGGATCGTGTCAGCCGTCCACGTCCGATTCGTCACCTCAAATAAGGCACCGAGACGATTCGAGGCTGTCTCATCGGGACCAAACACCCGGAAATTCCGATTCTCCATGTTGAGCTTCATCACGTCGCGCAGGAAGCCCCCCATGACGCGTGTCGCTTCAGCAAACACGGTCCCGGGTTTCGGGACATCGACAGCATAGGTCCGGAAATCAGGCATCTTCAGGTCTTTGAGCAGGACGCCTCCGTTGGCGTGGGGGTTGGCACCCATGCGGCGCGTTCCCTTCGGCGAAAGGTCGGCCAGTTCCAGTTTCAACTTCCCGGTCTCGTCGAAGAGCTCTTCAGGCCGGTAGCTCTTCATCCACTTTTGGAGGAGCTTGAGATGCTCTTTTTTCGTTGCCACATCGGCAAAAGGAACCTGGTGCGATCGCCAGAAGTCTTCAGTCTTCTTGCCATCGACTTCCTTCGGACCCGTCCACCCTTTCGGGGTGCGCAAAACGATCATCGGCCACCGGGGACGCTTGGCGATTCCGTTCCTCCGGGCTTGTTCCTGAATCGTTTTCACCTTAGCAATCACGGACTCCAGGGTTTCCGCCATCAACTGGTGCATGGTTTCGGGATCTGAGCCCTCGACAAAGTAGGGCTTGTAGCCATAGCCCACGAACAAGCTCTCCAGTTCCTCCCGACTGATTCGGGCCAGTACTGTCGGATTTGCAATCTTGTACCCATTTAGGTGCAGAATAGGGAGCACGGCCCCGTCATGGATAGGATTTAGAAACTTGTTCGAATGCCAGGCAGTGGCGAGCGGGCCGGTTTCGGCTTCCCCATCTCCGACCACGCACGCCACGATGAGATCGGGGTTGTCTAGGGCCGCTCCATAGGCATGCGAGACGGCGTACCCTAGTTCCCCTCCCTCGTGGATAGAGCCGGGGGTTTCGGGAGCCGCGTGGCTGGGAATCCCACCGGGGAATGAGAACTGTTTGAACAGTTTTTGCATCCCTTCGGCATCCTCGGAGATGTTCGGATATAACTCGCTGTACGTTCCCTCCAGGTAGGCGTTGGCGACCATGCCCGGGCCGCCGTGACCCGGCCCGCAGACGTAGATCATGTTCAAGTCATACTTCTTAATCACCCGGTTTAGATGTACGTAGATGAAGTTGAGCCCCGGCGTGGTCCCCCAATGCCCGAGCAGCCTGGGCTTAACGTGCTCCAGCTTGAGGGGCTCTTTCAGCAGGGGATTTTCATAGAGATATATTTGCCCCACCGAGAGGTAGTTGGCTGCGCGCCAGTACGCGTCGATCGCTCGCAGTTCTTTTTCAGGGAGGGGCTTAGTCATGACTTCCTCCTCTGCTTGCTCTCGGCTAGAAGATGTCCATCTTTACGATGTCTGTGTAGTACAGCTCCGCAGGAGGCGCTGCATGGCCGCCGCAACGCCGTCCGCCTGCTGGAAGATCGCGGTCCCTGCCACCAGGACGTTGGCTCCGGCGGCCACCACCTCTGGGGCCGTGTGCGCTTCGATGCCGCCGTCCACTTCTAGATCTGCCGGTATTCGCCGGTCGTCCAAGAGTTGGCGGGTGCGCCGAATTTTCGTCACCGTGGACGGGATGAACTCTTGGCCGCCGAAGCCAGGGTCCACCGTCATCACCAGCACCAGATCCAAGTATTCGAGGATGTCCTCGAGCAGGGAGACGGGCGTAGCCGGATTGATCGCGACCCCTGCCCGCAACCCGAGCTGCTTGATCTGTTGCACGGCCCGGTGCAGATGCGTAACCGCCTCTTGGTGGACAATCAGGGTATCCGACCCCGCCTCGGCGAACGCCGTCAGGTAGCCGGGCGCATCGGCGATCATCAGGTGCGTCTCTAGAGGGAGACGGGTGACCTTCCGCAGGGAGCGCACCACCGGGACGCCAATGGAAATGTTGGGCACGAAGTGCCCATCCATGACATCGATATGGATGCGGTCGGCCCCGGCCGCCTCTGCCTCGCCGACCTGCTCCCCCAGGCGGGCCAAGTCGGCGGCGAGGATCGACGGCGCCAGCTTGACTGTAGCCATGTGTTTACTTCACCTTTCCAGCATAAATGTTCATGACGGTCGCGAGAAACTCCAGGGCCTCGGCCCGCGGCCGCTGGAACGAGTTTCGGCCGATGATCGAACCGAAGCCACCACCATCGCGGATCGCCCGGATTTCGTCGAAGACCACCTTATCCTCTTCCTTGGCCCCGCCAGAGAAGATCACGATCCGGCGGCCGTTGAAGGTACTTTGCACCACGTGCCGGACCCGGTCTGCGAGGGTGCCGATCGGTACCTTCGTCGCCTCGTATACCTTCCGCGCCGCATCGTGCTCGATGTGGTCACTGGGCAGCTTGACCTTGACGACGTGCGCCCCCAGTTGCGCCGCGATGTGGGCAGCGTACGCGGTCACGTCGATCGCGGTTTCCCCCTTCTTGCTCACGCCGGAGCCTCGTGGGTAAGACCACACGATCACGGCCAGGCCGACATCTTTGGCTTCGGCGGCGATCTCGCGCAGCACCTGATACATCTCGAGGCGGTGGGCTGAGCCGGGGTAGATCGTATAGCCGACGCCAACACAACCGAGGCGCAGGGCATCCTTGACGCTCCCGGTCACCGCCTGATACGGATCTTTTTCCTCCAAGAGAACGTCATGGTTGTTCAGCTTGAGGATCAACGGGACCTCGCCGGCGAACTCCGCCGCGCCGGCCTCCAGGAACCCCAGCGGGGCGGCGTAGGCGTTGCAGCCCGCCTCGACGGCCAGCTCGAAGTGGTATTGGGGGTTATAGGCCGGGGGGTTCATGGCAAAGCTGCGCGCCGGGCCGTGCTCGAAGCCCTGGTCCACCGGCAGGATGACCATCTTCCCCGTACCGGCAAGGGTACCGTGATTCAGCATCCTCGCGAGGTTCGTGAGGATCCCGGGACTTTCCCCGGTGTACCAGCTCAGCATCTCCTTTACCTGCTTAGCCATGGTCCCTCCTTTTTATCTCCGTTCCTGGTAGAATTCCTCGGCTAACGCGACGTCTTCTGGGCTTCCGATGATCAACGGCACCCTCTGGTGGGGAGAAGTGGGCTGAATGTCGAGGATCTGCTCGGTCCCTGTGGTGGCTCGTCCCCCCGCCTGCTCGACGATCAGAGCCGCCGGGGCCGCCTCGTACAGTAGCCGGAGCTTCCCCGTGGGCTTCTTCGGGTCGTCCACGTCGGCCGGGTAGAGGAAGATCCCTCCCTCTAGCAGCGTGCGGTGAAGGTCGGCAACCATTGAGCCGGCGTACCGCAGCGAATAGGGCCGGCCGGTGGCTTTATCGACAGCCCGCAAGTACTTCACCAGGCTGCGCGTGTACGGGTGCCAGCGGTGGAAGTTTCCCTCATTGACGCTGTAGGTCCTTCCGCGCGCCGGGATCCGGATATCCTCGTGCGAAAGGAGGAACTCGCCCAGGGTCGGATCAAGCGTAAAGGCGTGTAACCCTTCGCATGCTGTGTACACGAACACCGTGCTTGGGCCGTACATCACATAGCCTGCCGCCACCTGCGCCGTCCCCGGTTGGAGCACATCGGCCGCTACCTGGTCCGGACCATGGCTCTTCCGGCGCCGGATCGAGAAGATGGTTCCCACGACGCCATTGATATCGATGTTGGAGGAACCGTCCACCGGATCGACACAAACCACATACTTTGCCCGCGGGCCCGCCTTTTCCAAGTAGAGGGGTTCGTCCATCTCCTCTGAAACGATCGTGGAAACCAGGCCGCTTTCCTCCAGGGCCTCCACCATAATTTCGTTGGCCACCACATCGAGTTTTTTGACGAGCTCTCCCTGGACATTAACCTGTCCCGTCGTCCCAAGGGTCCCAGCCAGGGCTGCCTGCCCGAGCTCACGGGAAATTGCCTTGGAGGCCAGGCTAATTTGAGCGAGCAACGTGGTCAAGTCTCCCGTGGCCTCCGGATGGGCCCGCTGGGCCTGGATGAGGTAACGGGGAAGCGCCTGGCTCTTCATGCTCATGTCTTACGTCTCCTTTCGCGTGAGCTCCCGGATCACCCCCTCCTCTGCCACCAGCACGGTGTGGGCCGTCCCCAGGAAGAGCCCGGTATCCACGACACCTGGGACGCCGCGGATCTCGGCATCGAGGACCGCAGGGGTTTCTAATGGTTTGATCGCGCAGTCGAGAATAACATTTCCGTTGTCACTGACGAACGGCTTTCCTTCCACCTGGCGAAGCGTTGACTGGCACCCAAGCTCCTCCAGGCGCCGGGTACAGATGGCAAGGGCGAAGGGGATTACCTCGACAGGCAGGCGGCCCCTCGTCCCGAGCACGGGGACCAGCTTTGAGGCGTCCACGAGAATGATTTGCCTCCGTGATGCAGCCGCCACGATGCGTTCCCGGACCAGCGCCCCCCCATACCCTTTGATCATGTTGAGCTGGGGGTCCACCTCGTCAGCCCCGTCCATGGTGACGTCGATGAGGTCCCCACCCAGCTCGACGAGCGGGATGCCCATCTCGCGAGCACGGCGGGCCGTTTCCTCGGAGGTGGGCACACCCCGGATCGAAAGCCCCTCCCGAACCCGGGCGGCCAGGGCGACCAGAAAGGCCGTGGCAGCGCGTCCCGTGCCGAGCCCCACCACGGTGCCGTCTCGCACAAACTCAAGGGCCCGAGCGGCAAGACTTGCCAGCGTATCGTCCTGCGCCTCGTGCAAGGCACCCTCCCCATGTCCAAACGGTCCGACCTATTCCCGATACTCCGTAAGTGTGCGCGGGACTTGACATTCAAGGCTTAGGCTTGGATGGCCCGGCAGGATTACACGGAGATTGTATCACGGTCCAGGAACAGTATCGACCTACAGAAATCGCCACTGACAACACGCAAGAGGACGGGCTTTCCCGGGATGCGACTACGAGGCCTCCCGCCATCCATCCGCCCCGCCCAACTTCTGAGACAACTCTAGGGTAGGAAAGGTCAGGAGCCTGCGACAACTCGGAAATTTACGGGTTTTCAGCAAACAAGTTACGAGGTTCTGGAAGCTGCGGTAGGATTGCACAGCGGGATGGAGAGTCCCTCAGATTGGGCGTGTGCCTCTCGGACAATCCATTCCAGAAGAGGGCAGCCGTGCTTGCCTCAGCGAGCAGTTAATGCCAGCCGCGAGCGAACAATCTTCGGCTGAAACAGTCCTGGTTCCTTTGTCATCGCCAGCCAGGCGAACTGGCAGAACGAGAAGATGGACGACTCCTCAAATGTTCGTGACCCTCCAGGTTCCGTCCTGCTGCTGGCACGCTATCCCATGCGTGCTATTCGTTTTTCCACTCGTTGTGATGGTCTGAGTGAATCGCTTGCACTTGGTCCCATCCGCCTTCGTGAAGACCTCGTCGATGGTCGTCGTCCCGCTGTTTCCAGTTTGCGGGTTGTTCCACGATGTCCGCCCACCCTCGCCCATGGTACTGAAAGCCTCATACCCGGAGGCTGCATACTTTTCCTTATCTTTTTTGTCGAGCTCGTTGCCAATGAGGCCACCGGCGACGCCACCCAGAATCACACTCGCAGCAATCCACGCAGGACTCGCACCGGCCAGCGCGGCAATGACGCCGCCGGTGGCACCACCGGCCGCCGCACCCGCTTGGGTTTTCCTTCCCAGGCCTGTTTCCCTCTCGATGGTCGCACAGCCAACGAGCGGGGTCGTCGCCATGATGCCAATCACGACGACCGACGTTACTTTTGTGAATCGCATATGTTTTGCCTCCTTCCCTTCTTGGTCGAAAAATTCTATTATCGTCTCAATATTCTCTCCCGGTGCTTTTGCTCTTCCTTTTCCGTATGGGTCGCCCCCCTCTCACGCGTACGAGCATGGGGCGAGGAGCGTCCTCGCTCTTGTTCGCCGTCTTCGACTAAATTATCCAGGGTCACATAAATTCATTCTAGCCGAGAGGTACCCTTTTTTCACTATTTTTAGACATCGACCGGCTCACACCAGAACGTCATCCCCAAAGCGCATGAAATTGCTGGATTTCGCCCTGACATTTCTCCGCCTTTGAGCCCGGCAATCCCAAGATAATGCAAGATCTATGCTGGGGGAGAAAATTATGGGGTGACGGCTGACCAGCCTGCCCCCTTGCAGCATCGTGGCGGGTTGAACACTGCTTGGAAAAATCCGGGATCCGGTGTCAACTCAGACGGGGAGCGTCCTATCGGTCAAGCCGATGCGATGCCATGCTTGAACGCAAATTGGATCAAGTCGGCGTGCGTATGAAGGCCCAGATCTTCCATCATGCGGTACTTGTGAAACTCAACCGTCCTGGCGGATATTTTCAAGAGCGAGGCGATTTCCTTGGCAGAGCGGCCTTCGGCCACCAACTGCAACACCTCCCGCTGCCGCGGCGTCAGCTTGCAAACTGCGTCATCACGTTGACGGGACTTGTTCATGAAAGACTGGAGCACGTCCTTGGCAATCATGGATGTCACGTACGTTCGGCCCTTCAGCGCCTCTCGAATTGCCATGACCAGCTCCGCGGGCGCCGAGTGCTTCAAAACATAGCCCAAAGCGCCCACTTCAAAAGCCCGCGTCGCATACGTCACGTCCGGATGCATGGTCAAAAAGACGATCTTCGCTTGCGAGCCAGCTTTTTTGAGCTGCCGGGCGGCCTCAATGCCATTCAGCAACGGCATGGAAATGTCTGCGACAATCACATCCGGGCGAAGTTCCTCTGCGGCAGCCACCAGCGCCCGCCCGTCCTCCACTGTTCCCACGAGCTCGAACTCGGCGTCCAAGAGGCCCCGTAAACCCTCGATGACGATCTTGTGATCATCAGCTAACAGGACGCGCGCGCGTTTCATACCTCCTCCCGCGGTAAAGGAGCCCGAACCTCGATCACCGTGCCTCCTCCTGGCTGAGACCTTAACGATAGGTCACCTTGGATCAGCCGGACTCGCTCCTCCATACTGGCCAGACCTAAACCGGCTTTCCCGCGCAGCTCTGAGGGATCGAATCCGATGCCATCATCCCTTACGGAAAGGAGCACGTTGTCGTCAGTGCCGCCGAGGGTGACATACGCTTCCTGGGTGTGGGCATGCTTGGCAACGTTTCTCAGACCCTCTTGTGCAACCCGGTATATGCACAGGGCCACATCCTTGGGTATCGTCGGGGGGATGTTCTGTGTTTCATACTTAACGACAATCCCCTCCCGCTGTGAGAAATTGGAACATTCGGATTCAATGGCCGAAACCAAACCGAGGTCATCAAGGATCGAGGGATGCAGCTGGCGCGAGATCACGTGGACATCGGCAGAGAGCCTCACCATCTGCTCTTTCATTTCCCGAAGCCTTCCGAGCACCGGATCGGGCGCTGTCTGCAACTGCTGTTCAAGCTTTCCGACTTCGATTGCGAGCACCGCGAGCCGCTGGGTCAAGTCATCGTGGAGCTCCCGGGCCAAAAGGCTGCGCTCTTCCTCCTGGGCGGAAAGCAGTTTGCCTGCCAGCATCCGGAGGTCTTTCTGGCTTTCTCGCAGGGCGCCTTCGCTCTTCCGTAATGCCTCCTCTCCCTCCTTGCGGTCGGTGATGTCCTGCCACATTCCGACGAGGTGACTCACCTTTCCATCGGCATCTGTGACGACGCGCAAAAAGTCATAGAACCACTTGTATGAGCCGTTTGCAGTACGCCACCGGTATTCATGTTCGTGGTACCCTCGTTCAAAAACTCTCCCGATCTCGGCAAAGAGTCGTGCAGTATCATCCGGGTGAACTCGATCAGCCCAGAACGAGGAGCTGGAAGTGAAGTCTTTAGGGCAATATCCCGTCAGCGCTGTCACGTTGTCGCTTATATATGTTGCCGCGTAGTCACCCCCCGCTTTGCATGTGTAGGTGGCCACTGGCAGGGATTGCTGAATGATCGAGAGTCGGTCTGAAGTTCGTCGCAGTGATGCCTCCGCGCTCTCGCGCAGCGTGATTTCAGCCCCAAGGAGTTGAACGGTCTCCGTGAGATCCTGGGTCCTTCGCTCCACCTCTCGGCGAAGAACCGCCGGCTGTCGGAAAAGGTAGTAGGTGAGAGCCCCAACGGTGATGCTGGCCAGGACCACCGCGATGACTTCCAGAGGGAACGAGGATGAGAGAGGCCATCCGTCCCGCGGTGCGACCGCCAACGTCCATGTTCCGTTCGGCACGTCAATACCGAAGGAGATTGGGTTCTGCAGGTCCGTATCGATTGACCCCGAGAAAACAGTTTTCAGACCGCTGTCTGGGTCAATCCGTGAGAGCTGGTAATTGTAGTCCCGCTCAACGAGACGGCTCAGTTCGCTGTCCTCGAGCAAGTCGTCCAGGTGAATGAGGGCGATCGTGAAGCCCCAGAAACGCTCACCTCCCGTTTGATCAGTGACAAAAACTGGCAAGCGGCCGATGACACCGACTCCACCTTGGACCAAAGGGAACGGACCCGCCAGCGTCAAGGCCCGGGATTCAATTGCCCTCAGCGCCTCGGTCCGGCGCCGCGGATCTTCCAAGAGGTTATGGCCCATTGCCGCCTCGTTTCCTGCCAACGGGTAGATCTGCGTGACTACCCCATTGGGGGCAAGTTGTAAGTTGTTGATCCCACGATAACTCTTGATGATTTCGGCCGCGAGACTGTCAAAATTGTCTATCCTCCCGCTCTGGCGCAAGACTGAGGCCAGGGCAAACGTCGACGAGAGCGAGCGGTCGAATTGCCGCTCCAGCAAATGAGCGTGGGCAGCGCCGATCTCCTTGAGCACGTGCCGGTGTGCATCGGCATGCCGGCGCTCCGCGACGTCGATGAAGGCGCCTCCTGCGGCGAGCACCACGAAACATGCGAATGCCGAGAGAATTAATGGACCGAGTTTGGTCATGGTATGGCGCCGTTAGGCTTCCGGTTGGCGTTCTCCGTGGGCAGTACTCGAGCCGGTCCCTCCCCGTGTCCGACACCGGGGCATTTCGCCACGGATCAACAACGTCTTTTCGTTATCGATGGTTTCCAGAGGCCCCTGCCGGGGGTCCCCCACCCCCTCTGTGGTCTCGTGAGCCTAGGCCCCCTGGGGATCCCCCAGGGGGCCTAGAACACCCTCCCATCATCTCCTAATCCGAAGCGAGATAAAGTATGCCCCCCAAGGGGATGGGGTGTCAAGGAGTGAGTCCGTCCGGCTAAAGACTCGTAGCTCCCTCGGCTACCGGGGCATCGTCTGGAAGAACATAAAGGCTTTGATTGGGGTGGGCATCGGGTAGCGGACGACCCCGTTTTCCCCGAACCACTTGTCGTAGAGCTCAAAATACTTGCCGCTCTCGATTAATTCCATAATGGTGTGATTGACGAAATCACGCCACCTGGAGTCGTTTTGCGGCAGGATGCACGAGTAGGGCTCTTTGCTGAAGAAGTCTCCCACCACTTCAAAGTCGCCCGAATTGGGGGCCTTGGCGGCGAGTCCGGCGAGCAGAATTCCATCCGTGGAGTAGGCGTCGATCTTCCCCTGCCCTGCTGGAGAGCCAGGAACCCCTGGGCATGGTCCTGAAACACGACGATCTTCGCCTGGGGCTGCCTCGTCCGCAGGATCCGCTCATTGGTGGTTCCCTGAGTGGCACCCACTCGCTTGCCCCTTAGATCTCTGAGATTCTTGATATCGCTCCCTTTCTTCACCAGAAGCTGGGAGCCGGTGTAGAAGAAATTGACGCTGAAGTCCACGGTTTCGTCCCGAGACCGGGTATACGTGGTGGATCCACACTCGATATCGACGGTCCGGTTGGCGACCAGGGCGATCCGGGTCTTGGGCGTAACCTCTTTGAGTTCCAGGGTGACCTTCTTGATCAAGTTGCGATTCAGCCGGTTGTTGATCTCATTGAGGAGATCCACCGAGAAGCCAACCCATTCGTTCTTTTCATTGATATAAGCAAACGGGATGGAGGACGTCCGGGTCCCCGCCGTAAATTTTCCCGTCCGGTTGATCTTCTCCAAGACCGTCTCGGCGCTGGCCTTGCCCACCGTGAGGGCGAGATGGCCGAGCGTGACAACGATCAGACTGACAACCATCCTGATGGTCTTCTGCCTCACGTTCGCACCTCCTTTCAAAGGGGTCAGAGTACTTTGATTTCCTCGCGCCTTGGGCGCCCCGTATTCGGTCTCCGTCCGCCACGTGGTAAAGGCCGGAACCGCCGCCTGAGCGCTGCTTCGAGCTCATCTTTAAACTTCTCATCGCCGAGTGGCCAACCCTTGTTGGTGGCATCGCGGATGGTCTTCAACGTCGCCTCGTCAAGATTGTCGTCAACTAAAGATCGATAGCTTTTCTGCCGCGCGCTCGCCGTGTCCCCTAACGCTAAATATACAGGATGAACTATGACCAATTCATCAGGCACGCCATTCGCATTGGACTGATAGCTAGACCACTTATAAGCGCGTGGGTGCGTCACGATCCCAGCCCGCACTGGGTTCAGTTCGATATAGTGACTGCAGGCCAAGAAATACCTGTCCGTATGAATCAACGTAGACTTATACCTGCCTTCCCACAACGTCCCAGTACGTCCATATCTGGAATTAACATATCGAACAAAGCGTCGGCCAACGGACTGCATAACTTTGGCGATGCTGTCGTGCTCAGAAGGCGTCACGAGCAGGTGAACATGATTCGTCATGAGCACGTAAGCATGAACATCACAGAGATGCGCCTGGCTCGCTTCACTCAGGCAGCGAAGGAAAATACGATAATCGTCCTCGCCGAAAAAGATTGGATTGCGGTTGTTCCCCCGCTGAATTACATGTAGCGGTTGCCCGGGGAGAACGACACGTGGTTGACGCGGCATCACGCTAAGTCCTTTTGCCTGGAAAATTATTTTTTCGCTGCTTTTCCGCTGGAACGATTCTCATCCCTGGCTCCAAGTCTGACCCGTCTGATTCAATTTGATTCAATTGAGTCTGACCCCTTTGATTCCTTTGATTCCAAGACGATTTGCTTGATCAGCGCGTAATCATCGTGCCGGACATTCTTGACCATATCGGCCACACGGTCATCCGCAACACCAGCGCGTAAAAGCGTCGCCCGTCCCAGTTGCAGGCTCGCTTCCATGGCTTCCGGAATCGTGCCGGTCGCTCCCATCTTAATGAGTTTTTCGCTGTGCTTGAGGTCGCGGGCGCGCGCCTCGATAGGGAGACCGGGATAGAGGTATCGGATCGCCGCGACCGCCTTCTCGGCGGCGGTCGGGTTGTCCAGGGTCACAACGACAAGTTTCGCGCGGCCCGCGCCGGTCGTCTGGAGCACGTCTGCCCGGCTGGCATCCCCGTAAAAGACATGGTACCCCCGCGCCCGTCCCGTGGCGACCTGTTGCGGATCGAGATCGAGTGCGACGTAGGGCACATCGTTTTTTTTCAGCATCAGGGCGACCATCTTGCCACCCCGACCAAACCCAGCGATGATGACGTGGTCCTGGAGTTCCTCCGGAGGGGCGTCGGCCGTGGGAGTGGCCGCCGGCCCTTTCATGCGGCCTGCAACGCGCTCGGATGCGGCGGCCAGCAACGGCGTCACCACCATGCTCACCGCGATCAAGAGCAACGAAAACTGGAACTGAAACTCATTCATGACGCCCGAAGCGAAGCCCACGCCAAAGAGCACGAACCCGAACTCGCCGCATTGGGGTAACAGCAGGGCGACCCGGGCGGAGGTCTCACGACTATGGCGAAAGGCCCAACAGAGACCAAAGAGCACAAGGGCCTTGATCACCATCACGCCGAGGACGTGGCCTACAACCCTCAGGCGAACCTCCTCCATGAGACCGAAATTCAGCGACATGCCGACGGCCATGAAGAACAGCCCCAACAAAAATCCGCGGAATGGATGAACATCCGCCTCGATCTGGTGCCGATACTCGGAGTCCGCCAGTAACAGCCCCGTGAGGAACGCGCCGAGGGCCATGGACAGGCCGACGTGTTCCATCACCCAGGCTGCGCTCAGCACTGCCAGCACGGAAGCACCGGCGAAAATATCGGTGTTACGGCTCTTGGCGAGGTGGCGAAGCGCTGGTCGCAACACGAATCGCACGACCACGATGACGCCTGCGAGCGCGGCCACCACCTTGAGCGGGGCGACGCCGACGGAACCGGCCTCTGCACTCGGTGTCTCCGCCATCAGCGGCACGAGGGCCAACAGGGGCACCACGGCCATATCCTGCATCAGCAGGATGCCGAACGCGGTCCGGCCGTGCTGGCTGGCGATTTCGCCTTTTTCGGTCAATATCTGAAGGCCGATGGCCGTCGAGGACAACGCCAGGCCAAAACCCACCACCACCGCCGCTTTCCACGGGACGCCGAAAAACCACGCGTAGCCGGCAATCGATCCGCCGGTCAGGACAATTTGCAGTGTTCCCAGGCCAAAGACCGCGCGCCGCATGGCCCAGAGTTTGGATGGGTGCAACTCGAGGCCAATGATGAACAGCAAAAACACCACGCCGAACTCGGCGAATTCCCGAATGGCTTCGACGTCCGACGTGATTCCGAGTCCCCACGGGCCGACGACAGCACCCGCCACCAGGAACCCGAGGACCGAGCCAAGCCCAAGCCGTTTGAAAAGCGGCACTGCGACCACGGCGGCGGTCAGCAGAACCACGACGGCCAACAATAAATCGGGATGTTCCACTCCTCCCTCCCGTTCTTATCTATTCCACAAGCCAGGCTGCCAGAACTGTAAGAGCTGGAAAAACAATCAAAGGGGTCAGAGTACTTTGATTTTTGCCTTCCAATCGAGTCTGACCACTTTGATTTCCCTTTGATTTCCCCCGGCGAACCCAAGGATGCACGTGACGGCGATCCAAACCGGAACCACGCAACACCTCGCATTCGAATCAGCGAAAGACGCAGACTAGTATCGGTTGGACAATAAATCTGTTCTTCGGAGAATCATATGTAATCCGAATACGCTTACGTTTGAGGTTGGGGTGGCGGAATCCGGTACAGGGTCGTGTAGAGCACCGGCACGACGACCATGGTGAGTACAGTTCCGAACGTTAGTCCTGCCATGATGGTCACGGCCATGCCGATCCAGAAAACGTCTTGCAGGAGTGGAATCACGCCGAGGACCGTGGTGGCCGCGGCCAACGCCACCGGCCGCAGACGAGAAATCGCGGAGTCTATCACCGATTGATAAGGGCTCCTTCCCGCCGCGAGATTCAGGTTGACCTCATCAAGCAGGACGATGGCGTTCTTGATCATCATGCCCGAGAGGCTCATGGCGCCGAGCAGCGCCAGAAACCCAAATGGCACATCAAAGGTGAGGAGCCCTGCCGTAATGCCGATGACGGCGAAGGGGATGGTCAAGACAATTATCAACGGCGGCCGAAACGCGTTGAACAACGCAACGATGATGAGGGCCATTATGGTGATCGCGGGAATGATTCCGGGGACCAACGATGCCTGCGAGTCTCTTGAAGATTCATACTCGCCGCCCCACTCCATGGTATAACCAGGAGGGAGTTCGATCGCCTCGAACCCTTCAAGGACACTGGCACGCAGGGTGGGCAAGGTGACGCCGGGGATTGGATTGGATTGCACCGTGATCGTCCTACGACGGTCCCGCCGCCAGATGAAGGGATCTTCCCACTCCGGGCGAACCGCATCGGTCACCTGGGACAGGGGGACCGTGTTGGTAGACACCGCCGGCTGCACCTGCAGGACGTCCAGAGCGCCGACGTTCTGGCGCTCTTCTTCCACGTGCCGCAGGACAATGGGAATTAGATCGTCCCCTTCCCGGTACAGGCCCACCGTCCGACCATCAAATGCCCGCTTCGTTGCTCTCGCGATGTCTTCACGCGAGACGGCAGCCCAGCGGGCACGCTCTTGATTGTACTCGGGTACCACCTTCTGCACGCGCTGCCGCCAATCGGTTTGGACCAGACCGGCCAGCGGGCTGGCCTCCAGAATCGCCACGCCCCGTTCCGCAATCGACCGAAGCACACCGCGGTCCGCCACCGCCGGTCCGCTAAACCGGACTTCGAATTTCCAGGTCTCGCTTGGCCCGACGCCATACTTGCGGATGGGGACCAAGGCCTGGGGATAATTTTCTTGGAACCAGGGAGCCAGCTCCGAAATCAATGCGTCCACGTCTCTGAAATCATGCACGTTGACGATGAGCTGCCCATACGATTCGTTTGGGGATTCCGGGTCCACGGGTAGGTAAAAACGCGGGGGGCCTGCGCCGATAAAGGCGCTGACACTTTCGATTCTGTTGTCCGCAAGCAGCTTCGCCTCGGCCTTTTTGAGGTCGGCCCCGACCTGCTGAATCCGCGTCCCCTGCGGCGCCCAGTAATCGATCATGAATTTCGGCATGGAGGAATCGGGGAAGAATAGCTGTTTAACATAACCGAAGCCCAGGATCGAGACCACGAGGAGGGCCACCATGCCGCTCATAAAGAGTACTCGGGCACGAATCGCCCGCTCCAGAATGCCTCTGAATCGCTGATAGAAACGCCCTCCGTACGGGTCCGCCTCACTGTCCTCCTTGGGCGTCGGCAGCATGTCGATACACTGGAGTGGCGTGACCGTCATGGAGAGTACCCAGCTCAAAAGCAGCGAGATGGCTACCACGGTGAAGAGCGTGCGGCAATATTCGCCCGCGCCCTCCACGGAGGCGAAGATCGGATAAAAGGCCATCACCGCCACCACGGTCGCGCCCAGCAGGGGCCAGGCCGGCTGCGATGTCGACTCGATGGCGGCCTGTGTCCGGTCCATTCCACGCTCCAGCCGGACCAGCATTCCGTCCGCCACCACGATGGCGTTGTCCACCATCATGCCGAGGGCAATGACCAGCGCCCCGAGCGACATGCGTTGTAGATCGATACCGAAAACCGCCATGAAGGCGAAGGTGCCCAGGATCGTAAGGATCAGCGCCGTACCGATGATCACTCCCATGCGCCAGCCCATGGCCAGGGTTAGTACGATGAGGACTATGCCGACCGCCTCTGCGAAATTGATGAGAAATCCATTCACGGCGTCGGCAACCACGTTAGACTGCCAGTGAACGCGGTGGACCTCAATGCCTACGGGCAGTTCTTGAAGCAGCTCATTCAACCGCGCGTCGACCGCCCGGCCCATTTCAACAACGTTGACGCCCGAGATATTGGTGATGGAGATTCCCAGGGCAGGCGCACCGTTGTATCGCATCAGCATACTGGGGGGGTCGCGATGCCCGCGGCGGACCGTCCCGATGTCTCTGATCCGGATGAGCTCTGCCGATCGAGGTTCCTGAAGGCGTGTCAGATTTTGGAGCACGTCCAGTAACGAGGGACGGATAGTCAAATCTGCGATGTCACCGGGGGACGCAAACTCACCCGTTGGCGCAATGCGAAACCGCTTGTCCTGGACATCCACGCTCCCTGCGTCGACTACCATGTTCTGCTGGCGCAAGGTCGTCTCGATGTTTTCGTCGGTCAATCCGAGCTGGGACAGCTGCTTTTCCGAAACATCAAGGTAAATTACCTTGTCCTGAACGCCCCAGAGTTCGACCCGTGCCACCCCTTCCACCAGGCTGAGCTCTTTCTTGAGATCCTTGGCATACTCTTCCAGCTCTGCATAGGTGTACCCGTCACCGGTGACTGCCAACAGCAACCCGAAAACGTCTCCGTAGTCGTCCGCCACCACCGGCCTTCCAGCAGCGGGGGGCAGTGTCGTTTCAATGTCGCGGATCTTTCTGCGGAGTTCGTCCCATACTTGCGGCAACTGGTCAGACCAATACTCGGGCTTGATGTTCACTTTAATCAGGGAAAAACCGGCGCGCGAAAAAGACTCCAAGTAGTCGAGCTGCTTCATTTCCTGAAGGGCGAGCTCGATGCGGTCCGTCACCTCGAGTTCAACCTCTTCCGGGCTGGCACCCGGGTAGGCGGTCGCGACCACTGCTGTCTTAACGGTGAACTCCGGATCCTCGAGTTGGCCGAGGCTGAAGAAGCTGGCTATCCCGGCCACGAACAGGAGGAACACGGCGAAATACGTGACCACTCTTTTCTCGATGGCAAACCGGGCGAGGCTCACTTTTTTGCCTCCTGTGATGCCTCATCCAGGATCCGAACCTGCTGACCTTCGCGCAGATAGTGGACGCCGGCGGTCGCTACCCACTCACCGGGTTGGAGCCCGCCCCGGATTATTATCCCGCGGTCGGTGACCTTTCCGGTCATCACCTCTCGCTTCTGCACCATCTTTGTCTGTTCGTCGATGACCCAGACGTAGGTCTTGCCCGACTCATCAGGTGAGAATGTGGCGGACACGGGAACCTCGATTCCCGCCTCGTCGATATCGCTTGGCAACCGGCCTTCCCCCCATGCCTTCCCGGCCATGCCGGGCAAGATCTTAATATCCCCCGGTTGATCCATGATGATCGTCACGGGATACGTTCGGGTTGTCTCGGACGCCTCGGTGCCTATCTCCTTGATCTTTGCCGGGATCTTCCGATCCGGAAACGCGTCAAAGAGAACGAACACTTTCTTCACGTAGCGCGCGTTGGAGATCAGGCTTTCGGGAATGTCCAACGTCATCTCGATTTTCGAGATGTCGAGCAGGCGGAGGATCTTCTGTTTGGCCCGGACTCTCTGGAAGTTCTCGACGTACGTCGCGGCCACGATCCCATCATATGGGGCAAAAATACGGGCGTCATCCAAAGCCTTGGCCTTGATATTCACCTGTGCTTGCGCGACATCCAACCTCGCCTTGGCGTCGGTGAGATCCTGCTGTGAAGCGGCGCCGGTCCTGACAGCTTGCGCGATGCGGTCGCGAAAGGCCTGGGCCCGATCCCGCTCCGCCTTCGCCGCATCTAGGGCATTTTGGAAATCGCGGGGATCCAGCCGGGCCAGCAGTTGGCCCCTCTTCACCTCGTCACCCTTGTTGACCACACGTCGAATCATGATGCCATCCACCTCGAAGGCGAGATTCACCTCCTCAGTGGCCTCTGCCCGGCCCGGAAACGAACGCCCGGTGAAGCGGGTCAGTTCACCCACCTTGATCGCCTTCACCGGACGAACAGTTATCTTGGCAGTCTCTTCCTCCCAACCACACCCGACCAACAACCATGTCGGGAGTAACCCAAGAGCGACGAATCTCCGTCCAGAAAGCAACCAACGCCTACCTGAGTGTGAGATCACGATTCATCCCCTCGCCAGTCTCTATTTACGACAGCATACTACACAGATTATGGCGCCCATCCGCCACCCAACGCTTTATAGATCCTGATGAGATTTTGTGTCACATCGCCTTCGCTTTCCGCGAGGGCGTCTTGCTGTTCAAACAATGATCGCTGCGTGTCGAGGACATTCTGGAAGTCGGTCAGTCCTATGATGTAGGCTTGTTCAACGATCTCCACAGACCGTTCTGCGGCTGCGACCGAGCGCGCCAGGGCCTCCCGGCGATCGCGCTCTTGCACGTAAGCAACCATAGAGTTTTCGACATCTTCAAGGGCCCGGAGCACGGTGTTTTCATACCGAACGAGGGCTTGTTCTGTGAGGGCGTCCTGCGCTTTGATGTTATTGTGAATACGACCCCCGTCAAAGATATTCCAGCGGAACGCAGGCCCGAATCCGTATGCCTGGTTCCCACGGTCGAAGAATTTGACGCCATCGACCGCTTCGAGCGCGAACGTGCCCAAGAGGGAAAACCGCGGATAGAGATCCGCGGTCGCCACCCCAATCTGCGCCGTCTGAGCGGCCAGCGCACGCTCTGCCCGGCGGATATCGGGTCGTTGCCGCAACAGGTCAGCGGGAAGACCAACGGTGACCTCCTCCCGCGGCTTGGGAATGGGTGCCGGTTGGGCCAATTCTGCGTGAAGCGTGCTGGGGGGTTCGCCGAGGAGGACGCCCAGACGATTGATGGCTTGAACCAGGAGGATCTGCAACGTCGGGATCACGGATTCCGTGGTTGCGAGGTTTAATTCGGCTTGGCGGACATCAAGCTCCGGCGCGATCCCGGCTTCCAGGCGATCCTTGGTCAGCTGCAGTGTTCTCCGCTGGATCTCCACATTGCCCCGGGCGGTCCGGATGCGAGCCTGAAGCGCACGGACTTCGACGTAGTTCGAGGCGACGTCGGCAAGGAGCACGACCACTACGTCCCGGTAATCTTCAATGGAAGCCTTCAGGCTGGCGTCCGCCGATTCGACGGCGCGCTTAATCCTCCCCCAGAAGTCAATCTCCCAAGACGAGTCGAGGCCGATGCTGTAAAAGTTGTCGGTTCTGTCCTGAGGTGGAGGAACGGCATCTGCGACCCCCTTGCTCACGCGACTCCGCTCGAACAAACCTTGGCCGTCGATATCCGGGAACTGCTCCCCTGACGCGATCCCGAGCCGGGCGCGCGCTTCTCGAATCCGCGCAACCGCCTCTTTCAGGTCGAGGTTGCCCTGTCCTGCCCTTTCGATGAGACCGATGAGCACGGGGTCGTTGAGCGTGCCCCACCAGGTTTGCAGGTTCGCCTCGCCTTCTGCAAGGCCTTCCGTTGCGGCCTGATGCCACGCATCCGGCACTTCCGTTTCGGGGGGCGTATAGTCGGGCCCTACGGTGACCAAGGTAACGCAGCCTTGGAGCAGGCCGAGGGCCAGGGCTCCTGGAAGAAGAGACTTGTGTATGGCGCGATTGGCAACCTTGAAGGCCACCGGAGATCCCCCGGAGAGCTGGTCAAGGAATAGGGCTAGACATGACAGTCTATCCGTCGGCAGTAGCCCTGCCAACTCGTAAATTTTCGGGGTTCCAGCGAATCTGCTACCTATGTCCTGGACCGCCTTTTCCCCAGCCAAATCCCCAGGAACAGTCCGGCGATCAGGGTCCAGGCCAATCGCCTTTCTTCCCCAATAGAGACGAACTTCGTGTCTTCCTTGGTTATCTCGACGACACCGACGGGGCTGGCCGAAAATCCCCCGCCTCCGCCACTTTCATCTCCCTCCTTCTGCTCGGCACTTTTCCCCTTCTTTTTAGCCCGGGAACCGCCGCCGAAGCCATATGCAACGCGGGACACAGGAATGATCGTCTTGCCCTGAACCACCGAGGGCTCTCCGTACACTGTCTTGACCCCTCCACATTTTTGCAGGTTTTCCCCTAGAGACCGAAAAAACTGTTGGATGGTCACGTCACCTCCCCCATTCGCTATCCTCGTTCAATCCCTTCATGGGCGATCTCCACCGTCTCGATAACGACGTCATCCCCCTTCGCGTTCAGATCCGAAAAGGCCTGGTATCGCGTAGGCCAAGCTTCTCGAATGTTCCAGCGGACCACTTCCTCCCGTCGCTGATTCAGAAAAACGATAGACATGTTCCTGCGTTGGATATTCCCCGTCTCGACACTTCGCCACCAATCGTAAAGTTCCGTGGATTCTGTGACCCCCCGTGTCAGGATGATATTGCTATACTTCACCAGTCCCGGAATCTTCCGAACCGCCCCTACCTCACCCCCTTCCCGGTACTCGATCACGGTGACTGAGGCTGCTGGGGCAATGACCTCACTGAATCCCGCCACGGCAATGCCATCGATCTCCACGAGGAAGTTCGAGTTCGGGTACGGGTCATCTCTTTCTCCGTTTGGCATCCGTCTCACCCCTTTCTTCTCACCGAACGATCTCTCAGCAAGGTTCCTCTGCGCCGAAAGGACCTGCTGCTTTCTTTTCACCTCTTTTGACGTATCCGATCTCTTTGTATATCTCCAAGTCGTGCTTGATGGTGCTTGTGCGTCGTTTCCCAGATGGGTCCAGGTACGAGATTCGTGTCGAAATCTTCGTCGGTCCGTCCCTCTTGAAATACGACGCACTCCTGTCTAAAAAGGTCACGATCTCTCGCTGGGGCGCCAGGAACTCGATATTACGGAAAAGAGGAAGGGCCGAAATGTCCTTCGTTCCTTCCATTCCAACAATCTTCTTGTCAAATTTGACCGAGACCTTAAAGACCGGTTTCCCCCCAATGTTCTTTATCGAAATAAAGAACAACCCATCCTCGAATATGAAATCCACAATCACATCCAGGGCCGGATACACCGGGGTTCTTTCTCGTCCAACCCATTGGGGTTTTTTACGGGCCATCAGTACTCACCTTGTCGTGCTATTTTTGCTTCTTCTGGGAGGCGCAGGCGTGTCCCGAATTACCTCACGCGAACACGATCTCGATCCGCGCGCCGTGGGTCCGACTCGGATCAAGCATTCCCACTCTTGCCTTGTCCGTGGTACAGAGCTTCAGGGCATAGGGTCCCTCGCCGTATCTCTCTCGATGATCGAAAAGAGGATCGCTTCTCTCGTGTGGCTCAGTCAGGGAGACAGTTGTAGAACCGAGGTAAAAATCAACAGTTCGCGTGTCTGGCCAAGGGACGGCAGGGCCTTGCACGGGCTCCGTGCCAAGGAGCGCACGATACCGGGCAACACTCGTGTCAAGATCCATCACCAGGACCAGAATGTCCGCGATTCCTGTCACCTCATTTGCATGCTGGCAGGCAGCGCCACCAGGCACACGCAAGGGCCTCGGCGACACATCGGCGCATAAGAAGGGAACGTCGAACGTATCGGGAATGCCAAACTGCCAAGCAATCTGTTGTCCGTCCGGTCGTAGACGCCCACCGGGGAGTGGGCCCTCCAAGGCAAGTCCGCGGCGCAGCGCTTCAGCGATCGCGGCTTCGATCGAGTCGGGAAAAAGCGCGAAGTCCACCAATCCCTCGCCGACGGTTTCCCAGGGCCGTACGCGGCGCTCGGCCGGCGAACTCCGCGATGCCCGGAGATCCTGGGCACGCACGTGCTTTGGGATTGTGCGATCCGATCGGACGGACCGATGTTTGAACGCAATCAGCTCTAGGTAGCTGCCATCGGCAAAGGTGATGAGTGCGTTATGGCTCGCCCGACTGGTATGCTCACCCCCTTGGACGACGGTGAAGCCCAGACCGGCGAAATCCTCCGTCGCAGCGCCAAGGTCCTCCACCAGGATGACGACATGATCGAGGGTGAACGTGCCTTCCATTCCGACTCACTTCCTTCTAGATCCGTCATGCCTCCAAGTCGTAGCCGGAGGCTACCCAAAGTACATGAACGGCTGGAGCGGACCATAGCCAGACGCGTTGTCGTGGTGGCCAGGGTGCGTGGCCATCCTCATCAGGTGCTCCTTCAAATCCTCGTTGTTCTTGAGAGGCGTCTTGCTCGTGGCGACACGGAGGTGCTTCGAAATAATGAGCGCCGCCAGACCGGCAACAAAGGGTGTAGCCATCGAGGTCCCGCTGAGTGTCGCATAGCCACCGTTCTTGTATGTCGACCAGATATTCGATCCAGGCGACATGAAGTCTACCTCGCCCCCCCGTGAGGAAAATCCCGATGGATTGCCGTTTTCGTCATGAGACGCCACCGTGATGACGCCGCCATAGCGGCCAGGATATCCGATGCTGTTCTGAAACAGCGAACCCTCGTTGCCGGCCGCGCATACAACACAACGTCCCTTGGACAGGGCTTCGTGGACCGCAGTGAATAGCCGATTCGTGGAGACTTGACCACCTAGAGACATCGAGATGATATGGGCTCCCTTCGCAACAGCCCACTCGATTCCCCGTGCGATCCACTCGAAGCTGCCTCGACCGCCCTTCCCGAGGACCTTGCCGATCAACAGTTTGGCCTTCGGAGCCACCCCGACAAATCCCACGTCATTTAACCGGGCGCCGACAACCCCCGCACAGTGGGTCCCGTGGCCATTGGTATCCTCTATACCGTCGCCGGTGAAATCCTTCGTGTCCACGATCGCGGCGGCGAGGTCTGGGTGATCAACGTCGATGCCTGTATCGAGCACCGCGACTTTGACGCCCAGGCCTTGGGTCTCGCGCCAGACCTTGGGAATCCCCAAAATACTCTGAGCCCAATTGATGCGCTCCGGCACCTCTTCGGCAACTGCACCTAATTCTCGGGTATCTTTTACCACGTGATGAACAACGATACGGGGAAGCCCGGCATCCATCTTAACCTTGGTTGTTTTTTTCGCTGCTTTCTTGGCCATGGCATTGTCCTCCCAATGAAAGGGTGTCGGGTTACGCCAAAGAGATGAAATTTGACCTCGAGGGTATTGCGACCGTTAGGGAAGGGCGTTCACGAGGAGCGGCGCCAGGTCTTCCCAGACCGAGGTCAGCCCGGGGAGGCTCGAGACCCTCGATGCTAGATCACCCAGGACCGACCGTGCATCCGGCCGTGGCTCTTGGCCACGGCCGGTCACAATTTGTTCGGAGAGAAAGGCCAGCTGCTCGATCATGATGCTTCGGGTGGCAGGCTCAACCTCTCGGCTCTCGATCACCGCCTGGGTAAATTCCCAGAGGGCGTGGGCCAAGGGGAGGTCTCCGTCATGCTGGATGTGACTCACCGCGACGTCGATCACCTGGAGATGACCGATGTTGAGGGTGCCGATGACGTCCTGACCGACCCGGATGTTGCCGAACCTCATCGCTGAACTCATCCTGGCTCAGACGTTTATTTCTATCACGACCGGACAGTGGTCCGACGCCTTGGGTTCTCTCCGACCCACCCCCTCAAATCTCGGACCAGGATGTCGTGTCGCTCGCGTGGGCAATCCCCGCCGCTCAATGTTCGGGACCGCCTTCGAGTTCCCCCGTGCCAAGGCCTTCGAGAGTAAGAGGTAGTCGAGCTGCTTATATTCCCTTCGCCCATCATAGTAGTGCGTCCACCGCTCCTGTTCGGGCAGCCGCTCGAGAACATTTTCGATCCATAGCTGTCCTATGAGTGGCGACAGGCCTGCCGAAGGAAGGTAATCGTTCAAGTCTCCAAGCACCACCCACGGCGCCCTCCCCGGATCCTGCCCAAACCGCTCCTTCAATATCCTCACCACCGCTTCGGCCTGTACCTTTCGCCGTGCCATCGTCTGCGCCCGCCCGCCAACCATTGATTTGAAGTGATTCACGAACACTGGCAGGATAGTGTGTTGTGACACCTGTACCCCCACTTCCAGGCAGTCCCGCGAGAACACGAAGCTTCTTCCCCCCGGTGTCCGCTCGAACTGGTGCGTGCGAATGTAGGCGAGCGGATACTTGCTCAACAGCGCCACGTCAATGAGCCGGGGATCATTGCCGTCGATGACCACTTTGTACGTGTAGCCTTGCCGGGGCATGAATGCCGTGACGAACCGTTTCAACATATCCATCCCCTCAATCTCTTGGAGGCCAAGGATGTCTGCGTTGAGCTCCCTTACCACCTGAGCGGTGAGCTGACGGTTTTGTTGGCTGAACCGTTTGAACTTGGTCTTGTCTACCGTCCAGCCTTCTTTCACCAGGTCTCGAAATTCCTCCGGGCGGTGAGGGCGATAGCGGTAGCCCCACGTGCCGCCAGGTTTTCGATATCGCTCACGCACTCCTCTGAACCGAAAACGCGCAAAGAGATTTTCCGCGTTGAAGGTTCCGATACGGACTTTCATGGCTCCCCCCACCCCTGCGTACGCTCGCTATTGCCGCCTTGACTCCCAAGTGTTCGTGTCCCGCCTTTTTTCCTCGTCTTCACTCGGTGTCGCAGGGAGGGATCTTAATCTTGAGACTTTTGAGCTTTCGTGAGGTCAGGGCCGTTTCCAATTTCCAGTGCGAAACGGCGTGAGCGTCCTTCTTCTTCATCAACAGCCATTCCTTCCCCGTCCCCCGTCCTTTCATCAGGACCAAGGCAAAAACGCCTTTCAGTCTCTTGCCCTGCAGGGTAAAGGCAAGCCTTCCGGCCTTGATCCCTTGCATGGGGTCCCCCTCGAGCGGGACATACATCCCCTGGTCCCAGACCACCACGGGTCCCGCGCCATAGCTCCCCTCAGGGATGATCCCTTCATAATCCGCATAGACCAATGGATGATCCGACACCATCACGGCAAGTCGCTTCTCCGCCGGATCCATGGAGGGCCCTTTGGGGATGGCCCACGACTTGAGGACGCCGCCCATCTCCAGCCGGAAATCGTAATGGAGACGGGTCGCCTTGTGCTCGTGCACCACAAAGCGCAACCCCTTATTCCCTCTCTTGGCCATGGCCCCCTCCAAAAAAAAAAAGCGGTCAGCCATCAGCGATCAGCAGCCAGCAATCAGCCCTCAGAAGCACTACCGTCTCCTTCATCCTCTTGTGCTTCGCGGCGGAGTCGCTCTTTCTCCCGCGCCCGCCGATAGTCGGTCCCCGCCTCATGAGGCCGGGAGGGGGGAGCCACCGGCAACCGGACCGAGGGTCTCTTCTTTCTCTTTGCGGGTTTTTTCTTCCTGGGCATTCGACCACCGTTCCAGTGCTTTTTCTCGCTCCGCGGATCCCAGAGGTCCCTGAGGCCATCCCCTAAGAAGTTAAAGCCCATCACGGTCACCACGATCGCGAGCCCGGGGAACAGCGTCAGATGGGGAGCCACGAGGAGATATTGCCTGGCCTCGTTGAGCATCGCCCCCCAACTGGGAGTGGGAGGCTGGGTGCCCAGCCCGAGGAAGCTCAGGCTTGCCTCGGCGACGATGACCGCTGCGAACCCAAAGCTCGCGTCCACTAGGATGGGTCCAAGGATATTGGGCAGTAGATGCCGGAGGATCACCCGCAGGTCTTTCCCCCCTAAGGCCTTCGCCGCCGCCACGAACTCCATCTCCCGAATCACCAGGATCTGACCCCGGGTGAGCCGAGCATATCCCACCCAACCGATGAGCGAAAGGGCAATCACGACATTGGTGATGCTCGGTCCCAGGATCGCTGCAAACGCAATGGCGAGGAGAATTCCGGGAAAGGCCTGCAAGATATCCACGAGACGCATGAAGAGTTCGTCCATCCACCCTCCGAAGTAGCCTGCTGCTGCCCCGACGAAAAGCCCGATCCCCAGCGAGATACCGATCGCCACCGTGGCCACCCAGAAGGAGATCCGACCCCCGTACAAGGTCCGAGAGAAGAGGTCACGACCCAGGCGATCCTGGCCGAACGGATGCATGACACTTGGCCCCTCCAACCCCTCGGCCAAGACCTGTTCTGTGGGAGAATGAGGCGCGAGGATCGGTGCGAGTAATGCACACAGCATCACGCCCGCGACCAACAGAAGCCCCACGTGCCACGCCTTACTTTTTCGCATCCGCATCATCACCATCAATAGCAGTCAGCATCCCCCACCCCTCCCGCTTGAAGGGGGAGGGTAAAGGAGGGGGCGGTAGCTGACTGCTGATCGCTGAAAGCTGTTATACATATCGCACCCGGGGGTCCACGTAGGCGTAGATCATGTCCGTCGCGGTATTGACAAGGACATACCCAAAACTAATGGCCAGAACACACCCCTGGACCAGCGGATAATCCCGGGCCTGGATCGCCTGGAGGGTGAGCCTTCCCAAGCCTGGCCAGGCAAAGATAGTTTCGGTGATGATCGTCCCAGCGAGTAACGCCCCAAACTGAAGCCCCACGATCGTGATGACGGGAATCAAGGAAGCTTTGAGTCCGTGACGGAGGATTACGCGTCCCTCCGAGAGCCCCTTGGCCCTAGCCACCCGGACATACTCCTGGCCCAAGACCTCCAACAGGCTCGCCCGCACCATCCTGGAGAGGATCCCGGCCATGGCCATCCCCAACGTCAGGGCCGGCAGGAGAAGATGGGCAGGACCGCCACGACCCGATACCGGCAGCCAGTTGAGCTCAATCGCAAAGCCGAGGATCAAGAGCGGTCCAAGCACAAAGTTGGGAATCGAGACGCCCAGGAGGGCCACGAACCGGCTCCCGTGGTCGACGCCGGAGTCGCGCCGCACCGCAGCCAAGACTCCCAAGGGTAGAGCGATGATGATGGCCGCCAGCAGGCCAGCCACCGCGAGCTCGATGGTCGCTGGGACGGCCTTGAGAATCGTGGCGACAACCGGCTCTCGGGAGAAGAGAGACATACCGAGATCTCCCGTCACAAGTCCCTGAAGGAAGTGCAGATACTGCTCAGGAAGCGGCCGGTCCAGATGCAGGCTTTGGCGGAGTGCCTCCTTCGCCGCAGGGAGGGCGGTCTCCCCCAACATCACCTCCACCGGGTCTCCCGGGGTCAGGTGGATCAGGAGGAAGACCAACGTGGAGACGCCCCACACCACCGGGAGAAGGAGGAGCAATCGTCTCACTAAGGATCGCGTCATCGCTGTCGCTCACGCAGGTTCATGGTTCAGAGTTCACAGCAGGCAAAATTTCGAATTTCGAAATTGTTTTATCATCGGTCATCGAGCCACGCATCCTTTAAAGGGGTAAAGTCGCCCCCCGGCAATGGAGCAAACCCAAGGATCCGCGTCTTGTACGCTGCCCATCGCAGCTCGTGCCAGAGACTGACATAGGGAAGCTCCTCGGCCAGGACTTGCTGGACGCGGCTGTAAGTCGCCCTTCGCTCAATGAGGTCCGATATCCGCCGACCTTCCACCAGGAGGCGGTCGACCTCGCCATTGTGGTACCGGCCGCGATTGGCTCCTTCGGGAGGAACGGAGGCCGAGTGAAAGATATAGTGGTAATAGTCGGGATCGGTGATGCCGACCCACGTGAGGACATAGAGCTGGAAATTTCCCGACTTGATGTCTGCATAAAATGTTCCCCACTCGTAACTGCGGATCTCGACCTGAATCCCTACCTGCACGAGCTGATATTGAATCGCTTCGGCGATAGCCCGAATAAACTCGTTGGTCGTCGCCTTGAAGGTCAAGGTGAACCGTACTCCATCTTTCAGAGGATAGCCAGCCTCGTCCAACAGACGCCTGGCCTCTTCCGGGTCGAATGGGAAGGTCTTGACGCGAGATTCGTAGGCCCAATGGTGAGGAAAGAGGAGCCCGGTCGCCGGGATGGCTTCGTCCCGGAGCAAATAGGTGATGAGCCCTTTCCGGTCAATGGCGTGGGCGATTGCCCGGCGGACTCGCAGGTCCCTGAGGATCGGGTCCCGGAGGTTGAAGCCCAGGTAGGTGTAGTTGCTCGAGGGGACCTTGGCAACCTGAACCCCCGGCAGCCCCTTTACCAGTGACAAGACCTCGGGGGGCAACGATGCCAGGAGAAGGTCGATCGTCCCCTTCTTCAGTTCGAGGAAACGGATGGTGGCGTCCGGGATGATCCGAAGGGTGAGTTGCCCGATCCGGGGCTCGCCATCGAAATAGCCGGCAAACGCCTCCAACTCGACCTGCTCATTCTGCTTCCACCGTTTGAACTGAAATGGCCCTGTCCCTACTGGCTCTTGACCGAAGCGCTCCCCGGACGCCAGTTCCGACGGGACGATGCCCAGCGTGAGATGGTACAGGATGGGACCGAAGGGACGCTTCAGATGGAAGGCTACCTCATATTGACCCAGAACCTCGATCTTTTGAAGTTCCTGCAGGATAGCCGCGTGGGCCGAACCGACGGTCCTCAAGGATTCGAAAGTATACCGGACATCTTCAGCGGTGAGTTCCCGTCCGTGGTGGAACCGCACTCCCCGGCGGAGATGGAAGACGTAGGTTCGCTCGTCGGGCTGCTCCCATCGCGCTGCCAGATCCGGGACAATTCGGAAGTGCTCATCCACGCGGACGAGACTATTGAAGAGCAATCCGATTACATGAAGGGAAAGGGCATCGGTGGCAACCCGGGGATCGAGACTCACGGGATTGGTCTCGATGGCAGCCGTCACCACTTCGGAAGAGCGGCCCTCACCTTTGCCGCAACCCCCGAGGACCGAGATGGCGATGGCGAGGAAAAGCAGCCTGCGCCTCATGGGCCGAGTCGCGCCAGGGAAGCGGCAATCCGGGAGAGAGCCTCCTGAAGATGGGTCTCGGCGGCGGCATAGGAGAGGCGCAGGTAGCCCTCGCCGCCGGGCCCAAATGCGGTCCCCGCAAGACACGCCACCTCCCCATCCTCCAACAGATGATCCGCGATGGCCTTGGCAGGCCGTCCAAAGGTGGTGACGTTGGGAAAGGCGTAAAACGCTCCCGCCGGGAGGGGGCATTGGATTCCGGAGATCCGGTTGAGCCCCGAGACCAGGAGATCTCGCCGTTGGCGAAAAGCTTCTACCATCTGCCAGGACGAAGACTGATCCCCCGTGAGGGCTGCCACCCCCGCCTTCTGAACAAACGTAGCAGTACAGGAGTTCGAGTTGACCATCAATTTGGCGACCTGCTCTGCCAGGGGGACAGGCATCACGCCGTAGCCCAGACGCCAGCCCGTCATCGCGTAGCTTTTCGAGAACCCATCCAGAAGAATCGTGCGGGATTTCATCCCTGGTAGGGACAGAATACTCGCATGTCCCCCCTCGTAGCAAAATCGATGGTAGACCTCATCCGAGAGGACCCAGAAGCCAAAACGCTGGCTGAGCTCCGCAATGCGCTGGATCCTCTCTTTGTCAACGATCCCGCCAGTCGGATTTTGCGGAGAGTTGAGGATCAGGAGTCGCGTCCTGGGAGTGACGAGCCGCTCCAAATCCTTGACGTCAAAGCTGAATGCCTTGTCCTCGAGGAGAGGAAGGGGGACCGGGGTCCCGCCGGTGAAGCGGGCAACGGAGGCATAGATGGGAAAGCCGGGGTCGGGATAGATCACCTCATCCCCCGCCTCCACCAGCGTTAGGAGCGCAAAAAACATGATCGGCTTGGCCCCTGGCGTGATCACCACCTCGGCGGGGCTCACCGGGACGCCGTGACTCTCGGCAACGTGGTGGGCAACTGCCGCTCGAAGCTCCGGAAGACCAGCGGCCGGGCCGTACTTGGTGTAGCCCGCATCCAGCGCCTGCTTGGCCGCCTCGACGATATGGGCCGGCGTGGGAAAGTCAGGCTCACCGATTTCGAGGTGGATGATCCTCCGTCCTGCCCGTTCAAGCTCACCTGCCCGAACCAAGACCTCGAAGGCCGCCTCGACCTCGAGCCCGCCCACCCGTTCTGCAAACTCCCTCATGCCACCCACATCACGGTTCAGAGTTCATAGTTCAGGGTTCATGGTCAGGCTTTAAGAAATTGGATCGATTTCCTGCTTTGAACTCTCAACGCTGAACCCTGAACGATTTTATTTTCGTAGCCACCGCTCTATCCGTCCTAGGAGGCGGGCCGCTTCGCGGCCGACAGCCTCGCCCCGCTCCCGCCAAATATCCCGGGGGAGACCGCCGGCTTCACGCGCTTCACCCGCCTCGCCTACGTCGCACGCGCCGCAGCGGTATCGCAGGCTGATCGGATCGAAAGACAAATATCGCTGACAGTGAGGACACCTGGCTGGAAATGCACTCATGGCTCAACCCCCTCGAATTCCGCGATCCAGGCTCCGATACTGGATCGCCTCGGCGATGTGCTCGGGGCGAATCGTCTCCTCTTTGGCGAGATCGGCAATGGTGCGGGCGACTTTCAAGACTCGATCATACGCGCGGGCGCTGAGGCCCAACTGTTCCATCGCGGTCTCCAAGAGCCGCTGTCCCTCCTCGACCACCTGACAGAACCGGCGGACCTGCTTTGGGCTCATGGTCGCATTGCAAAAGATCTTGCTCTTTTTAAAGCGCTCCGCCTGAAGCAGCCGGGCTTGTCCCACCCGTTCCCGGATCATGGGTGAGGGCTCACCCGGTGTTTCCGCTGCCATGTCTCGATACCGAAGGGGGGGAACCTCGATGTGGATATCGATCCGGTCCAAGAGGGGGCCCGAGATACGGCTCAGATAGCGTTGGATCTCGCCGAGGGTACAGCCACATTCCCGCTGAGGATCGGTCAAGTACCCGCATGGGCATGGGTTCATCGCTGCGGCCAGCATGAAGGACGACGGGTAGGTGAGGGACGTGATGGCTCGGGCAATGGTGACGTGGCCATCCTCAAGTGGCTGCCGGAGTACCTCCAGGACATTCCGCTTAAACTCCGCGAATTCGTCCAGAAAGAGGACGCCGTGATGGGCCAGGCTCACCTCACCCGGGCGAGGGATGTTTCCCCCGCCGACCAAGCCGGCGTCGGAGATCGTGTGGTGAGGAGCCCGGAAGGGTCGGACGGCGATCAGCGGGGTTCGAGCCGGCAGTAGGCCGGACACACTGTGGATCTTTGTGGTCTGAATCGCTTCCTCGAGACTCAGGGGGGGAAGAATGGTCGGCAGGCGCTTGGCCAGCATCGTCTTTCCTGACCCGGGAGGACCGACGAGCAGGATGTTATGACCCCCTGCCGCAGCCACCTCCAGGCCCCGTTTGGCATGGTCCTGGCCCCTGACGTCGGTAAAGTCGACGGGATAGTGGGAGGATTCGGCAAAGGTTGCCTGGAGATCGATCGCACTCGGTTCGAGGGTGAGTTCTCCGTTCAACATCCCGACTGTCTGGGACAGGCTGTGGACCCCGTACACGTTGATTCCCTTGACGACCGCCGCCTCTGGGGCATTGTCGGCCGGGAGCACGATGCCTTCGAGTCCAGCTTTCGCCCCGGCCACAGCCATCGGGAGGGCGCCACGGATGGGACGGACGATCCCATCAAGGGCGAGCTCGCCCAGCACCAGGACCTGCGAGAGCCGGTCCGGGTTCACTAGCCCCTGGGCAGCCAAGACGCCAATGGCCATGGGCAGATCGAAGCCGGCGCCTTCTTTTTTGATATCGGCCGGAGCGAGATTGACGGTGATTCGCCGGGGAGGAAAATCGAAGCCGCAGTTCTTGACGGCCGCCTTGACCCGGTCGCGGCTCTCTTTGACGGCCACGTCAGGCAAGCCCACGGTAGAAAAGGAGGGAAGGCCCAGGGCAATATCTACCTCGACGTCGACCAGATAGGCATCCACCCCAAGGACAGCACTACTGAGGACCTTGGCCAACATGATGATCACTCACGGCGGGCGTCCAACCGGACAATTGCGAGGCTCGTGGGGATACTCTTACCTGATTTGTCCGCCTCTCGCAAGCACAAACGGAAGGACCAAGGGGGGGACAGGCCGTCAGCCTGGTGGGTTGGAATGATATGTCCCGATCCGGAGGTATTAATTGAAGGCTAGCAATGTGGGGATAACCAGGTAAGGGGGACCGCGTCAGCTTTTGGCCTCACCCCGAGTGTCAAATCTAAAGCTTCGACCCATCCCCTCTTTGGGGTACTCAGCGAAGATCCTTCGCGATCTGTCCAGCCCAAATATGGTGTGCCGTGGTCATCGTGGCGGGGTATTCCTCCAAGGCACGCTTGTACTCGTCGGCCTTTGCCACGGTCGTAATCCCCCACTGTTCCTCTAAATACTTTTCCATTACCAAAAACCAATGCGTCGCTAATGTTCATGAGTCCTCCCTATAATCTGCATCGCGCCTCGCAGGACCAGAAAAAGGGGGGCAGACACCTTCTTAGTTGGCAGTGGGAGGTTCCCGTCGACATAGGTTTCAACACAACACAACAGACATCTCCTTCGGCCCTTGTGAGTACGGGCATCTTACAAACAACCACAGTCAATTAGGGGTCAAGTCAATTAGGGGTCAAGTCTGCTCTTGG
>JABAOH010007969.1_pt1 | contig 44959 bp, 60 predicted proteins | sample 7062181 | NCBI WGS metagenome assembly JABAOH01 (sample SAMN14538630, study PRJNA623070) | marine sediment metagenome | biome: marine biome [ENVO:00000428]; feature: marine pelagic biome [ENVO:01000023]; material: deep marine sediment [ENVO:00002113]; isolation source: pool of 5 deep marine... | reverse complement strand
AGCGGCAGCAGGATGAAAGATAGGGAAAATTACAAAACCCTGATCTGTAAACTTCTGACCGTGAACACGGGAAATATTAACACTCTTGTTCATAATGAGCCGGGTGGCAAAATTTCCCAAAGTACATAGGACCTTTGGTTTAATAATTTCGATTTGCTTAAGGAGGAAAGGCTTGCATGTCTCTATCTCCTCAGATGCGGGATCGCGGTTTTGGGGTGGACGGCACTTTAAGACATTAGCAATATATACGTCTTCCCTTCCGAACCCTATGGAACTGAGGAGTTTATCCAAGAGCTGACCTGCTGCACCTACAAATGGCTTACCTTGCTGATCTTCGTAGTAACCGGGTGCTTCGCCTATAAACATAACTTCCGCGCTATCATTGCCGTCTCCAAAAACAACCTTTGTTCTGGTTCTCGCTAAGGGGCACTTCTTGCATGCTAAAACCTCTTCTTGCAAGCTCGAAAGCATTTCTTCCCTCCTACTTACATGAAGAACAATCTGATGATGTACAGGTACTGCAGTTTTGTCCCGTAACACTTCTTCCCTTGGCTGAAATAGCAAAGCCAGAGATCAAGCGTTCTACCTTTTTGCTCTGACAACGTGGGCAGGAAACAGGTTTCTTGGTTTTATTGAGGTTTATCAGAAGTTCAAACTCTGCTTGACACTTCTTGCACTTATATTCATAAATAGGCATTTTGTTGGTTCACCGTCCAGAACGCTCTAAAGTTCTATGGCTCTGGAGCTCAAAATAGAGCCCTACAGCCGTAAGCCCTAGAGCCTTCTATTCACTATTTGCATTAAAACTCTCAACTATAATAACAAAACAATTGCTCATAACAGATTCTATAATATTTCAACTCAATCTACAAACGTCGTAAGGTCATATATGTCTATCCTCTTTGGTTTAGGCCTTGTTTCTTCGGGATACCCAATTGGAATTATGGCAATAGGTCTAATGTTAGGAGGCAGTTCAAGCGTCTGTCTTGCTGCATGCTCATTAAACGCACCAACCCAGCAAGCTCCCAATCCTTCTGCCTGAGCAGCTAGCAGAAGATTTTCAATAGCTGCGGCTGTGTCTTGAAGCGCGTAAAGATGACTGCCTCTTTCTCCATATCCTAAGGCAGAGATGCTTATATCCGCTCCTACCACAATCACTACAGGAGCTTTACCTATAAAAGACTGCCCATAGGCAACCCTTACCAACCCGTCTTTTATCACACTATTTCTCACAACCCAAAATCGCCAGGGTTGGAGATTTCCTGCTGTAGGTGCTTGGCAGGCAACTTTGAGCAGTCCTTCAATGATCTGAGGTGATACGTCGCGTTCGCTGTATCTACGCACAGATCTTCGGTTATATATGGCCTCATAAACATCCATTACTTTGCATGCTTTCCTTCAATGATTAATTTGCTTAATTGCAAATGATGAAAAATGACCAATGAGAATGCCAAGTAATGATGCAAAAATTAAAGTGCAAAAATTAAAATGGAAAATCAAAATTCAAAAAGACCTGAAATGCTTCACCACCGGGCTATTTTCAATTTTTATTTTTACATTGTCATTTTGCGTTTTGATTTTTGAATTGTGCATTCTCATTGGCTATTTCTCACTCCAAATTACCTTATTTCTCTATGTTACACTGTAGTATCTCTTCAAAGCAACAACAATGGGGGTAACAATAATAACAGAAACTATTATCTCCGGAATTCCGTGAGTTGCTGCGATTACCAACACACCCTTAAGAGGGAGATAGCCTCTTAGAACAATAAGTCCTAATACACCAATAGTATTGGTTAACGTACCTCCGACTGCCGCAACAACTATAGCAGCTTTACCCTCTCCAAAGGCCTTGTAGAGATAGAAGGCCGCTATGCCAATCAATAGGCGTGGCAGGAAGGCTACTAAAGGATCGCTAAATACAGGGTTGCTCGGTTTTACAAAGGAAAAAAGGCCAAAGAAAAAACCAACCAAAAGGCCAACAATTGGACCCTCAATAATTCCACCTAATATTGCCGGAATATGAAGAATGGTTGCAGCTACTCCGGTTGGCATAGGAATTCTACCTATACCAAGCTGTTCGAGGACAACTACAAGTCCACCAAGAAGCGCGGCAATAATAAGCTGTCGAATTGAGAGCTTCACAGTTTCTCCCTGTCAATGAATTGACAACTATTCTTTAAGTAGTTCGTTTTCAATATATTGCCAAATAGGGTTTGAGGATTCCAGCAGCCAAGCAAATCGGCAAAATTCTAAATTCAAAGCACGAAATTCTAAACAAATCCAAATTTCAACATTTTAAATCCAAAACAGTTCAGGATTTCTGTCATTTGCTTACCTACCGGTAGGCACGAATTTTGATATTGTTTAGGGTTTAGGCATTTGGATTTAGGATTTGTATCCGCCGAATCCTTAACTCCTTGACTCCTCGAACCCCTGTAACGTTGACTATACATTCTTCACCTTCATTATTTATACCTTCAAGCTTTTTAGACTACGAATAAGACAGGTTCACAATCTTATGTTAGACCTATTCCTAAAAACTAAGATTATAATTCACAAGCAGAATTGTATAATTCCAGGATTTAAGACTTTGTATAAGCCTTTAGTCTGAGCCTTCGGTATGAGCCGGACTGGACGCTCAACCTAACTAACTTGAGGACTTAAGTGGCTATATCAAGACGCCTTATCCAAGCCATCTGTGACTCACTTAATATTCGTTTAACAATTTTCTCCTTTACCGCTAATTTTGGCTCTGATAAAATTACAAAGGAGGTGAGGAGAATGTCGGGTCTGAAACCAGATATAACAGATGAGGAGATTGGAATTAGGTCTTTTCAGTTACGCAAAAGAAGAGCAGTCGAAAGAGCGATGGAAAAGATTCGCCAAAAATTGTCCAAGAGCTTTTCGGAACTAAACACGCAAGACGTAGAAGTTTTGCAATGGGTATTAGGAGAAACGTGGGCACTAATGGGTCAATATGAATGGGACCATATTTATTTCAGCAATATGGATATGGGAATTGCACTAAAGATTATCGAGATAGGAAAGGAGATTATTACCAGTCATAAGGTTGGGTATAAAGGTTTTGAAGAAGTGCACCAAATAATAATGACTCTGGAGTCTAAGAAGAGCTAATTGCAGCTTCCTTCTTCTGCTCCAAAGCCTTTTTAACCTTCTTGAGTCTAAAGAGATCCTCGCGGGCTCTTTCTTCCAGAGTCATCTGAATGTATTTCAGCTGTTCTCTCAAAGCGGGAATCACAATATGTTCAAGAGCATTTACCCGGCGTCTTGTCTTCTGTATCTCTTCTCCGAGTCTCCTGAGTCGTGTTTCAATAGAAGCTATCTGAATTATAGTATCCAACTGCCTCTCAAATTTTTCAGCTGCCTCGTCAATACGGCTGCTTACCCCGGCCAGACTATAGCCTCTTCCCATTAGTGAGCGGGTCACTGACTTCTTCCCGATTTCGGGAATGGGTACTCCCATAATGTAGCTACCCTTTATATCAACCAGAATCTCTCCCCTGGTTGCAAAGGATGCAGACTTTACCGTTATCAGTCCATCAACTGCTTTGGCCATAGTGAGTGCATAATGAGCCTCGGCAGCAATCTTTTCCAGCTCTCTGCTCGACCTGAGAACGCTATCCATTACTGCCATAAACTCTATTAAAAGGGCATCGCGCTTCTCCTTCAGCAGATCCTTACCCTGGTCAGCTAAAGCTATCTGAAGCTTTTTCTGAAGTAATTCTGTTCTGGTAGGACTGACTTCCTCCATCTTGCCCCTATTCCGTCTTAGGTGAATATTTCTCGATGTATTCCCGTTTTATCCTCTTCAATTCAGAAACCGGAACCATAGAGAGGAGATCCCAGCTAATCTTTAAAGTCTCTTCAATGTTCCTGTCTTCTTGACCCTGAGAAATGTATATCTGCTCAAAGTCATCGGCGAATTTTAAATATTTGCGGTCAAGCTCACCCAATGCCTCCTCACCTATAATGGAAACCAGCCTCCGAAGGTCCCTTCCACGAGCATAGGAAGCATAAAGCTGGTCGGCAACGTTTCGATGATCCTCACGGGTTTTACCCGCACCTATTCCCAGATTCATCAATCTGGAAAGGCAAGGAAGCACGTCAATTGGTGGATATATGCCACGACGGTGAAGATGGCGGCTTAAGACAATCTGTCCCTCCGTAATATATCCTGTTAAGTCAGGGATGGGATGAGTAATATCATCATCCGGCATAGTAAGAATAACCAACTGAGTAATTGATCCCTTCATATCCTTGATACGTCCTGCACGCTCGTAAATGGTCGCTAAGTCAGTGTACATGTAACCAGGATAACCGCGTCTGCCTGGGACTTCTTCCCGTGCAGTCGAGATTTCTCTAAGAGCCTCGCAATAGTTGGTCATATCGGTAAGGATAACCAGAACCTGCATGTCATATTTAAAGGCTAAATATTCAGCTACAGTAAGAGCACATCTCGGTGTAATAATGCGTTCAATAGTAGGATCATCAGCAAGATTAAGAAAGAAGACAACTCTTTGCAGCGCGCCAGTTCGCTCAAAATCCTTGGTAAAGAAGGAGGCTTCCCGGTGGGTAATTCCCATAGCAGCAAAGACAATTGCAAATTCCTCCCCGCCCCGTACTTTAGCCTGACGGACTATTTGAGCAGCAAGCTCATTGGCCGGAAGTCCTGAACCGGAAAAAATTGGGAGTTTTTGTCCTCTAACCAGCGTATTTAATCCATCCAGAGCAGATATTCCAGTTTGAATAAAATCTCTCGGCTCCTCCCGCGCCCAAGGATTAATCGGAGCTCCTGCTATCTCCAAACGCTCCTCCGGCAGAACAGGGGGACCTCCATCTATGGGATCACCAACACCACTAAGAACTCTTCCCAGAAGATCTATGGAAACAGCCATTTTGGCTATCTCCCCACGGAATCTAATCTTTGTACGTTCAACATCAATGCCATCGGTACCCTCGAAGACCTGCACCACAGCCATATCCTCCGAGGTCTCCAGAACCTGCCCGTTTCGCACAGTACCGTTGGGAAGCTCCAGCTCTACCATTTCACCATAGGAGACCTCCCGAACTTTCTCCACAAAAACTAACGGACCAGAGACATAATTTATAGTCTTAAAATCTTTCTGAATCAGAGAAAAGTCCTTTTTCTTTGCCATTTACAGCACCTCGATGGACGCAATTTTTTCACTCACCTGATCAATCAATCCTTTAATCTTATCCGGCGCCTCTTCTACCGGTATCTCTTTAAGTCTGGCCATTTCATCCTTAAAAGGAAGGGCCAGAATCTGATTGAGCGATACTCCTCGACCTAAAGCCTCCATTGTTGAATCATAAAAAGTTAGAATGGCCTTCATCATCCAATACTGCTTCTTTAAAGGACAGAAACTATCAATCTCATGAAAAGCAAATTGCTGTAGGAAGTCCTCTCTAATCATACGGGTTACTTCCAGGATAGCCTTCTCCGATTCTGGAAGAGCATCCGGACCAACTAATTGAACAATTTCCTGCAACTCAGACTCCTTCTGGAGTAGCAACATGGCCTTCCTTCGTAAATCTGCCGAATCTGAATATAGATTTTGGATATACCAGCCCTGTATCTGATCAAGATATAGAGAATAACTCTTGATCCAGTTAATGGCTGGAAAATGACGGCGGTGGGCAAGGTTTGTATCCAGAGCCCAAAATGCACCGGCAATGCGCAGTGAGTTCTGTGTCATCGGCTCTGAAAAATCACCTCCTGGAGGTGAAACAGCGCCCACCACCGTAACTGAACCAACACGGTCATCACTGCCCAAACAAATAGTTCGACCTGTTCGTTCATAGAAATTAGCCAATCTGGTAGCGAGATAAGCAGGATAGCCTTCCTCTCCTGGCATTTCTTCCAGCCGTCCAGAAACTTCTCTTAAAGCTTCTCCCCAGCGGGATGTGCTATCTGCCATCATGGCTACATCGTAACCCATATCACGGTAGTATTCTGCAATTGTTATACCGGTATAGATTGAAGCCTCGCGGGCTGCTACAGGCATATTGGAGGTATTCACCACAAGAACTGTCCTATCCATAAGGGGCGAATCCGTGCGTGGATCGATAAGTTTGGGGAACTCTGTCAACACTTCCGTCATCTCATTTCCCCGCTCACCACACCCAACATAGACTATGATATCAGCATCCGCCCATTTAGCCAGAGTTTGTTCGGTTACGGTCTTTCCGGTACCGAATCCACCAGGAATAATTGCCGAGCCCCCTTTAGGTATAGGAAAGAATGTGTCAAATATGCGCTGGCCAGTAATTAAAGGCAGTTCGGGATCAAGTTTCCTCTTATATGGTCTTTCAACACGTACCGGCCATTCCTGCATCATGCCAATTTCTGCACCACCTTTCAAGGTGGCAACTACATCCTCGATTGTATACTCACCCTCAGGAACTATACTCTCAACTATCCCTTCTATATGGGGAGGTACCAAAATTTTGTGTTCGATATTCTTCGTTTCCATTACTATGCCAACCACATCACCCGGTTTTAGTGCATCATTCTTTTTAATCCTTGGGATAAAGTGCCATCTTTTATCCCGGACTAAAGCCTGCGCAGTAACTCCTCTTGCAATGAAGGCACCATGCTCTTCTCTAATACGAGTTAAGGGTCTCTGAATACCGTCAACAATTGCACCTAAAAGACCAGGACCTAACTCCACGACCAGAGGATTTTCTGTGGTGACTATACTCTCACCTACTCTTAGACCACCCGTATCCTCATAGATTTGAATGACTGCAGTATCTTCCTCCAGACGTATAATCTCACCAATTAATCCCTTTTCACCTACCTGAACAACATCGTACATCTTGGTACCAGCCATGCCTTTACCAATTACAACTGGACCAGTAACTCGTGAAATTACACCTTGTAGCATATCTCACCCCTGTCCTAACTTTATGTCAAATCCAATTGCTCTACGAATAAGACGAGCCAAATAATCTCTCCTCGGTTCACCCTCGGATAGCCTTTTTTTAGCGGGAAAGGCTATCACTACTGGACGATATATTTTTTCAATCTTCTGCCGCGTGCGCTCGTCGATAGCCGAAATGAACTCCTCATTTACGGCGATTATTCCGGAGCTATCCTCATTAATAAGCTCAATAATGCGTTTTTTGGCATCCGTGATATCCTCAACTTCTATGACGTCAACTCCCGAAAGCCTAAAACCATGTGCACTATCTGGATCTGTAACGACTACAAGTTTAAACAAAGACCAACGCCTCTCTTAAACGATCTTCCGGCATACCTACCGATTTGCCACGCACAATTATTCGAAGATTCACTACTTCGTTATATTTAGCAGTAATATAACCAATGATGATAGCAATACTTAAAGGGTCCGCCTTAAACAGATTTACGCCCTTTTCAACCATCATCTGCTCCAAATTACGCTCAAGAAGAGAAATACTTTCTATTTCCAGATACCGGTTAAGCCCTTTGTTTAGGACTTCATAATATGGTGTTCCTTCGAGTTTTAATACTATGTCTTCAATATTTTTTTCCTGGCATAAAACCTTAAACTGTTTTGCATCGATCTCTTTTCCTCCAGGTAAAAAAAGGCTTTCCAGCTGTCCCTTATCCATATCTTCCCTGATACCCCTGAGAATTGTCATAATATTAACAAAATCTATTTCTCTCCTTATTACCTCCCTGACCAAACTAGTGCTAAGATCATTCTTTTTCAATGCTGATAGAGCATAATCAAAATAAGACCTATCAAGCTCTACCTCAAGCTCCACTAGACGGCGAGATTTAGCAAATTTGGGAAAATTTGCAGTCAGTGGTCGAGCAAATGGGCTTTCCCATATTGCCAGGAGATCAATGCAAGCCTTAACATCCTTTGCCTTTACCAGCTCCAGGAGGAGTGCTTCGGAAAACTGGCCTGCTGGAATAAGACTCTCGAGAATCTCCTCCTCTTTGGCGCCTATATTCTTGCCCCGCATAATCGTTTTAATGTTATGAACATCCCATCTGCTGAGAAGAACCTTTACCAGTTCTTTTGCCCGACCCTCAACCAAACCCAGAACTTTATTAAAGGTGCTTGCTACATTTCTTCGGAAAGCTTCATCCATCGCCCTTACGTCCTTGTACTTGAGCATAGCTTCATCAATGTCACGTTTGTATAAGGTGCTCTCCAGCGCAGATATAACAGAGGAAATATCATCCATATCGATGAGCTTTTCATAAAAAGGGCGATCAAAAAGGAAGCTCTTCATCGCCCTTATGCGAGCATTTGAGTATCCGTAGTCTGTTGGCATAAGCATCAACTAAAAAGAATATTCATAATATCAGATTTGAGAAGTTTTTTTGCCTTCTCCAATCTAATTTCAAAAGTGTTGGTGAGTGAAATGCGGCCGTCTTCGCTGGTTATCTTTATCCCACCAGAAGAATTAAGACTTTTCACAAATTCGTGCTTTATATCCCTTTGGTCCAAAATCTGTCTGGCCACTTTCTCATCCTTCTTTTCTACACTCACCAGGATCTTGCTGTCCGGTATTTCTTCCAAAACCTCCTCGACCATACGTCCAAGGGATTTCTGGTAGTCGGGAGAACTCTTAAATTTTTGCACTCTTTTTTCTGCTTCCAGAAAAGTCTGCTGTATAAACTCTTCCTTTGCCTGAATTATCTCTCTCTTTACACCCAGTCTTGCCTCATTAATCAGCTTGTTTCTGTCCACCTGTATTACTGACTTAACCTTTTCGACCTCTTCTTTCCTGATTTCTTCAGCTTCCTCTTTAGCTTCTTCTACTATTTTTGCAGCCTGCACTTCCGCCTGGGATATTATTTCTCTGCATTGCCTTGCTCCCTCTTCTTTGAGAGCTTCCAGCATATCCTTAAGTGCCATTCAAATTCTTCCTTCCTCTTAGAGAACGAGAATCATAGCAGAGACAACAAAGCCCAAAACAACCATCAGCTCAGGCAAAGCCTCCAGGGCAATTATCATACCGGCAACCTCAGGCTTTTCTGCAATTGCACCTGCGCCTGCCGCACCAATCCTTGCCTGCGCAAACGCTGTTCCCCAGGCACTAAATCCTACAGCAACAGCTGCAGATATGGCCTTAAAACTAGCCATCATAGCTTGTGCCGATGTTACTGTTGTTACTGGTTCCGCCATACTACACACCTCCTGTTTTTTTAAAGGGTTTATATTCTTTTCCACCCGGCTCATAAAACTTATTGAAAAACTCAATGAAGTTAAGACGAAGAGCGTGGATGGAGGGACTAAAAGAAGCAACTACAATATTTATCACATGAAGGAGAGCAGCGATTATAATCCCTACGAGGACATTACCTAAACTACCAGCAAGTTTGTTAGCAACCCCGGCTAGAATTGCACCAGCAAGGCCGAGGGCCATAATACGGGCATAGGAGAAGATATTACCCATAACCCCAAATACTTCCATAAATCCCATAAAGCCTGCGCCGAATATAAGAAGGACTATCCCTACAATCATAACAACAAACCAAAGATTCATTAATTGATTTGGTAGCAACTCGACTGCACAGGCAATTACCAGAAAGATGGAGAAAAGTACTACCAGCATTCCCGCTTTTTCAATGGCATGCTTCTTGGCTCTGTGTTTGATGGCATTAAAGAGTCCCAGGAATAAGCCGAGAACTATGTGCCCTGCTCCTACAGCTAAGGTGAGATAAAGTAGGGGCATGATAAGATGTTCTCTGGCAAAAGGCAATTCTACGCCAAAGATACTGACCGGTATTATTATATCGAACTTAAACAAGAGATCTCCAAAGAACTCTCCGTACAAGAATCCAAAAAGAATAGCTGCAATAGCTCCTGCAGTCAACACATAGGTTGCTGTTTGCACAAAAAGGTTATTGCGAAAACGGCGTCTGAGAAGAAAAGCTGCTCCCAAAATAATCAGAGCATAACCAATATCTCCTACAATCATCCCAAAGAAAATAGGGAAGAATATGGCCAGAAAAGGTGTAGGATCTATAGTGCCATAGCGAGGCGGCGAGAAGAGGCGCATTACCATCTCAAAAGGCTTAACCAGAGCGGGATTCTCATACATAATGGGAGCCTCTTCCAGTTCATGAGGGTCAATTTCAAGTTCCGTCAGAACCACCCGTTCACCGAACTCTTCCTTCAATGCCTTCTGGCTCTTCTTTATATGCTTGGAGGGCATCCATCCGGTAACCACAAAGGTGTAGTCAGTCTGCCCAAATTTAGACACTACTTCAATTTCGTCCAGTCTATCTCCCAAAATCTCTTTAACCACTGTCAATCTGGTATACCAGCCTTGTGCTACACGAGCGATCTCTTTCCTGATATCCTCCAGCTGGGCTGGTATTTCCCGCTTACGCTGCCGAAGTGCTTCCAGCGCCTGGTCAAACGGCATTTCAGTAAATTCCTCCGGCAGACGAACTTCATTGACATTCTCCGCCCATAGGAAACTGTGAACGGGCTCAGAATAGGTCTTATTGAATACCAGAAGGGCTGCAGTCGTTTCCTCATCAACATCAGTAGAGACAATCTCAAACTGATTCTTGGTAATACGCGACATCTCGCTTCGGATAATGTCCAAAACACTCTTGTATTTTCTCTCAATCAAGAGTGCAACTGTCTCAAAACCTTCCAGCGCAACCAGGCGTTGTGCAAGAGGCTGAACCTTTCCAACTACTTTCTCGTATTTCTCGAGAGAAGCCAGCTCAATCTCCAAATCGCTCTTCTTAGTCGCTAAATCTTTGGTCTTCCCCTCTACATCCCCTATTAGTTTAGAGACGTCTTGAGATAGTTCCTCAGTACTTTCCCTCCATATCTGATCATAGACACGCTCTCTCTCCTGCTCGGATATCTGCTCATCTTTAGTGGGTCTGATAACCCCTAAGATAGAGTTTACTTTCACTAATAGGTTCCTCAGCTCGCTCCTTCTCTGCAAAACAGAGTCGTCTACATCCATTTTACGAACTAGCATTTCTCCTGGCGAAATATGCTTACCCATATCTTCAATATGAAGCGTGCCTATCCGGTGCAATAAACTAAGGATTTCGTAAAGATAACGTTTTGGGCCTATAATCTCAACTTTTGACATGGAGAGCAGCATTATAGTCTCCTTCCGTTGGGTAAGTGGTCAAGGAATTATTATTTCAATTATCTTCTTCAAAGCCTTTGGCATATTTTCCTTACATTTATTCTCAAGAAAACCGATTTCCTTTTTACTTGTGGAACGAATCTTTTGGGCTTCATTCTTGGCCTTTTCCATTTCTTCTTCGTATATTAGTTTTCCTTCCTCTAGACCTTTCTCCCTAGACTCTTCCTTAAGCTCCGTCGCTTTTCTCCTGGCATCAGCAACAATCTGCTCTGCTTTTTTCTTTGCCTCTAAAATGTTCCGGCTTATCTCCAGCTCTTTCTTCCTTATAATAAGCAAGGGGGAAGACTTCTCATCTTCTATGTACTGTGTTTCAAATTTAAGTTCTTCCAATTTTTGGTTTTCCATTATAAATTTCTCCCTCGATTTGTTATATTTTTCACATAGTTAAAAATAACCATACATACCAATTACTTCTACCTTTTCTAAAACCTTTGCCCATCTCTTATGCCTATCTTGAAAACAGCCAAACTAAATGAAAAATGTATCCCCTTTAGAGCAACAGTTCATATATTAATTTCACGCTTCCAAGAAACTTTCTGAGGTAGATTGGGCAGCTACGAAGCTTAATATTTCCTTAATATATAAATTCTTTACAGAACTCGCTTTTTCCTGCTATGTTGCGAAAATTGCTTACTATTACCTCAATTTTTCAAGTGTTTCTTAATTAAATTCTAATCTTGCTTAAAAATAATGTCAATCCTGATTCTTCTTAATCAATTCAGACATAAACTTTAGTGCCGATTTCTTATCCTTGATATTGCCCATCACCTCTGCTTCTTCCAGTTCGGCAAGAAGCTTCCCTATTTTTGGACCGGGTTTAAGCCCAAACTCTTCTATCAAATCGTTACCGGTTAAAAGTTTCCTTTTCTTCACGGGCTCCTTTCTTTTTCGAAAGAATTCACTCACCAGGTCTGAAACCAGTTCTTTGTGACTTTCTAAAGCTTGTCTGTCTGAAAGAGGCCCCTGTGCTGCCATGCGGTCTGCTAGGGAGAGCAAGCAAGTTCCGGCTGCTTCTTCACCCAAGTCTCTTAAAAAACGATATTCAGCTCTCTCCGTAAAAGAGTGAACTAAAAAACCAGGACGCATATGTTCCTTTATTGTCAAAGTAAGTATTTTGCAGAGCTTCCTGCTCAACTTCAATCTCTTACAAATATTTTCTGCAATCTCAGCGCTCAATTTGGGGTGCCCAAAGAAACGGATTCTTCCCTTCTCGTCGGTGAATCGAGACTTGGGCTTTCCCAAATCATGCAAAAGTGCTGAGAATTTTAGTATCGAAAGTCTGGCGATACGCTCTTGAATCTCCTCCTGCAGGTAGTTTGTCATCTCTTCTTGGTAGGAATTGAAATAGCTTGAAAGCTGGGAGGCAATACTTTCTATAATCTTTACGGTGAGTAAAGAATGGTTCCATACATCCAAATGGTGATAGCCATTCTGACTTACTCCCTTTAAATCCTCAACTTCTTCTAAAATTACCTTTAATAAACCCAATTTATCGGCTAGCTGCAGAATGGACGAAGATTCAGGTAGAGCAAATATATAGAATAGCTCGCTGCTTTGCCGCTCAGGGGCTGCTTTCTTTATCAAATTAGAATCTGTTTTGATTGCTTTAGCTGTCTCTTCTTCCAGCTTAAAACCAAGAGTGCCCAAAATTCGCAACGCTCGAAGAAGACGTACAGGGTCTTCTTTGAAAGAAGAGGGGATCGTGATTCGAACTAACGAATTTACTAGATCGTCCCAACCTCCTACCGTATCTATTAAGTCAGCCGGGAAGTATGCTTCTCTCCTTTGTATGAATTTCCCAAGATCCAGAGCAAGGGAATCTATGGTAAAATCTCGTCGTTTTAAATCGCTTACAATCTCATCTTGATAAGTAGAGATATCAATAGCCCTTCCCTCATCCTTAAGGACTACTCTGCTAATCAGGTGAACTTCATCCATGAGGAAAGAACTTCCTTTGAGACTAAGTGCCAGAGCCTGAGCATATGAGAGACTGTCCTCTTCAGTAAGCAGATCTATATCCAAACTGGCTTTTCCAATAAGAAGATCTCTAAGATAACCTCCGACCAAGTAGGTATCAGCACTTCTATCCTTTATAAAGGGAAGAATCTTGCTCCAGAGTGGGTCCTTTAAGACCAGTTCATCTAAGGTAATATGACCGAGAAGTTTCTTGTTTGCGTTCATATAAAGAAATAAATTATGAATTTCACCCTCACCCTGCCCATTTGACTTCGCTCAGGGCAGATCTCTCTCAAGGGAGAGGAGATAATGAGAGAAAAATCGAGATTGCTTCACTTCGTTCGCAATGACTAAGAATTTTGCTTATTACAGACTATGAGAATACTTCACTTATTTCGCATGTCTACCGATAGACAATGACATTCTAAAAAGACTGAGATTGCTTCGTCGCTGTGCTCCTCGCAATGACAAATAGGATACAGGCTGCGATGACGAGAGAAAGAGCACAATTGATATTCTGCTCCATCCGTCATTGCGAGGGACTCCGATGTTAATCGGAGGAGCGTGGCAATCTTAATGTTTTTTATTATTAATTCAGGATTGCTAACTAGTTAACAATGTGCGCAAACCAAAGTTATTAAGTAAACACGTAATAGAGTAATTGAAATCCCACTTGTCCTATTTACTTCATTACGTTATTACTTTATCACAGATTACGAGATTGCTTAGTCGCTGCGCTCCTCGCAATGACCTCTTATTGCCTTCAGCTTGCACCTTCAGCCATGAGCCATGAGCCATGAGCTTTCAGCTTTGAGCCATGTATGAGTTTCAACTCAGTCTCTCTCCCAATTCACTCTGGCAAATTCTGAACCTGCAGGCCATTGTATCTGAAGTTGGCCGCTATAAGCCTTTTCAAACTCCTTGCCAATGCGTTCTGCAAGGCTCCGCTCAGTTGTCTGTATAATCATACCTTCTGGATTTCTCTCAATACTCAGGATTCTAGCCGCTATATTCTTATTTCTCTTCTTGCGGGCTACGCTCTTAATTAAATTTAGGGCTTCCTTGCTGTGCTCTCTAAGAAAATCGCCTCTAAGGTAGACTACTCCGTCCACTCTCCTTTTATCTATGCGTTCGCATCCGGGACATAGAAACTTTTCTGCCTTTGTTCTCTTAGGCCTTTGCATCTTAGGTGATACAGTCCATTTCTCCTCCCAAAATACTGCCTGGCATTTGGGGCAGATTTTTACTATGTTCACCTTATTCACTCCTTTGATATCTTCTATTTACAAGATACGACTGAGTTAATCTACTTCCTACTTAAAATTCATGTCTGGTCTGTTACGATACTGCTTGATGCAATAGCTTTATAAGTGTTTCGGGTAAACTGTCCCTATTTTCTTTTGTTACCTTAATAATTTTTGTGTCACTTCTTTTCCGCAGCGCTTCCGTAAAAAGATCCTTTTGAATTCCAATGGATGCCACTACCGTGTTAGAGCTTTCAAAAGCTTTTACCACTATGTTTTTAAACTTTTCGGACATAAGCTCCATCTTACCTATCTCGTCAATAAGTAATACTTTTGTATCCTTTTTAGCCAGCGCTTCTTCCAAGATTGACACGCCTAATCTCTCAAACTTAGAAACATCAACTCCATACTTGCCTACCCGATACCTGGTCGGCAGAGAGTAATGCGCAAATACCTCTTCTTTCCCCTCAAGGGTGATAATCTTAAACCCTTCTCTTCTCCCCCCTTTCTTTATTTCTTCCGTAAAGAAACCAGAAATTCCTGGCTTCCCTGATAGCTCCCTGATTAGTTTCTTTATCAGGGTGGTTTTACCGATTCTTGGTGGACCGCTCAACAGAAGATTCGATGACAAACTCCACCTCGACTTTCCCTGCTACCTCTGAAGCTTTTGATTCCGCAATTGCTCTATATTTACCGGGAGAGACCTGGTTTCCCGCTGAGTCTACTTGAGGCCATGTCACTTTCAAACTCACCTTTTCACCCTTGCCCAATGTTAGTTCTTCTATAGCCATAGTGAAAAGTCGACCCTTAGACCATCGCCACGTCTCACTACCTGCGGCATCTTTTATAATCAGGTCAAATTTCTGCCCGGATGTGAAAAAGAGAGTCGCTTTGTCATTTCCTACATTGGTAACAGATAAGGCAAAGGGTATGGCAGTTTTAAGTGGAAAGCGCGACTGAGATACGTTAATACTCAATTCAAAATTTCCCTCTCTCTTACTGGCATTCAATGGAATATCCTCTTCATTTGAGTTTTTAATGGTCCGGGAGTTACGAAAGATAAAAATTAAGGAAAGTAAAAGAACGGCAATCACTATATTAAGAATACGATGACTTTTTATTATTTCCCACACTGACCTTGTCATATCAACCTTTTAAAATGGTTTGTTGTCCGCGATATATAATTTGGTCTATTAACAAGTTAGGTTAATACTTGAGCAAAAAGAGATGGAAAGGCGAAGGTAAAGCAAGGAGAAGACCGTGTCGGAGCCTCGCTATCTACCTTCTGGGTAAAGCTTTTGGTTATGCGTGAGGCGAGACTCGAGCGGCGGCTAAATTTAAATATTGCTGGATTGAGNNATTGAGAAGGTGCCGACCGCGTGTCTTCGACTGCTTTGCCTGAGCAAAATTTGCCAACCTATCTCCTTTATAACCACATAATTCCAGAATGTTGATTAATAAAGTATTGACTTTACAGCACTATATTCTACACAGGCAGAGTTCGTTCTGTCTGTATATTGGATCAAACGACCTCCGCGCCAATGCCTGCCCCTGGCAATTTCGAAATTTGTAGCAAAGCAAACAGATATCGATATAGGCGCTGGCAGGCAGGGCTTGACCCCTACTCTTCGAGCGCTACGGCCTAACTCAGATATGTGTGCTATCTAAATATATTCGAGGCACTCGACTGCTTATCATACATACAATCTCGTAGTTAATGGTTCCGAGTATCGAAGCCAATTCATCAGCGCTGATTTCCTCCTCGTCTTGATGCCCAATAAGTACCGATTCGCTTCCAACTTCAACTGAAGCAGCTCTTCCCACATCGACCATCAGCTGATCCATACATATTGTGCCTACCACTCCGGCTCTTCTGCCCCCGATAAGAACTTGACTTTTATTGGAAAGAGAGCGTGGGTATCCGTCTGCATAACCTAAGGGTAGAACTGCAATGGTGGTACCATGAGCTGGTTTGTAGGTAAGACCATAACTAATACCTGTATTTGCAGATATTTTTCTAATAAAAGCAACTCTTGCTTTAAGAGATAGAGCAGGTTTAAGCCGTATCTTTTCCCTGGTTGCATCGCCGGGATGTAGCCCGTACATGGTTATACCGATTCTCACCATATCCATGTGGCTGGAAGGAAACAATATGGTAGCTGCACTATTAGCCACGTGTTTGATGGGAATCTCTATACCCTTTCTATTGAGTGCACCCACAACGCTGTTAAAGCTCTCTAACTGTCTGTAAGTAAAGGGATTTCGTGGTTGGTCTGCAACTGCTAGATGAGTAAAGATGCCTTCCAGTTCCAGGCTCTTTTTGTCCAAAATAAAATCAATAAACCCTGAAACTTCTTCAGGGGCTATACCCAGCCTGCTCATTCCAGTATTTACTTTCAGATGAATCTTTGCAGTTTTTCTCTCTTTCTGAGTAGCCTTGGAAAGCGACTCGATGGCGCTTCGCGAACAAACTGTGGGAATAAGATCAGCTTTGACTACGTCATCTGCTGCATCTGCAGGTACCTCGCTCAAAATGTGAATAGGAGCAGCTATTCCTGCTCCTCTAAGTTCAAGACCTTCCTCTACCAGGGCAACACCTAATCTCTCGGCTCCGCTTTTCAGGGCCGTTTCCGCAACCCGTACAGCCCCATGATTATAAGCATTCGCTTTGACTACCGCCATAAGAAGAGTTCCCGGCTTGATGAGGTTTTTTATTGCCCTAACGTTGTAGCTGATTGCTTTCAGGTCAATCTCTGTCCATACGGGTCGCATCTTATAGTTTACCCTTCATGAACGACTTATAGCCTTTATAATATCTTCCTTTGCAACTATACCTACCAGCTTTCCGTCCCGTAAAACCAGAACTCTATTGACTCTTTTCTCAATCATGAGTGTTGCAGCATCTTCAATGGTATCCTCTTCAGAAACCCAAACTACATCGGTGGTCATTACGTCTCTTACACGAGCTCCTACTGCTTTTTTCAGGGTTTCTTCAAAATGCCTCATACTTCCCAAATAAATAAAACTATCAAGGAATTGGATAAAGGAGGGGAACTGAATTTTGACATCCTGCATAATGAGATCATCCTCAGAAATCATACCCACCAGCTCATCTCCTCTTAAAACGGGAGCACCACCGATTTTCTTTTGAACAAAAAGTTTTGCAACCTCTTTCACCGTATCATCTTCAGATACGGCAACAACTTCTTTGCTCATTATTTTTTTAACTTTCAACTTTTCCTCCATAACCACTTTTCTCTTTTACCATAGCCAGAAGTTCTTTTATTGCTTGAGGAAGATATCCTATGATGTCTCCTGCGATTAAACACAGTTCTGTGAGTTCTTCAGCTGCTAAATCTCCAGCTCTACCATGAAGATATACACCTAAAACAGTAGCTTGAAATGGAGACAATCCCTGGGCTAAAAGACCACCTATAATGCCAGTTAAAACATCTCCGGTTCCGGCAGAAGCCATACCGGGATTACCCGTTGTATTTATAGCAACCGGTCTATCAATGCTAGCCACAATTGACCGAGCTCCCTTTAAAACTACTATCAGATTCCATTCTTTGGCAGCTCGCCGCGCATAGCTTAATCGATCGTGCTGTATGTCTTCCGGGGATATTTTAAACAACCTTGCCAGTTCTCCCGGATGCGGGGTAATAATTAAGGGACTCCTCCGCTCCCGGAAGAATTTTGTCTCACCTACCATAGCATTGAGACCATCGGCATCCAAAACCATCGGCTTTTCAATACCTGTAACTAATAGCCTTACCAGCGAGACCGTGCTTTCATCTAAAGACAAACCAGGTCCCACTGCCAGAACATCGAAAGAATCCACCAACTCTTTAATCTGGCCGTAGGCTTCAACATCTATGGATTGAGAAAAGGTTTCAGGAAGAGGAACAGTCATTATCTCCGTAAGCTTTTGTTCCAATATGAGATTTAGGCTTTGAGGAACTCCAAGGCTTACTATCCCCGCCCCTGCCTTAAGACTGGCTTGAGCAGTTAAGGCTGCTGCTCCGGTCATTCCTACCGAACCGCCAATCACCAAAACCCTCCCCCGTGCTTTTTTATGAATATCTTGACGGTGTCTTGGCAGCCATTCGGCTAAGTAGTTTCTCTCGATAATTTCTGCTTGAATCCTGTCCTCAACCAGAATACTATTAGGGATTCCGATATCTGCAATTTGCAAACGGCCCACAAATTCAGCGCCAGGGTAGTTAACAAGACCGACCTTAGGAAGAGTAAAACTGAGAGTCACATCTGCTCTAATGCAAGGACCCTCTACATTACCAGTATCCGCCTCTACACCTGACGGTATATCAATAGCAATAACGGGTTTTGAACTAGAGTTTACTATTTCAATAACCTCAGCTACGTAACCTTTAACCCTCCCTCGAAATCCGAAACCGAAGATTCCATCAACAACAAGGTCTGCTGACTTGATTTTCTCTTCTAGATTATCCAGGTTCTCTGATTGAAGCAGCTTGGTTTTGATTCCATCTCTCTCCATCTTTTCCAAAGCTTTAGCGCTTTCAGGACTCATTTCATGCTTTGGCCAAAGTATGAACACACTGGGTAACGCGCCCTCCTTTTTAAGCAATCTTGCTGCCACCAGAGCATCTCCACCATTGTTTCCCTTACCAGCAATAATCACTATTTCTTTACGCTTTGGGTCACCCAGTTCCTTTATTGCAGTATCAGCAACAGCCTTTCCTGCCCTCTCCATTAAGTCAGACAAGCTTATATTAAGCTCAACCAAGCTTTTTTCTTCAATTGTGTGCATCTCCTTACTTGTGACTACTCTCATTTTCGTCTTCCAAGAGCTATTGCCAATCCTATCGCATTATTCTTACTGAAAGATAGACTTATCAGAAACTCATCAATTCCCATCGCTGAAGCCCGCTTGCTTGCTTTACCCTTAAGATTAACCAGAGGTTTTCCATACATATCTTTCTCTATCTCAAAATCCCTCCAACTCATCCCCCTCAATCCCGTACCAAAGGCTTTCAGCACAGCTTCCTTTGCTGCAAATCGAACTGCAAAATGAAGATGCGGCTTTTTCATACTCAAGCAATACGCTCTTTCCTTAGCAGTAAAAAGCCGCTCGATTAATCCCCTATGCCTCTCCATAGCGATTCTAAATCTCTCTATTTCAACAATATCTATACCCACACCTTTTATCAAAACGCTCCGCAACTCAGCCATAGATTTAAAATGGACCTTCCAGCAAGTTAGATTGCGCCTAAGTTCATATTATTAACAATAATAAACCTGGTGAGGTTAAAATTAATTAATACAGGATTCAAGGAACCCGGAAGTCCAGGACTAAAGCATATATTAAAATTCTAAATCCTGAGCACCAAATTCTAAATGGTTCGACAAAGCCTGTCCTGAGTAGTTCGACTGTGCTCACTATAGGCTTTGTCGAAGAGCTCACCATTTATTTAGAACTTAGGTATTCGAAATTAGGATTTGTATTAACCCAAACCCTCGAACCCGTGAATACATCTATTTTGAGCTCTCGTCTATTTTAATCCGGTTATTCAACCGTAACACTCTTAGCCAGATTTCGAGGCTGATCGACATTACAGCCACGCTTCTTTGCCATATAGTAAGAAAACAGCTGAAGGGGGATGACTGCTGGAATGGCAGATAACGCTTCTAGAGTATCGGGTACATAAAATATCTCCTTCGTGTACTTCTTAATCTCTTCATCTCCCTCTGTCGCTATTGCCAGAACCCTGGCTCCGCGTGCTAATACTTCCTGGATATTGCTTAAAACTTTGTCCTGCACCTGGCTCCTGGTCACGACTACAACAACCGGCACATTTTCATCAAGAAGCGCTATGGGACCGTGTTTCATCTCTCCTGCCGCATATCCTTCAGCATGGATATATGAAACCTCCTTAAGCTTTAAGGCTCCTTCCAGCGCTACTGGAAGGCCAACGCCCCGTCCTAGAAAGAGAAAATTATTATAGTTAGCATATTGTTCTGCAACTTCTTTTATGTCCTCAGACTTCTCCAGCACTTTTTCAATTTTTCCGGGAAGCTCTTTAAGTTCTTCGAATATGCGATGACTGAACTCAAGTGATACTTTTCCCTTTATCTGGCCCAGATAAAGGGAAATGATATAAATAGCTGCCATCTGAGAAATCAAAGTCTTGGTAGCAACTACGCCGATTTCCGGACCTGCATGAGTATAAATGACGCCATCTGCTTCCCGCGAGGCACTACTTCCTACCACATTACTGATAACTAATACCTTAGCTTTGCTCTTCTTTGCTTCTCGTATGGCAGCAATAGTGTCCGCTGTTTCTCCAGATTGAGTTATGGCAACTACCAAGGTTTTACTATCAACGACTGGCTCCCTGTAGCGGAATTCTGAGGAAATATCGAGCTCAACCGGTAACCCAACCCACTGCTCAATGGCAAAACGGCCAATCAGCCCAGCATAGAACGAAGAACCNNACCGCAGCTGGCTGTTCAAAGATTTCCTTAAGCATAAAGTCGGGGTATCCACCCTTTTCAGCTGCTTCTGCATCCCAGGTGATGTGCTGAACCTTTTTCTTAACGGGTTTGTTTTCGAAGTTAGTAATCTTTATTCCCTGATGCGTTAGTTCTGCAATCTCACCATCCTCCAAAATAAGGATCTCTCTAGTATGGTTGAGAATTGCTGGAATATCCGACGCAATAAAATATTCACCCTGACCAAGACCCAAAATAAGGGGACTATCTTTCCGAGCGGCTACAATAAGATCGGCATGCTCACGGGAAATAACGGCTATAGCAAAAGAACCCTCCACATGTTTCACGGATTCCCGAACCGCCTCAGCTACATCCCCTTTATAGTTGTCTTCAATCAGATGAGACAGCACCTCAGTATCCGTCTCGGAGTTAAAGATATGTCCTTTATCCTGTAGCTCCTGGCGCAGGGAAATGAAATTTTCAATAATGCCGTTATGGACAACCGCGATATTTTTACTACAATCCAGATGAGGATGGGCGTTTTGTTCTGACGGCTTTCCATGAGTAGCCCACCGTGTATGCCCGATCCCGGTTAATCCATTAAAGGAGATATTGCTAACAGCTTTTTCCAGCTCATCAAGATTTCCTTTTCGTCTTATTACATTGATGGTGCTATCAGACAGAACAGCAATGCCCGCCGAGTCGTAACCTCTGTATTCTAACCGCCGAAGCCCCTCCATAAGAATTTGCAGAGATTTTCGTTCACCAATATATCCTACAATCCCGCACATTTGACCCCCTTAAAATCGCTGAGGGCTCAAGGCTAAAGGCTCTATGTCGCATATGTTCTAAGCCTCTTTAAGCTCCTTACTCTCAGCCTTCAACCTTTAGCTTTGAGCGTCTAGCCTAACTCCTTCTCTATTATATCAGCAATTTCCTGTGAAATAGCTTTTGCTGAGTCCTGGCTTTCAGCTTCCACCATTACCCTTACAAGAGGCTCAGTTCCAGAAGGTCTTACTAACACTCTTCCCTTGCCTCCAAGCTTCTCCTCAGCTTTTTCTGCCGCCTTCCAAACTTTTTCCGCACCATCAAGACGATTCTTGTGCAATACCTTAACATTTACTAAAACCTGAGGAAAACGCATCATTACCTTGCTAAGCTCCGTTAAAGACTTGCCTTTTTCTTTCATCACCGACATCAATTGCAGAGCAGTAATAAGGCCATCACCAGTATTACTGTGCTCCAGAAAAATAATATGACCCGACTGCTCGCCACCAATAATCGCCTTATTCTTTAACATCTCTTCCAGAACATAGCGGTCTCCAACTTTAGTCTTTATTACCTCAATCCCCAATTCCTTCATAGCTAGATCAAACCCGAGATTAGTCATAACGGTCGTAACCACAATAGGTGGCCTTAACTTGCCTTTCTCGAGCAAGGCAAGTGCACAGATTGACATAATGAAGTCACCATCTACAACATTACCTTTTTCGTCTATTGCTATTACTCGATCTGCGTCTCCATCAAAAGCCAAAGCCAGATCAACTTTGTGTTTTTTCACGTAATCCTGAAGACCCTGGGGATGTGTCGCTCCACAGGCTGCATTTATGTTTATACCGTCGGGATTAACTGCAAGTGAATAGACTTCTACTCCCAGCATCTTGAGAATCTGGGGAGCTAAAATATATGAGGCACCGTTAGCACAATCTACCGCAACCCTTAGACCTTCTAAGTTTATTTGTATCGTGTTGGTTACATGATTGATATATCTTTCTTGAACTGTGGAATTCTGATTTATACTTCCAATTTGTCTTCCTGCTGGACGTTTTTTCGTTTGTACATCCAGCAAGGATTCAAGCTTATCTTCCTCCTGATCCGAAAGCTTAAAACCCCGTTTATCAAAGAATTTAATACCATTATACTCGAAAGGGTTATGGGAAGCGGAAATAATAACACCAGCGTCAACACCTAGAGTCATAGTTAGATATGAGACTGCGCCGCTTGGCACTATGCCCAGCTTAATTACATTAGTACCGGTAGAGCAGATTCCTGCTGTCAATGCTGACTCCAAGAGGCTACCACTAATGCGGGTATCCCGTCCTACTGCAATCGACCCTCCTGGTCGGGAGAGAAGCTCTGCTCCTGCTCTGCCCAGATTGAACGCTAGTTCTGGTGAAAGATCCTGATTGGCAATTCCTCTTACTCCATCAGTGCCAAAAAGCCGTCCCAAATCAACTCCTTTTAACCTAAAAGTTTACCTTTTCTCCATCCCTTCGGCTTCGCTCAGGACAAGTTCTTGTGGGCAACGTGTTAAATTTGCTCCTGCTATAAAGATCTGCCCTTCTACCCACTATTCCTTTGACTGGCTCAGGATAGGTTTTGGGGAAGGATTAGGAATTTTAACTTCAGTATTCGACAATGAATGTACTGAACCTCGATCGCTATTATAGTAAACTTTCTGCACAAAAGGCGACGTCATTGCTCCAACCAGTGCATAATAGTCAAGTTTAAAGCTCAATATATCACCACTCTTAATATTTAACCCTGCTTTCGCTCCCAAGACTAGATGATCGCTGCTTATTTTTACTACTTCCAGACCGGGCCGGTATGGCAAAATAAAGCCTGCCCCCAAATCCTGTTTACCGAGAGCAACCAGTATCTGCTTTCTTGTCCCGGGTAGTCCATTGTCAATTAAGCTCAGAGGCTTTTCTCTTACCTCTATAACCTCGCTTTCCAAAATGAAAGAATCCTGAAAAGTGTTAATAATAGGTTTGTAAAAAAGTGTTTCCTGCCCTAGCAGAATAGCCTCTCCCATTCTAAGCTGGTTTATTTGGGGCGGAATAGTCGCACTTTCAATCATTCTCCAGGCACTGCTATTTCCTCCTGAAACTACACGAGCAGAATATCCAAGTCTGCACTTGAGTTCTACAGCTGCTTTGCATAATATTTCCAGATTATTACTAGTTACATCAATCCTGGAGGGAACTGTATCCTTACCGGGGAAACAGGCAAAATTAGTACCTATTCCCCAGATCTCTATGTTGGGAAGCTTGAATGCAGATGCAGCAAATTCCAGGAGTTCCTCGGGAAGTATTCCCTCTCTCATTTCACCAGTTTCAACCATAAGAATTACTTTGTACTTCCTGTTCAATTTGCCAGCCGCAGCAGAAAGAAGTCTTAAAATATATAGATCTGAAACAAGACAAGCCTGAGTTAGCCGAATAACATCTTCTACTTCATCTTTTAAGGGTTGCCGTAGCATTAAAAGGTTGGAAAAGCTTGCTTTATGAAGCTTCTCGAGATTTTGAATCCTGGAATCGGCTATTCCGCAGACTCCACCTGCACACATTGCCCTGGCAATATCAGGGTCACCCTGACAACTTTTGCTAACACCATAAACGTCAATTTTTAAAGCATTTGATGCTTCTACAATTATCCTTGCATTATGAATAATTTTTGCTAGATCAATTCTGATTCGCGGATATCTCGATTCATATTTCATAGACTATCCTTATGAGATGTGCTTCATATTTTAACTGGGTAACCGGGCAGAGCTAAATTCTACTCGCGAAGTAAAATACCTGGACTGCAAACCTGGCTATTGGGAATTAACCGGTACTTTCGCTTGGGCGGGGATATCTTCTTGTCTGGATAGATTTGAATAGAGCTAGCCAAACATCTCCAGCAAGAACTATCGTTTTGAAAATTGTGGCCGCTTTCTTGCCTTCTTAAGGCCATACTTTCGCCGTTCTTTTTCTCGAGGATCCCTGGTAAGCAGACCAATCTTTTTCAGTTTTAACCTAAAATCCTCATCCACCTGCAATAGGGCGCGGCTAAGACCGTGTTGTACTGCACCTGCTTGACCAGAAACACCTCCTCCTACTACTTTTACTATGGCATCGTAACGCTGAAGATTTCCTGTAACCTCCAAAGGTTTTAGAATCTGGTTCTGGACAGTTCCCACTTTAAAATACTCATTTAAAGGACGCCCATTTACGGATACATTCCCGCTTCCGGAGACAAGACGTACTCGAGCAACAGCACTTTTTCTTCGGCCAGTTCCCCACCAGGAAACCTTTTTCTTTATATCAGCTTTAGCTTTAGTTTTAGTTGCGGTTTTAGCTTTGGTTGTGGCTTTGGTTGTGGCTTTGCTTGTGGCTTTGCTTGTGGCTTTGCTTGTGGCTTTGGTCGTGGTTTTTGATTTTTGTTTTGTTTTGGTTTCAGTTTTCTTTGTCTTTTCTGTCTTGGAAACAGTTTCTGCCTCTACTTCCGGCTCCACGCTCTGGTTGGTCCCGGCTTCTGCTTCCTCAATTTTTTCTTCTTTCTTCTTTCCCACTTCTTTCCTCTCTTTATAATTCAAATGTCATAATATTGTTATGGTTGTGCGGATGTTCAGATCCAGCATAAATTTTCAGCTTCTTTAGCATTTTTCGACCTAAATGATTCTTCGGAAGCATCCCTTTAACTGCCTCTCGAATTACCTGAGTTGGCTTTCTTTCAATTAAGGTCTCGAAATCAACCGCCTTAAGTCCTCCTATATAGCCAGAATGATGGAAGTATTTCTTATCCCGAGATTTTTTCCCTGTTAGTCTTACTTTGGAGGCATTAATCACAACTACATAGTCTCCTGTATCAACATTAGGTGTATATATCGGTTTATGCTTACCCTTAAGCAAACAAGCAACCTGAGTGGCAAGGCGCCCAAGGATCTTACCTTCTGCATCAATAAGATGCCACTCTCTGGCAATATCCTGTTTTTTCGCAGAATAAGTCTTCATACTGCCTCCAAAAATTTTCCCTGCCTGCGGCAGGCAGGCCTGCCTGAAAAGGTCAGGGACTTAACTATGCTAAACCAGAATTACTCTGATGTCAAGAGAACGTAAACGCCGCAACCTTATTCTAAGCTTCGTATCTTACTCCTGTTAGTACCAGTCCGCGTGCTGGAGCAGTTGGTCCAGCTAGACTTCTATCCTTACTTTCCAGTATCTTCCTCATATCTCCAGGTGAACGTTGCCCTGTCCCAACCTGTATCAGAGTGCCTACAATAATTCTCACCATATTATGTAAAAAAGAATTTGCCTCAATTCGTACCTCTATCATATCATCAATTCTTGCACACTCGGTAGCGTAAACATTTCTTATGTAATGCTTGCGCGGCAAAGAGCTGGTAAATGCTTCAAAATCCTGCATTCCCCTAAGGTATTTAACGGCCTTATTCATTGCTTTGACATCTAAAGGGCGTGCGTAGAAATAAGTCCATTCAGCTTTAAAAGCTGATGCATGGCTTCTATTAAGTAAATAGTATGTATATTCTCTGGCTACTGCAAACCAACGGGCATTGAAAGAAAGGTCAACGTCTTGTGCACTGGTAACCACTATATCGTAAGGTAGAAGAGTATTAGCTGACCATTTGAAACGTAATAGCTCCATCATTGAGGAGGTTTTAAAATTAACAACCTGGTATCTGGCATGAACCCCGGCATCAGTACGACCAGCTGCAGTCACAGAAATCTTCTCTCTAAGCAGCAGGGAAAAAACCCTTTCTAACTCACTCTGGATAGTAATTAAACCTGGCTGCTTTTGGAAACCGTGGTAGTTAGTCCCCAGGTACTCAAGAACAAGTTTGATATTTCTCACTGAAGCTCTCCCTCTAATCCCCTATAATCCCCTTTAGGAAAGGGTGATATTGATTGTGTCCTCTTTGCTAAAGAGAGAGTTTGGAGGATGAGATTATTTTTTGGTGCTTAGGATTTGGAATCTTAAATATCTGCTTGAATCCTATCTCTTTGCTTTGACTTACTCGGGTTTGTGCTTTCAATGCATGCAACTGAGGTCTTCCATAATAAATTCTAGAACCTCCCAATCCACGAAATTGCAAATATAAAAACAGTACCAATGGTAAAAGCAAGCCAGTCTCTTGATCCCATTTGTAGCTCACGTAAACGCGTCCTTCCCTCTCCTCCACGATATAACCTCGACTCCATTGCTAAAGCAAGCTCATCTGCCCGTCTGAAGGCACTAATAAAGAGCGGTATCAGTAAAGGGATATAGTTTCTGGCTCGTCTGAGAATATTTCCTGACTCAAAATCAGCCCCTCTGGCCATCTGAGAATTCATAATCTTTTCTGCCTCAACAATTAATGTAGGAATAAACCTAAGCGCAATTGTTATCATCATAGCAATTTCATGGGCTGGAACCTTAATCCTCCTCCAGGGTCTCAGTAAGAATTCCAATGCATCAGTTAGTTGAACTGGAGTTGTGGTAAGAGTTAGCAAGCTTGTTCCTATAACTAGAAGCAGCAATCTCGAAATCACAAATAAACCGTTCATAATCCCTTCTTTTGTGACCCCAAAAGGACCCAGATGAAATATAATCTCGCCCTTAGTGAATAAAAGATGAATAATTACAGTAAAGACAAGAAAATATAAAATGGGGCGAATCCCCCGAAAAACTAACTTCCAGGGAAGCTGAGCTAAATAAATAGTTAAGAAGATCACCGCAAAGAACGATAAAAAACCAAAAACATTGCGCACCAGAAAAAGACCGACCATAAAAAGAAGCGTGATTACGATCTTCGGTCTAGGGTCCAGCTGATGAACCAGAGACTCAACAGGATAGTACTGCCCTATGGTAACACTGCTCAATCTCACCATCTTGACTTACTGCACCACCCTAAAATTGCATCAGCTGTCTCCTCAACTTCAAAGAGATAAGGCGGTATATCCCATCCTTTGTCTCTCAGCAGGTGAACGATTTTTGTTATTGGCGGTATATCCAGCCCTATTTTTAATAAAGCGTTTCCATGCGCAAATACTTTCTGCGGACTTCCGTCCATGATCATCTTCCCTTCTGAAAGAACTACAATTCGGTCTGAAAGCCTCGCTATTGCTTCCATATCGTGAGTTGCTAAAACTATTGCCAGCCCTGCTCTGTGCAGGTTTTCAAGATGGGAGATTATCCGTTTTCTTGTGGGAAAATCAAGTCCGGCCAAAGGTTCATCCAATATTAGAATTTCCGGTTCCATAGCCAGCACTCCGGCCAAAGCTACCCTGCGCATCTCCCCACCGCTTATCGAAAAAGGAGACCTATCCTTGAGAGAAAGGTAATCCAGATCGACTGTCTCCATAGCCTTCTTCACTCTGTACTCAACATCAGACTCTTTGAGTCCAAGATTACGGGGGCCAAAAGCAACGTCTGCAAAGACTGTTTCCTCAAATAGCTGCTGCTCCGCAAATTGAAATAGCAGACCTACCTTCTGCCGGAGCACTCTCCGGTTAAAAGGATTGTTCGAAATATCCTGACCATCAAAAAGAACTTTTCCTCCTGTGGGCAGTAAAATCCCGTTCAGATGCTGAATCAACGTTGATTTTCCAGAACCAGTAGGACCGATTACTCCCAAAAATTGATGCCTGTTTACTCTCAGATTAATACCCTTGAGAGCTCTTTGGGCAATAGGTGAGCCTTCCATATAAGTAAAACTCACATCAATCAGCTCAAGCTGCATAAGGCATCCACAACCTCCTGTTCAGTTAAGAGATTGGTGGGAATGCTTAATCCCCGTAGCGCTAGCAAATGAATCAACTGAACGACTGGTGGAGGAGATATTTCCATTTCCTCAAGAAGCTCCAGATTTGACAGTAAAGACCTTGGCGGACCTTCCCAACCAATAGTACCCTTATCCATAACCACTATACGGTCCGCTCCCAAACATTCATCAACAAAATGAGTAATGTGTATAATGGTTACACCTTTTTCCTTGTTTAAAGCTCTCAATATTTCCATAACTTCTGCTCTTCCCTGTGGATCGAGCATAGAAGTTGGCTCGTCGAGCACCAAATAATCTGGTTCCATAGCCAGGACTCCCGCAATTGCCACCCTCTGTTTTTGCCCACCGGAAAGAAGATGTGGTTCGTGACGAGTAAAATCAGATAGATGTACCTGCTTTAAGGCTTTATCCACTCTCTCTCTTATTTCCATTGGAGGAACCCCCAGGTTTTCAAGTGCAAATGCAACATCTTCTTCAACGGCAGTAGCAACAATCTGGTTATCAGGATTCTGAAAAATCATCCCCACCTTTTGCCTGATGCTCCAGATCTTTTCGTGATCCTTTGTGTTCATTCCACACACTTCAACATTACCTTCAGTGGGAATAAGAAGACCGTTCAGATGCTTGGCTAAGGTGGATTTTCCAGAACCATTGTGACCAATGACAATTAAATACTCCCCTTTTTGTATGGTGAGTTGAACTTCTTTAAGTGCAATAACTTCATTCTCGAGACCTTGTCTATAGATGTGATTAACCTTCTTTACTTCTATCAATAAGACCCTCCCACTAATTTCTTCTCCATATTACTATTATCTACTTTATCTGCATAAAACAAAAAGCCCTTTGCGGGCTTCACTTGATTATACATTAACTAAATTCATACTCATATGTAAAGGCTTTTTGCTAAGAAAAGTGTGTCGCAAATAAAAAGTTCGATTTTGGCAAACAGGCTATTTTACATTTTGAATTAAATTAGATCTAGACCAATTCAATCAAAACCAGCGGAGCATTATCTCCTTGCCGAGGTCCTATTTTATAGATGCGTGTATAACCACCATCACGATCATTATATCTTTCCACCATCTCCGAGAATAGCTTAACCATTATCTCTTTATCATCAATAATGCTTCTTATTTTTCTGCGTGAATGTAGATCGTCCTTTTTAGCTAGTGTAATTACCTTATCGACGATGGAGCGCACCTCTTTCGCTCTGAGCTCAGTAGTTTTTACTCTCTCATGTTTAAAAAGCTCAATTGCAATATTGCGCAGAATGGCACTACGGTGCGAAGTGCTGCTGCCTATTCTTTTTGATTTCTTGGCATGTCTCATCTACTTCAACCTTTCAAAGAGAGTTCAAGCTCTTTAAGTTTACTCTTTATCTCCTCAATTGATTTCGCTCCAAAATTTCTTATATTAAGTAATTCCGACTCGGTACGCGAGATGAGCTGTTCTAAGGTATTTACGCCTTCCTTCTTCAAACAGTTGTAAGAGCGAACCGAAAGTTCCAGCTCTTCAATAGGAGAATCGAGAACTTTGGCCTTTTCAGTCTCATCAGGAGCAAAGACGGGGCCTTCAGCCTCTTCCGGCGCCCGATCAATAAACAAATTCATATGCTCATTAATAATCTTTGATGCAATACTTACTGCTTCATCGGGAATTAAGCTGCCATCAGTTTCTACAGTGAGGATGAGCTTGTCAAAATCTGTCCGCTGCCCTACCCGAGTATTCTCTACTGAGTAAACTATCCTTCGCATGGGGCTATATAAAGAATCTATGGGTATAACTCCAATAGGATCATTGGGTTTTTTATTCCTGTCCGCAGAAACATATCCCCGCCCCTTCTCAACAACCATCTCCATTTCCAATTTTCCCTTCTTGTTAAGGGTGGCAATATGGAGTTCGGGATTAACTATTTCCACCTCGCTGGGTACCATAATATCTTGAGCTTTTACCTCTTTTGGCCCTTTGGCTTTGATTCGGATGGTAGCAGGTTCATCACTAAACAACCTCAAGACGAGCTGCTTCAGATTCAGGATTATATCTGTCACATCCTCCTGCACATTAGGTATTGTGGAGAACTCATGAGCTACTCCTTCTATTCGCACTGAGGAGATAGCTGCACCCGGTAGTGAGGAGAGGAGTATTCTTCTCATAGTATTTCCCAAAGTATATCCAAAACCACGCTCTAAGGGTTCTACCGTAAATTCTGCAGTCGTATCGGAAATCGTTTTTATTGATATACGTGGTTTCTTAAACTCAATCACTCAACATCGCTCCTTATACCTTTTACTATTTACTTAGAATACAGTTCGACTATTAATTGTTCTTGAACAGGCATATCAATTTCTTCCCTGGCGGGCAATCTTAGAACTTTTGAGGTTAAGTTGTCAGAATTGACTTCTAGCCAAGCAGGTATCTCAGCCTTCGTAGATGACTCAATATTTTCCATAATTCTTGTCATTTCCCTACTTTTAAGGCGAACCCCCACGGTATCTCCCTCTCGCAGTGCATACGAAGGGATATTTACCACCTTTTCATTAACTGTGAAATGACCATGTTTCACAAACTGTCGGGCTTCATTACGCGAGGATGCGAAACCTGAACGATACACGATGTTATCCAACCTTGTCTCCAGCAACTGTAATAATACTTCTCCAGTAATTCCCTTGCGCTTAACCGCACGTTTATAATAAAGCCTAAATTGATCTTCCAGTAAACCGTAAGACCTTCTAGCCATCTGTTTTTCTCTAAGCTGCAAATTATATTCAGACTCTTTTTTTCTACGCTTCCCGTGTTCGCCCGGCGCAAAGGGACGTTTCTCGACCGGACATTTATCACTTAAGCACTTATCTCCCTTGAGAAAGAGCTTTCTGTTTTCCCTTCTGCACAGCTTGCACACCGGTCCTGTATATCTAGCCATATGCTCTTTTATCTTCCTTTCACTAGCCTATAAAGACGTAATAGATTCGCTAAACCCGTCTGCGTTTTGACGGACGGCATCCATTATGAGGTACGGGGGTCACATCCGTAATACTTGTAACTTCTAAGCCGGCAGCCTGTAAAGACCGTATAGCGGTCTCCCTTCCTGCTCCCGGTCCTTTTACCAAAACATCTACCTTGCGTAAACCATGCTCCTGGGCCTTCTTTGCAGCTGCTTCAGCCGCTAGCTGTGCAGCAAAAGGCGTACTTTTGCGTGAACCTTTGAAGCCTACACTTCCCGCACTTTCCCAGGAGACGGTATTTCCATCTAAATCTGTAAGGGTGATGATGGTGTTATTGAACGTGGATTTTATATGGGCTACTCCCTGCAATATATTTTTCTTCTCTCTTCTCCTAGTGCGACTCTTTGCTGCTTTCTTTGCCACCTGTAAACCTCCTTCTCCTTACTTGCCTTTTCCAGTAGGACTAGCTTTTGAACGTTTGATTCCTACAGTCTTCCTTGGTCCCTTACGAGTGCGAGCATTGGTATGAGTTCTCTGACCACGAACAGGTAAACCCCGGCGGTGCCTGAGACCGCGGTATGATGCGATTTCCATCAAGCGCTTAATATTTTGAGAGACTTCTCTTTTCAAATCTCCTTCAACTTTAATTTTTTTATCAATATAGTCTCTTAGTTTGACTATTTCATCCTCAGTCAAATTACGAATTCGCGTATCTTTGTTCACTTTAGTTGCTTTAAGGATCTCGCGTGACTTTGACAGGCCCACACCGTATATGTAGGTTAAAGCTNNCTCCATATTTATGTAATGTTCTTTAGTTTATTACCCCTGCCTCTGCTTATGCTTGGGATTACTGCAGATAACAATTATTTTTCCGTGCCTTTTAATGATTTTACACTTTTCACATATCTTTTTAACTGATGGTCTTACTTTCACTTCTTCCTCCACAAACATACCTTGCACTTGCAGGCGGAAATAGAATAATACGAATTGCTTTCAAGAAACACATTCATTATTTGAATCTATATATAATCCTTCCCCTGCTTAAATCGTAAGGCGAGAGTTCCACCGTTACCCTATCTCCCGGTAATATCCTGATATAATGCATCCGCATCTTACCGGAAATATGAGCCAGAACCTTATGGCCATTATCTAATTCAACTCTAAACATTGCATTAGGCAAAGGTTCTATTACTGTCCCCTCAACCTCAATTGGTTCCTCTTTCTCTGCCATACTGTTTGCCTTTACCTTAAGCTAAGCCAAATAATCATTATAACAAACTGATATTTCTCCGTCTATATCTTTACAATTTTGTAAGTATTTCGGGGCCGTCTCTGTTTACCGCAACAGTATGCTCAAAATGAGCAGAAAGACTCCTGTCTTTTGTTACCACAGTCCAGCCGTCCTCCAATACTTCCACCTCAGATCCACCCATATTTAACATCGGTTCAATGGCAAAGGTGATTCCTACTTCCAGCTTCGGTCCTTTACCCGGGCTGCCAAAATTGGGAATTTGAGGATCTTCATGCATAGATCTCCCTATGCCGTGACCGACAAAATTTTTTACCACTGAAAAACCAGCTGATTCAGCCGTAGTCTGAATTGCACTAGAAATATCAGACAACCGGTTACCAAGGTAACATTTTTTAATTCCAGCCATCAAGGCTTGCCTGGCTGCAGATATCAACCGCTCTGCTTCTTTTGATATAATCCCTACTGGAAAAGTAACCGCTGCATCTCCATAATAACCTTTAAAAAGCACACCAATATCAATTCCTATAATGTCTCCCGATTCCAGCTTCTTCGCACCAGGTATTCCGTGAACTACTCCTTCGTTAACTGAGGTGCAGATGGAAGAAGGAAAACCCTGATAACCTTTAAAAGCCGGCTTACCACCTCTACTTAAAATATACTCTTCAGCTAACTGGTTTAGCTTAAGGGTTGTTATGCCGGGCTTAATAACTTCCGCAATAATATCAATGGTCTCCGCAACAATTAGGCTTGCTTGCCGCATTCTCTTTAGCTCACTTGCCGCCTTGCGTATTATCATTCGCAAGGCACCTCAAGAATATCTTTTATTTGAGCAAAGACTTCCTCAATCGAACGTTTACCGTCGATAGTATGTAGCAATCCTTCCTGATTGTAATACTCTATTAAAGGAGCTGTCTGTCTCTTATAAACTGCAAGCCTTGTACGAACAGTATCTTCCTTATCATCTTCTCTTTGCATAATTTTTTCCCCGCAGACGTCGCATATACCCTCTTTGCGGGGAGGATCGAAATCAAGATGATAGTTTTTCCCACACTTATTGCATGTTCTCCTTCTGGCTAAACGTTTGATTAGTTCTTGATCATCAACATCTACATTAAATACAGCATCGATCTTTCTGCCTAACTTGCCCAACATTTCTTTTAAAGCATTAGCCTGAGCAACAGTACGGGGAAAACCATCAAGGATAAACCCTTTACGGAAGTCTGCATCTGACATTCTTTCTTCAATTATGCTTATTACCACTTCATCGGGTACCAGTTCTCCTTTATCCATAAACATCTTAGCCTTTTGACCCAATGCGCTTTTTTCAGTTATTGCTTTGCGCAAAATATCTCCGGTTGATATATGAAGAAGATTGCAGCGTTCTGAGATTCTTTCCGCTTGTGTCCCTTTTCCTGCTCCAGGTGCTCCCAGCATTACTATATTCAAACCTGCTCCTTTATTTTAGGAATCCCTCATAATGTCGCATAAGAAGCTGCGCTTCCAGCTGCTGCACAGTCTCTAATGCCACACCAACGATAATAAGTACCGATGTTCCTCCAAACTCTCTTAAAAAAGGGACATTAAGAGTAGACATAAGAATTGTGGGCACTATAGCAATTATTGCCAGAAAAAGCGCACCTGGCAAAATTATTCGACTCAGAATGCGGTTCAGATACAAAGCCGTGGGCTGGCCGGGTCTTACTCCTGGAATAAAGCCCCCGTACTTCTTCATATTATCTGAGACATCTATGGGATTAAAGGTAATAGCAGTATAGAAATAGGTAAAAAAAACAATTAAGAGACCATAAAGTGAAAGGTACAACCATGAGCCAGGATCAAGAGCATTACTTATTGTTTCAAAGACCCTTCCTCTAAAGAACTGGGCAAAGGTACCTGGAAAGATCAGTATCGAGGAAGCGAATATAATTGGCATAACTCCTGCCTGGTTAACCTTTAGAGGAATATAAGTACTCTGGCCGCCATACATTTTGCGACCTACGATTCGCTTTGCATACTGAACCGGTATGCGACGTTGACCTTGTTCAATTATCACGATAGAGGCAATAACTACCAGGATGATTATTACTGAAATTGCCATAACTGTTGGATTAGCAATTTGCAAGGATTTTACCAAATCAATAGGAAAACGGGAGATAATGCTTATAAATATAAGTATGGACATACCGTTGCCAATACCATGCTGGGTAATTAATTCTCCCAGCCACATGATAAGAACGGTACCTGTTGTCAGGGAAATGATAATTAGAAAGCGTGTTTGCAAGCTAAAGTCTGGTATAACTCCCTGTCCGCGGAAAAAATAGGTTAAGCTTATTGACTGTGTAAGGGCCAGGAATAGAGTCAAATATCGAGTAATTTGAGTAATCTTTCTTTGGCCAAGTTCCCCCTCTTTCGCCCACTCTTCTATTTTAGGAATAACTACCGTTAGCAACTGCATTATGATTGATGCCGTAATATAGGGCATAATTCCCAAAGCAAAAATAGCAAACTGAGAGAGGGCTCCTCCTGAAAAAAGATCAAGAAAACCTAGTAATCCTCCACGCTGAAACAGTTTCTCCAAAGCTTTTACATCAACCCCGGGGACGGGAATATGAGCACCCACACGGTATATTGCCAGAATGCCGAGCGTAAAGAGAATCTTTTTTCTTAAATCAGGAATTTTGAATGCATTACGCAGTACAGAAAACATTATATTACTTCGACTTCGCCTCCTGCTTTCTCGATTTTCTCTTTTGCAGTTTTACTGAAACTGTGCGCCTTTACAGTTAGTGCCTTCTTGAGTTCGCCTTCACCCAATATCTTAACCCTTACCCTATTACTGTGAGCTAAACCCCTCTCCCTTAGGGCCTTCGGATCAACCAAAGTACCCTGATCAAAAAGATTCAATCTTCCCACATTTACTTCTGAGTAATCTTCCCTAAAAATATTTTTAAAACCCCCTAATTTGGGCATTCTTCTTTGTATAGGATTTTGTCCTCCTTCGAAACCGTACTTCCTTCCAGTTCCCGAACGAGATTTCTGACCCTTATGGCCTCTACCGGAAGTCTTACCAAACCCGGTACCTATACCACGGCCAACTCTCTTCTCCTTTTTCTTTGAACCTTTCCTAGGTCCTAGCTCATGTAGTCTNNCTTTGAACCTTTCCTAGGTCCTAGCTCATGTAGTCTCAAAGAAACCCCCAAACCAGCATAGTTAGTCTTTGAGTTCTTCAACTCTCACTAAGTCCTGGACCTTATAAATCATACCCAGGATCTCGGGCTTCTTTTCTTGCTCTATAGAATCTCCGATTCGTTTAAGACCCAGTGCTCTTACTGTTCTTCTTCTGACTTTTTTTTGGCCCACTATGCTTTTTATCTGTGTAATTCTAATCCTGCTCCTAGTATCCATCTCTATCTAGCTCTTTTTACGCCCTATAATCTCCTCAAGTGTTTTTCCTCTTAGCTTCGCAACATCTTCCGGGTTCTTCAAACTCCTTAAACCAGCTATAGTTGCATTCACAACATTTATAGCATTAGAGCTGCCCAAAGATTTGGTTAGTATATCCTTTATTCCAGCAAGCTCCATTATTGCCCGGACCGGACCACCCGCAATAACCCCCGTACCTTCCGATGCGGGTTTTAATAATACCCTGCCGGCACCGGAACGGCCTATCACCTGATGGGGGATACTGGTACCCATGCGCGGAACAGCAAACATGTTTTTTTTCCCACTTTCAATGCCCTTCTGAATAGCCTCCGGTACCTCATTCGCTTTCCCGATACCAACACCAACGTGCCCGTCTCCATCACCAACAACAACAAGAGCACTCAAGCTGAACCGGCGACCTCCTTTAACTACTTTGGCAACACGATTTATGTATACTATCTTTTCTTGCAACTCCAACCCATCTGGATTTATCTTCTCCAATATTCCCCCTTAAAACTAAAATTCTAATCCTGCTTCTCTGGCTGCTTCAGCTAAAGCTTTTACCTTGCCGTGATATAAAAATCCTCCACGGTCAAAGACTACCTTACTGATACCTTTTTCCAACGCTTTTTTACCCACTAAATGACCTACTTCATAAGCTATCTCTACACCTTTTTTATTTCTCTTCTTCTCTTCCAAAGATGAATTCAAACTGGAAGCACTGACTAATGTCTTTCCTGCAAAATCATCAATTAATTGCGCATAAATGTTTGCATTACTTCTGTAAATACAAAGACGCGGCTGTTCTGAAGTACCTATAATCCGTTTGCGTACTCTCCTGTGTCTTCTTAATCTCAATTCCAATTTTGCTAATTTTGCCATCCCATCTCCACAAAATTTATCAGGGTCTTGCTGGTCGATAGACAGTGTTAAACATCTAATATTTCACTGCATACTCCCAACCCACAACTCCCTACTTTGCTGTCTTTCCAACCTTCCTTCTCACATATTCACCTTCATACTTAATTCCCTTACCTTTGTATGGTTCCGGCTTCCTTATTCTCCGAATACTTGCAGCCACTTCACCTACCAGCTCTTTATCTATTCCGCTAATGATAATCTTTGTCGCCGTTGGTACCTCAATTTGAATCCCCTGATGTTTGGGGAAGATAATATTATGAGAATAACCTACCTGTATTTCCAGATTATCTCCCTTCTTGGTAGCGCGGAAACCTACACCGGTAATCTCCAGTGTTTTGCTAAAGCCCTTGCTGACTCCTTCAATCATATTAGCAATTAGTGTCCGGGTAAGTCCGTGCAAAGACCGATAAAATTTATTATCTGAAAATCGCTCCAAATAAATTCTGTTATCCTTAACGCTTATACCCAGGTCTTTAGAAAATTTTCGGGTAAGCTCACCCTTTGGTCCCTTGACTGCTACTTTAGCACCTTCTATTTTGACCTCAACACCTTGTGGTATTTCTATAGGTTTCTGCCCTACTCTCGACACTTCAGCACTCCTCTAAATCATCAAATCTATAAAGCTTGTTAATTCATACTATATAAAAGTAAATTTAAATCCTGTTCGCTGCTAAGCTTATGGGAAAACCTCTTCCTCAAATGAAAATACAATAATCAAAATTATTTCTTATGAAAGTAATAACGTAATACGGTAACATCGTAATTAGTGGTTCGCTTTTACTTTATTACTCCTTTACACTATGACAGCTCTTGTCTTTGAATTTTGCTTTTAAATTTTTATTTTTACTACCTACCATATATAGCAGATAACCTCTCCACCTACACCTAAGCGCTGGGCTTCTCTGGCTGTTATTACTCCTTCCGAAGTGGAAAGTATGGCAATTCCCAAACCGCCCAATACTCTAGGAATTTCTCCTTTTTTGGCATAGACGCGCAGTCCTGGTTTACTTATTCTCTTAATGCCAGAAATTACTCGCTCCCGATTAGGCCCGTAGTTCATAATGACTTTAATAAGATCATGAAATTCGCTCTTCATAACTTCAAAGTCATTAATATATCCCTCTTCCTTTAAAATTTTAGCTATCTCCAACTTCATCTTTGAGGAAGGAATTTCAACTTCTTCTCGATAGCTTATATTTGCATTTCTAATTCTAGTTAACATATCTGCAATGGGATCTGTCATGGTCACGTTAATCCCTCCAATAGTTTGCTGCCTACCAGCTTGCTTTTACCAATCCCGGTATTTCACCCCGGTGCGCTAACTCTCGCAGGCAAATCCTGCACAATCCAAACTTCCGGTAGTAACCTCTGGGCCTTCCGCAACGTACACAGCGATGATACTCTCGAACTTTATATTTTTGCTTCCTCATAGCTTTATTCACTAAGGCCTTCTTTGCCAATTTTCCCTCCCGCTATTAAACATTTCTTATTACTGACACCACTCTATTTATTTCTCCCCAAAGGGCATACCCAGCTTTTTTAAAAGTGCGAAAGCCGACTTCTTATCCTTAGCTGTCGTAACTATAGTAATATTCATACCCCGCACTTTCTGTACTTTGTCATAATCAATCTCAGGAAAAATCAACTGCTCATCTACTCCTAAAGAATAATTAGCATTAGCGTCGAATGAGCGGGGAGAAAGACCACGAAAATCCCTGATGCGAGGAAACGCAGTATTCATAATGCGATCCAGAAACTCGTACATCCTAGCACCTCGTAAAGTGACCTTACATCCTATAGGATTTCCCTTCCTTAACTTAAAACCAGCAATCGAACGCTTCGCCTTCGTAATGAGAGCCTTCTGACCTGTTATAATCGAAAGATCTGTAGCAGCAGCTTCTAGCATCTTGGAATCTTGGGTAGCATCTCCTACTCCCATATTGACAACAATCTTCTCCAAGCGAGGGACTTGGAAGGGATTCTTATATCCAAGTTCCTTCATCATTTCAGGGATTATTTCTTTTTGATATTTTTCCTTAAGTCTAGGTATAACAGCTGCTACCTTCATTATCTTTCACCGGTAAAAAGTATAAGAATATATCTCCTAATCATTTATCTAATGACCCGCCACAGTTGCTGCAAATACGTATTTGTTTATTGCTAGATTCTACTTTGTGCTTAATCCTCGCGAGCTGCTCGCAATGGGAGCATAAAAGCTGAACATTTGAAACATGAACCGTTGCCTCTTTAGACGTTATGCCTCCTCGAGGAGCTTTACGAGTAGGCCGACTATGTTTTTTGACAATATTAATACCCTCTACAATAACCCGGTCTCGACTGGGAAGAGTTTGAAGAATCTTTCCCTTCTTTCCTTTGTCTTTGCCGGCAATTACAACTACTCTATCGCCCTTCTTTATCTCCAACTTTGCCATTTTCCTAATCCCTAAATCCCCTTGGTTCCTTCCTATAATACTTCCGGCGCCAAAGAAATAATCTTCATAAAATTCCTATCTCTTAGCTCTCTGGCTACTGGCCCAAAAATTCTAGTTCCTCTTGGATTCATTTGTTCATTTATCAGAACTGCTGCATTTTCATCAAATTTTATATAGGAGCCGTCCGAGCGACGCATCTCCTTCTTGGTGCGAACAATCACCGCACGTACAACTTCTCCCTTCTTTACAACACCGCCCGGTGCAACATCCTTTACCGAAGCAACCACCATGTCACCTACCTTAGCGTAGCGACGGTTAGAACCTCCCAATACTTTTATGCAGCTAATCTCTTTAGCTCCAGTATTATCAGCAACTTTTAGCCTCGTCTCGGCCTGTATCATTATCAGTTCTCCCTGCTATTCTGCTTTTTTAACAATAGAAACAAGACGCCATCTCTTCTCACAGCTTATCGGGCGCGTCTCCATAATCTCAACAAGGTCACCAACCTTCGATTGATTTTGCTCATCGTGTGCTTTATATTTCTTTGTCGTTTTTACTGTCTTTTTATATAAGGGATGCCTCGTTAGCGTTTCTACCATAACTACAGTAGTCTTATCCATTGCATCACTGACTACTCTCCCTATTCTTACTTTCCGCCTCTTCCTATCTGTCATGGTTCCCTCCGCATACAAGACCTCAATGATTATCGGTAAATATTATTATAGAAGACGTCTTCTAAGCTTCTTCAGCCTACAGCTCTTTTTCTCTCCTTACCGTCTGGATGCGAGCTATATTTCTTCTAGCTTCACGAATCTTCATGGGATTATCCAGTTGACCAGTTGCAAGCTGGAATCTCAGATTAAAAAGTTCCGTCTTAGCTTCTTTGAACCTCTCTTCCAATTCTTTTTGCGACAAATCTCTTATATCTTTAGCTTTCATGACCCAGCTCCTCCCTCTTCACAAACCTCGTCTTTATGGGGAGCTTGTTTGATGCTAATCTCATTGCTTCCTTTGCAACTCCTTCATTAACTCCTGCCAACTCAACAAGTATTCTCCCTGGGCGTACTACTGCCACCCAATGCTCAGGATTTCCCTTTCCGCTTCCCATACGCGTTTCGGCTGGCTTTTCTGTAACTGGTTTGTCCGGGAATATGTTTATCCAGACCTTACCCCCTCTTTTTATAAATCGCGTCATTGCAATACGCGCTGCTTCAATCTGTTTATTGGTAATCCATCCAGGCTCCAGAGCTTGAAGGCCATAGTCCCCAAAATGAATCTTGGTTCCTCCCGTTGCTTTTCCCTTCATGCGCCCTCTTTGTGCTTTCCTGTGTTTAACTCTCTTTGGTATTAACATTGTTAAAAGCCTTTCTGCAACTTAATAACCTTAAACCTCAGCTTTCTCGCTGCCAGGCATTACTTCACCTTTATAAATCCATGTCTTTACCCCAATCCGCCCAAAGGTGGTATGTGCTTCAGCAAATCCATAGTCGATATCTGCTCTTAAGGTATGAAGAGGTACTTGTCCTTCTCTGTACCACTCTCTTCTAGCCATCTCGGCTCCTCCTAACCGACCGGCACAAGACACTCTTACTCCCTTGGCTCCTGCACGCATAGCCGCACTAACTGCTCTCTTCATTGCCCGCCGGAAAGAGATTCTGCCCGCTAATTGCTCAGCAATATTTTGTGCAATAAGGTTAGCGTCTATCTCGGGTCTCTTTACCTCTTGAATATTCACCTGAACTTGCTTCTGGGTTATCTTCTCAAGGTCTTTCCGCAAGAGATCAACTTCGGCACCCTTTTTACCGATAACAATTCCCGGTCTGGCCGTGTGAATATCGATCTGTATGCGATCACCGGCTCTCTCAATCTCCACATGTGCAATTCCTGCCCTGCTAAGTTTCTCTGTGATATATTCTCTTATCCTTAAATCTTCTTTCACATACTTAGCAAAGTCTTTTTCGCTATACCAACGAGAATGCCAGTTTTTAATTATTCCCAACCTTAGCCCAAAGGGATTAACCTTTTGACCCACTTGCTTAACCCTCCTTCCTATCGCTAACTATTACTGTAATATGACTGGTTCTTTTTAGAATAGGTGCCGCTCTTCCCATTGCCCGCGGCCGATATCTCTTCATCGTAGGTCCCTGATCTACGTAAGCTCTTGATATAAAAAGCTCTTCACGTATTTTAAAATTGTGCTGTGCATTAGCGACTGCCGAATTCAAAACTTTTCCTACGATCTTTGCTCCTGCTTTTGGACTGAACCTAAGCAATGCACGTGCTTCCTCTACATTCTTACCGTTTATTAAATTTATAGATTGCCGAACCTTTCTCGGCGAAAGCCTAACAAATTTTGCTACTGCTTTAGCTTCCATATATCCTCCACCATTCCTAAGTCAGAGCAGTAGATCTTTCAGTATGCGATCCATGACCTCTAAATAATCTTGTAGGTGCAAATTCTCCAAGTTTGTGGCCTACCATACTTTCCGTAATATAGATTGGTACGTGTTTGCGACCATCATGCACTGCTATAGTATGACCTACCATTTCAGGAAAAATCGTTGAATCTCGCGACCAGGTTTTAATTACTCTCTTCTCATGTCTAGTATTGAGTTCCTCGATTTTGCTAAACAGCTTGGGGTCAATATAGGGTCCTTTTTTACGAGACCTTGACATAATATCCTCCCGATTGGATTACTTCCGCTTTTTCTTGCGTCTTCTAATTATAAGTCTATCTGAAATCTTTTTCTTTCTAGTGCGGTATCCAATAGTTGGTGTTCCCCATGGTGTACTCGGGAGGTGTCCTTTTGACTTCCCTTCGCCTCCTCCATGAGGATGATCTACCGGGTTCATAACCGTACCTCTAACCTTTGGTCTCTTACCCAACCAGCGAGATCTCCCTGCCTTACCTAAAGAAAGTATCTCGTTCTCCACATTACCTACCTGGCCAATAGTAGCAAGGCAATCCAGATGCACCATCCTTACTTCTCCAGAAGGTAGCTTAATCTGTCCATAATTTCCCTCTTTTGCCACTAATTGCACAGCAGCTCCAGCCGAGCGTGCCAGTTTTCCGCCTTGACCTGGTTTAAGCTCAATATTATGGATCATAGTTCCCAAAGGTATATTCTTTAAAGGTATGGCATTACCGATTTTAATATCAGCAGTGGTGCTTGAAACAACCTCATCCCCAACCTTAAGACCAACTGGGGCAATAATATAGCGCTTTTCACCGTCTCCATAATTAAGAAGAGCAATATTTGCAGAACGGTTGGGATCATACTCTATTGCTATGACTTTTGCTGGTACATCCTTCTTATTCCGCTTGAAATCGATTATCCGATATCTGCGCTTATGACCACCGCCAACATGCCTCACGGTAGTTCTCCCGTGCACATTGCGTCCTCCCTTTTTATTCAAAGGAGCGGTCAAACTCTTCTCTGGTTTACGCTTGGTTATCTCAGAGAAATCCGAAACTGTCGCAAACCTTCTTCCAGCAGACGTTGGTTTAAATTTTTTAACACCCATTTAATCTTTCACCTTACTTTATAAGCCCTCAAAGAATTCAATCCTATGACCTTCTTTTAAGGTTACTACTGCTTTTTTCCAGTTTGAGGTTTTGCCTCTTGTATACCCCTGCCTCTTGGGCTTACCTTTCATATTCATAGTATTTACTTTGGTAACCTCTACATTAAAGAGTTCTTCTATTGCTCTCTTAATTTCAATCTTTTCTGCCCTTGGATGAACCGAGAAACTATACTTTCCCTTCTCAATCTGGCTATAGCTCTTTTCCGAAACTAGGGGTCTTATTATAATATCTCGTGCGCTCTTCATGCCAGGGCCTCCATCACTTTGTTAATAGCGCTTCGGGTAAATACCAGCTTCTGGTTATCCAGAACATCGTACACATTGAGGGCAGGCACTCTAACCAACCTGACATTATCTATATTCCTCAGAGCTTTCATAGTCTGTTCACTCTCAGTATCCAAAACAATTACTGTCTTATCTATGAGACCAATCTTATCTAATATTTCTCTAGCCTTCTGGGTCTTTGCTTCTTCTATTTCAAAACTGTCAACTACTATAACTTCTGATTCCTTAGCCTTTGCGCTAAGCGCAGACTTTAATGCAAGTTTCTTTACTTTTCTTGGAATCTTTATATTATAATCGCGAGGATGGGGGCCAAAGGTAACGCCTCCTCCCTTCCATAAAGGCGAGCGTGTTGAACCTGTACGCGCTCTTCCTGTTCCCTTCTGTCGCCATGGCTTCTTGCCTCCTCCTCGAACTTCACTTCTAGTTTTAGTTGACGAAGTTCCCCGTCTCCTGGCGGCAAGAATAGCACGTATTGTCTGATGTACAGCGTGGGAATTAATCTCGGATTCAAAAATCTGAGAATTTAACTCCAGCTCTTCCACTTTTTTTCCTTCCTTATTTATGACAGGAACCTTTAACATTTTTTATCCTTTAAACTATGATTTCTGAGCTTTGGTCTTTTTTTCACCGGGCTTGGCTTTCACCGATTCCCTAATCCTTACAATAGTTCCTTCTGCTCCTGGTACACTTCCCTTAACCAGTAGGAGATTTTGCTCCGAATCAACCTTTACAACCTCCAGGTTCTGAACAGTTCTTTTTTGGTTACCCATATGACCTGGTAATTGCTTACCCTTAAAGACCCTTGAGGGCGTTGCGCTTGCACCTATTGATCCAGGAATCCGATGGGCATGTGATCCGTGGGATCCTGGCCCGCCGCTAAATCCCCATCGCTTTATAACACCGGCAAAGCCCTTTCCAATGGAAACACCACTCACATCAATTCTGTCGCCCGGGGAAAAGATATCAGCCTTAATCTCTTGCCCTACCTCATATGTCTCTTCAGCAGCAACGCGAAATTCATTAAGAACTTTTTTATGGAGAATTTTGTTCTTATCAAAATGACCTTTTTCCGGCAAGGTAAGATGCTTTTCCTTAGCATCTTGAAAACCAAGCTGTATTGCACCATATCCATCACTCTCTATAGTTTTTACTTGAACAACCACACAAGGTCCAGCCTCGATGGCAGTTACCGGGATGACGGTCCCATCATTTAGAAATATCTGCGTCATTCCTAGTTTTTTACCTAATATCGCTTTCATAATTATGATTCCATTCAAAGTTTTAATCCAAATAATCTACAGTTCTCTGTAACCAGAAATTATAATCGCTTCGTGCTACCCGTTACTTGCTACAGGTTCACGATTACAGTTTAATCTCTATATCAACCCCTGCTGGTAAATCAAGCCTCATAAGTGAATCAACTGTCTTAGGAGTGGGATCAAAAATATCAATTAATCGTTTATGTACCCGGAGTTCAAAATGCTCTCTCGAATCTTTGTCAATATGAGGTGATCTTATTACACAATATAGATTTTTTTCCGTTGGGAGCGGCACCGGGCCCGAGATTTTTGCACCAGTCCTCTTAGCCGTTTCTACTATCTTCTTAGCAGACTGGTCAATAATCTCATGATCGTATGCCTTTAATCTTATCCTAATCTTTTGATTAGCCATCTAACCTCCCATGTCAGTTGTCAGTTCTCAGTTGTCAGAAACGATCCTATCTCTTCGCT
>JABAOH010019440.1_pt4 | contig 44991 bp, 37 predicted proteins | sample 7062181 | NCBI WGS metagenome assembly JABAOH01 (sample SAMN14538630, study PRJNA623070) | marine sediment metagenome | biome: marine biome [ENVO:00000428]; feature: marine pelagic biome [ENVO:01000023]; material: deep marine sediment [ENVO:00002113]; isolation source: pool of 5 deep marine... | reverse complement strand
CCGGTGACGCTCTCTGACCCGAATTCGTCTCAGCCGACCTTCACCGCGCCGGACGCAGGGCTGGATGGCGCTTCGCTGACCTTTCAGCTGACCGTCGTCGATGCGGGCGGCTTGCAATCCACGGACACCTGTATCGTGAATGTTGCGGGGGTCAACCTGCCACCGACTGCCGATGCTGGCCCAGATCAGACGGTGGAGGAGGGGGCTGTGGTGACTCTGAACGGGTCCAACTCGAGCGACCCGGATGACGGGATTGCCTCTTACCTGTGGGAGCAGACGGCTGGCACGCCGGTGACGCTCTCTGACCCGAATTCGTCTCAGCCGACCTTCACCGCGCCGGACGCAGGGCTGGATGGCGCCTCGTTGACCTTCCAGCTGACCGTTACCGACGGTGGTGGGCTCCAGGCGACAGATACCTGCACCGTGAATATTGCGGGGGCCAACAACCCTCCGACAGCAGATGCGGGCCCGGATCAAGAGGTGGAGGAGGGCGTTGTGGTCACGCTCGACGGCTCTAACTCGAGTGATCCTGACAATTGGGTTGCCTCCTACCTTTGGGAACAGACATCCGGACCTCAAGTCACCCTTTCTGACCCGAATTCGGCTCAGCCGACCTTCACCGCGCCGGATGTAGGGCCGGATGGAATCTCGCTGACCTTCAAGTTGACCGTCACCGATATGGGCGGCCTGCAAGCCACCGACACCTGTATCGTCAATGTCTCCTGGGTCAACATACCGCCCACAGCCGATGCCGGCCCCGATCAAACGGTAGGTGAAGGCACGACAGTCATGCTGGATGGGTCCAACTCGAGCGACCCGGATGATGGGATTGCCTCTTATCTGTGGGAGCAGACGGCTGGCACTCCTGTGGTGCTTTCTGACCCGAATGCGTCTCAGCCGACCTTCACCGCGCCGGACGCAGGGCTTGATGGCGTGGCGTTGGTCTTTCAGCTGACCGTTACCGACGGCGGTGGGCTGAAGGCCACGGGCACCTGCATCGTCAATGTATCCAATGTCGAGGTTCCCCCCGTAGCCGATGCAGGCCCTGATCAGACAGTGGTCGAGGCAACGACTGTCGCCTTAGATGGCTCCAATTCATCGGATTCGGATGGCGGCGTCGCGTCGTATCTATGGACCCAGATCGCTGGGAAGCCGGGCAAGAAGCCGAATGAAAAGACCGGAAACGGCCGCAAGAAGATCGGCATCCCGGTAACCCTTTCCGATCCTATGGCGAACACGCCAACTTTCGTGGCCCCGGCCGTAGGTCCTGGAGGGGGGGTGTTGACCTTCAGACTTACGGTGACCGATCACGCGGGTCTCAAGGGCAGCGACCTCGTCTCCGTGATTGTTGGTGACAACGGGATAAAAAACTTCCCGGAAAACGTCATTACCATAAAGAGTCCGACAGACAAAGACATGGGGATAGAAGAGGAAGGTGGCGGCAATATCACGAAATTGAATGTGGTCGCTCCTTCTTCCGTTCCGGATGGCGATGGCAGACCAGAGGATTTGATCTATGGGCTGGTCGATATGGAGATCAAGGTCTATGCCCCGGGCGACGAAGCAAGGGTCAGTTTCTATCTGTCAACTCCCGCGCCGGATGGGTACGGGTGGTACAAATACAGCCCGAATGACGGCTGGCGCGACTTCAGTGCGAATGCCGCCTTCAATTCTGCCAGGGATAAGGTGACCCTTACCGTGGTTGATGGCGGTGCAGGAGATGATGATGGCGTGGCAAATGGGGTGATCGTTGACCCTTCTGGTCTTGGAAGCGTGTCGACCAGTAGCGGAGGAGGAGAGACGACGGCCATCCGCTCAAGCAGCGGCAGCAGTGGGTGTTTCATCGGCGAAGTTCGCTCCAGTTTCCGTCTGGCCCGTTAAGACCTGTGTCCGGCATCGATGATTTCGCCAGACGGAACCCATCAGCAGGTGGCAGGCAGGCCTTTGTGGTCTGCCTGCCCTCCTGTTGGTTGGCGTCGATGCCCCCAGAGCTCAGACATCGGGCGAGGGCGGCAGCAGGATCCGAGGTTGATTCAAACAAATGATCTCAAGAGGGGGGAGAGCGGTTTTTTTCTGAGCCGGCTGACGGCTTGTAAATTCGGGAGAGATTTACGAGATCCCATCAAAGGAGCGGAGAATGAGGGGACGGGTTGGGGTATGCGTTCTGGCGTCTATGATGATTGTGGGTGCTTCTTCACTTTGCTACGGTGTAGAGTTTTTTGGCCGGCAGTCAACCCAGGTGGCCTGGTGGAAGGACCTCATCGATCGGGACACGAAGTTTTCGGCCTACCAGTACCTGCGGGTTGGAGCCTTGGATCTGGTCAAGGACCGAAATATTTCAGTCTATGGATACGGTCGCTACGGATACAACGAGGTCGCTGACGACGAGGAAGAATCGGCTGACGGTCGGCTTTACTATCTCTACATGGACTGGAAGGATCTGTGGAAGGATCGAATGGACTTGAGACTGGGACGTCAGTGGACTAACCTCGTTGCGGCCTCGAGCATTATCGACGGTGCTCAGGTGGACTTCAAGAGTGTCGGCCCGGTCGGTGTGGTTCTGCTCGGAGGACGAGACGTGATCTTCGATGAATTCGAAGAACTCACGGAGAGCGGCGATATCGCCTGGGGCGGAGAAGTCTATCTGCGGAACGCGACAAACCTCAATCTCTCCGCCAGCTATGCGGAAAAATACGACGAGCACGATCTGGCCAGGCGCACGGTTGCCTATAATTTTGGCTATAACCTCAAGGAGAAATACCGGGCATACTCGGATGGACGCTACGATATCATCGGCCAACGCTTGAGCGAGGTCGTGGCAGGGATCAAATATTTTCCGAATGACACATGGACGATCAGAGGCGAGTACTTTTTCACATACCCGACGTTCGATGCCACAAGCATCTTCGCCGTCTTTGCGGCGAGCCGCTTCCACGCTGGAAGCATCTATGCCGACTACTACGTGTCAGATCGCCTCTCCTTTTACGGTGGCTACACGGCGGAGTACTTCGAGATAGATGATGCCGATGATGACGATGCCCATCTGTTCGAGGGGGGGACTCACGTGAAGGTGGCAGAGGCCCGTCTCAAAGGGGCAATCGTGGTCCGGGAAGGATATCCGGGTGATCTGATCGGGTTTTCTTTTGCGGTGTCAGACTATCCTTTTATGGACAAAAAGCTCGAGACAGCGGCGGGGATCGATTACGATATCTTTCAGAGAGACGAAATGACAGACGACGAAATTGCGACGAAATACTGGGGAGGCGTGCGCTATCACTTCAGTAAGAAGATCTCTTTAGCCGTGCACATCCAGAACACAGAAAGCCCGAGCCAGGCAAACAACTTTGCCGGATGGGCCTCAGTGGAAGCGGTATTCTAGTTCGAGGTAAATATCGGGGAGGAATCAAGTTGATAAGAAAACCCTTGTTTCTGATTCTGTCCTGTCTTCTGGTGGGTTCAGGTCTTCTCATGGCCGCCATCGAGCCGCACCAGGATTACCGGGATCTCTCGATCAAGGAGTGCAACGAGTGCCACAGGGGCATGGGCGCAGCGCCCACCCACCTGGGCTTCTGGAACGCCGAGCACCGGGTACCGGCCCAGAAGGATCCCAACAACTGCGCAGACTGCCACGACCAGTCCTTCTGCCAGGACTGCCATTTCGGCGGAGGGATCGACCCCGACCTTCATCTATCCACATACAGGGGCAACTACAAGCCGAGAAGCCACCGGTCAGATTTTCGGGAGATTCACCCGATCCAGGCCGTCGACACCCCCCAGACCTGCACGCGGTGTCACGAGGCGAAGTTCTGCTCGAAATGCCATGCTCGCTTTCGGCCTGATGATCTGAGGATCCGGTCGCACCGCAAGGGGTTTTCTGACATTCGGGCAGGAGGGGCTCTTCATGCCACCTTTACCCCCTCCGAGTGCCAAACCTGCCATCCAGGTGGGGTACTGCCCAGACGGGTGTGGTCCTCGGACCACCGGCGCGAGGCGCTGCGGGATTTACAGTCCTGTCAGACGTGCCACGCCGACGGCCAGACATGTCTGAAATGTCACGGCGCCCGAACGGGATTACGAATCAATCCCCATCCACGCAACTGGTCGAGCATCAAGGACAACCTCAGAAAGGCCTCTGATGGGAAAGTCTGCCTGAAGTGCCATCAGACCATCCCCCGTTAGGAGTGGAGAGAAATGAGAGAGTCTCGGACGTACGTGAAATACCTTGGCCTCCTTGTGGGGCTCTTTCTTCTGGCGAGCTGCGGTGGAGGAGGGAAGGATGAATCCGACCTCGCCGGGGTGGGCGGGGGTGGAATCATTCCCCACGACCTCCCCTTTGCCGATCCTTCTCAGCATGGGTCCGTAGCCAAGAGTAACCTCGCTTTTTGCCAGCAGTGCCATGGCACCCCGGGTAGCATCCAATTCGGCGGCGGGATTGCCTCGACGAGCTGTGCCGAGTGCCATAACGACTCGGGCGCCCATCCCACCCGGTGGCAGGGAACGAACGACACGACTCCAGTTTATCTGTCCACCCACCGCACCTCCGGGTCACGGGACACCGCTTGCGCCATATGTCACAACGTGACGGCTGATGCCCCCGGGCCAAATCCCAGTGCGCCAAGCTGTTTCTCGGCCAATTTTACCAACGCCGACGGCTCCAGCACCGGCTGTCATGCCAGCGGCCCCGGAACAAGTGCGCCTCACGTTATTCCCTTTGCCGACCCGACCTTGCACGGGCCGGTGGCGAAGCAGGACCTTGCCTTTTGTCAACAGTGCCACGGTACCCCGGGCACGACCGAATTCAGCGGCGGAATTGTTTCCGTCTCGTGCGCTGCTGCCGAGTGCCATCCCGCAGCGGGCGCCCATCCCACCCGGTGGCAGGGGACGAACGATATCACGCCGGCCTATCAGTCGAGCCACCGCACATCACAGAACCAGAATACAACCTGTGTAATCTGCCACGATTTCACCCAGGGCAGGACCCCACCCAATCCTTCGGCGCCGAGCTGCTTTTCGGCGGGCTACACCAACGCCGACGGGTCGGGCACCGGTTGTCATGCCAGCGGCCCCAGCGCCGGGCATTCGCTTCCTTTCACGGACCCTGCTTTGCACGGGCCGCAGGCGAAGGCCGACCTGACGTTCTGCCAGGAGTGTCATGCCGATCCCTTTGACGGCGGTCCGGGAAGTAACCCGCGTTTTGATGTACCACGGGGTAGCCTGATCAGCGGCTGTGAAAGTGCGGGCTGTCACGAAGTGAACACCGCCCATCCGGTCACGCCGTCGGTCCCCTTCTGGGTGGGTCCCGTACGGAGTCACAATACCGCCGGGAATCTGGATGGTGCCTGTACTCTCTGCCACGGTGCGAACCTCCAGGGACCGGGTGAAGGTGGGGTCGGGCCGGCCTGCGAAGATTGCCACACGGCCGGTTCTCCCGTGAACCTTGTCGACTGCACGTCCTGCCACAACGATCCGCCCGACAGCGGGCCGCCGGCCGGTGACATTCGGCCCAACCGCATTGGGTCCCACAGCGAGCATGACGCGTTGGCCAAGGTGACGGGGATCTGCATCACCTGCCATGACGGGTTTGGGACCAACGCCGTGGACCACTTCGACGGGAGCGAGCCCGCCGACGTTTCCGTGCTCGCCACTTACGATGCAAGGACCGGGGCTGCCGCATACGATTCGTTCACCATGACGTGCACGAACGCGAGTTGCCACGGCGGCCAGCAGACGCCCGATTGGGTGACCGGGGCCATCGATGTGGACACGGACTGTGCGAGTTGCCACGAGCTGGGCACGGCTCAGTTCAACAGCTACAACTCGGGCCGGCACGAGAAGCACGTCGTAGACGAAGGTTTTGACTGCACGGAGTGCCACGACACGGCCAGGCTGGCCAGTGGTCACTTCATCGGCCTCGATACGCCCGCTTTTGAGAGCGACCCGGCCCTGACCATGCGAATTGATGTGAACTTCACCCCTGGCAACCCGCCCTCGTGTAGCCCGGTCTGCCACGGGTTGGAGAGTTGGGATTGAGAGTGGGGCAGGGCCGGTTTCTTGGCCCTGCCCTGATTGTTTTCCACCCGCCAAATCGCCCACGCCTCATTTCCCACCTTTTGCGCTTTGATCCGTCGAATAGGCAAGGCTCAGAATTCACCACGGAGACACGGAGTGCACGGATGACACTGCTTTTCCAATGCCGGTATCTCCCGGCATTGGAAAAAACCCAGTCCCCTGCGGGGACAGAATGAGCTTTCTTGGTCGATGATCCCGCCTTCAGTAACTCAATCCGTCTCATTGAAAAACTCGCTCTGCCCCGAAGGGGCTAGCGGTTTTTTGTCTGTCGGCATGCTCTCTCTCCCCGACAAACAAAAAGAATGGCCGTCTCAGTGTGCTCCGTGCCTCCGTGGAGTCCTATTCATGTCCCTGTGGTTAGATCTGTAGCTCAGCGGTAGAGGCGTCATTATTGAACTCGAGATTACCTTTTTAGGAAAGCAGAGACAGTGAGTGGGAAATGATTTACCGTTTTTTGGAAAAATCAATTCTCCGTCACTCCATTGTTGAAGGTATGCAATAACAATAACCGTATTAATTATAATGCCTTATCGAAATGAGGACATTCGGTATGCCAATTGCTGACAGTATCCATAACAGACGGGCACACACTTCATAGGGCATTCAAGTAAAATGAAGGGGGCTTAATGTAAATTGTTGTTGATTGTTGTAAACTGCTTTCTTCATCTCCACAACTTCTATTACAGAATGGTCTAAGTTAAGAGCCGATGAAACCTAAATCCAGACATATCAGCTACAAGGAAGTATGGAAGGACTGATGCGGAGGAAAAGCGTTGGCCAAGCAGCGTATCTTCATAGCCGAGGACCACACGATACTGAGGGAAGGACTGCGGTCGTTGCTCTCCTCGGACCCGGGCTTTGAAGTCGTGGGGGAGGCAGAAGACGGCCGTGATGCCATCCGATGGGCTCAGAACCTGTCGCCTGACCTCATCTTGATAGACCTCTCCATGCCGAGGATGAACGGTGTGGAGGCGATCAGGGAGATAAAGAAGCTCTGCCCAAGCACCAGGATCGTGGCTCTGACGGTCCACAAGAGCGAGGAATACGTCCTCGCCACGTTGCAAGCGGGCGCCGACGGATATCTCTTGAAGGATACCTCCTGCGACCAGCTGATTATGGCGCTAAAGAGTGTATTGGCCGGACGGCCGTATCTCAGCCCGGGAATCTCCCAGAAGGTGATCGAAGGCTACCTGGAGGGGAGAAAAACCCTGGAACCCGCATCATCATGGGACGCCCTTACCCAACGGGAACGAGAAGTGCTGAAGCTCATCGGCGAGGGATACAAGAACAGGGAGATTGCCGATGAGCTTTGTATCAGCGTAAAAACGGTGGAGAAACACCGGGCAAACCTCATGGACAAACTGGACCTCCACAGTGCCTCCGCCCTGACAGCCTACGCCATGGAAAAAGGGCTGGTGACCAAGTAGGTTCCTTTTTCTGTCCCCCCTTCTATTTCTTTCATCCAAAGATCGGGAAAGGCCTCTTATCCATTTATCATCCTCCAAATGACAACCGGGGCGAAGTCACGTTACCGGGCGAGTTGATCTGCTCATTTACGATTTTGAAAACAATCGGCAGAATAGTAATTCTTCGAGCTTCTTTCCCCTCTCTTTTTCTAGAAAACGCCATTGATATCAGATAGTTAATTTAAATGGAGTGATGGCATGTGATGTGCTTATACCTCATCCTGGGTGCAAGAGCAGAAAGCTTTTCAATCTGATGGGAAAGGAGAGGAACGATGAAAGAGACAGGCTTTGTGATCTTTCCCCTTCTCACACTCGCCGCAGTCGGATATTTCGCTGCTGCCACCCAGGCGGAGCCGAAGTATCTCGACAAGAAGGACGTGACCAAAACGATGATCGAGTGGACAAAGGCACTGGGGGTCAAGTGCGACTATTGTCACACATCGGATCGGGCCCAATCCTTTGAGACCCTCGGGGGGAAAACGGCAGGTGCGAAGGAGTTGCAGGCCCTCATCAATCAGCGGGTCGCAAAGGCCATGCTGGGCAACATGTTATATGTGAACGGGAAAATGGCCAGTAACCAGACGTGTAACACTTGCCACCAGGGGAAGGCAAAGGTGGCGGTGAAATAGAGAAGGATCAGGGGTACACGAAAAAGCTGTGGTTCCTCCGGGGCAGGGCCGGTTTCTTGGCCCTGCCCTGATCGTTTTCCACCCGCCAAATCGCCCACGCCTCATTTCCCACCTTTTGCGCTTTGATCCGTCGAATAGGCAAGGCTCAGAATTCACCACGGGGACACGGAGTGCACGGAGAGAGGATTTTTTTGTTTGTCGGCTTACACCGACAAACAAAAAACCCTCAGCCCCTTCGGGGCAGGGGTACTTTTGTGCGGACCGTTGCTCAAATCTCCGGGCATTGGAAAGCTCGATTCCCTCAGTGTGCTCCGTGCCTCCGTGGTGAGTCATATTCGTGCCTCCGTGGTGAAGCGTACAGTAGAAATACGGTAAAACCCCCCTTCAAAATACAGTTTTTCTTCCCACAAATTGGGTAATTCACCCCATTGAGCAGGGTCCCGCCGTTGAATAGATTGAAAGGGTACGCCAAGCCAATCGGCATTTTCCCTTCATCTGAACTCTAGATTTGGACTTTTTGACTGAGGTACCTGAGGGCTAAACATTTGCCCGGTTTATGAGGTGAACGGATAGGGTGACTCGAAAAGTTACTGGCACTATCCTCATTGTGTTCCTGGCCTTGTCCCTCTTGGGGCTTGGGGTCGGCCCGTCCCATGCCGCGTGCAAGGTGTTGTGTGCCATGCGGTATGGGAGTCATAGTGCGCACCGGACCGCAAGCGCAGAAGTAACTCTCGAGGAGCGTGAGAGCCAGGAAAACGTGAGGACCGTTCCATGTGATGTCAAGCCGGGTGGGCATCCCTGCATGCTGGCGCGCCGACGCCTAGGGTTGCCTGAACACGAAGAGCCCTCCCTCCTTGCATGGGCCGTTCTTCCCGCTGAAATAGCTTATCCAAGCGTTTCCTTATCTCCTGTTTCCCACCGGGAGGTGGCCGTGCTCAAGGCCCCGCCCGGACCTCTATATATCCGTAACATGGCTCTCCTCTTTTGATCCTCCCGCCGGTGCCTGAGTGTCCTTTTGCGCCAGGTTTCGGCCCGTCTAACGAAATCTTTTAAACCGTTAAAACGGAAAATCAAAACGAAAAAATTGAAGATTCTTTCTCAAGGAGGTTTCTTATGTTATCGCTCAAAACACGCAAAGCACACTTTTGGCCGCTGACACTGGCTGGCCTGTTGCTCGCGCTGGTCTTTTCGCTGATGGCGCCGGCACAGGCCCAGGCGGTCACGGCCAATGTTGTCGCCATGGACCAGGTCCTGACCTACAACCGCATGGCGGCCTTCAACCCGGCCGGGATGATCTTCGCCCTGGCGCGGGACGTTTTTCCCAAATCCTTTACCGGGCCGTACACCGTGGCGAATAGCTGCGCGACGGTTACGTGCAGCCCCGGTGACGTCAAGCTGCGGCCCGACAAGCGGCCCCGGCCCCTGACCCTGCGGGTCAACGAGGGCCACACGATTGAGATTACGCTGACCAATCTGCTCGGTCCCGATTTCAATAATGTGGACGCCGAAAACGAGGCGCCGGGGATCCAGTTGCCGGTCATCCTGTCCGAGCAGCCAAGGACGAAAAATGTGGGGTTCCACATCAACGGCATGCAGTGGGTGAACGGACCGCAAGACGACGGCTCGAAGGTGGGCCCCACTCAGGACAGCCTCGTGGCGCCCGGTTCATCGGCCCCTTTCACATACTACGCCGATAAAGAAGGCGCCTACACCGTCACCAGCGGACCCAACCTGGGCGGCCAGGGCGGCAACGGCGCCATCGCCAACGGCCTCTTCGGCATCGTCAACGTCGAACCTGCCGGCTCCGTCTGGTACCGCAGCCAGCTCACACGGGCGGAGATGATCATGGCGGCCGACGCTAATTTAAATGGTGTGCTGGACCCGGCCGAGAAAACCGGTGGCGGCCATCCGATCCTCGACTACAGCGCCACCTATCCCGATGCTGAACCATTCACCGNNGTCAACGTCGAACCTGCCGGCTCCGTCTGGTACCGCAGCCAGTTGACACGGGTGGAGATGGAAATGGCCACTACGGGAATCACTGCCGGCGGCCATCCGATCCTCAACTACAATGCGACCTACGCGACCGGAGATTATGCCGGCCTGCCGATCCTCAAGATCCTCAATGGCACCGAGATCGTCCACAACGAGGTCAACGCCATCATTACCCCTGGGACCGGTGGGTTTAACGATCCGGCTCCTTATGCGCTCTACCCCAACCGGGGCGAGGCCTTCCGCGAGTTCACCGTGGCCTTCCACGACGAGATCAAGGTGGTCCAGGCCTTCCCCGAGTGGTACAAGCAGCTCGCCTTCACCCTGGGGAGCGTCAAGGACGGCTTTGCCATCAACTACGGCACAGGCGGCATCGGATCGGAGATCATCGGCAACCGCCTCGGCGTGGGCCCCATGTGGGACTGCGTCGAGTGCAAGTACGAGGAGTTCTTCCTGACCTCCTGGGCCGTGGGCGACCCGGCCATGATCGTGGACATACCGGCCAACGCCGGGCTGGAGAACTGCGATCCGGCACTTAACAACTGCACAGAAGTCGGCCCCAAGGCGACCAAGGCCTTCTACCCGGACGACCCGTCCAACGTCTGGCACGGGTACCTGAACGACCGCACCAAGATCAGAAACATCCACGTGGGCACCGAGCACCACATCTTCCATCTGCACGCCCACCAGTGGAACTTCATCAACCGGGACGAGGACGGCGAGACCGGGGGGGATCAGTCCAACTATCTGGACGCCCAGGCCATCGGCCCGGGGTCCTCTTTCACCTACGAGATCACCTACGGCGGCGGCGGCAACCGCAACAAGACCGCCGGCGACTCGATCTTCCACTGCCACTTCTACCCCCACTTCGCCCAGGGCATGTGGGGCCTGTGGCGGGTGCACGACACCTTCGAGATCGGCTCCCTGCTGGACATTAATGGTAGAGTCCTCGCGCGGGGCTTGCCGGACAGCGAGATCTTGGGTGGCGGCTACGAGGACGACGGAACTCCCATTCCGGGCGGCACGCCCACCCCGGCGGTGGTGCCCATCCCCGGCAAGGCCATGGCGCCGATGCCGGGAACCTTCGTGGCCTCAGTCGATGATGACAACGACTCGGGTACTCCGGACGTCAGCGTCCCCTTCATGGGCTACCCCTTCTACATCCCGGGTGTGGCCGGTCACCGGCCCCCAACCCCGCCGATCGATCTCGTGAGGGACGGCGGCATCCCACGCCACGTGATCACCGGCGGCACCAGGCACACCGAGCAGACCGCAACCAACTTCGATGCGGAGTTGCTGACCGCGACGGGCTTCCAGCTTCCCGAAACCGGCACGCCGGCAGAGCTGGCGGCCATGGCCTTTCACGGGCCGCAGCCAAACCTCGCGGGGAGCGTCTACCACACCGGCTACAGGCCCGAGGACGGCTCTGTGGCCTACTTCGAGGTCAACGGCCTGCCCCCGGTCGCGGGCGCGCCCTATGCCGAGCCCTGCCGGGGAGACGCTTATGACGGCGGCCTCGGGGACCCTGTGGGCAATCCCAGGTTCTACGCGGCCTCGGTCATCGAGCTCGACGTGGACTTCAACAAGGTGGGCTGGCACTTCGGCCAGCAGCGAATCCTGACCCTGGACGGCGACGTGGAGGCCACCCTAGACGGAACGAGGGCGCCGGAGCCGCTGGTGATGCGGGCCAACACCAGAGACTGTGTCGACTTCGACCACACCAACCAGGCGCGCCACACCTACCAGCTCGACGACTTCCAGGTGAAGACGCCGACCGACGTCATCGGCCAGCACATCCACCTGGTCAAGTTCGACGTCACCTCGGCCGACGGGGCGGCCAACGGCTGGAACTACGAGGACGGCACCCTGGCCAAGCTCGAGATCACCGAGCGCCTCCACGCCCTGAAGAGTGTCGGCGGCTCCTGGACGGGCTTGGGGCCTGACGGGATACTGGGCACTGGTGACGACACGGACGCCAGCGACCTGCCTCTCGACGCCACCGGTTTTCGCACCACCCGCCAGCGCTGGTACGTCGATCCGGGCTGGAGCGGGAACGTCTTCACCCACGACCACTACGGGCCCTCCACCCACCAGCAGGCCGGCCTCTACGCCACGGTGCTGGTCGAGCCTGAGGGCGCCAGATTCTACGACCCGGTAGATGGGACAGAACTCAACCTGCGTGCTTCCTCAGACGGCGGCCCCACCAGCTGGCGGGCGGACGTCCATACCAGCAATCCGGCCGAAAGCTACCGCGAGTTTTACCTCGAGTTCGCTGACTTCCAGCTCGCCTACCGGAGCGCTGCGGGGGGCGACGGCGCGGGCCTGCTCAACGGGGCCAACCAGGCGATCAACCCCTCCTACCGCAACGAGGTTGGGTTGCCCGATATCCTGCTGCCCAAGCAGGCTGCGCTGAGCCCCAACCCGACAACTGACGCTGTGCCGGGCTGCGGGGAAAGGACGAACGGGGTTTGGACCGGTTGCGCCCCCGAGGCCATCTCGGCGGCCGACCCGGGCACCTTCGTGGTCAACTACCGAAACGAGCCCCTGGCGCTCAGGCTGCGCGATCCCGCGACCAACGACCAGGCAATGGGCCAGGCGGGAGACCTCTCCTGGGCCTTCAGCTCGAGAGTCAGAGACAGGGCCGATGCGAGGCTTAACGCCCAGCCAGAAGACTGGCCCTACGGGATCCAGAGCGCGACGATCGGCGCTGTGAAGGGTGATCCCTTTACACCTCTCCTTCGGACCTACGAGGGCGACAAGGTCTACCTCCGCGTCCAGGTGGGCGCCCACGAGGAGGGCCACAACTTCAGCATGAACGGCATCCGCTGGCTCCAGAACTGGCAGAGCGGGGTCTCGGGTTTCCGCAGCTCTCAAATGGCAGGGATTTCCGAGTACTTTATCTTCCAGGTTCCAGCGCTGGCGGACGTACAGGCAGCCAGCGCGGATTACCTCTACCAGGCGGGGTCCTCGGTTGACGCCCGCTGGAACGGCACCTGGGGGCTCATGCGCGCGTACAAGAGTTCTCAGCCGGACCTCCAGACCCTGCCGAGCAACCCGGACGGTATGGTCCCAATCCCGTCGGGCAAACCCAAATTTCAAGGCCCCTGTCCGACGGAAACCGCTGGACAAAATGCCAGGAAATACAAGGTTTGGGCAGTCACGGCCGAAGATGTCCTGCCCGGTGGCGCGATCGAGTACAACCCGGATCTCATCGACCCGACGGGCATGCTCTACGTCCTGGAGGACGACATCGACCCGGTTACGGGCATGCTCAAGGCCGAGCGGCGGGTGGAGCCTTTGATCCTGCGGGCCGCTGCGGGTGAGTGCATCGAGGTCCAGCTTTTCAACAAGCTGCTGGATCAGGCTGTGACATCGGTCGGCAGCGAAGAAGTGTTTAGCTGCCAGCCGGTAGATGTGACGCTGGAGGATGGCATCACAATCGTTCAAGAGTGTGACCTAGCGACCCTCGCGCCGGTCTTCACGCCTGAGGGTGCGCAAGCCGCGCTGGACGAGTTCCTGTGGCTGGTAACGGCAGATGGCACGCAAGTGGCGAGCATCGCTGACATCGCTTTCGACGAGATCCCCGATGCCGATGGGTTCAACACCCTGCCGATGATCGTCAACCAGTTCAACAACAACCAGATCAAGCCGTCGAGCGAGGTGGGTCTCCATGCCCAGCTGGTCGAGTACGACGTGTTCGACAGCGACGGCATGAACGTGGGCTTAAATCAGCCCAGGACTGTGGAAGCGGGCAAAGACAAGAAGTACACTTGGTACGCGGGCAGAGTCGACCTCAATCCTGCGACCGGCGAAAGGACTGCCATCCCGGTCGAGTTCGGCGCCATCAACCTGATGGCCTCCGATCCCATCGAGGGCTCGAGCAAGGGGTTGATCGGGGCGCTCATCATCGAGCCCGAAGGAGCGACCTGGAACGACGGGAGCACCACAACCACAGGCAGAGGCAAAAACCGAGTTACGATAGAGAAACCCGACGGTGACTGGGACAGCGACGGTCTGCTCACCCGGGCCGCAGTCACCGTGACGCACCCCGGTGGCTCCTTCCGCGACTTCGTGGTCATCCACCAGGACGACGTCAACATGCAGTTCGCCAATGCGGTGACGTTCCCTTGTCTAAATTGTAATTTCGCCGCAGGCGACCCGGTGCCCACCGTGGCGGCGGAAGAAGAGCCCGAAGACTCCGGTCAGAAGGGCATCAACTACCGCACCGATCCCATCTGGCTCAGGCTCAATATCGGCCCGACGGCAGATCCGGGAGTCACCCACACCAAGGACTACACCAACGCCTTCGCCGGCGACCCGGTGACGCCCATCTACACGGCCGCGCCGGGCGACAAGGTGCGCGTCCGCATCCTCAAGCCAGGCGGGCACAACCGAAACAGCGTGCCCACCCTGCACGGCTTCGTCTGGGCGCGCTACCCGTACGGCTCCGACTCGCTGACCATCGACCCGGACAACGACAACACCTTCTGGCACGGCGAGCAGCAGGGCCACGGCCCGACGAACCACATCAACGTGGTGCCGCTTCACCCCGCCGGACCGGCAGGTGACTACCTGTACCGCGACATGGTCCCGGTGCACGTCGATAACGGGGAGTGGGCGATCTTGCGGGTTGAGTAACACTACAAAGATAGCCGTAGGCTCTCTTGGAGCCGAGTAACCGGTGGGTGGGTGCAGCTCCCACGAGCTGCACCCACCCCTCACCATCAATCTACGGAAATAATAGACGTAGATAACCTTTTCAGGAGTTAGACCAGTGCGAAAACCATTTTTGCTTGTGTTCTTCTTGAGTCTTTTTATTGCTACTTACTCAACGAGCGCCCGTGCCAACCCGGCCACTCAGGTCCCAGGGCCTGAGGCCGAGGCAACCCCTGCAGAGAACGTGATCGTGGACAAGGGTGTCCGCGTGGAGTTCTCTGTGGAGCCTGTCTACGGCAAAAAGGGCGAGTCGAAACCGATCATGGAAGGCGAGTTTGCGGAAGTCCGGTTCAAGATCACCGATGCGGCAACAGGAGAGCCGGTCTCCCCCCTGGAGCCGGCCGTGTGGATCAGCCGCCTCGGAAAAGCGGAGGAGGGCCTGAGCTGCCGAGACCAGATCGGACGCTATCTTCAGGGCATGCTCAGCTTCCAGGCCGACATCGACCTGAACAAGTACTTCATCCTGATCATGAACAACGACCAGACGATCTCGGTGGTCGACCCGCTGCTGGGTGTGAGCGGGATCACCCAGCTTTACGGGATGGTTTTTCTGAAGGAACCCGGTGAGGACTGGGTTCCGAGCCCCGACGGGAAACACCTCTTTGTGACCATGCCCCGGGCGGGGAGGGTCGCTGTCGTGGACCTCGAAAACTTCAAAGTGGTGGAGAATGCCGAGGCCGGCAAAAACCCGGTCCGTATCGCCATTCAGCCGGACGGAAAGTACCTGTGGGTTGGAAACGACGGGAAGGCCGGCGGGGAAAGCGGCGTCACGGTCATCGACGCGCGGACCTACGCGGTGGCCGCCCAGATACCGACCGGTCCCGGGCACCACGAGATCGCCTTTTCCGACGACAGCCTCTTTGCCTTTGTCACCAACACCCTGGGAGGAAGCCTCTCGGTGATCGACACCCAGCGGCTGGAGAAGATAAAGGACCTCTCCACGGGGAAGAATCCCGTCTCGGTCCAGTTCTCGAGCCTCAGCCAGGCGGCCTACGTGGCGACCGAGGGCGGCAGCCTAGCGGTCGTGGACGGCAAAAAGCACGAAATCACCGGGACGATCGAGACAGACCCCGGGCTCATCGCCTTCCGCTTTGCCCCTGGCGGGCGGTGGGGCTTTGCGGCGAACATCATAGAGAACCGGGTCGACGTCCTGGACGCTTCCACCGGCGCGATCTCACACCGGTTCGAGGTCGGTCAGCAGCCCCATCAGTTTGCCTTCACTGACACCTACGCCTACGTCCGGCACCTGGGGACCGCTGAGGTCATCCTGATCCCGCTGGCCCAGCTCGGCGAGAAGACCTCGCCCGGGCTCCAGAAGGTGGCCCTCGGGAACCGGGCTCCCGGGGAGTACGGCTTCCCTGCTTTTGCCGACGCGATCTCGCCCACCGGGGAGTGGACAGCCGTGGTGGCGACCAACCCGGCAGACCGGCTGGTTTACTACTACATGGAGGGGATGGTCGGTCCCATGGGGTCTTACACGGCCTACGGCCGGATTCCGCGGGCAGTCGGGGTGGTCGACCGGAGCGTGCAGGAGACCGAAAAAGGGATCTACTCGGCGAAATTCCGTGTCCCCAAGGATGGGACTTACAGCGTGGCCTTTCTCATCGACTCGCCGGTGGTCGACCACTGCTTCAGCTTCACTGCCGAGCCAAACCCCGTGATTGTCGCGGAGAAGGAAAAGCACCCGGTCAAGATCGAGTTTCTCACCAAGGAGCGCACGGTCCGGGTCGGGGAGGCCTTCAAGGTGCGCTTTTCCTTGAGCCGATCTCTCAACGAGGAGTCGATTTCAGGGCTCAAAGACGTCGTCGTCCTCGCGACCCGGATGCCCGGGACCTGGCAGGAACGGCAGCGAGCCAAACCCCTCGGGGAGGGACGCTACGAGGTGAGCTTCGTCGCCGACCAGCCGGGCGTCTACTACGTTTCTGTCGCCGTTCCGTCTTTTGGGGTGGGCTTCACCGAGCTTCCCTACATGAGCTTTCGTGCAATGGATGGCGGCACGGCAAAAAAAGGAGGGTGAAATCATGGTTAAGATTCTATCTTGCGTCTGCTTTGCGATTTTTCTCGCCATCGTTCCCGCGGTGGGGCAGGACGCCCATCCGCCCCCGCATACGGCACACGTGATGATACCGGAGCCTGAAGCGGCTCGTCCCAGGGCGTCAAACATAGTCCATTTGGAGTTACCCGACCTGGAGCTTGTCAACCAGGACGGGGAGAAGGGCAGGTTTTTGAGCGACATCATCGGCGACAGGCTCGCGGCTGTGACGTTTACCTACACGACGTGTACGACCGCATGCCCCATCCTCGACGGCATCTTCAAGAATGTGCAGGCAGAGGTGGCCGACGATCTCGGCAAGGACACCGTCCTGATCACACTCAGCATCGATCCGACGAACGATATCCCCGAGAGGCTCAAGGCTCATGCGGAAAAGCTCGGCGCGAAGCCGGGTTGGACCTTCCTCACGGGCGAGAAGCAGACGGTGAACGAGGTGCTGAAGGGCCTCGAGGTCTTTTCCACCGACATCTACAACCACCCTCCTACCGTCTTCGTCGTGGATGGGAAGCGCGAGGTTTGGAGCCGCTTGAATGGTTTTCCCTCTCCTGATACAATCGTGGAAGTCTTGAGCGAGTACCGCACTGCCCGCCTGAAGAGGTAGAGGTCAGGAGATCTGATCGATGCGAAAGTTCGGTCCTGTTGCAACGGCCCTTTTCGTTGCTAGGGCGAAACTGTTTCCAGTCTTTCTCGGTTTTTTTCTCACCATTCTCGTCCTGTCGGCGGTGTATACCCATGCGATGAGTGCCGCGGAAGAGCGGGGGAGGAAGATATACGCCACCGGTGTGAGCCCTTCCGGGGAACCCATCAGCGCCTATTTTGGAGCGAACATGCTCGAGATTCCCGGACAGGTCGCCACGTGCGGAAGCTGTCACGGCCATGACGGCACGGGCCGGCCGGAAAGCGGGCTGCTACCGACAAACATCACGTGGAAGTACCTGACCAAGTCCTATGGCCACGTCCATGCCAGCGGCCTGGAACATCCACCCTTTACCGAAGAGAGCCTCAAAGACTACCTCCGATCTGGCATCTACCCGGGGGGCGAAACCGGGGACCCGTCTATGCCTGTTTACGATATCTCGGATCGGGATCTCGACGACCTGGTCGCCTTCATGAGGCTGCTGGGTGAAACCCTCGATTCTGGCCTGAGCGATGCGAGTGTCAGGATCGGCACCCTCGTCCCCTCCGAGGGGAGGCTGGCCGAGACCGGAACGACCATGAGAGGGGTCCTCGAGGCTTATTTCAGCGAGGTGAACAAAGCGGGAGGGATTTACGGCCGAAAAATCGAGCTCGTGGTTCATGGGGTCGGGCGCGACCGGGATACCGACTTGGATTCGGTGAAAGGTTGGCTCGCCCAGGAGCAACCCTTTGCCCTGGTCAGTACCTTCACGCCGGATTTGGACGTCGACGTCCAATCCGCTGTGGCACAGGCGGGAATCCCCCTGATCTGCCCCTTCACGCTCTATCCCATCGAGCGCTTTTCCCTGAACCGCCAGACTTTTTACCTCTTGTCGGGCCTGGCCGATCAGGTTCGGGCTCTGGTTCACTTTGCGGGCGAGGGCTTGCGAATGGCGAATGCTCGCATTGCCGTTCTTCATCCGGCAGAGAGCTCTCTCGACATGGTCATCGCTGCCGCTGAGAAGGCGTGTAAAAGCAGAGGGTGGCAGGCGGTCGAAAAAAAATCCTTTCCAATTGGGGCCTTCGATGCGAATGAGGCGGCCCGGGAGCTGCAAGCGGCGGGCACCGACATCGTTATATTCCTGGGGGTCGAGAGGGAGATCCGCTCTTTCCTGGAATCGGCTGCCAGCAGAAACTGGTCCCCCTACGTCTTCGCCCCCGGCGTTTTGTCGGGTAGAATTTTCTATGACGCCCCACCCAGCTTCGAAAAACGCCTCTATCTGGCTTACCCGACCCTGCCACGGGATCGAAAGGGCTGGGCGGTAAAGGAATTCTCGAGGTTGACGCAGGCTCATAACCTGCGGCTGATCCATGCCCAGGCCATGATTTCAGCTTACAGCGCGGCGAAGATCCTGACTGAAGCCATGCGGCTCTCCGGCCGGGACCTGGATCGTACGAAGTTCGTCGCGGTGCTCGAGAAATTCTACGAGTTTGAAACCGGCCTGACCCCTCCCATCACCTACACTCGAAACCGCCGGGTCGGGGCACTCGGCGCCTATGTGGTGACTGTCGACCTGGTGAAGAAGGAATTTGTCCCAGTGGGTGGATGGATCGCTCCAAGGCTCTCGGATGGATCTGGGGAATGGATCCTAACGGAGCTACAAAATGAGAAAACCTCCGCGGAGGGGCAGGGTCTCTTCACGGCCAATTGCGCCGCATGTCACTTTCCCGATCACACCGACACCAAAATTGGACCAGGGCTGAAGGGAGTCTTCAAAAATCCACGGCTCCCTGGTTCGGGCAGGCCAACCAGCGAAGATACGGTACGACGGCAGATTCAGAGGGGGGGAGAGAAAATGCCGCCGATCAGAAACCTGAGCGAGGAAGAGGTCACGGCCATTATCGGCTATCTGAAGACCCTTTGAACCACCGCAAAAAAATAGAAAATAGGGGACGTTCGTGCAGAACGTTCATAACTCCCGAATCAGGTCTTCCACATCCGGCTTTTTCCCAGCTGATACAATCCGTGTAACGCAAGAAGTCGTCACGCCAAGATATCGTGCGACATCGGCGCCAGAATAGCCGAGCTCTCTTACCGCAATCCAGGAAAGGACACCTCTCGCCATCACAATATCATGTCTTCGACTACCCGACCGCATTTCCGCAAGGGTTGTACTGTAATGTTCACACACCTTCTCAGCCAAGGCCTCTATGTTTACCCGCTGCCCTGAAAGCCTCAGATTCCTTTTCACGAGTTCATCGAGCCCGGATATAACCTCCTGCACGAATTCACTGTCTCCAAGGATTCTCTGGTCGGACGCTTGCTTTTCTCTCCGTTTCCTAACCGCTAAAACTTCTGACCAGCCCCCTAGGCTCCTGATCAGTCCACCCCCGACCAGCTCCGGTCTGGGACCCAACGCTATACCTTTCTCGAGGTATTCTCGGTATTGTTTTCGTCGATTACGACCACTTCCAAAAAAAGCTAAAACGTATTCAGTATCTTGCCATTTTCTTTCAATTTTGCCCATCAGCGCGCTGTGACCCGACCAAGGGCAACAAATGAGCTCATTTAGATCCATGATTATTCCGGCCCTCATGAGATTCAAGTGGATGTAACGAACCAATTCCCTTAAATATTGATCCTCCTGGCATACGATAGACTTGTAGCGATTTTGAAATAGATGACCATGGCGTCGGTGGCGTCGATTAAAATTCACGACATACCCCGTTAGTATTTTGCGCATGCTGGCGGAAAGGGGCAGATTTCCTGTTTTACACAGCAGATGGAAATGATTTGGCATCAGTGTCCATGCATATACAGCCATAGCACCCGCTTGCGCAACGCCTGCGATTCGGTCGATAAAGTCGTTGCGATCCGCATCGTTCAAGAAAATCTTTCTTTTCTCAATGCCCCGACCGATCACATGATGCAAAACCCCCGGGGCATCTAATCTGGCTAATCTCGGCATGGTCTATCAATCTCATGATTAGAACCATTGGTCAAGCAATTTCTGCACGAACGTCCCCTATTTCCTATTTCGTTTCAAGCCGTGCCGACTTAGGACAGGAAGGCTAATTTGTCCTCTGCCTGTATTCTTTGGGGGGACTGAAGAGGCGGGGGTCGAGTTTTTGTGTCTCGATGCGTTTCACTTCTGTGATGTCTTTCAGGGTTTTCCCAAAGACCTGCCGGTATTCCATAGTGAGGATGGGGAAGCCCGTTTCCTTGACCTTCTCATAAATCTCTTCCTTCTCCTCCATTTCCGAACTGGAGAGGCCACTTGGCCCCCCAATGCCCTTTTTGATCGCTTCTAGCATCTCTTCTACGTCCACATCTCGGGTCACCCAGCTGTCTTGAAAGAGATCGCCATCGAGAAAGACACGGATCTGGGTGGTCCTGAACCCGTTGATCGTCTTCTCCACTCCTGTGGACTTGACCCGGATCTCTCTTTTGCGATGCTCCTTCTGCTGGGGAGCGATTTTTTGAGCAACTTGTTTCTGCCATGACGAGAGGGGATAGGTGATGTAGCTTTTCGACGTGTGATCGAGGATCAAAATCCGGTCATTTCTGAAATGAAGAATCGTACTGAGCTTTCCGTCTTTCTGGTCTATTCGGAGTCTCTTTTTGGAATAGTAGAGGACGAGGCCGCTTTTCTTTCCCCACACGTCGGTCATCTCCTGGTCGATGACCGTTCCCGCAATGGCCACGTTCGCTGACAGGAAGCCGATGGCAAGGACCATCATCCCGAGAGCCATAACGGTTTTCTTGCTCATTATCGTACTTCTTCTACGAAGCAATGCTGATCTACCACAGAGGCACGGAGAACAGGGGGAATGCTTGATTTTTCAATGCCGGGTGGTACCGGCATTGGAAAAAGCTCAGTCCCCTGCGGGGACGATACGAGGTTATCTCTTTCTATGATCCCTAGTTGAGAAAGTGATTCTGCCCCGAAGGAACTGAGACTTCTTGTTTGTCCGCATTTCCAGACAAACAAAAACTATTCTTCCTTGTGTGATCTTTGTTTCTCCGTGGTGCAACCCTAGCAATCTTTTCAAGTTGCTCAACCGTTTTGAGGCGAACAGATACAATCCTATGCTGATTTCTGAATAAGATCCAGGAATTGTTTGAGGATTTTTGCTGTGGCCCCCCAGATGAGATGTTTCCCATACCGGTATGTAAAGACAGTTCGTTCGCCCCCGTCGAGAAAGATTCTTTTCTCCTCAAAGCGGTCTTTCTCGAGGAGCGATTCGAGGGGTACCTCAATGATTTCCTCAATCTCATGCCTGTTCACTTCGAAGGCGTAAGGATGGGGGAAAACCCCCACAAAGGGCCGGATGAGGTACCTCGTAAGGGTCTCGACATCGTCCAGGCAACCGAGAAGCTCGACGTCTCTCTCTTTGAGCCCAATCTCCTCAAAGCTCTCCCTGAGTGCCGTTCTCTGCAGTGTCTTGTCTTCCTGGTCGTATGCCCCGCCGGGAAAGGAGATCTCCCCTTTATGGTGTTTCACCGTTTCGGTTCGTTTTGTAAAAAGAACGTAACATCCCCTCTCCTTCCTGAAAAGAGGCAGGAGAATTGCTGCGGGGGTGAGGTTATCACTGTGAATGACCTTTCTCTCTCTGGCTGCCAGGACGGCGTGAATCCTCTCTTTCAGATTCTCCGGGCGATACTTCACTCGATTCTCCAGGAGATGACGTCAAGAGCCCCGCTGTTCGGATCTCTGTGGACTGTGGCGACGAGTCTTTTCTCTACCTCCCCGACAATTCCAACAGACTCGATGGAGAAATACTCACTCCGCACGGCCAGGTTAGGTGGGAGATTGGAGATACCAAAGGAGTTGTTGAAATAGTCCCGAAATAGACTGACTCGCGGGAAAGGATCCGCTGACCTGTCTTGCAGAGTTTCTTCGACTTCGAGACGATCGATGTCCTCGTGAAGCGCCATGATGACCGGACCCGGAGCCGTGTTTATGTTGATATTGTGACCTCTCTCAGGAACAGCTGAGAGCAATTCTTCAAGGGTCCATTTCCCTTCGAGCCGTGGGCTCTCGCCCTCAAAGGCCTCGTAGGTTTTCACCACGGCTTCCTCGCTCCCCTTTATCATGTGTAATTCAGAAATCGTATCCATGAGCCGATCTTTACAGGGATACGGGATTTCCAGGTCCTCGTAGTACCGTGTCTCCGCACCGCCAGGGTCGGTCTCTTCCTGGTCTTCATCGATCCAATCCGAAATCGCACTTTTGAACTCCTCGCTGATTTCTCCATCGAGAAAGAGCCTTTCGACGATGGATGAGGTCGGATCTGCGTTAATAAGATTTGTATTGATTTTTCTGTCCTCGTCGATGATCCTCACGAGGAGACGCCCGCCGCCGAATAGATTGGGCTCGAGTAGCTGGGCTGAAGCAACCGCTTCGGTGAGATTGGCCCAGAGTTCCCCGAGGTTATCGTCGGGTTCCACCTGCTTTTCGTCTTTCTCCTTCTGATCGTCTTCCCAGTCCGATTTTAGCACGGCCATTGCCAACTCGATTCCAGACCTGGCAACGTAATAGGCCCTCAGATCGTCCCGGCTGGTGGCCGCAATTCTGACATTCACCTGGGTAGAATAAGTGATTTCCACAAGAAGGGTCACAAGAATGGTAACCAGAACGAGGGTAATCACCAGGGCGATTCCCCTTTCCGACGTCCCTCTAATCCTCGTTTTATTTTTTGTGGGAACCATGACGATGCCTCGATTGCAGCTTCTACGAACCGTCCAATTCAGATAGAATCTAGAGCTAAAACAGACTCGGGTTCATCGCAACTTCTGGCTCCTGATCCCTCCTGAATTATGATGGCCCGATCGGAACCACGGCATAGAAGGGAATCAGCTTCCCTCCAACCGTCTCGAGGATGAGCTCGATCTCTACCGCCCGGGGGAGTTTTTCCTGCTCCCCTGAATTCCAATCCTCTACCCACTCTTCACCGGTAAAGTATCTGAAGTCGATTCCCCAAACGTCATCGGTAAGCCGATTAAACCCCCGATCCTCAGAGTCGATCCCCTCAGAATACTCTTCGAAGGGGCCGAAAGCTGGGTCCTGGCGTCGGATCAACCGTCTCTCCTTTTCCTCCTCTTCTTCCTCCACAAGGGAATAAGAAATCTTGAGAAAATCGGACTGCCGGATTCCCTCTGTGCTTTTGATCCAGTAGAAGTTTGCCATGGTCGAAAAAGTCAGCGTGTCCCAGGGCGCGTCATCCTTTTCGTCGTTTTCTCCGACAAATCCAGTGTATGCGAGGCCAGGCCGATAGTAGGCGGACTGTATTTCATCAGCCATTCGATCAAGAATGACTCGGGCCGTGTGAAAGAGGTCCCTTTCGGGGGCGATTTGGCGAAGGCCGGCATAGCTGACAGAAAAAACACGATAAGCAATCGTCAGGACAACCGCCAGAATCACCGTGGCAACCACGATCTCTACGAGGGTGAAGCCCGCTCTTTGATTAGGTCTTCTCGTCTCGCCTCGCAATGTACATGACAACATCGAGTTGTTTCTCCCTTTTTCCCTCTGACCAGGTGATCGTGACGGTCACCCTTCTCGCATTCTCATACGTCACGCCTCCAAACCGGGCCGCTTCGATCAGCCTTTTCCATCGAAAGCCTTCTACATAGGTTGCCTCCAGCTCCTCGTCCCCGCCTTCCTCAGTGAAATCGCCTTCCTCCTCTTCCAGATCTTCGGGAAATCCGGCCAGTTCAATCTGGGCGATCATGTTTCTTGCCAGCATGGCGGCGATGTTCATCCTACGCGAGCTGTTGAGGGCACGAATATCCTGATTCCCCAACTCGACGAGTCCCACAAGGACGGTGGCGATGATCACAAGAGCGATCAGCACCTCCAAAAGCGTCAAACCCCTGGAGAGGTATCTACCGCTCCGCCGGTCAGCTACTGGGTTCAATATATCTGTCATAGATCCTAACCCTGGCTGAAAGGGGAAGAATATGAATCGAAGATTGGCGACCCTTCGAGTCTTTCAGATGGACAAGGGTCTCTTCTACCCATCCTTTTGGGAAGAAATGGGTCTCTACCTCTCCCTCCGTGAACTTTCCCTTGCCGATGATGACGATATCCTCAAAAGAGATACCCTGGGGAAGTTTGACTTTCCGGGTTAAGGGTGAGGTGTCTTTGACAAACTCGAGGGTTTCGTCTCGGTAGGTGACCCAGTATTCATTGGCCTTCAGATCATAGTTCAGCCGGTAGATCGTGCGTTTGAGTGTAGCCCGGTGGAAGAGGTATTTGACGGTTCCTGACAGTCGACGGGAGCTGACGTTCAGGTCACCCCCGGCGAGATTTCCCAGACTGGGAAGCGAGAGAGCCAGAAGAATTCCTAGAATGAGAATGACCAGGGTGAGCTCGAGGAGGGTAAAACCACGAATAGTCCCATGCTTTTGGATGAGATCCTTTGGAGAAAAAGCTCGTTGCCACCCCCCCGGATCGTGTCTAGTGGAATCGACCTCACTCCCTGATAAACTTAGGCGGTAAGCGCGCGGGCGTTGAGGCCGCAAGTTCATCAGTCGAGCTCCCAACTGTTGACGTCGGCGAACTTGCCCTCACCCCCCTCCTCACCGTCAGCCCCGTATGAGATCAGGTCATATTCGCCATTGGCGCCAGGAGATATATAGATGTACGGGTTTTTCCATGGATCCAAGGGGATCTTTTTGAGATATCCGCCCTCGCTAAAGTTCGCGGGGATCATGCCCGCCGTTGGCTTTTCCACCAAAGCCTCGAGCCCCTGTTCCGTTGTTGGGTAAAATCCGTTGTCCATAAGGAAGAGGGAGAGCGCTGTCTCGATGCTTTTGATATCCATTACCGCTTTCGTCCTTCTCGCTTGCTCCGGTCGTTCTGATATCCTCGGAATGATAATGGCAGCGAGAATCCCCAGAATTACCACGACCACCATGATTTCGATCAAAGTGAAGCCATCCTGATTGCACCGACTCCTGATTCTCATGTTTCACCTCATAGCTAGGAATCTTGACCTCACTGGCCAACGACCATCTGATTCATTTCGAAAATTGGAAGCAGAACGGCCAGAACAATAAACAGAACAATCCCTCCCATAACAAGGATAAGAAGAGGTTCTAGAATCGACGTGAGGCCAGAAACCGTGGTTTCGATCTGATTGTCATACGCATCAGAGACCTTGAGGAGCATCTGCTCCAATTGTCCAGAGTTCTCACCGATGGCAATCATATCCGTCACCATCGGAGGAAAGACTCCGCTGCGAGCAAGGGGAGCCGCAATACTCTGTCCCTCCACGATGCTTTCTTGACTGTCCTCGATGGCCTCGGCAATGACCCGATTGCTCACGATGTTCTTCACGATGTTCATCGCCCTGACTACGGGTATGCCGCTGACAAGAAGGGTCCCCAACGTCCGGCTGAAGCGTGTTGTGGCAACTATCCTTATGAGACGACCGAAAATCGGGACCCGAAGGGCGAGGCGATCAAAAAGAAAGCGTCCTCTTTCTGTTCTGAGATAGAAGACAACCACTAGGAAAGCTCCAACCAGTATGAACAGCAGTATCCACCCGTAGTTTCTAAGAAAGTTTGTGATGTCCAAAAGAATCACTGTTGGCAGAGGAAGGGTTCGACCCCAATCTTCGAAGAGTTCCAGAATCCTCGGAACGACCCTCACCATCAGGAAGGCTACCGCCGCCGATGCCAGGAAGACCATAAGGATCGGATAGATCAGTGCAGCTGTAACTCGATTTCTGAGTTTTACCTGGTTCTCGGTGAAATCGGCCAGTCTGAGGAGCACAATGTCCAGAGCACCGCTTGATTCACCGGCCGCAACCATATTAACATAGAGGTTTGAAAATATCCTCGGAAACTCGCGCATGGCATCACTCAACGAGGTTCCTTCCCTAACCCTCTCTCGAATTTGGCTGACAACCTTCTTCAGATTCGGGTTCTCAACCTGATTGGCCAGTGAGTTGAGGGCAGGAACCATGGCAAACCCGGCTCCAACCAGCGTGGCAAGTTGTCGGGTCATTACGGCGAGATCTTGAATCCGGACTTTTTTGATCAGGCGGGTAATCGATAAATCCCGCCTCTCTCGCCGTTCGGCGGCAATAGCCTCCTGAACTTCAGTAGGAAATACACCAGTTTTTTTCAGCTTGGACCGGGCTTGCCTGGGACTGTCAGCATCGATGATGCCTCGGACGTTTTTCCCACCAGTGTCAACCCCGCGATACTCAAAGATCGGCAACCGTCATCCCCCCTAATCAGTGAGAACATCCTCCTGGGTGACCCTCACCATCTCTTCTGTGGTTGTTATGTGATTGATGACTTTACGAACGCCATCCTGGCGAAGGGTGAGCATGCCGTGTTTCATGGCGGTTTTCTTGATTGAATTGGAATCGCTCCGTCTCATGATCATAGAACGAATGGCCTCGTCGACGACGAGAAGTTCAAAGATGCCGGTTCGTCCGGAATAGCCAGTTCCCATGCATTGGGAACACCCCACCGCCCTGTAGAGGTTCTTTTGACCTACTTCCTCTCTCTGAATTCCCGGCCCCCTGAGTTCCTCGTCAGAAGGGATGTACGGTTCCCGGCAGTTATGGCAAGCAACTCGGACAAGCCTCTGAGCCATTATCGCCAGAACCGAAGAAGAGACCAGAAATGGCTCGATACCCATATCGATGAGCCGGGTGATGGCTCCGGCCGAGTCGTTGGTGTGGAGCGTGCTGAACACCAGATGTCCCGTAAGGGACGCCTGGATGGCGATCTCCGCAGTTTCCAAATCGCGAATCTCGCCAACCATAATCACGTCAGGGTCCTGTCTGACAATGGACCGCAGTCCATTTGCAAAGGTGAGATTGATCTTCGGGTTGACCTGGATCTGGCCGATCCCTTTGATCTGATACTCCACGGGATCTTCCACGGTAATGATGTTCTTGTCCGGTGAGTTGATCCGGGTGAGTGCGGCGTATAGGGTTGTCGTCTTCCCGCTTCCCGTCGGTCCTGTGATGAGAATAATACCGTGAGGGCTGTAGATCAGGCGGGTAAATGTCTCAAGTTTGTCGCCTGAAAAGCCAATGTCTTCAAGCTTGAGGAGCGTGCCCGTCTTCTCCAAAAGCCGCATAACGATCCGCTCTCCATGTGAAGTCGGGATCGCTGAGACCCGAATGTCCACATCCCTGCCTGCAATCTTGATTCGAATTCTTCCATCCTGGGGAAGCCGCTTCTCGGCGATGTTCAGCCCACCCATCACCTTGATCCGTGAAGTGATACTCGGCTGGATCCTTTTGGGCAGGTTCAACACATTGTAGAGAATGCCGTCGATCCGGTAGCGGACCACGAGATCCCGTTCAAATGGCTCCACATGGACGTCACTTGCCTTCTGCCTGACTGCCTGGTAGAGCATGGAATTGACGAGGCGGATGATTGGGGCCTCGTCAGAAGCATCGAGTAGGTCCGCAGGTTCTTCTAACTCGTGGGACAGGGCATCGAGGCTGAGTTCGTCATCGATGTCTTCGATAATCTGCTCAGCCGTGTCTGAGTCCCTCTCGTAGATTCGATTGATCGTCTCGATGATCGTGCCCGATGTGGCAAGAACGGGAACGACATTGCACCCTAGAAGGAGACGGATATCATCGAGGGGAAAGACATTTAGGGGATCGGCAACGGCGACCTCAACCGATCCGTTCTTGTTTCTTACGGGGAGAATTTCATACTTCTTGGCAAAGTGGATTGGAATCTTGGCAATCAGTTCTCGATCGATGTCGACATTCTTGAAATGTGGCACAAAGGGAATCCCGAGCTGTTTCCCAAGACCCTTTAGAAGATCCCTCTCCTTGATGTGGCCGAGTCTGACCAACACCTCACCCAGTGGAGAGGGCTTTTCTCGCTGGATTAACAGAGCTTCGTCGAGTTGCTCCTGTGTGATCAAAGACTGGTTGACAAGGATTTCGCCGAGCAGCTCATGTTTTAGAGACAATTTGTTGAAATCATATGCCCATCCATCAGTCGACTCGTCCACGGGTGGGGCGGTGGGTTCAGGGGTTTCCTCCTTGGATTTAACAGGGGGTAGTTCTGGCTGTGCGGTTTCTGTTGCTACAGGACGCAGTTGAGGCGAATCAACCTCCTCATCTTTGGGAGGGCTTTCCGGCTTTTCAATCTCGGTTTTCAGGAGACGATCGAGAACCCTTCGAATTCGCTCCGCCTTTTTGTCTGATTCAGGATTCTTATCCAACTTCCATAATCTCCTTGGCAAGATTCATATAGTCCTGGCACCCAGGAGAATACTGATCGTACTCGAAAATGGAGATCCCTCTGCCTGTGGCTTCATTCAATCTGGTGCTTTTCCGAACAATTGTCTTGAGAAGATCCTTCCCAAAAAGTCTCTCCAATCTTTCCTTTTGCAACTGGGCCTCCCGGAGATGTTTCTCAAAAAAGGTGATGAGAAAAAGCATCCTGATCTTGAGAGAGAACGACTCAATCAGAATATCGATGGTGTCGGCGACCTTGAGAAGGCCGTGAATCGACAGGAAAGCTGGGGTAACCGGAATGATCACGATTTGGCTTGCCACCAACGCGTTGATGGTGAGCATACCCAGGGACGGAGGGCAGTCGATCACGATGTACCCGTATCGATCCCTGAGGCTGTCGACGAGGCTCTTCAAGCGACTTTCTCTCTTTTCAAACCTCGCCAGTTCTAACTCTGCACTGGCCAAGTCGATGTTAGAGGGGAGAACGTCCAGGTTGGGCTTGAGAGAGAGAATCGCTCTCTCGACCGGATACCCTCCATTCACGAGAACATCATACACAGAATGTTCTACAGCTTCGGTATCAATGCCAAACCCAACACCGCTGTGTCCTTGAGGATCGAGATCGATCAAAAGGGTCCTGTGGCCGTATGCCGCCAAAAAGGCCGACAAGTTGATGGCCGTCACCGTTTTCCCTACCCCACCCTTCTGGTTGCAGATCGCAATGGTTCGATGGGGTTTATGGCCTCGGGTCCTGTCGATGGCTCCTAACCACTGTTTCAATATTCCAACACCGTTTTTTCTAGTCTCTTCGTTCACGAAAGTCTCAATGTCTTTCATACGCCCCAAAGATTCAGGCGCATCATCTGCGGATGCCCTCATCCTTTATCAAATCCTCGGGCCTTGCCTTCAATAGGTGAGTCGGCATCCCCATCCCCTTTTCTGTTTTGAGCCGGCTCTTCCGCTCAAATTCTTCTACCTCCTCGCGTTTTTGCTTGTAGACATCTTCGAGATCCCTACTGGTCCGGATGATGTGAGGCGTAATGATGATCACGAGGTTGTTCTTTCTCTTGGTCCTCGCAGTTGCCCTGAAGAGATGCCCAAGAACGGGGATATCTCCTAGCCAAGGTACCTTCGAGACAGAGTCGAGGATGTTCTCGGCTATGAGACCTGAGATAACGACTGTCTGACCATCTTTCACAACCACCGTGGTCTTGGTTGATCGCTTCAATGTTGTCAGATCGCTCGCTCCTTCAACCGTTCCGGCTGGTTGGACTTGGGAGGTCTCTTGGTAGATGTTTAACTTGAGAAAATCGCCTTCACTGATCTGAGGGGTGATTCTAAGGGTGACGCCCACATCTCTTCGCTCGATTTCTTCCACGGGGAAACCGCTGGCTGTAGCCGTTGTTCTCACCCTGAACGGAACATTCTCGGCGACCACGAGCTCGGCTTCCTCATTGTCGGTGGTGAGAAGATGAGGTGTGGAAAGGATGTTGGCTTCCGAATCGCTTTCGACCGCCGCAATCAAAGCGCTAATGTTGAGAAAACTGACGCCCCCAAAGGTGATCGTACCCTTCGCGACTCCAAGCACGAGGCCCTCAGTAGCGAAAGGATCCTGTGGGACACCGCCAAAGACCGTTCCGCCAAACACTTCCGTATCCGCCTGAGTCGCATCCGTTGCCAGGTCTTCAGGAGCGAATCGGAACTGTAGCGCCAGCTCACGGAACCTGTCTGCGCTGATCTCCATGATGAGGCCCTCAACAAATACCTGGAGCCTTCGAATGTCGAGCTGTTCGATCACGTCTTTCAAAACCTCGAAATCCTGAGGGGATGCGGTAATCACCAGAGAGTTGGTGGCCTTATCAGGGACGATCGCGACCTCACCAGCTAGTTCAACGGGCTTCTGCCCGGGGGCGGCGGCTGCTGTTTTTTTGCCCGGTGCCGTTATCTCTTGCAAGGTCTGCGCGAGTTCTTCGGCATCGGCGTTCTTCAGATAGATCACGTTTATCCTGCCTTTTCCCTTGGGTGGTGGCACGTCTAGACTGGTTACGAGCTCTTCGACCTGGCGGGTATCATCCCCGCTGGCGAGAACGATCAGTGAGTTGGTCCTCTCGTCCGGGATAATCTTAACGACCCGCTGGGGGCCCACACCGGTGACCGCGGGTTGTCTTTTCCGCCTCCTTTCTGGAGCGGTTGGGGCTGCCTTGACTTCAAAAATAGACAGTATTTCCGCCGCAAGATCTGTGGCATTGGCAAATTCCAGGGGGAGAACGGTGATTTCAACCTGAAACCCCTCAACATCTAACTCGCTCAGAATATCTAGAATTTTCTGGACATTTGGGATCGTGTCCGTGAGGATAATATCATTTGTGTAAGTGTAGGTGACGAGGCTGCTCTCCTTGGAAACAAGGGGTTTGATGATTGGGGTCACTGAGGCAGCGTCGATGTAATCTAAATGGATAATCCGGGTGACGAACTGCTCTCCCCTGAGAACCCTCTTCTCTCGATCAGGGATCGTATCGATGCCTCTCGATTTGGCATCTCGGGCGGGAATGATTTTGATTATCCTGCCAGCCGGGACGGTCGTGTACCCTTCAACTTCCAGAATGGACTCGAACATCCGGTAGGCCTCTTCTATTGTGATCTTTGTGGGAGAGATGACGGTAACCCTCCCCTTAACCTTGCTGTCGACGATAAAATTCTTTCCTGTTAGTTCACTGATAAATCTGATCACCACCCGGAGATCGGTGTCCTGAAAATTTACGGTAATGAGCTCTTTCCCACTGGGTTGCTGGGCAGATGCGTCCATTGCATTTGCGAGAGCGAGTCCTGCTGCGAGAACGCCTACGACAACCCAGAACCGCCAGTTCCATCCGGATCTTTTTCTTCTCATTCCTTGAGCAGCCCCCGCCTTATCGTAGTTGGTAGTTAAGGGTCTGTTCCCTTTTCCCTCGGAGAATGTCCACAGTTATCGACTGTCCACTCTCGAGCCCCTCATAGACCTCAAAGGCCTTCTGTGGACTGTCCAAAGGGACTCCATTTATTTTGCGGATAACATCACCGTTGCGCAGGCCGAGCCTGTCGAAGATGCTTCCCCGTTTGATTGAGAGAAGCTTGAATCCATCAGGTTCCCCTTCAAGAAAATTAGGGACGATTCGAACCTGTGTCATGAGCTGACTCATGTTGGCCTTGGCGAGTTCTATCTCTTCGCGGGAAACGGACCATCGATTGCCCCCAAGCCTTCGAATACCCCTTCCTAAAACCTGTGGTGAACGCTCTGATGAAACTACCTGTCTGGTCTGTCCCTTTGGCTGTTCCTTCTCGACAAACAGTTCCAGTGTCTCCTTTTTCCCATCTCGGAGAAGGACGACGCGGTCTTCAAAGATCTGAATGAGCTTGGCCTCACCTAGGATCATGTCGCCTACGCGATAGAGATCTTCTTTTCTCGCTCGTTTGTCTTCAATAACGGCAAAGGAGCCGCCCTTTTCCCGGACCGCCGTTCCCCGGAGCCTCACACTCAAGGGGGTTGTGGCCAGATCCTCGAGCTGGTCAGCGGTGACGGGCTTTTCTTCAACGGGCTTTTTTGAGGGCGACGTCTCTTTTACAACGGCGTGGAAAATGTTTTTGTCGAGAATTGTAGAATAGTGCGATCGACTCTTTCTCTGTGGCTTGAGGGTTCTGACAGATCGCTTTGTGGTGGGTCCAACTTGAGGTGAATTCTGCTCGAGCCTGCTTCCGACTATTCGGGCCGATACACTCGCGAGAGCCAGTGCAAACAGGCCAATCAACACAACGTGAACGATCCAAAAGCCTCTGTTCAAAATCCATTCCATAATGACTCAACCTACCAGAATCACAGCTGGTAGTCAATACAAGATGTCCTGCTCGAGGTCCTCATGCCTCAATCGGGTGGCCCTCCAGAAGGGATAGGAATTCCTCGAGGGTTGAGAAACGGAGTAGGGGTTCGAGAGAGGATCGCTCGTAAATCTTGATCGTGGACCGGTGTATCTCGGTACGATATGAGGCACAGCAATCCTTCAAAACAAAGACCGCAAAGTCATGACACAGGGCGTCCATGGCTGTCATGAGCACGCAGACATGGGTTGTTACGCCGGCAACGGCTAACGTATCAACTCCCCAGCCTCTCAGGGTGTCATTGAGACCGGTCTTGAAGAAGGCGCTGAATCGCCTTTTTGGAAGCACAAGATCAGTGGGCTGGGGAGAGAGTTCGTCAATAACCTGGGCCCCTTCTGTTCCCTCGATGGAATGAGGTTTTATCTTTCCCCGAAAGATGAAATCATTCGGCAAATAGCTGTCGCATGCAAAGACAACTGGATAGTTCCTCGCCCTGAACTCTTCGATTAGCCTCTGTAGAGTTGGAAGGATAAACCGGATCTGAGTCGAGATCGGGTATTCTGGCTTCAAGTTATCTTTGACCATGTCCACCACGATCACACCAGGATTCAAGAGGCATCCTCCATTCGAAAGAATTTCAGGGCTGTGCGTGAAGTGGCCTCGGCCACTTCTTTAAGTGAGAGGCCCTTGATATGAGCGATTGCTTCTGCCGTGTATCTCACATACGCCGGTTCGTTCCGCCTTCCCCGAAAGGGTTCCGGGGCAAGAAATGGGCAGTCTGTCTCGATCATAAACCGCTCCAAAGGGATTTGCCGAACAACCTCTTTCAACAGTTGGGCCTTTGGAAAGGTGACGGTGCCAGGAACGGACAAATAGAAGCCCTTTTCTAAACACTGTTCGGCCATGATGAGATCGCCTGAAAAGCAATGGATGACGGCCTGGAGGCTGTCTTCTCCTCCTCCTTCTTCTTGAAGGATGTTCAACATCTCTCGGTCAGCCTCGCGGTCATGGATCACCACAGGGAGGCCAAGATCCTTTGCCAACCGAATCTGCTTCCGGAACATAGTGATCTGGATCTCTGGTGGAGAGAGATTTCTGAAAAAATCAAGGCCGATCTCTCCATAGGCTCTCACATTTGAATCCCTTGCAATCTGCCGCATCTGGCGGAGACTCTCTCTATCTATGTCCTTGGTATTGTGGGGGTGGATTCCAACGACTGCATGAACCGACGGGTGATCATGAGAAAGGGCTACAGCCTGGCGGCTTGAGGCGACATCTGTCCCCACGGTAAAGATGAATTGGATACCCCCTTCTAAGGCCCGCCCGACGACCTCCCTTCGATCCTTGTCGAACTGGGACATGCCTAGGTGGGCGTGCGAATCGATCAACATAGTTTTATTGAGCATTGAGCACGCGTCGAGCACCGCTTGTGAAATCTACTGCTGCCTGGGATGATACAAAGTCAATGTGTAGCAAGAAATGTTCCATTTGCGGGGTCAAACCTACAATCTACATTTAATTCCCTCCACCTCCTTTCGAGTCTCTTCTGATTCCACCAGGTCATTCTCCACCTCAGTGAGGACATTTGCGACTCCTTGTGGACTTATCCCAAAATACTCTCCCACCAAAAGGTGTCTTGCTCCGGTCATGATTTTTGAGATATAGACGGCCATTTTTCTTTCTCTCGAGTGTTTTCTTGACCTTTTCGTCAAATCTCGAGGAGATAAGGAATAATGAACTGCCACCATTTCGACGACCTTTTCTATCGAAGGGCCGTCAAAAAGCCTTTTTAACGCAGGAAGTTCCCTGTCGACGCCCTTTTCTCTGATGATTTCCTGTGTTTTTTCTTCGACAAAGCTCTCCCCTCCGAGAACAATTCCGGCCTGCACGTGTTGAAATGGACTGTCATGGTCTCCAATACCAGTTTCGACAAATTTTTTGTATTTCCTGGCCGCGGTCCGTCTATCTTCTGAGAAATGAGACAAGGTTTCGATCACATCTACAAGGCCTGCTCCTTGATGATCAATATATTCCCGATAACTACTCCACGGGTATTCGTCAGGCAAATCCACAATACCAGCCCTCACAGGGTTTAGATGGATATATTTACTCAATGAGAGAAGATAACTATCCTTCTCCACTACAATTCCTTTATACCTCCCTTGGAAAAGATGGCCACTTCTTTGATATTTTTTGTTTACGAAAACCGTATAAGAGGTGTTGACGTTATGCATCAACCGATTGAGGTTTGCTAGGGGGGTTTCGATCAGGAGGTGGTAATGGTTATCCATCAAAACATAGGCGTGGAGGATATAATGGTATCGTTCCTTGACTCTTTTCAGGATTTCTATCTGCTTTTTTCTGTCTGAGTCCTCAAAGAAGATATTCTGCTTCAGGTTTCCCCTTGAGGTGACGTGATAAAATGCCCCCCTGTACTCTATCCTTGGTTGCCGTGCCATGGGAAGGGGTTACCATAGGGACGGCTATCCGTCAACTGTATTTTGTAGATTTGACCCCAACTACGGCCTTTGGGCTGGTTGATCGCCGGATAATTGTGTAAAATTGTGGATAAAAGACAGACGTGAAAGGAGGCATATCTTGCGAACGAAATCGAAGATTCTGAAGATGTTTCTCATCCTTATGGTGACCTGGTCTTGGTCGTGGTCGCCTGGGTTCGCTCGCGCCGATGTTGAGTGGACGGTAAAGACCCAGCTAGACCTCAAAGCACCACCATTGGATGTCTATGAATCCGCCGATGGGCAATGGTTATTCATTCTGACTCCTGAGGAGATCCTTATCTATTCGATTGCTGAAGATAAGGTGATGAACCGTGTACCCGTCGACAGGCGCTACGACAGGGTAATACATTCTTGGAAAAACAGCATTCTTATCCTGACCAGCAGTTCTGAAAATACGGTGAAGGTCATACAACTTGAGGAAATCCACAAGTTTGACCTTTCCGGATTACCATTTAAGGGGCCTGAGAATGCGCCAGTAACTCTTGCCGTCTTCAGCGACTATCAGTGACTCTACTGTGCGCGGCTCGAGCCGCTGCTCCAGCAGGTGCTGGACAAATATCCCGAAAAAGTCAAACTGGTTTTCAAGCATTTTCCTCTCTCCAATCACAAATTTGCAAAAGCGGCCGCTGCGGCTGCCCTTGCAGCGGATAGACAGGGAAAGTTCTGGGAGTTTCACGATAAGCTATTCGAAAACTACAGAAACCTGAATAACGCGAAAATTCAAGAAATCGCCGGAAAACTGGGACTCGATATGGTCCAATTCAACAAAGACATAAAAGAGCCTGCCATACAGAACCTCATTGTCAGAGATATGCGGGATGGCCAAAGGATAGGTGTTCGTGGGACCCCTTCGGTATTCATAAACGGAAAGCTCGTGAAAAACCGTAGCCTCCAAGGCATCGAGCAGATCATCGACAAGGAGTTAAGGAAAGGCGGTTAGACAAGGGGAAGGTTTTTCCCTGGGTCTAAAAAGACAACCGCGGCTGCTCTGTCATCCCGGAATAGGGCTTTGCTCAAGAGTGGCCGTCCAAGTGCAAGTGTTAACTGTAACTGTATTTTGTAGGTTTGACCCCAAAAAGTTGATCTCCCTGGCAAGGTCGGAATAGTCTCGCCCCGCTATGCAATCTGGGGCGTACTCGAAAATGGAAAGCCCTTTTCGAATAGCCTCGTTCAATTTTGTGTTCTTCCGTACGGACGTTTTGAGAATCTGATGCCCAGGCGTGGCCTCTAGGTTCTCTCTCTGCAATCGCGTCTCCCTCTGCTGCTCTTTGAAGAACGTCACCACGGAAAAGATCCTGACATCGAGAGAAAGCGAATCCTGTAAGGCTTCCGAGACCTCCACGATCTTGGAGAGGCCGCGAATGGAATAAAAAGAAGATGTGACCGGGACGATGACGAGCTCGCTTGCCGCCAACGCGTTGACCGTCAGGATCCCAATAGAAGGAGGACAGTCAATCACGATGTATTCGTAAGATTCTCTGAGGCCGTCAATCACCTCCCTGAGACGGGTCTCTCTTTTTGCAAGCCTTGCCAATTCCAGTTCGGCGGAAGCCAGATCGATATTGGAGGGAAGAATTTCCAGGTTGGGCCGCAGGGGGACGATCGCCTCCCGAACCGGACAGGTCCCATTCAGTAGCACGTCATACACGGAGCGGTCGAGCGCGTCAACATCGAGGCCCAGCCCAAGCCCGCTGTGGCCCTGAGGATCGAGGTCGACCAGTAGGGTTCGCAGACCAGACGTGGCGAGCATGGCTGAGAGGTTGATCGCTGTGACGGTCTTTCCAACGCCTCCTTTCTGGTTGCAAATGGCTACGGTGTGGCAGGTACCATTTCTTCCAATCCTGTCAACCGCCATATCTCTTGCAATGAAGTCACCTCTCAGCTCTGATAGATCGTGGGCCTTTGCCCGATGGTTCTTCTCAGGGAGAGCATGACAGAGCGGCTCTTCAATCTTCGCCACCACTCTGGCTCCTAGGTTTTGTCCGCATTCACCGCAAAACTTAGTTCGCTTAGGATTTTCAGTTTGACAGTTTGGACATATCACAGAATACTCTGGTTTAAGCATTGTTCGCCCCTCTCGAGATAATCCCCGCCGCTATCGTCCCTGATCGGGCCGGCGGGAGGCGATCAGGCGGATGGCCGGAGATTCACTTTAGTCTGGCTTTCAAGAAAATTTTCCTTTACGAAGTGGACGAATTCCCGAATTCTGCTTGGTTCGGTTCAATAGAATCACCGGATCGATCATCTCCCCACATAAAATGCAGTTCCATCCGAATAAAATCCCTGTGTCGTGTTTGAATTCTTCCCGAGCCATCCACCCGCCGCATCGATCGCACTTCTTTGAGTCTTCCTCTCGAACGATAAATTGGACCTTGTTGATAATACCGTCAGCCATTTTTGCCCTCCTCTATTCCAGGCCAATCCACACGAGAAAGCTTTTCTTATAGGTCAACGTACGTCGAGCCGTGGTCCAGTCCAGAATACCGATGTGTTTCTGGGATCCTCGTCTCGTTGAAGGGAATTCTCCTGTAAGTACGAGCACGCTAGTTACATTTTAAATATTGCGAAAAAGAGGGGGGAGGTAAATAAGGCATGGGCCCTATTTTGGAGAGGGAAACACTGTATTTTGCCTTTATTTTTGCAGGTAGTCTTCGAAGCCGGGAGTGCCTCCATGAACAAATGCTTGAGATCCTGTTGCCCCTCTGTCGGAAAACTGGATAGGGAAACGGGCCCCGATTACCCCCCATGACCATTTGGACCAAAATGCTATCCTTCAGCACTTGCGATCACGGATCCTACCAATGCTATAATTTCTTCACCCGTGGACGAGCCCTTTGCAACAAAATAGTCAGCCCCGCACTGGCACGCAGCCGTCCGATATTCTGGGAGATCGTAATTTGTGATGATGATAATGGTTATTTCGGGATACTTGGCCTTTATTTCTTTGGTGAGTACAAGGCCATTTTCGCCGGGCAAGTTGATATCCATGAAGATGAGGTCAGGCCGCTGAAGGTCGATTTCTCGCAGCGCCTCCCCTCCCCCCGCTACCTGACAAAATTCCATGGATGGAAACTGGGTGCAGAGGATGCCCAAGAGTGCTTGTCGAAAGGTGGTGCTGTCATCAACAATCAAGATCCTTACCATGCCGGTTGGTCCTTGGTCCAAAGAGTCAATTATTGGTGTTGGTGGTATCCTCCGAAAAGTCAAAGCAAAAACATACATTATTTTCTTTACATCAAAGTAAGGGAAGTGGTAAATAGGGTTTAGACTGTATTTACCGTGAAGAGATACTGTATTTTCGGATAACGGCGAAAGGCAGGGGAATTGGGAAAGCAACGGATCGTCATTGTTGAAGATCATACGATACTGAGAGAAGGGTTACGTTCTCTGTTATCCTCGAATCCGAAATTCGAGGTTGTGGGCGAAGCAGAAGATGGCCGCCAGGCGATTCGATGCGTCGAGAAACTCATGCCTGATTTCGTCTTGATGGATCTGTCGATGCCGAGAATGAATGGCTTTGAGGCGATCAGGGAGATAAAGAAGAGATCACCAGGGACAAAGATACTCGCTCTGACAGTTCACAAGACCGAAGAGTATATTCACGCCACGTTGCGAGCCGGGGCCGACGGATATGTCTTGAAAGATGCCACTCAGGCCGAGTTGACGATGGCCATAGAGAGCGTTTTGGCCGGGAAGCCCTATCTGAGTCCTGGAGTTTCCGAAAGGGTGATAGAAGGATACCTGGAAGGGAAGAAAACCTCTGAACCAAGCTCATCATGGGATTCTGTGACCCAACGGGAACGAGAGGTCCTGAAGCTCATCGGTGAAGGGTATAAAAACAAAGAGATCGCTGATGAGCTCTGCATCAGCGTAAAGACGGTGGAGAAACACCGGGCCAACCTGATGGAGAAATTAGACCTTCATAGTGCCTCGGCCCTTACGGCGTTTGCGATCGAAAAAGGGCTTGTTATCAAGTCGATAAACAGAATCAAAAAGTAGGAATCAAGAATGAAGAATTATGAATAGATCACGCTTCATTCTTCATTGTCTTATTGCTTCCATGTCGCTCTGACAGTTGTCCCCTTTCCCTTTGCCGACTCGACGGATAAGGCCCCGCCTGAGAGTTCCACTCGCCTTCTCATGCTGGAGATTCCGAATCCTCGTGGTGCCTTTTCCGCGGAGAGAACCTCGTTCAGATCGAATCCCTCGCCATTGTCATCGATAACCAGTTCGATCGCATCTCCTGTTTTTCTGAGAGAGAGTCTTACAACGTCTGCACTGCTGTGTTTCGTCACGTTGTTCATGGCTTCCTGCAAGATTCTGTAAAGAACGATCTTCAGAGGCCCGGGAACCTCATCCTCCCGGATGTCCACCAGTTTCTCGACACGGATCCCTGAATGAATGTTCTCGAATTCGCTGCAAAACCAGTTGATGGTTGCCAGAATCCCCAGGCTATCCAGAGCGGCTGGCCGCAAATTCATCGAAATAGTGCGGACCTCTTCGATGCCGTTTCGAATGATTGAAACGATCTCCTCCACCGAAAGGCCAGCTGGAGGCGGGCCCTCACCCATTTGCTTGAGTTTCTTTTCCAAAGCATACTTTGCAGAGACCAGCGTTTGTCCTATGCCGTCGTGTAGCTCCCCAGCGATCCTTTTTCTTTCGTCTTCCTCAGCCGTGAGGAGCTGGGAAGAGAGAAGTTTTAGCTCGGTCTCCGATCTTTTGAGTTCATCCTCCGCTTGCTTCCGTTCTGTGATATCGGTAATTACCGCAAAACTGCCCTTGAAATCGCCATCTGCATCAAAAAAAGGCTTTGGCGACACGATTGTGAAAACCTGCTGCCCGCCTTTGCCCGTCCAGGAAATCTCATAAGGTTCGTCGATGCCTTGACGCCGCTTTGCCATTTGCTCCTTCAAAATACCAAGATTTGTTTTATCCGAGAATGAGGCTGCAAGCTGCCCAATCATTTCGTCTCGTGAGTAACCCATCATTTCACAGAGTCTCTCGTTAACGTATGTGATCACACCATTCTCGTTTTGCACCGCTAAACCATCGTTCATTGTCTCGACTAACGTGCGATACTGCTTTTCGCTCTCCCGTAGAGCCTTTTCCGCCCGCTTGCGCTCTTCTATCTGTCGCCTCATTTGCTCGTTGACAGCAACCAATTCAGCGGTGCGCTCCTTCACTTTTTCTTCGAGCTGGTCATGAGCTTGCCGCAGCCCTTCTTCCGCCCGCACTCGCTGTATGGCTGAACCGAGCTGCATCCCCACTCCTTCGAGCGTTTCTACCATCTCAAGAGGAACCATGTTTTCCCGCTGATCAGCCACGTGGATCAAGCCAAGGATCCGATCTTTCAGGCGGATCGGAACAAGGGCGACTGACTCGTAACCGAACCGGTTGCAAACACAGCAGGTTTGCTCGGTTTCCTCTTTTGAAAGGGTGGCCAGGAAACGGCTCGTGCCGTTCAGATAAAAAGAGCCGCCGTGTTTGTGGAAAGGGCGCTTCAGGTTAGACAATCCTTTGATGACCTCGGCACACATGCACTGAGGGGAACTGACTGAAAGAGAGTTTTCAGACTCGTAAAAATCCCTGCTAAATCCCTCGTACGCCTGGTAAGGGATCTTGCCTTTGTCACTCAATATGCGGAATCCCACGGCCGAACAGCCAGTGAGGTTTCGGATTTCTGTCACAAATTCAGCGAGTAGCGGCATCATCTCCGCCTGGCGGGCGGCGATTCTGAGAAATCGATTAATGATTTGAGCTTTCTCCGCGGCCCTTTCCAGCTCGGTCTCGAGCCGGTTCAATTCACTCTTACGGCCATGTTGCATCTTCAATTCCTCTGGGAGCTGCCCTTTTGCCTTATTTTTATCCTTCATTTTGCCTTTAGGAATAGAGGTGTGAAACGACGGGGATGCAAAATGGTATGATTCCGCGGGACTTCACCTGGATTGTCCCTCTCCTCTAGGAAAGAAAGTTCTCTCTTTGGCCAAATCTTTTCACACAACACCTTAGAATTATTGCATTTTTCAGGAAATGTTGTCAAGAAAAAAATGCCGATGTGAAAGAGACGTCGAAAAATATAGGTATGTCACTCATTCTTTCAATTTACAATAGGGAGTAATCGCCAAAAGCTGGGTGCTAGCTGAAAGAGCAGGTAGGCTTTACCACCAGAAAGATAAACTGTGTTGGAAGAAAGATGAAAAGATAAGAATGCCAGGAGGTTTTGAATGCTGTTGGTACATGGGTAAAGGTATTTGATAATATGAGTACAGAAAAGGTCCTCATTTATCAAAATGCCAAGACACCAATCTTTCAAAAACGCGATGGAGTTTCCTCCAATAAGCGGAGGGGGATATGTTCGGTGATAGAAGTGTACACAAGATAATTTAATCGAATCGAATCGTTCTGGTTGCCATCGCCCTTTCGATATTCTTCTGGCTTCTTGAGAGTGCCCTTCACTCTTATGTGTTTCATTTTGGAGATTTCGCAGGCCAGATATTCCCATCCGATTTAGATGAAATCTGGATGCGCGCGCTCATCGTTTTTCTTCTTGTTATTTTCGGTGCCTACACTCAATCGATCATTAACAGGCTCAAACAAGCGGAGGAAGGGTTGCGGGCATCGGAGAAGGAACTCCGGCATCTATCCTCGAGGCTCCTCGAAATCCAGGAAGCAGAAAGAAAGCGCATTGCCATGACGCTACATGATGATCTTGCACAGACCTTGGCCGCCATCAAGGTCGGCCTGGAGACGAGACGCATGGCAATGGAGAAAGATAGCGCTCCATCGGGTGTTACATGGGACGAAATCGTTTCCACGACTCAAAGAGGAATTGAGAAGGTTCGAAGAGTTATCATGGAGTTACGACCAACGATTCTGGATGACCTAGGGATTCTAGCCGCCATCGAATGGTTTTGCCGGGAATATCAAGCCATCTATCCGAGTATCATTATCGAGAAAAGAATCAACATAGAGGAAAGGGAAATACCTGACCCTTTGAAAATCGTTATTTTTAGATTGATGCAGGAAGGATTGAATAACATTGTCAAACACAGCAAGGCAGACCGCGCTCGCATTTCCCTAGGGAAGGCAGACAGCGATATAGAGTTATTGTTGGAAGACAACGGTCAGGGATTCGCTCTCGAGGATTCCAGTTCTGGGCCAGAATTCCTGAAAGGCTNNTCGGGAACTTTTGTCAGGGCAGTATGGAAATCGATGAAGAATTAAAAGTTAACCATAAAGAATGTGAAGGGATTTGGTAGTAGCCACCATGCGCACAAGCTCGGCACAGCATTTGGCCGTCTAGCCATACCTGACGTCGGTCATTGACCCCTTCACCACAAACGGAGCACGGCACCCGGCTGACGGGTGGGCCGGGCCGATCATGGCTCGGGATAGGAACCAGAACTTCCTGAACGACAAAGAGCTCTTCATCGGGCATGATTCTGTACCCTTCGCATTGGGCGCTTCTCTTGTCCAGTCCGGGTGATGCATAGCGCCACGCCTCGTCCCGCGCGTCATCGCGCGCTAGGACGCGGACGGCGTGGTCCGTCTCAAGGTCGATGAAAGTGCTGGCGCATTTCCCATAGTCCATGTGTTTCAGCGTACGCTTGCCCAGCCGGCAACCGGTGACGGCGGCGATGGCGTCAGCCATGCAGCGGTCGATCTCGACGTAGACAATAAGGCGCTTGCCTTGGGTCGGCTCTTCTATGTCGAGGAGTCGACAGCCAAGCATCGCCATTCGCACCCCGAGTACCTGACCCGGACAGAGAAACCCTCGGTGCATCGTTGCGGCGTCGCTGAGGAGCTGGTCGAAAGAGCGCATCGCATTTGCTCCTGGTCTAAATTTTGAAAAGAATTGGCCACACTTGCCGCTTCTGGCATGTCGGGCATAATTTGCCTTTTCCCGCCGTTATTGTTTCCCCACAAATCGTGCATAAAGTTGACTTAATCCTGGCCACAACTCTCGCTTCGTCTTTCAAAATATCAGTAAGGGGAAAATCTTCTTCAAAATCAATCGCATTTTTCGGACAGGCCTCTTGGCAGAGAGAACAGTTGTTGCACGCTGAGCTGTTGAAATAGAGAGATTGCTGTTCGTTTTCTGATTCTTTTGAAATTGCTCCTGTTGGGCAGAGGGCAAGACAGATCCCGCAGGCAGAGCAGTTTTCTTGGTCAATTCTTATTCTTCCCCATGGAAACTCTGGGTTGTATTTTACAGCCGACGCATTTTCCAGCCCCTTTTGCTTGAGAAGCTCGCGAAGGAATTGCCCTTTGGGTGAAAGCCGTTTACCCTCTTTTCTGCTTTTAAGGTTCCCAGTCAGTTTTTCTCGAATGGTTTTTTCCCCGGAGTGCGCGAAGGATGCAGCTTTAGTTTTCAACCTACTTGAAATTATGGAAAAAACCTCTCTCCGGTTAAGCATTGCCTCTGTCCTTTTTTCTTTTTCCTTCATTCTAATGGAAAAGTCTTCCAGCCCAACGCCCTCAAATAAGACCCTGGAAGTGGTGATCGAATGGATAAGAAGCTTCTCACCGTGTCTCAGATGACACTGGGTACAGACGCCCCTGGTCAACTCGACTTCATCAAATCCTGAAAGCGCAGCACCCAGAATGAAGTTTGCCGTTATGCTCCCCAGACAAGTCAGGAGAAGAGAATCTCCATTCTGATTCTCCGCCCGACAGCAGTGAATTCGTAACCGCTTCCTTTTATCCGGTAGTCGGCCTTTGGCAAGAAATGATGCAGCTCTGTTCACCAGATATTGATCCGGATAGATTCCATTCTGGAATACTTCCATGGGGCAAACACCTTGGCAGAGACCGCAGTCCGTGCATCCGTTTTTTATGGTTGGGCCTGGATCCAGAGAGATGGCATTCTCCGGGCAGATTTCCACGCACCTCTGGCATTTGTTCTTTTTGAAACGCACTCTTTTGCAAAAGCCAGGAGAGACGGACATATTGGGAGTCCCGTTGAGCATCAAATTCCACAGAGATCCGGCGGCCATTCTTCCCTATCCTCTCTGGAGTCTTATCGGCGCCTTTCTATCTGTTTTCCTCGAATAGGATCGCGCCAGAAAGGCTGGCCATATCCCTGGCGAGAAAATCCTCGGTGATCAAGGCCAGGCTCGGGTAGAATTGAGTTGTTGCGTTCGCTTGAATGAGTCGGCTGAGTTGAGGAAACCATGGAATCAGATGTCCCTGGAGAAATCTGACCTGGAGCTCACGAAATCTGATGGGATCCGTATCCCTTGTTTCCTTTTGACCCGGCTTGGCATTCCCTTCTCCATTGGCAAGCGCCGCCGCCTCCCTTCCACATAAGAAACTCATAAAGGAGATCTCCACGCCGATGTGGGTGGGCAATTCCTTGCACGCTGGATTCATTTCTGCGCCGGCCTCCCTGTACGCTCTTCTCACTGCAATGGCCCGTTCTCCCATCAATGGCCCTCTTTCTTGCTGATCCGGTCTCTTCCCCCGGTAGACATCTTCGAAGGGAGTGACCGATCGGCCTGTGGGCACAGCAAATAGATCCATGTATTCTTGTCTGAGAGAAGCAAGCTCTTTACCAGGATTGCCTGAACTGGCGAATTCTCTCAGGCCTGCCACCATTTCTTCGCTAAACAATGAGGAGAGCTCTTCCAAGAAATTCTCATCCACCAGTTTTCGGACCAGGGTTCGGCCTGGAGGGCGCAGGTAGGCTGTGGAGAGAAAACGATACATGTTTCCCCGTGCCACTGCGATCTGATAGGCCAGATGAGCGCCTTTTCTTACATGGCTGGCGTCTTTTTGAACGGGTGATGGATTATGATCACGTGGCAGGATGTTCTGTGCACACTCCTCTCTCATCGCTTGACCCT
>JABAOH010007735.1_pt1 | contig 44994 bp, 36 predicted proteins | sample 7062181 | NCBI WGS metagenome assembly JABAOH01 (sample SAMN14538630, study PRJNA623070) | marine sediment metagenome | biome: marine biome [ENVO:00000428]; feature: marine pelagic biome [ENVO:01000023]; material: deep marine sediment [ENVO:00002113]; isolation source: pool of 5 deep marine... | reverse complement strand
ACTCGGTTATGTAGTTGCCGGGTTGCGGAATTGGGGCATGGTCGCCTATGCTACACTAGTGCGAAACCGTGCCCAAGCCGAAGAACGACATAAGCTCCTTGATAAACTATAACAACGGAGAGTTCACGGGATGAAAAAAGATAACGAGACTGAAGAAATAACCCGGGTAGTTGCAAGGATTCATGCCGGTATTTTAGCGTTTATCTTTGCAATTATTGGTGGAGTAAGTTTATTTATAATAACGGTGTGGCTAATTGTAAAAGGCGGCCAAAGTGTTGGATTGCATCTACAGTTACTTGGGCAATATTTCATCGGATACTCAGTCTCTTGGAAAGGAAGCATCGTGGGGCTGTTATATGGGGCGATTATTGGTGGTCTTGTCGGATGGACGATTGGAACGGTTTATAACCGGATAGTTGGACTTCGACAACGTTAGGGCGTCACCGGAAACGCTGGAGACATAATTTTCTGACATGGGTAATGCGGGGCGTGATTGATGCAACCAACTTATCTTAGATCATCATGATTCGGCGGCATGCTCAATCAAGAAAGGTGAAATTATTGCTGCCGCACAAGAAGAATGCATCACACCAAAAAGCCAGTTTCTTGATCCCGGATTATACAGACGATTTTATTGAAATGTTTTTTAAAGAGAAGAATGTTCCAAACAAACACCTTTTTTATTAAGAAATTCACCGGCTCGTCTCTAACTTGATTGCCGAAGAAAAGGGGATCGGCTGGTTCCAGGATCCCATGGAATTTGGCTCCAGAGCATTAGGGGGGAGAAGTATTATCGGAGACGCCCAATCTCCAAAAATGCAGTCGATCTTGAATCTCAAAATTGAGTAGGACCTCAAGAGGAAAACCATTTAATACCGAATCGAATCAATATTAATTATCAATTACATAAATCCATATAAAATTTTAAGCCTTGTCAGACGGTGACTTTTAGCATTGGGACTGATGAGGCGGAGCTATGCCTGGAGGGAAATTGAGAATTGTTAATTTTGAGTTGAGAAAGCACGTCAATACTCGAAAGGGATATAGAAAATTCGGAATTTCCATAGGATTAGTACAGTGTATCGTGGGTTGTATCCTTTTCCACAGAGTACATCCAATTCATTTTGAATTCTCTATTGCCGGTGGCTTATAGGTACTTTTGGGAACTTTTATACCTTTCGTTCTGAGATCCATTCACAGAGGTAGATAATAATTGCTGGTGTAATTGGTTGGTTTAATACCCGGCCGTTGTTAGGATTATGCTTTTATTTTCACACCTGTGAGTTTAATAGCCCAACTATTAGGACAACAGTTCTTGGATCGAAAAATTGATCGAAATGCCAACAGTTATTGAATTTTTAGAAAGAGACGACCATTAGATCCAAAACGAGTGGAGATACTGTATTAGGTGGGATATGAAAATGGGTGAGTGAATCGTATTTTTCTGATATTTATAATTGCGATCTCAGCTTCATAATCATTTATCGACATCCCGGAGGTATTATGGGTAAGATTCGTAATCATTTTTTTATTATTGCAGAAATATGGACATTTCTCAAAGTGCGAAAGAAATGGTGGCTCGTTCCCATCGTATTCATGTTGCTATTACTTGGTCTACTGCTCATTTTTACAGAAAGCTCAGCAATTGCACCATTTATTTACGCTCTATTTTGAGGCTATGAACTCGACAAGTCGAGTCTTGAAGGGGCAAAAGTGATTTTCTAGTTGTTCTATCATTTCAAAGATTATGCTTTTCGATCTTTCTTTTTGTGGCCCATTTGGAACAATTGCGAGAAAATTATATCGCTTGTGATTATGAGCATATGACGGCACTGTAGTGGTGTTTGAAAGCAATTGGTAAATAGCTTATTATCCCTATATAATCTTAAAAACATTAATAGCTAATATTGACCTATGAATGTTAATGAACCTAAATTATCAGTAATAATTGCTTCAAAGGTTGGTCCACCTTTCATCATCGATTGTCTGGCTTCTTTGGCAAATCAAAAGAATGGACCAGATTTTGAAGTTATCGTAGTTGATTGCCATGGGAAAGAAACCCAGCAAAAAATTCAAACCAAATACCCATGGGTTAAACTCATTGCACAGGAAGGACGTCACACTATTCCAGATCTGAGACGTGTAGGAGTGCAAAAAGCACGAGGTGAGATTATTGCTATTCTGGAAGAACATTGCTTGGCATCTGAGGAATGGGTGGCAACAATTGTAAAAAATCATGAAAGTCCTTATGTTGTAGTGGGTGGAAGTGTAGCTGATTGGAATTACGATCGTTTAAGAGATTGGGTAACTTATTTTTGCGAATACAATGCGTATATGCCACCGGTACCTGAAGGTACGGTCAATGACCTACCAGGGAATAATATATCATTTAAACAAAATATTCTAAGGCGGCATTTACAGGACTTGGATCATGGCTACTGGGAGGCTTTTCTTTACTCAAGATTACAATCCGAAAACACTACGCTTTTTTCCGATCCCAAGATGGTTGTTTATCATCGGGGTCCATTCAATTATTTGTATTATCTGAGGCAGCGGTATCTTTTTAGCCGTGCTTATGCTGGAGCTCGGCGGACATTGATTTCTATGAAACAACGCTTATTTTATTTGCTGGCATCTCCAATCTTACCTGCTCTATTGCTGAGCCGTATCGCTGCACGAGTTTGGCAAAAGCGGTGCCATATTGATAAATTTATTCTGTGTTTACCAATGTTGATACCGGTTACTTTTGTTTATATCTTTGGTGAATTTGTGGGATACCTGGTAGGTCAGGGGGATAGCTTACTGAAAGTTGAATAGAGGAGTCGGTTGAGAAATGAATGAGCCTTGTCAATCAAGAAAAACAGAATTGTCAGTAGTAGTTGCTGTTGTTAGCGATGCTAAGCATCTCGAAGGTTGTCTCAAAGCATTATCACAACAAGTCGATCCCCCTGCCATGCAGATTATCGTACCATATGATGGACGTGATAATGATATTCGCTCTCTTGAGTCTTATTTTCCAGATGTACTATTCTATCCCGTAGATAATTTGCGCTCAATGGTGAGTCATCAGAGAGCGAGTCGTGAACATCATGATGAACTGCGTGCTATCGGACTTAGGTTAGCACGAGGCGACGTGGTGACACTTATTGAAGATCATGGCAGAGCTGATAGATATTGGTCTAAACATATCATGGATGCCCATAAGAATTCGTATGCGGCAATTGGTGGCGCCATTGAAAATGAAGTGGATCGACTCTTGAATTGGGCCATCTTTTTTTGTGATTTCGGTCGTTATCAAAATCCAGTAAAAGAAGGCCCATCAAATTATCTAAGCGATGCAAATATTTCTTATAAGCGCAGAGCCTTAGACACCATTCAAGAAGAGTGGCAAGATGCTTTTCATGAAACATCTGTTAATGCCATTTTATCAGCTCAAAAAGAAATCTTATGGTTGTCGCCCAAAATTGTAATAAATCAACACAGAGAAAATTTGCGATTCATTACTGCTCTACAAGAAAGGTACGTGTGGGGACGCTCTTATGCAGGAACTTTCGCTCAAGAAATCTCAATGAATAAGCGAATAATTTATCTTGCACTGACCCCTGCTTTACCACTTCTTTTGCTAGCACGTAAATTCCGCGATGTAGTATCTAAGAAAAGATTAGTAGGGGTGTTTATACGTGCTTTTCCCCTTACTTTACTTTTAACGCTTTTTTGGTCTATAGGTGAGTTCGTTGGCTATGCTACAGCTTCACCAACCAAATCCCTACCGAAGAATTAACACGTTTGAGTGGTTATAACAGATCAACATTCAAATGATGCGAAAAGAGAAATAATGGGTATTTTAAATAGAATAATTCGGCATGCCAGAATCTCTTGCAAAAACTTGAGCATACCAAAATTGTCAAAACCATCTTTTCTAATTTTTTTTATTAATTCAATTTGTAATCTTAAGTGCGAACACTGTTTTTACTGGAGGAACTTGAATCGTCGAGATGATCTTACAGTGGATGAGATTTTTTCTTTATCTGATGAATTGGGACGGATAGAGAACCTGAATCTATCCGGGGGGGAGCCTTTCATCCGCAAAGAACTTGGTGAGATCTGTTGCTATTTTATTCGGAATAATCATGTCCAACAGATTTATGTTCCTACCAATGCCTATTATACCAAAAAAACTATTGATTCGATCAGCGAAGTTTTAAAGGAACCGAGCCTGAATCTTTTTGCTATTGAGATTTCTCTTGATGGCATGCCTGAGTTTCACAACAAATTGCGCGGCTCAGACCGCTCCTTTGAAAAGGCTATGGAGACTTATGATGTATTGGTCGAACTTCAAAAGCGAGATTCGCGACTGCGCATCCATGCTGTTTCAACAGTGACTGCACATAATATGGATGAAATCCGACGATTAACGACTTACCTTTATGACAGGTGTCCAGCGATGGATCATCATAATATTGCTCTAATTCGTGGAGATCGGAAGAATCCATCGTTAAAGGGCCCGGACCTTATTGAATATCAGAGGCTTGCCAGCTATGTGGCACGATTATGGGCTCCACGTGAGAATGGGCGCTTTGGCAGCATTGTTGAACCGATGCTCCAGTGTGCCAAGGTGCGGACTGCGGAAGAACAACGACAGGTTATACCCTGTCGTGCTGGAGTGTTGAGTGCAGTGGTATACGCCAATGGGGACGTGAGTTTCTGTGAAACACTTCAGCCTCTGGGAAACTTGAGACAAAAGAGGTTTACCGAAATATGGTACTCGGAAAAAGCGCAAGTCATTCGACGGTCTATTCAAAATAAAGAATGTTACTGTACTAACGAGATATTCTTGTGGCCCAGTATCACCTTTCAGCCAAGGCATCTTGTTAAAGTAGCGTGGCAAGCCAGAGTCTGGAAGAATCCTGAACCACTAAACCAAGAAGAAAAGCTGAAACTTTTACCAGTTGAGGAACCGGTATAAAGACGGGCTTACTTGCTTTCATGGAACCTATAAAAATTAAAAAACTTGCTACTAATTATACCTTTCTTTCTGGGGGAGAAGCTATAAGCAAATTATGCACGTTCGTGGCATTTACATATTTGGCTAGAATACTTGGTCCTCACTATTTCGGTTATCTGGAATTTACCCTGGCAATCATGGTTTTTTTCACTTTGTTTGTTGATTTTGGATCGTCACCGTACGGTGCTCGTGAAATTGCCAAACACGAAGATCAAGTCGGTATCCTTAGCACAAATATTGTTGCTTTGCGAATACTTTTTGCTACATCAGGGTATTTGTTGCTTGTTACTTTGGTCTTTATTTTGCCAAACCAGGATTTTCAGATTCGACGTCTCATTTTGATTTATGGGATAACGCTTTTCGGTATTCCTGGTTTTCTACAATGGATCTTTCAAGGTTTCGACAAAATGAAGTGGGTCGCCTTGGGTTCTATCATCCGTCAATTACTTTTTGTAATAGGTGTTTTTCTATTAGTCCGGCACGCTGAGCAGCTTTGGTTTGTCGCAGTAGTTGAATGTATTGCAGTTGGTGGTTTTGTGTTATATAATCTTTATATCTTCAGTTCTCGATTTGGACATTTCATACCTCAAATCAATCTTAGCTCATTAAAAAATTTTTTTGTACAAGCCATGCCCATAGGTTTGAGTGAGCTTACTTGGGCGGCGACTTGGTACATGGCAACGGTTTTGCTCGGAGTAATCGTTGGTGGTAAGGTGGTCGGTTGGTTCAGTGCTGCTCATCGACCTGTAATGACATTACATGCTTTTCTGTGGCTCTATTTTTTTAATCTATTACCATCAATGTCACGATGTACAGAACAGCCGAAAAAAAACTTTCAAAATCTCATGAGTACCTCTCTACAGATAACGGCATGGTTTGCTGTCTTTTTGGGAACCGCAGGATTGATTTTAGCAGATCCAATGATTACTTTAGTTTATGGAGAGGAGTACTCACAAACTATTTCTATCTTTAAGATTCTAGTTTGGGTTCTTCCGATTGCACTTTTAAGTGGCCATTACCGATATGCTCTCATTGCCTTCAATTGTCAAAAATATGTATTCATCTCTCATGCTTGTGCTGCTGTAATAAGTATAATCTTGGGCCTAGTGTTTATTCCCAGATTTGCAGCAGAGGGTGCTGCTGTTGCACTTTTAATTGCAGCCATGATTGAGTGGATTGTAGCTTATAAGTTTGTCCAGCAAAAAATTGGACGTGTTACCTTCACACATTATCTTCTGAGACCTGTGATAGCAGGTAGTATCATGATCGTAGGATTTCTGGTTTTGCTGCCTATAAATACGTGGTTAGCCAGTACGGGTGGTATAGCGCTTTTCGGTTTCGCACTAGTCATTTTACAACCCGAAGTGAAGAGAATTTTTATTTGAATAATAACACTTTTCAATATAAAAAATGGAGACAAAGCAATGTTTAGCGGTTACCTCAATAATAAAAAGCAATTGATCTCCATTGTTGCGCCGGTTTTCAATGAGACCAAAGTGATTGATGCCTTCTATGAGCGTATGAGAAAGGTTGTGGACTCGCTGAATTCCTTTTCTTATGAGATCATTTTTGTAGATGATGGAAGTAAAGATGACTCATATCAAAAATTGGTGGGCTTGGCTAATTCGGATCCAAATGTCAGGATAATAAAATTCTCCAGGAACTTTGGACATCAAATCGCGATCACGGCCGGAATAGACTTTGCAGAAGGTGATGCGGTTGTGGTTATTGACGCCGACCTTCAAGATCCACCAGAGGTCATAACAAAATTCGTTAAAAAATGGGAAGAAGGCTATGACGTAGTCTACGCTATTCGTGAGAAAAGAGAAGGTGAAGGTAAAATGAAACTTCTGACTGCAAACCTGTTTTACAAAACATTGAAGACCTTTGCAAAGCTCGATATCCCTGTAGATGTTGGTGATTTTAGGCTAATGAGCAAACGTGCTGTTAAACATTTCAGGGAATTAAGGGAAAAAGACAGGTTTGTAAGGGGATTAGTAAGCTGGGTTGGCTTCAAGCAGACAGGTGTTCACTATTTAAGAGAGAAACGCTATGCCGGAGACACAAAGTATCCATATAGCAAAATGTTCAAATTTGCCCTGGATGGTATTACATCGTTTTCAAGTGTTCCGTTGAAATTAGCTAGCTGTCTTGGATATTTTACATCTTTTCTGGCATTGTTATATGCTTGTGGTGTATTTATTCAAAAGGCTCTGGGAGTTACAGTTCACGGATGGGCAACGATTATGGTGGGTATGTTATTTTTAGGAGGCGTGCAATTAATTTGCTTGGGAATAATGGGGGAATATATTGGAAGAATTTTCAATGAGATAAAGCAAAGGCCGATGTACGTGATAGATGAAATATATGATTTAAAAGGTGCAGGTTCAAAAAATGAAAGTTCTTTTAGTGAAACCATTTCAAGTACAATTGCTAAATGAGGAATGTACTTTATGAGTGCAATGAAAATAAGCTTATTTATTACAGGGTCCAGCGGGTTTATTGGAAGTAATTTTCTTAAAAGGATTAACCTCAAAAATTATAATAACGTCTTTTGTCTTGATAGAAATGAAAGTGAGATAACAACACATCTTTCTGAGCATGACAATTTTAAATTTATAAAGGGTAGTATCTATGACTTTAATACATATAAACCCTATCTGGCCTCCTCTGATATTGTAGTTCATCTTGCGGCAGTTACTGGTAAAGCGAGACCTGATAAATATTTCAATGTCAATGCTAAAGGTACTGAATTCTTAACAAAACAGTGCGAACAATTAGGGGTACACAAGTTCTTATATATAAGCTCAATAGCTGTTAAATTTAACGATATATCAAAGTACTACTATGCTCAATCTAAACAACAGGGTGAAGATGCTGTAAAAAATAGTAACCTAAATTATACGATTGTGAGGCCAACAATTGTTATCGGCAAGGAATCACCAATATGGCAAGGTTTTTCAAAACTTGCCAAAGCACCTATTACTCCAATATTTGGAGATGGTACAACTAAAATACAGCCAATTTATATTGAAGATCTCATTGATTGTATTTTGTCCATCATTAATGAGAATATCTTTTTAAATGAGGCTCTTGACCTAGGTGGTCCAGAGGAGATTACCATCGAAAACTTTCTTGAAGGAATTCAGGAAATCTATCAAAAAAAGATCCCCAGGATAATTCATATTCCTTTGAGACCGATTATTTCTATTCTCTCCGTCATTGAGAAACGCTTTTCTTCTGTCTTACCCTTAACTGTGGGACAATTATCTTCTTTTCGTTATGATGGAACTATTGAAAAAAATAGACTATTTCTTAATCACCTTTCCCGGATGAAAAATATACAAGAAATGCTAATGATCGTAAAAACAAAGGATAATAACCATGTCCATATTAAAAAGCTAATTTCTGAGTGTACTGTATTTTGCACTTACTTAATGAATCAGAAGCCAAATAACTATATCGTGGAAAAGTATCAGGAAGGTCATATAGCAGGCAATAGAAACCACAATTTCAATTCAACAAATTTCGATAAGCTACTCGTTAAGATCGCAAAAACAAATTCTTTTTTTACGAGACTTGCAGACATATATACACATCTGTTTTATAAACGGTCTGTTCTTCAGAAAAAATTAATGTTATTGCTTGCGGTTCTGGAAAGCTGTGCACCAACATATTATTATTTTGATTCAGTAAATACATATGGTAAAACAATGCTTTATATAAAAATATTTCAGAAGGGATTGTTTTCTATATTTATTCTTTTACTTTCTATGATAACGTTTATGCCATTACATGTAATTTTTGCTATTATCTCAAAAAAACACGGTCGATGAATTATGGATAAAATTTTGATAGTCGGCTCTGGTGCAAGTGGTGTTCATTTCGCTTTATCTCTCTTACAGAAGGGTTATGAAGTACTCATGCTTGACGTCGGATATGAAAAGCCAACAACAGTTAATCCCGAAGATAATTTTAATGATCTTAAAACTAACTTGAGTAATCCAGTTAACTATTTCCTTGGTCAAAATTTTGAAGCAGTGATCTATCCAGATGACCAATCCGAGTTCTATGGTTTTCCTCCGAACAAGAGTTATATTTTCTCAACACCGGACAACTTTCAATTTCAATCAAAAGGATTTGAACCCTTGTTCTCTTTTGCTCAGGGAGGGCTTGCAGAAGCTTGGACGGGTGGAGTTTATACCTTTAATGACCACGATTTGAGTGACTTTCCTTTTAGTTACGAAGACATCGAGCCTTATTACAATGAAGTAGCCAATCGAATTGGAATAATGGGTGAGAAAGATGACCTTGCCAGATTTTTCCCATTTCATGAAAACATAATGGAGCCTCTCGTTTTGGATCAGCATTCTAATCTATTACTTGCAGAGTATGAAAAAAACAAAGATTATTTTAATAATAAACTAAAGTGTTATTTTGGGCGTTCTCGTGTCACAACGCTTAGTCTGGACAAGGATAAACGGAAAGAATGTTCATACTGTGGTAGATGCCTATGGGGATGTCCAGTAGAAGCACTATATATTCCTTCGATAACATTAAATCAATGTAGGGAATATCCTAATTTTAAGTATATCCCCGATATGTATGTAAGTCATTTTAAGTATAATGCGAAGCGTAAGATTACAAGCATAGTTGCAAAATCTGTAAATAACAAAGATTCTCATGAATTTCCGGTAGATAAGCTCATTCTGGCGGCAGGTGCTTTATCTTCATCCAAAATATTTATTGATTCAATATTTAAAAAAAGTGGAGAGATAGTAAAATTACATGGCCTAATGGATAACAGGCAGATTTTAGTCCCCTTTGTAAATCTTAAAATGATTGGCAAAACCTACAATCCCGAAAGTTATCAGTATCATCAAGTCGCCATGGGAATAGAATGTGAAAACCCCAAGGAATACATACACGGGCAAATAACAACATTAAAAACAGCATTAATACACCCAATTATTAAAAATATGCCGCTTGACTTAAAAACTTCAATATATATATTTCGAAATATTCATGCAGCTTTAGGAGTTGTGAATGTTAATCTGCATGATAGTAGAAGAGAGGATAACTACGTTACACTGGAAACAAATCATAAATTGGCAAATTCCAGGTTAGTAATATACTATTCGTCGGCGGCTCATGAAAAGGCATTGATAAAACTGGCAATAAAAAAGGTACAAAAAGCTTTGTTGAGGCTTGGATGTGTAGCACCATCGGGTATGATCCATATACGTCCTATGGGTGCAAGTGTTCATTATTCGGGCACTATTCCTATGTCCACAAAAAAGATAGCATATACAACATCGGAATATTGTCAAAGCCATGACTTTGAAAATCTTTACATTGTGGATGGAACAACTTTTCCGTTTCTACCTGCAAAGAATTTAACATTTACGTTGATGGCCAACGCAGTCCGGGTAGCTGATTGTGTATTTTAAAGTGCAAAAACACCTGAAAATGTCCCGATTTCTTCAGCCTTTATTAGTCACTTTTGGCATATTATTTTTTGTTTGGGCTTTTCTTGATTCTCGATTTCGAGATGCTGAAGGTTTTCTTGAAGGAGGATTCTGTCTGCTGATCGCCGTAGGTTTGGCTTTGATTATATTTGGCTGTTTAATGACTGGGCGGTTAAAGAGATTCGGATTCTGGTTTGGGCTGGCGCTGATGGGACAGGCCGTAGCCTTGCAGATGATTGATGCCGGGCCATTCATCAGATATCAGCATTATAAATCCTTTGACCGCCTTCTAGCAGAGATGCATCCTCTGCTTCTGATTTACCTGGCGGCGCAAACCGCAATTGTAACAGCAGGTCTTAGAATCCGTTGGTCAAATATCCGAGCCTGGTTAGGTCGCACCTTTAAAACTTGGCAGCTCTTAGGCATAGGCCTAGTCTTCTTCCTGTCAAGTGCAACGGTGTCGTCCAAAATATCAATTTATGTAGTCGAGCTCTTTTTTGCTGCATTCGTGCAGGCAGTGAATTTAGGAACCATCCTCCTGATGGTATGGGCTTTGCCCGAAGAGACGTTCGCTTCGTTGAAGCAGAGATTCGGAAAGCTGTTCGGGCGATCCGGAAATGGAGACGGAGAGGAATGCAGGGGTGTAGAGCGCTTTGCCGTACTGGCAGCCGTCTGGGTAACAGTCCTTGCGGCAGTTCTCAGTTTTCTGGTCTACGAACGGCATCCGCATGTTCAGGATGAGGTTATTTATCTTTATCATGCACGCTATTTAGCCGATGGAATGTTGACAGTGCCAGCCCCACCGGTTCCAGATGCTTTCAGCATTTATATGATACCCTACAAAGCTAATAGTTGGTACTCTATATTTCCCCTGGGCTGGCCAGTAATACTGGCACTTGGCGTCCTCCTTGGAGCACCCTGGCTAGTCAATCCCTTACTAGCAGGCCTGAATATGTTACTCTGCTATGCCTTCGTCAAGGAGATTTATGATCGCCGTACGGCGCGAATGTCCTTACTCTTGTTGTGCATATCGCCCTGGCATGTCTTTATGGGCATGAACTTTATGTCACACACTTTCACGCTTACCTGCGTCCTATTGGCTTTGCTGCCCTTGGTTCGGGCTATGAGGACAGGTAAAAGTAGGTGGGCGTGGCTAGCAGGTTGCGCGGTAGGTATGGTGAGTTTAATCAGACTAATGGATGGCGTTATCGTAGCAGGGCTCCTTGGTATGGGAGCGATCGGCGTTGGTGGGCGGCGATTGAGGGTCACTTCGTTAGCAGCGTTTGTCATAGGAATCATTATGGTCGGGGCAGTTGTGCTTCCCTATAACAAACTACTCACTGGCGATGCAACCGAATTCCCACTTATGGCTTATTATGAACAATACTTTGGACACAAAACAAATGCCATTGGCTTTGGTCCTGAGCGAGGGTTAGGTTGGCCAATTGATCCCTTTCCAGGTCATAGTCCGATTGAATCTATAATAAATGCGAATATGAACACATTCTCTGTTAATGTTGAGCTTTTTGGCTGGAGCACAGGTTCCCTGATTTTCTTAGCTGTGTTGTTGTTTAGTGGGGTAAATAAGAGACGAGAATATCTTATGTTTGCTACAATCGCTGCGATTATAGTAGCTTATAGCTTCTACTGGTTTAGCGGTGGACCAGATTTTGGGGCGCGATATTGGTATCTAATGCTGATTCCATTGATTGTTCTGACGGTAAGGGGAATTCACTTTCTAGGAAAAAGAATTGAGAATGAACAATCAGGTTCTCCCACTGGAGGCATCCGTGTTATTATAGCCGTATTGTCATTGTGTCTATTTAATTTGGTAAATTACTTTCCTTGGCGGGCTATTGACAAGTATCACCATTACCTTGGAATGCGACCCGATATAAAATACCTTACAAAAGAGTATGGTTTTGAAAAAAGTTTAATATTGATCCGGGGTGATCGATTCCCAGATTATGCATCAGCCTGGGTCTACAATCCATTGGATACTTACGCCGATGCGCCTGTTTATGCCTGGGATCAGAATCCAGTGGTTCGTGCCCAGTTATTAAAGGCATATCCGGACCGGCCAGTATGGATCGTGGACGGACCTTCGATAACACACAGCGGCTTTAAGGTTGTAGAAGGGCCACTTTCTACAAGCGAGTTGATAGTCAAAGAAATGAGAGGTGAAAAGTTGTCGCATGACCGCTTTGTTAAAACATATTGATAACCGAACCATGAGATCATAACAATATGCATTACGTTGCTAACAAGAGATTTTCCAATTTGTTATATTTTTCCCTTCTCACTGTTGGGCTATTCTTTATAATCATTGCTTGGAGAATAAGCGTAACGTTTTGTATTGAATTTGTTAATGAGAATGAGGTTTTAAGTCCAAAAACGGAGAAAGAAATACACTTTTTTCGTCTGATATCCCTTAGCATAGGATTGGTCATCATCTTACTAACCTACATTCTGAAGAGAAATAAAGTATTCGAATCGCTTTTTAAAGACAAATCTTTTTCTATAAAGGATGTGCTGCTAAACTCCTTATTATTGTTTGTCTCAATTGCTGTTGGTCTGACGCTTGTGGAAGTAGCACTAAGAGTTGTTGGTTACGAAAAATTCAAAGTCGAGATACCAAATCCGGAGCGAGCAATTTTTTGGCATTACGATAGCCTTTTGGGCTGGAAACATCTGCCAAACCACGAAGATCGCTTTATTATGTCTGATTTTGATATACATGTTAAAATCAATGACAAGGGCTTAAGAGATAAGTCATATAGCTACCAACGGCAAAAGGGAGTTTTCCGTATACTGGTTCTTGGTGATTCCTTTACCTGGGGATTCGGAGTTGAAAAAGAGCAAATTTTTACGGAGAGAATTGAGAAAAGTCAGGATAATCTCGAAGTGATCAATATGGGAGTAAGTGGATATTCCACAGATCAAGAATACTTGCTCTTAAAAGAAGAAGGTTTGAAATATCAGCCACAACTTATACTACTCATGTTCTTTGATAATGATATTTACGAAAACTCTCTTGCCATAAATTATTTTATATATCCGAAGCCAAAGTTCTCAATAGTGAATGGTAAATTGATTTTGACCAGCAGGCCTCTCTCAACAAAGGTAAGCCCTCTTCGAAAGGTTCACTACTTCCTTAGAACCCATTTAATCACTTACAATATTTTGGTGAGAGTACTTTTGTATAATCAAATAAAACCGATCAAATTTTCTCGACAACTGGTCTCAGGAATAAAGTTATGGTTGATTGGAAAGAAAAAGGAAAACCCTTTTGAACTTACATGTGCCATTCTTAGTGAGCTAAAGGCTTTGTCTGAAGCACATGGGGCGCAACTGGTCATAATACAAATAGCAACGCAGGATCAGGCTCTTGATTTCGACAAAACGAAACCGAATAAGCTCACTAAATATTGTCGTGCACAAAACATCCCATTTTTAGATCTCGCTGAGCCCTTTCAAGATTATCTTCGATCAAATAAAAAGCAGAGTCTACAATTTGCAAATGACCGACATTGGAATGCAAATGCTCACAAGCTTGCAGCGGAAATTATCAGTTCTTATCTAAAGGAAGAGGATTTGATCGCTATGAAATAAGAAATAGAAGTTTGTTAGGAAGAAATTCACGTATATCAAATTATGCACTGGAGAAACTGCGTAACGTTTTTCAAACAAAAAAGGGATCTTGAATAGGCTAAAGATAGAAAAACTGAAATAACAACCGTAATCACCTTAGAGGGGAACAACAATTGATTCCCAGAAGGAAGGAATTGAAAATGTCAACGTATAACAAATTCTTTTTAATTTTTGTTACATTGCTTTATTTGCTAATAGCTGGTAATTTGTGGATTCAGGCACCAATAGCTGTTGCGGCTAACCACAGCTTTCGTAAACCGGAACAGGGCAAAGGGCAGTTTGAAGATAAAGATGAGCGATCCCAGAGACCTTCCAATGTGGCAGCCGAGGATTCAACTAAGCAAACAACCACGGCTGAGACGATACCAAAGGTGGTGCCTGGGGCTGTGCCCAATTTTAAGGTTAAAACTGAAAAGACGCTTAGCTCATCTAAAGCCATTCGGAGTTCCCTCTTCACGAAATCCCTTTCTGAATGGATTGGGCGTTTTCAACCGAACCAGGGTGGTGTAATATGGTTGTCTATCCTTGTAACCATATTAGTGGCTTTTGATTTCAAAAAGCTGGTTTCTTGGCGAAATGCGGACCTCTTGCTGCTCTTAGGTCCAAGCTTTTTACTGATCGATGTGATTCGTTTTTCTACGGGGCTTGATAATCCAACTAAGCTGACTTTGTCTGGGATAGTATTTTCGGGAATCTTCTTGGTGAGTGTGTTGTTACTAATTCGCGCTCTAATCAATGGATTAACCCCTTCAAAAATACACTGGACCCCACATCTACCGACACACGTTTTATGGGGACTGACAGTTCTTCTCTTAGCTTGCAATACTCTCCTGGCTTTGGTACGTTCACCCGACGATTGCGGTTACTACACTAATATGGGTACCGAGCGGATGCTCAAGACAGGTAAATTTCCGTATGGTGACCCAGCGCTACGAGGTGGTGCTGCTGCCACTTATGGTCCTGTTTTGTATATGGCTCATGTCCCTTTTCAACTTGGTATTTCCGCCATTAAGTCCCCTGTTGAACCGGAAGAGCACTCGTTGAATCACGAGAGTGTGTCGGACGATAGTCCTCATCATGGTGATCCGCCTATTTTAGCGACCAAGCTAACCCTTCTTTTCTTCCACTTTATGGGCGTTGTGGGCCTTGTAATGATAGGTCGTCAAGTGGCTGGATTAACCGTCGGATTGGGCTTAGCCTGTCTTTACATTGGAAGTGCGTACGTTCAAGGGCTTGGCGGAGAAACGAATTTTATTACTGGGATGACATTTATTTCTCATATTGCACCTGCGGCAATCACAATACTGGCATTTGCAGCATTGAATCGCCCATTACTCGCTGGTGCACTCTTAGGCACCGCGGCAGGTGCACTTTTTTATCCTGCTTTTCTCTTTCCTCTCTGGTTAGGTTATTACTTCTGGCGGGGCAAAGAATGGGGCAAATTTGCTGCTGGATTCCTTATCGTTTGTGCTGTAATTCTCACCGCTGTATTGTTAATGACACAACACTCAGAAAGTGAAAGTGCTCTACAAGTAATTTATGAAAGTACGGTGGGACACCAGGAGGCAAAAGATGCCTACGGTTCCAGCACTTTCAGTTTTTGGGGTACACACCCAAAATTGGCTGCTTTCTGGCAGAAGCCATTTATCGAAGACTTGTATTTGCTAAAACCGTCCTTCCTGATTTTTGCTATTTTCATTGGAGCGAGTTTCTTTATGGCTCGTGGCCGCAAATTAACTCAGTTCGCATTCCTCACTGCTGCTGTGGCGATAGCGATTCAACTCTGGAAGAGTCACGCAGGAGGAACATACGTGGAATGGTATTTACCGTTTTTCCTTATCGGCCTCTTTGGTCAAAAAAAACCTAATGAGGCGGATACAATCAATGAAAACTATATAATACCAGCCACGGATTCTTCTCGCTTAGAGGCTAAGTAATGGTAAAGAGAAAAGATAGAGTGACACTCATTATTTCTAAAAGTCAAATTGAGTTCTGGTTCTTAGGAAGCCTTATTCTATTAGGTATCGTTTTTCGAATCTGGAGGCTTTTCGACTTAGGATTAATTCACTTTGATGAAGGTGTATACGCTATTAGTGGATTGTGGACGATAACCCCTTTTGATGACCTGCATCTTTATGTTAAACAGAAACTCTTTTCACCACCGCTATTTTTCTCTTTAGTGGGGATTAGTTACTGGATATTGGGAGAAGCCTCGGATAAAGCAGCCATTCTGGTAAATGTGGTGATTGGAAGTGCCACCATTCCCTTAGTATGGTGGTTCACCCAAAAATGGTTTGGGCGTGGAGCTGGGATTGCAGCGGCGGTGCTGGTAGCCTTTAGTGACTTCCACATCGCATATTCACGGATGGTGTTGACTGACATAACCTTTTGCTTCTTTTTCTTGTTAGCGTTAGCCTTAATTGCTGCCACGATGGAGCGGGTCAGTTTTTGTTGGGCAATTATTTCTGGTATCGCGGTTGGAGCTGCCTGGAATACGAAATATCATGGATGGCTTCTCTTGTTCGTGGCACTGATCATGCTAGTAATTATTTCTCTGACAGGGCGTAATAACAAATCACCTTGGAAGCGTCTACTTTTATGTTGGATAGTAATTACAGTCGTGGCGGTAGCATGTTATCTTCCTTGGGCTATATATGTACAAATTCATTCTGGTGGTTATCTTTCATTGATGAAATACCAGAGAGGCTATCTCGATCCAAACTGGCTGAGTAACCTGTGGCGACAAGTGGAAATGCAGTTGTATATGGATGGGTGGCTTAGCCGAATATCACCTGTTATAGCGTTTCTCCTGACTCTAGCCATTGAAGATAAGCGGCAATGGCCGAGTTTGAATAGGATCTTACTGGTTCTAATTATTATACTATGTTCAGGATTATTTTTGGGCGGAGTCGGAACTGCATTGATATTGAGCGTCTTAGCATTATCGCTATTAATAAAGCTAGGCTCTTATGCATGCTGGTTGGTTTTATCTTCATTTGGACTGTTTTTTCTGTTAACGCCCCTATATCATCCCTATCCCCGTATTTTGATGCCGGCAGTGTTGATGATATATATTGCCAGTGGCGTGGGGATCGGAAAAATCTTGAAGAGTAGAGAAACAATTAGCACTGCATGGGAACATCGGCCCAACAAAAGTTCAATTAAGGCATTGTTGGCGTCTGGGACAATATTACTTGTGGTATTTGGTCTCGTGATGGGGTTTCGCCCGACACCGCGAACCTGGATGGCTACTGATAGCATACGTAAAGCCGCGACAACAATCGCTCGTACGTTACCAAAGGGCAGCGCAGTGTTCATCCATGGGGAACCAACAGTGGCGTTTTACCTCAGGCTTGCCGGTCATCGGGCGATTCCCATTGATAACCCACTTGATCATCCGGAAGTTACAACTCGGTACAATTTCGACGTAGAAAAGCAGTTTTTAGTGACAGGTATCTACGCGCAACATAGAGATCCGGGGGCGCGCGCAAGCCTGAAACGCCTTAGCAGTCACTTAAATACGGTTGGGGCCTATTCTATCCAACCAAACGATGTGCGGCTTTTGAATGACTTTACCCCAGATGGAGCATTGCAATACCGTTTGCACCCATCGAAGGAATATAATCTATACTTATATAGAATTACTCCGCATCTGAACAGCATAGCTAAATACAAATAATATAGAAAATGAATCAAGTAGTTGTGCACAAAGTTAATGAAAAACCAGTAGGTTTGACGGAATCCTCAGACAAGAACCAGACTATATCCAGACTTGTGGTCATCTGCCTTGGGCTGCTTTTGGTGATAAGCTGTGTGGTGGTCTACTATGGTGAAGGTATTATCGCGCAGGTTGCAAGTCTTTATCCCCAAGAAGTTCCTGAGCATCCCTACTTTCAACCCACTCATACTTGGCTATTATATGTTTTAATGCCTTCAGTGGTAATAAGCAGTCTTATTCTGCTACTCTTGCCTGGTATGTTTTTGGTGTTAGCAATGGGAAAGATTCACCGTTGGACTGAGTTGATGATATGGGCTTTTGGGATTTCATTCATTGCGTACTTTTTTGTGACATCTGCTGTCAAGCTGATCTCAAGGACACCGTCGGATTCTGTGACATTCGTTGCAGCAGTGGCTAGCGGGGGAGCTCTGGCATGGGCTATCCTCGCCTTTCGCGTGTTTCGAGGGATCAAGCTGTCCTGGCCCCTGGCGACAAAAAGTGACGTCCGTCGTGTATGTTTTTCTATAGCAATCCCTGTGGTGACGCTCCTGGCATTGATCCCGATAATCTTTTGGCAGGACATGCACGATGATGGTTTTGAGGCCCTTGAACTCGGCCGGTCACTCTCAGTGCATTTTCTGCCGCGCTTTCCAACTGCTACTGGCTTTCTGGGAATTGGTGCGGGCATGATCCCGATGGCGTATCCAGTGCATTGGTTTGCGATGCTCTTCGGACCTGTTGAAGCTTCCGCACGGCTACCGATGCTTCTCTATTTGCCGGTACTATTCTGTCTACTGGTTCAATTAATCGAATGGCGTTCCCCCCGAGCTCTGGGATTCAAAGAAGAGTCGCTGTTATGTGTTGCTATGGCTATCTATACCGTGACCATGAGCTACAATGCTAGCTATGATCCCTATTTCGCAGACATTGCTGCTCCCACTGCATTTGAAACTTTGACTGTTGTCTGCATACTGGCAACTATTTATTTTCTCTGGAAAAATCAAGCCGTTTGGTTCTTTTTCTTTGCGCTATTGTCGTACCTTTGCAGACCCACTGGGGTATTGGTCCTTGGATTGATAGGCATAGCCATAGTCTTTTATTTACCAGAGCAGCGGAGACCTCGGCTCATTAGGATCTCGGTGGCGATGGGTTTGTGTATGCTCTTTGCATTTGTCTACGACAAAATTTACATACCCTCAATAGTTGGTGATACCGACTTTGGGTATCCTGCCGGCAGTATCTTGAGTCGATTCCGGTTCTTGAAGTTAGATGATCTATCTCGCATTAATTATATATTGTTTCCATGTGGAATATTGCCCTTTATTTCTCTCCTTGCGTTCCGTTGGCAAGATTCACTGGCACGGGTTATTACTATTGTTTCGTTGTTCTACTTTGCTTTTTTCTATTTTCAGGCTTTCATTGCGTTGCACCATTTCGTGCCAGTGATGCTCCTTCCCCAGGTAGTTTTCTGGCGCATATATTTACATCATCAAAGATGGTTTCGACGCCTGAGTCTGCCCGGAGTAGCCCTGGCAAGCGTCGTTGCCTTTTGGATGTCTTTGCCGAGACATTTCGAGATTAATCGGACAGTTCGTCCAATAGGGCAGAGGACTGCCTTCCTTGTCGGAGACTACAATACAGCCTATCGAGAGCAGGTAAGGCATGCTAAGCTCTTGTTCAAACTCATACCACCTGATTGGGAAGTGAAGGATCCTGCAAAAGAATTGGTGAGTGGATATTGTAGCATCATTTACTATTCGACACGACCAAAAACACCAAACACGCCAATTAACTACGTTGTGCAGCCTCTTGGGAACATAGCGCCACATGGTTTCACCAAGATAGTCGACGATGAGACCGTCGCACTGTACGTCAGGGATTTGCAGCAATGGAATCGTGATCGCTTTCGCCACCTGAGGACGGATTATAGGAGCGTATTCTATGATATACCACGGACTACATTGTTTCGTCACTGGGGGATCCCTCAGATGCAGTACTCGATAGACCTCAAACGATTGATCATCGGCTCCTGGAGCTCCGTAAGGAATAAACTCTTTACAAAACAAGACTGACATTCTTTAAAGAGAAGAGCGTGAGTGATCAACAAAAGCCATGATACCAGCACAGGGAAGCATTGATTGTAGCGGTTCTATTTCTTGGTGCCTTGGGTTTTTATTCCTTTGATTGGGTCTACAGTCTCAGCGGTGGGTCCCATAAGCTCGGGGGAGGGTTTTCAACTGTTGGAGCGGAAAGAGTGCTGGATGGGGAAATCCCGTATCGTGACTTTTGGACAATGTACGCCCCAGGCCACTTCTACCTTTTGGCCTTGCTTTTTCGAATCTTTGGCACTCATCTTCTGGTTGAGGTTGTGGCAGCTTCGGTGGTGAGTGCCGCCACGGCTTGCGTCTACTACAAGCTCGTCGTCAACTTGATTGATAGAAGGTTTCTGGCCGTGATCTGTGCGGGTATCTTTGTGGCTGCCACCTACAACACGGGCTATTTCAGAAGGCTGGCTCGTACCCGTCCGCGATTCTCTTGATCTTTATGACTCTCAACCTAATGGTGCTTCACTATAAGACGAAAAAACTAAGCCTCCTTGTAGCGGCCGGTCTGGTCACAGGTGCAATGGTTGCCTTCAAACACGACGTTGTAGCCTATACGGCAATTGCAATCGTGGCCGGTCTGATTGCACATCATATTCTGGCACGTACGATGGAGGCTAACCGAACATCCTCGCTGCTGGTGAGATTGTTCGCCTATTTCGCCGGAACTGTAACAATCGTCGTTTCACTCTTGGTCTACTTTGCTATCAAGTCCGGACCGAACATGCTGCAGGACTTGATTGTTTTCCCACTGACGGATTTCCGGTTTGCAAAGCCCGAAAGCTATCCCAGCCTCCTTATGCGAGATCGATATTACAAAGTTCAAATGGGGGAGTTTCTACACTAAAGGATTAACAATACCACCGAATGTTCCTGACGGCTGGACATCGGATGAACTACAGGAATATGCTCATCTTGCCTATCGTATTTTCTATCTCAGACCCAAGATAATGATAAAAATGCTGAGAGATCTGCAAATCACCTCATTTAAACAGTTCACAGAAGTTGTGCAGAATATAGTGAAACTGAACCTGAGCTACTTTATAGGAAGTACTGATGATGACCAAAATAGCCTTTAAGGATTGGGCCTACGAAATTGTCCGAAACGGTCAAAAATCGGGGTAGTTACTCAGTTCCTATAGTTATAGTATGGTCTCAGTTAATACAACCTCCAAGACAATATTTGTGCAAAGTTATTTTCAAGCTTTTATCTGTATCCGAGGAATCTTTATGGGTAAGTCAGTTCGTCCAAAGCAGTGGAGTTCACTGACCTATTTTCTGTTTTTTTCATATCTAATTCTGATCATTTGTACATTCCTCAATTATGGCATTACCTATGATGAAGATTGGCACTCCACCTATGGAGAGCACATTGTCCAGTGGTATGCCAGTGGATTTCACGACACAAAAGCACTCACTTACTGGACCCTCCCACTCCAGGGCGACTTCTTCGGTGTTGTTGTGCGATTGGCATCACGCATATCTCCCATTGGAGTCTTTGAGACAAGCCATCTAATCAATGCTATTTTGGGGTTGCTTGGAGTATTCGGTGCCCACAAGCTGGGAAAGCTCCTGGGAGGCCCTTCTGCAGGTTTTCTGTCGGCTCTCTTTCTTGTAGTTACACCAAGATTCTACGGACACGCGTTCAATAATCCCGTGGATATTCCATTGGCTACACTTTCTATATTCGCCATTTACTACCTTATCAGATCACTCCATTATCTACCTAATGTACCACGTGGACTTATTCTTACGCTTGGCGTGATGATGGGACTCGCACTGGCAGTTAGAGTTGGAGCAATAATATTAGTGGGCTATATTTGTCTAACGTTCTGTCTTTGGTTTTTAGGTCGATACCTGTTTAGAGCAAAAGGCACGACCCAAACTATAGGTTTCAGATCTACTCTTTTTAAACTTGCTGGTACGTTTTTAATTATCTGTTTGATCGCATATTTGGTGATGCTTATCTGGTGGCCCGCTGCCCAGATTAGTCCATTTTTTCAACCTGTCAAAGCATTTTGGTATGCAACCCATTTCGGATATTCTATTGATGTATTTTTTGAAGGCAAGGTCTTACCCAATACAGATCTCCCTTGGTATTACGTGTCCAAATGGTTCTTGATTACGCTTCCCGAGTTCTACTTCGTTGCCTTAATTAGTGGAATAGTGGTTGGGATAGTTTCAATCATTAAACAACGTAAGGCTTTAATTTATAATCGATTTGGGCAAACCATACCAATTCTGATTTTATTAATTTGTGTTATCTTACCTGTTGGTTACACGGTTCTTACAAGTCCGGTAGAATACGATGGAATGCGACACTATTTATTTTTACTGCCACCGCTGGCGATTATTGCTGCTATCTCTGTTACAAAGCTGGTAGAAAGGATTCGTTCCCGACTTGTCTTAATGGTAGTCATGATAGTTATCTTGGCTTCAGTGATCTTGACAGTGGTTGATATGGTGGAGCTCCATCCCCATCAATATATTTTTTTCAATCGCATCTTTGGCAAAGGTGTAGCGAAAGCATCCCAGTCGTTTGAGACTGATTACTGGGGTAACAGTTACAAAGAGGGAGTGGAATGGATCGTAAATAACTACCAATCTCATAATAACGATAGAAAGATAAAAGTGGCGAGTTGTCTATACCCGCTTTCTGCTTCATATTTTCTCCCTGAGGACCGATTTGAGTATGTTGGAAGTTACGACTATGGTCATCAAATCTCGAATGAAGAGGTAGATTTGTTCATAGCTACAACTCGATGGAACTGTCATAAAAATCTCACTGGAACCGTGCTTCATACTGTGACGCGAAAGGGGATACCTCTCCTTTACATAATAAAAGTTTCTCATGATTTATCTATGAAGAGCGATGAGGGTTAAATTTGCATAGGATCATAAGATCAATGTATGATGTTATTGAGAGGTTAGTATTTTGAGATCAGGTTCGATTTCAGTCATTATACCTGTGTACAATAGTGAAGGAACTCTACCTGAGCTTGTACAGCGATTGAGTGATGTTTTACAAAATTTAACAGATTGTTTTGAAGTCATTCTCGTAAATGATGGTAGCCGAGATCGTAGTTGGTGCGTTTTGTGTGAGTTGGCAGCCGACAACCCGTGGGTCCAATGCATTGATCTGATGCGAAACTATGGTCAGCATAACGCACTCTTAGCCGGGATTCGTGAAGCGAAGTATGATGTCATCATTACAATGGATGACGATTTACAGCATTCACCAGAGGATATCCCTTATCTTTTGGCAAAGATGGAAGAGGGCTACGATGTTGTGTATGGCAGCCCGTACAAGATGCACCAATCTTTCTGGCGAAATATGGCCTCAATCCTGACCAAGCTTGCGCTCCAGAGTGCCATGGGAGTCGAAATTGCCCGCCAGGTAAGCGCTTTTCGAGCTTTCAAAACACGCTCTCGTGAGGCATTTGCAACGTATCAAGGAGCATTCATATCGATTGACGTGCTCTTGACCTGGGCTTCCGCTCGTTTTGCAGCTATCGAGGTGCGACACCTCCCTAGAAAAACGGGTTCGTCTAACTATACATTTTGGAAATTAGTAACTCATGCCATTAACATGCTCACAGGCTTCAGTACCTTACCCTTACAGCTCGCCAGCCTGGTCGGTTTTGCGTTTACCGTATTTGGCTTTCTAGTACTGATATATGTCATCGGACGCTATCTGGCATTAGGGGGAAGCGTTCCTGGTTTTCCATTCCTGGCATCGATCATCGCGATTTTCTCAGGAGCCCAACTGTTCGCGCTTGGCGTCATGGGAGAATACTTGGCACGAATGCATTTCCGTCTGATGGGTCAGCCACCTTATGTAGTAAGAACAAATGTTGGTAAGAACGCTGCTGCAAGAACGAATAAGGAGAATCATCTAGCATGCCTTGATGAATTAGGTATCGAGGGCAGCAGATCAGTGTATTAAGGAATATGTTAGCCATGGCGATCCAAGCGAACGATATAGAGCGTTTACATGTACGAATTCATCATGTTGGTTTACTTGTAAAAAATATCGAGAGCTATATGGCAAGCTCATTTTGGCTTTTGCGATCCCAGATTGTCTATGACCCCATTCAAAAGTCCCAACTCTGCTTGGTTTGCCTGGCAGATGATGACAACCACTTGGTTGAATTAATCGAACCCGTTGGGGAAGATTCACCAGCTCACCGAGCGCTTATGAAGGGTCAGAAACAACATCACTTGTGTCTTGAAGCGCCAAGTACAGGGGTTGCAGATAGCTTCATCCAGAAGTATCACTTACTTCCTGTGACAAAATGGCAACCTGCTAAATTGTTTCAAGGACGACCGATTCGTTTCGTTTATACACAATATCGTGAGTTAATGGAGTTTATTGCTGATGAGTGAGTTGAAGAATAACCGTCTTCAAAATATAAGGGTAAAGTGCGAGTTTCGTAGGGAGTTCGCCCAACAGTTGCGTGCGCTTACTCAGAAGGATCTAACCTTGCATGAGATGCGATTGGCTGTCCAGATGTTAAGAAGCTTTCCAGAACCGACTGAATCTTTAAAGATCGCAGTGCTTGGAAGCTATACTACTGATCTGTTGCGGGACTATTGGACATTTCATGCTTTGCTTCACGGTTTTGAGATCGACCTTTACTTTGCCCCCTATGGACAGGTAATACAGGAACTGCATCATAGTTCAGCACTTTCCAAACACCAGGCTGATTTTATCTATCTGCTCTTGCAATGGTCTGATATTGTGCCAGCACTAGCGGAGCCTATGCATGCATGGGGCGAAAAGGAGAAAAACAACTTGATCCAGCGTTTTGTGTCGAGTTTGATAGAATTAATCACTACTGCTCAAAATGTAGCAGCCGGAACGATCGTGCTCAGTTTCCTGTCGAGCTTCTGCCCACCTGGGTTGGGGTTGTATGATGTCATGGCAGAGTTTTCGGATTTATTATTTCGATCGAGACTCAAACACAACGTGTCAGCGCTACTGCGTGAACAGTTCCCATCGATCTACTTTGATGACGGAGATCATTTACTTTCCACTTTGGGTGTCGATGGTATATTTGACCCACGGCTTTGGTACACCAGCAGATTCCCGTTTTCTGTAAAGGGGGCCAATCTGTTCGTGTATCGCCTCTTACGATTCCCAGTGTTGTCCCGAACTCCTAAAGTGAAATGTCTTGTTTTAGACTGCGATAATACGCTGTGGGGAGGAATCATTGGAGAAGATGGGATGAGGGGAATTGATCTTGGTCCAGACTATCCCGGATGTTGCTATGTTGCATTTCAGAGGCGGTTATTAGATTTTCTGCACAGAGGCTTCTTACTTTCCATTTGCAGCAAAAACAACTTAAGTGATGTGCAACAGGTAATTCGTGAACATCCTCACATGGTTCTCCGGGAAGGCGATTTTGCTGCTATTCGGATCAACTGGGAACCTAAGCCTGATAACCTGCGCTCAATTGCTGATGAATTGCGGCTCGGATTGGATTCATTCCTTTTTATTGATGATAGTCCTCACGAGTGTAGAATGGTGAGCAAATTTTTACCGGCGGTTAGAGTTGTGCAGGTTCCCGAGAGACCTTTGGACATTCCCACATGTTTGAACCACTTGCAAGAGTTAGAGCTTCTCTCGTTCACCTCGGAAGATCGCGACAGGTTTAAAATGTATGTTCAGAACCGACAACGCCTCGAGTTGGCTGCGACATGCAAGGATGTTTCTGAGTATCTGGCATCTTTGCACATGAAAATGCGAATTTATGTGAATTTTAGCGAACATATTGTCCGCCTTGCCCAAATGACCCAGAAAACCAACCAATTCAATCTAACCACCAGGAGATATAGCGAGCAAGATATCCAATCGTTCATTGAAGATCCAGATTGGTCGGTAGCCTACTTTTCGTTGTCTGATATCTTCGGTAACAATGGCATTGTTGGTTTGATGCTGTTGACTGGGATGACAACAGACAGGGTTGAGATAGATACATTTCTGATATCCTGTCGAGTCATTGGAAGAAAAGCCGAGGAAGCCTTTCTCTATCAGGTGCTGAAATTACTTCGTAAGCTTGGCAAGACCACGGTTACCGCCCGTTACATTCCGACCGCTAAGAACAGCCTAGTGGAAAATTTTTGGGACCATCAAGACTTTTTACCAGTGGGAGAAGGTATTTATGAATTCAGGCTGAAAGACTTGCCCACACAGCATTCCTCTCTCGTAAACTTTCAAATTCAATTTGACAAGGAGAACCTTTGACGGAGTATTTTTCACAAGTTCGTAAACTGATGGCAGACATCTTTCAGGTGTTAGAAAGCGAAATAACATGCGAAACTAAACAAAATGACTTGCAGAATTGGGATTCTGTGGAACATTTAAATCTTATGCTGGCATTGGAACAGGAATTTGACGTGGTTCTGGAAGTGGATGACTTGAGCACCCTTACATCCGTTCCTGCTATCTTAAGTTATCTGGAAACAGCATGTCCTTCGAGATAGACCTTAAAGACTGGTCCCATTCCCATTGCCGGATACAGTACGGTTATGTGCCCTGGGATAGTGAGATATTTGGCTTCCCATTCTACCAGTTGTATTTCTCTGATGAAATTCGGGGATTAAGTGAATCCTTACAAGGTTTATTACAGTTTCTGGTGGAGGAAACCAGTGGCAAGTGTCTTGTTTTTACCAAGATTCCATCTTGGGAAGTCTGTTTGATGCAGATATTGACAAAGGAGGGATTTTATATAGTCGAGACGATGGTGGAACCTCGCCGAGAACTAAAGTCTTTCCGTGTCAATCGTCGCTTTGAGCGGCTGCATCTAAGGCCCGCACAAATTGAGGATAAGCCGCGATTGTTGAAGATAGCCCATCATGCATTTTTGGTAGACCGATACCATCTCGACCCTAACTTGCCAAATGACCGTGCAAGCCATCGCTATCAATATTGGTTGGACAATGGTATAAGATCTGGTAATTCCGTGTTTGTTTATGAAGATTCAATAAACAAAAAATTATTGGGATTCTGTTACATTAAGGAAGTGTCAAATGAAATTGTGGATTTATCGCTTGCAGCAATAGATCCCGCAGTTCAGAAAATGGGCTTCGGAGTTATGATGTACACTGCATGTCTGGAAGAATGTCAAAAACGAGGCTATACCCAAGTATTGACTCACATTTCACTGAGCAACGTTGCTGTTCTCAATATTTATGTGTATCTGAAATTTTCGTTTCATGATCCAAAGCTTACCCTACATTGGTATTCTGGTAGTTCTATAAGATAATATTGATCTCAGGTTCTTTTAATATGAATAAGCTTTATAGCCTGAATAATGGAAAATATACCATTCAATAAACCTTGCTTCGTAGGCAATGAGATCGCATACATTATTGAGGCTGTGCGAAAAGGTCACATTTCGGGTGATGGGCCCTTTACCAAAAAGTGTGAGGCGCTATTGCAAGAAGCATTAGATGTCAAAAAGGTTCTCCTCACCACATCATGCACCCACGCCTTGGAAATGGCAGCGTTGTTGTTGGACATACAACCTGGAGACGAAATTATTGTACCGTCTTTCACATTTGTTTCAACGGTCAACGCCTTCGTGTTGCGCGGTGCTCGACCAGTTTTTATTGACATCCGTCCAGACACGCTGAACATGGATGAAATCCAACTGGAGCATCTCATCACACCCCGTACAAAAGCTATTGTGCCTGTGCACTACGCAGGTGTTGGCTGTGAGATGGATGTGATCTGTGCGATCGCAGCTCAACATGGTATCCCAATTGTTGAAGACAATGCTCACGGACTGTTTGGGAAGTACAAGACTAAGTATCTGGGCGCGTTTGGGGCATTGGCCGCCCTGAGCTTTCATGAGACTAAGAACTTCATTTGCGGCGAGGGAGGTGCTCTTATCATAAATGACGAAAAGTATGTTGATCGGGCTGAGGTGATTCGAGAAAAAGGAACGAATCGCAGTCAGTTTTTCCGCGGACAGGTGGACAAGTACACTTGGTTTGACGTGGGCTCCAGCTACTTGCCGTCGGATATCCTGGCAGCTTTCCTGTTCGCCCAGTTGGAGGCGAAAGACCGCATTCTGACTCAGAGACGTCAGGTGTTTGACTACTACGTTAGCCTTCTGAAGAATTGGGCGTGGACTACCAAAGTTCGCTTACCAGCGGTGCCGTCTCATTGCGAGCAATCCTACCACATGTTTTACATGATCATGCCTTCATTTGAATGGCGGCAGGCATTGATCAATCAACTCAAGTCCAAAGGGATTCTGAGCGTTTTTCACTACGTGCCCTTGCATCTTTCGCGTATGGGACGAAAGTGGGGGTATGATGTCCGTGATTACCCCGTGACAGAAGACATCAGCGATCGCTTGCTTCGATTGCCGTTTTATAATGACTTGCAGCCGAATGAACAGGATCGGATCTGTTTCGCGATTCTTGCTATTAATGAATTAGGTTTAAGACAGCGGGCTGTGATGTGATAAATAGCTAACTTTGAAATTTTAAGGGGATTACCAATTTATGAGCTTGTTTGTTTTATGGAGTGATTATCATGGACAACACTCGACCTTTACCGACTCTATCAATTATCATCCCGGTCTTTAATGAAGAATCTACTATTGGAACAATTCTTGAAAGAACCTGTCGTCTAAAAAATCTTAAGGAAGTGGTCGTGGTGGACGACGGTTCTACGGATTCTACACCGATTATAGTGGAAGAACGTAGTCTCCCCAAAGTGCGTTTAATAAGAGAGGAGAAAAATGCTGGCAAAACTGCCGCCGTTCAGAGAGGTCTTCAAGAAGTCACTGGCGATATTACTATCATTCAGGATGCAGACTTAGAATATGATCCCGATGAGATTGAACATGTCATTAAGCCGATCGTGGAGAATAAGTCCGATGTGGTATACGGAAGCAGATTTCTTGTGAAACGAGCGACGCGAGTCCTTTATTTCTATCACTATCTGGCTAACAAGGCGCTGACTTTCTTTTCCAATCTCTTGACTAATGTCAATATGAGTGACATCGAAACGTGTTACAAAGCATTCCGGACTCCTCTTATAAAGAATCTTCCGTTAACAAGTTCAGGTTTCGGGATGGAGGTAGAGATAACCGCACTGATCACCAAAACCAAAGCCCGGATTTATGAAGTGCCGATCTCTTACTACGGTCGTACCTATGAGGAAGGAAAGAAGATAAAATACAAAGATGGGCTTGCAGCCTTCTGGTATACTCTCTACTACAATATCATTTCTCATATAAATCCATCTAAAAGAAAATACATTGAAGAGGCTAACGCTTTTCTCAGTGAATTAAGGCGAGACGAAATAGATAAACGGGGGGCACAACCCGATATTGATTTCTCTAAGCTTCAGGGCTTATACACCGTTAAACAGGTCGAGTTCAGTGCTGAAAAGTAGGTCTGATCTTCGACGACTTCTCGGTAGCTAATCTGTATTCTCTGGCGTTAGGACCCTTTCGGCTGATAACAACACTGGAGAGGTTCATCTGTTGAGAGAAAAGCAAATTCCTTCATCTCGGTGGGAGCTAATTGATTAGTTTTTTCAGGAAATAGTTATTGTCTTACTTATTACATTTTTGCTGCGAGAATTACGAAAATGAATAATAGTTGAGCTAAAGAGTAACATCTATCAGTCGAGTTAGTTTTAATAAATTCAATGGACGGAATCCATGGCTTGGTGGGCATGATTTTTGCACTCATACTGATACAAATAAGTTCATGAGATTTATACTTACTGTCCACTTGTATGTTACTACTAAATCACATAGGATGAGTGACTAATCTCTATCGAAAGGTATGAAAAGAAGTTGTAATAGACAATAAAGGAGAAGGAGCCATGTTATTAAGGTCTCGATTTTTCGTTGTTCTGCTCTTGATCCTATGTACTGAGGCATTGTCTCAAGGCGATTTATTATTAATGGCGGTCCCCAGCACAGGGTATCAAACTATCGAACCCTGGGACTTCAATGTTGATTGGTTTCACCCTGATCAGGATAATTGTAACTTATTTGCGAATAAAGTACATTCAGTTACAGTAGCGCAAGCTTCTAGACAGTTTACCGAGACTTTGCCTGAAGAAGCGTTTTGCTATGATCCACACGCGGTTTACAATGTTGGTAACACAGGCTATGAACCAGGAACGATTAAGGTGAAGAAGAACTTTCAGATAAGTGATAACTACACCTTGGATTTCTCCACTTACATTGGTGGTTCGGGTAGGGACGAGATGGGGGATATTACCACAGATAACCAAGGTAATATTTACATCACTGGCTGGACTGGTTCGTCAGACTTTCCTACTACACCAGGAACATATAACCGAACAAATAATGGCGGGGCTGATGCTTATGTGATGAAGTTTGATCCAACTGGAAATCTTATTTGGTCTACATACATTGGGGGACCAAATACGGATCTTACCTATTCAATTGATATTGACAGCAAGGGTTACATTTATGTTGCTGGTATTGGCGGGAAAAATTTTCCCACTACTTCTAATGCCTATCAGCCCAACTGGAATGGAACCTACTTCGGTCATTACGGGGATGCTAATGCTGTTTTGGTAAAAATGAAGCCCGATGATGGTCATATAGTATGGTCGAGTTATTGGGGCACTGCTGTGCAGATAAGAGATTTGGATATTGGTCCTAATGACGATGTTTATGTGATACATGGTTATAATCCTTCATTAAACCAAGCCCTTTTTCCCTCATCTTGGTTTACCAATGCCTTCCAAGATATGCCTCAAGGAAATCAAGATATGGTGGTAGCTCGAATAGCATCTGATGGTTCACAGGTATTATGGGCCACTTACCTTGGAGGATCTGGTTATGATATGGCTGATTGCTCAATGGCAGTAGATGAAAATGGTCATGTTTATATTGCTACTAAAACAGAATCAAGAGATATTCCTACCCCTAACGGATATGATCAGACATACAACGGTGCAGGAGATACCTATGTAGCTAAGTTGACACCTGATGGCTCAAGTTTGGTCTGGGGAACTTATCTGGGTGGCAGTAATTCTGATGGTGTACTGGGTAAGCACGGTATTGCCGTAGACTCCCAGGGAATAGTTTATATTGCCAGTGATACCGAGTCTGCTGATTTTCCTGTCACGGTTGGGACTTATGATGGGGATTATAACGGCGGTACTTCTGGGACGTGGGAACAAAAAGGTGATTTGGCAGTTACCAAGCTGACAACTGACGGTCAGCTTATGGCAAGCACCTATATTGGCGGTCGTCACAGAGATAGTGCAGAAGGTATTGCTCTTGACGGGAATGGTAATGTTTATTTTGGTATCTTTACCCATTCAGATAATTTTCCAGTCACCAGTAGTGCTTTTCAAAGCAATTATAGGGGAAATCGGGATGCAGCCTTTTTTAGATTATCTTCTGATTTAAGCCAACTACTTTACTCATCCTATATGGGTACCAGTTCTAAAGATGATTTTCGTGCCATAGGCACTGATACTGACGGAAATTTTTACTTAGCGGGCATAACAGAATCATCTTACTGGCCCACCAAGAACGCCTATCAGAGTTCTTATGCCGGCGGAAGATCAGATGCGATTGTGGCTAAGTTCAATTTCTCAGACCCGACTCCAGTTGAACTGGCATTTTTTACCGCCACCGTCAGTAAAAATAATGTAGAGTTAATCTGGCAAACCACCTCGGAGTCCAATAATTTCGGCTTTGAGGTGGAGAGAAGCCAGGATCGAACGCATTTTACCAGGATCGGCTTTGTCGCGGGACAGGGAACCACCGCAATTTCGCATCATTATAATTTTATTGATAAGAATCTGCATTCTGGCACATATTCCTACCGCTTGAAACAGATTGACATTGATAGTCGATTCGAATATTCCTCCATCGTGGAAGTTATGATTGACCTGCCTAAAAAGTTTATACTGTACCAAAACTATCCAAATCCTTTCAATTCTGTAACTACCATAAAATATCAGTTGCCGTTACGAAGTCGAGTGAAGCTGGTCATCTTGAATCTATTGGGGGAGGCGGTTACCACGTTAGCGGACACAACCCAGGGACCTGGCGTCTATCAGGTTCAGTGGGATGCCATAGGGTTAAGATCGGGGCTGTACTGGTACAAACTAGAAGCTGGGAACTTCAATCAAACGAGGAAGATTCTGTTTCTCAAATGAGGACAGATGTCCTGCTTGGGTATTTTGACATGATTTAGAGATACGACTAGTAGAGCGATCCTCAAATAACACAACAATAGCATAGCTTCTAAGGAACGTGCAGATGGTGACCCCCTTCATAGATTGAATAAAAAACGTATGGTTAACGTGTTGTTATAATTTTTCTGTGTTTTTACTTACGCTGCCAAGGTGGTCACCATCTTTCCAATCTTCATTCCTGATATAACTAAGATAGTAGTTAGGGCGCGCAATGATAGAAGAGAATAAAATGTTGTTTTGGAAATATTCCACTAGTCTCGATTATTCACAAAGTGCGCAAAACAATTATACTCTGTTGTTCGATTCATACGTGAAATGGAAATAAGTTTTTGGAAAAATCGCCATGTTTCTATGACTGCCAGCACGAGAATTTGGCATACTATCATGGTTTTAGGTTTTATCGTGATTCTCGGTACTATATTTCGTCTTGACCATTTAGACTCACGCACAATGGGGCATATCGAGGTTTATGCACCGAATATAGAACTTCCTGAAGAAATATCCGATCCACTACCTCGTTTAACTCTTTGGAGAACTTTAAAAGGGTCAATGTTTGAGCCACACCCACCCGCATGGTATATTTCGATGTGGCCCTATACAAAATTGTTTGGTACAGGCCTTTTCATAATACGCCTACCTTCCGTAATATTTGGAGTCGCATCTATCCTTCTTATCTACGTTCTTGGGACTCTTGCTGAAAATAGATTGACGGCACTTTTAGGAGCGGGATTACTGGCTTTCAATGGCCATCATATCTTCTGGTCGCAGATCGCCCGTCCGTACTCCATGGCATGCTTTCTTGGTCTTCTATCGACTGTTTTATTGCTTTTAGCACGGCGGAAAGGGAATCCACAACGCGTTTTCCTATGGCTTTATCTTGTCATTACATTGTACGGCCTATCGACGACCTATTACTTCTGGCTTCTTTTTGCTATACAAATTTTCTGGGTACTATTAAACAGTTTTGTGAAAAAGACCGTGATGTTTGGCTTAATCCGATCACAGCTATTTTCTGTAATACTGGCTAGCCCTTTGGTAACCCTTGCAATGTTTCAAAGCCGGCAATCCTATTTGGGTTCTAAATTCTTGTTATTTTTAAGAGAGTTTCTTCAATTCGGATTCCTCTTCGAACCTGATTATATTAATGATCTCCAAAATCCTTTATCGACAATTGAGAGGTTTTCTTTACCTTTTTTGGCCTTATTACTCTTGATTATGGGGCTCGTCGCGAAGAGAAGGTGGGATATAGAAAGCAACAGCAACGATATTAGCGGTCCGTCTCTGAAGCAATTGGCACTGATTACAGCTTTTGCCTTTATTTGTATTATGTTCGCAGCGAAAATCCTCATTGATGTTAAACCATCGAAAACATACAGGATATTAGCAAGTGGTATCATCCCGCTTCTTATTTTCCTACTCATCTTTCTATTCCATCGCTATTCAGCCAACGTTCACAAGATCGGAGTTTTCCTAATTAAAAGAAAGTGGCTACGTGGGGTCCCCTACGCCTTAATATCGTTTCTTGCTATTTTACCGATAATTATAATTGGCGTAATCTCCCTATTTATTCCTTTTTTTGCCTCACGCCACATTCTTATATTCACCCCTTATTTGTTAATTACTTTGAGTAGAGGGATTGTTTATATAAGTAATAAAATGCGCAGGTTTTCTCTTATACTATTTACGGCTATTGTACTATTTCTGGTGAACAGCCATTACTCTAGTATTGAATATTATAAAAACAGGTTGAGTTCTCCCAATGACTACAAAGGCTTAGCAAAAGATTGGATCCCACATATCAAAAACTCCGATCTCATTTTTGTGCAACCACATTATGCAACAACACCAATTTTTTACTATCTTAAAGCAGATCGCTATCATTTTGTCGGTCAGAATTACACTCAAGAGATACGCAAATTCCCTGAATCAAGAGTGTGGGTCTTGTCTTTTGAAGGTATTCCTCCTACTAAAGAAATGATGGCTAATCTAGTAGATTATGAACCATTAATGAGCATTGATGCACTAAGAATTAAGGCAGAGTTATATATTCGAGATCAATAAGTATCATATTGAAATTTATCTTATGGAACCTAGCACCCGTGAATGGTCATTATTTACTACTATTTCCGTGATTTCTGCCTCCGTGATGGGTAGTTTGGAAGCAATGTCGTTGATATTAAGAGGAATTCCGAACTCGGCAGAATTGGCAGTTTCACTTATAGCTTACGGTTCCATTGGATATGGGTTTTGTGTCACATTGCTTGCATTATTTATTTATTCGATTATACGAAATAAACGAAACGAAGAGCAAAGCATGTGGCCCACAGCAATTTGCATACCAATTGGACTATTTATTGTTGTCCTCGCGCTGTCGTACCTACAGGGAGGGATAATGCAGTGCATATTTTTTATACCTGGCAGTATATTATTTGCTTTGATGATTTGTTTCATTCTTCGAAATGCGCTAAAACGAATAAGGATCCTAAGTTCTGTGCAAACCTTGCTGATGATCCACATCGTTGCATTTTCCTTTAATGTCATTCTGGTGGTAATTATATATAACACTGGAAGTTGGAAGTGGGTTGGAATGTTAGTTGTTTTAATTGCTCTCGGAATTTCTAGTTTTGTTGGATTTTTTAATATAATTAAAAGGCCGATCGGCTTATTGGTTGTTACTAATGTTATTGTAGTTGTATCGCTTGCTATAATCCCCTTCTGGCCACTATCAACTGTTAAGCAACAACTTCCCAATATTTTGCTGATCACGATCGATACCCTTCGGCAGGATCATTTGGGGTGTTACGGTTATGAAAGAGCACACACCCCTAATATTGATAAAATAGCCCATGAAGGAGTCATGTTTTCAGAAACAGTTGCACCAGGACCTCGAACAGGCCCTTCCCATATTTCTATTCTCACCGGGTTGTATCCACATCATCATGGTGCGATAAGGAATGGAGACTGGATATCTGATAAAGTGACAACGTTACCAGAGATTTTGTCCACCTATGATTATAGTACAGCCGCGTTTGTTAGTGGGTGGACACTCAGAAACGAATCTTGCGGTTTAACACCCCGTTTTCAATTTTACGATGAGAACTTTAGTCCCTTGAAATTGATACAGGAAGCGGCTCTTCAGCTCAGACTCATTAATTTAGGAACAGTATTTGGTCCTAAGCTAGGACTCAATCCGGTCAGAGTTGAAAGGTCAGCCGCTTCAACGACAGATGCAGCTATACGGTGGTTACAACGAAACCATGGTCACCCATTCTTCCTTTGGGTGCATTATTTTGACCCACACGATCCTTATGATCCACCGCCATTTTACAGGACAATGCATGTTAAAAGTAGCCATTGGAAAATTAATAAAAACTTTTTTAATTTAGATGTTGTAGAAGGCGAAAAATTGATTAAGGATAAGAACTTTGATTATATGATCGCGTTGTATGATGGTGAAATTTCCTATGTAGATGCCGAGATTGGTCGTCTTTACAAGACTTTGAATGACTTGCAAATCAACTCCAATACAATACTGTTAGTTACAGCGGATCATGGTGAAAGTTTGGGTGAGCACAATTACTATTGTGTGCACCGGGACTTATATGAAACGTGCTTAAGAGTACCTCTTATTTTCAATAATCCAAAAGCACAATATACAAAACAATTAATTCACGGCCCAACTCGATTGATTGATATTGCACCAACTATTCTGGATTTGTTAAATATAGATGAGAAGGTACATTTTGATGGAAAAAGTCTTCTACCCCTCATGAATGGTGAAAATGGTAAAGCAAGTGAAGAAGCCCTTGCTTCACTATTTGAAGGTAAAACTGAAATGTTTTGTGTGCGAAAAAATGGATTTAAATTAATATGGACCGGTCCTTATTGGAGGGGTGGTTTGAGAACGCCACCTCATGAAGAACTCTACAACATACAATCCGATCCTGACGAACTTAATAATATTCTGATGGACAGACCATCGGTGCTACCGGAGATGCGAAAACTAATGAAAAGTTTCCGCCATGGGAAGGTAAATGTTAGGAAAAATCTAAATGAAGAAACCAAGGAAAAACTTAGAAGTTTGGGTTACATACAGTAATTTGTACTCCATCTGAATCATAAACTGTGTAATTGTATTGGATTTCGTAATATTTTTTTCCTACGAGAGACTTTCTCACAAACTATTCTCATATTCTATTTAAGTCAATTCGGTATCAATTTGTTTTCAGGCAAAATAAAGAGTGTGATGTATACAGAAAGAGTCAGCCAGAGGTTTTGGCTAATAGGGACTATTCTGGGTTGGGATGTTATTGTTAATCCTCGACCGAACATAAAGTTTCTTTATTAAAAGTATATACAAAGATTCAGCCAAATCATATTAGAGAGAGATAAAAATGGTAAGATTGAGTTTGAAAACCATTGGCGAGAGCGTCTATTCCGGTGCGATGCAGGGTATTGTTACTTGGACGATTTACGCGGTGGTTGAATGTTGGTTTTCATGCGTGCTAACCTGGACCATTCAGTCGAATCAGACCTATGAGCAGCTGCACTGGGGTTTTACAGCGCTTTTATTCGCCTTGTATCCGGTCTTTGGATTTATCCTGGGTGGATTGTCTGGACTGAGCCTCTGTGCGGCAGCCGTTCGAATTCAGTTTTTGCGGAAGGCACAGTCCTTAATAATATGTCCTGCAGTAGCGACGTTTACTATTGTTCTGGCATTTTCCCTTAACATCGTTGTTCAGTTTTCTTTACTAGCATCGTATACATTGTTTGCCCTATTTGTTTTTCTCCTGCTGACAATTGCCCTGGTGGTGAGTGCCATTTCGAGTATTTGGTCTCGACGGCTTTTGTTCATCACCAATCCCTGGACCACATGTCTGGTATTACTTGGCTTGCCGTGGATAGCCAGGGTATGGTTATTTGATCATTCGATGTACCTCAAATCTATATCATCTGTAGTATATCTTGTTGCAATCTTTTTGATTTCATATTTCGCTCAGAAGATATTGCAGAAACGCCGGATCGGAAAGTCCATGGAAGGTTTGACTGACTATTCGACCAAATACATTATATCCCTTGCCTTCATTGTGTTCGTTGTTCTGGGAACAAGTTTCTTCTTGAAACTAAAGCCACGCGTGTTAGAATCGAGCTCAGATTTATTATCTCTGGACTCAAACCAGCCAAGCGTTCTTTTAATCATAATGGATACCGTTCGGGCAGATCATCTTTCATTATACGGTTATGAAAGGGATACCACGCCCAATCTTAAAAAGCTTTCGGAGAAAGCGACACATATACCCGGGCGATTGCTTCAGCGGACCAGACCCTTTCTACCCACGCGTCTATTTTCACTGGTGTGTATGCGAGACAGCATGGGGCGCATTACGCTTCTCCTGACAATCTGCATGGCCGGTCACTGGTTGATAAGTTCCACACCCTGGCCGAATTTCTATCCGGTAAAGGGTATTTAACTGTAGGGGTGGTGGCTAATTTTGGTTTTTTGGGATACGATTTTGGTCTTGATCAGGGATTTCAGTATTATGACCCAAGGTGGGCTGTTCGATTTACTGGTGGTAGTCGGAAATTTTATCTCAGAAATGTTGTGTGTAATGTCTTGGCTTATTTCGTTCCAAATTCTGATTACTATTTATCATATCGGAGGGCGGAAGAGATAAACAAAGAAGTCTTTACTCTCCTCGATAAAGTGCAAGAAAAAAGTGAGAAGTTTTTTCTTTTCGTAAATTACATGGATGCGCATGATCCTTATATCCCCCCATTCCCATTTGATACATTCTATCCAGGCAAAGATAAAAAGTTTCGCTGGGAGAGGTACGATATCCTGAAAAAGAGGGTAATGAGAATGGAGGGGCAAGTTATGGAGGGGGAGCTTCGACATCTGCTTTCGCAGTACGATGGTGGAATTGCTTATATTGACTTTCATGTTGGTAAGTTGATTGCACGGATGAAGGAGCTCAAGCTATATGAAAACTGCCTTATCATCATTACCTCGGATCGTGGCGAGGCCTTTGGCGAAAGAAACCTCTTTCATCACGGTGTATCTTTATATCAAGACTAGGTCTACATTCCTCTTATTATTAAGTACCCAAATACAAATAAGAAAGTGGTAGTTGATGAAATCGTCAGCGTCGTTGATCTCATGCCGACCATCCTTGATGTGTTGGGGTGTGAAATACCTGAAAACGTTCAGGGACAAAGTCTGTTACAGCTTGAGCCTGGAAAGCCAAGAAACGTGATAAGCGAATCTTTTCCTGACGCTAATTTGCTCAGGTGGCATAAGAGATTTCACCGTATTGAGCGTGCGATATTTTCTGGTACCCTTAAATTTATAAGCTCTACATCAGGAAAACGTGAACTTTACGACCTGCCAAATGATCCGAATGAAAAGATGAATCTTTATAAGCCAGATGATGGCAAATCCATAGAACTGGAAACAAGACTGAACGAATGGCTTAAGACAGTACCGGCAGAATCCGATTCAGCCGCTAAATTGGATAAAGAAACCCTGGATCGCCTTAAATCATTGGGTTATATCAAATAACAGCAAAAGGTAAATGCTTTGATAAAACGACAATTATCTGCCAATTTGAAACTCAGTAATAAACGAGCCTATGTTACGTTCATAATAACCTGTCTACTTATAGTTATGAGTCCCGATATGGTTCATGCTTACATCGGGCCTGGAGCTGGTTTTGCCCTTCTATCTTCATTCCTGGCTTTATTATTGTCATTTCTATTGGCTTTATTCTCTCTGTTGACATTTCCCTTTCGATTAATTTTCGGACTGGTTCGTCAACGAAATGCCTATGCTAAGGCTGATATTAAGCGCGTTGTTATTTTGGGTTTGGATGGGCTTGATCCAGAGCTTTGCCGAAAGTACTTATCGGCTGGTAAGCTGCCAAATTTTTCTCGATTAAAAGAAAAGGGTTGCTTTAAAGAATTAAGCACAACATACCCGGCACTTTCCCCGGTGGCATGGTCAACTTTTGCAACGGGTGTGAATCCAGCACGTCATAACATTTATGATTTTTTGATGCGGAATCCAAAGACCTATCTTCCAGAGCTTTCTTCCTCAAAAGTTGGTAAACCCAAAAGAATCTTAAATCTTGGCAAATATGCCATTCCTCTTGGCAAACCGTCAGTAAAATTTCTTCGAAGGAGTAAATCTTTTTGGAAAGTTCTTGGTGAGTATGGTATTTTCAGTCACATCATTCGGGTGCCGATTACATTTCCACCAGAAAAATTTCATGGAGCGATGCTTTCAGCGATGTGTACCCCTGACTTACGAGGTACACAGGGTACCTTCTCGTTTTACACTACCAACCTCGAGAATAATTCCAACTACATAGGTGGAACACGAATGCTGTTTAAGCAAAATGGACATAAACTATTTGCAGAGCTTTTAGGTCCTGAGAATGTTATTAAAAAGACTACCGAACCGATCAAGCTGCCTTTTGAACTTAGTGTTTTCCCGGAACGAATGGCAGCAGAATTAAAGATTGATGGTGCAAAATATACCCTTAAAGAAAAAGAGTTTACCCATTGGATCAAAATTACTTTTAAGGCAGGACTTGGAACAAAGATTCGAGGTATTTGTCAGTTTTACCTGAAACAAGCATCTCCAGAAGTGGAGCTTTATGTGTCACCGATCAACATTGATCCAGAAAGACCAGCACTCCCTATCTCTTATCCCTATTTTTTCGCTATCTATCTGGCAAAGCTATTTGGCAGCTATTGCTCTTTGGGTATGGCTGAAGATACCTGGGCTCTCAATGAAGACGTTTTGGATGAAGATGCCTTTCTAAAACAGGTCTATCGTATTCATAACGAGCGAGAAACTCAGTTTTTTCATGCCCTAAGCAAAACCAAAAAGGGAGTCTGTGCTTGTGTATTTGACGCAACAGATCGAATTCAACACATGTTTTTTCGTTATCTTGTAGACAATCATCCGGCTAATCAGAGAGAAGAATTAGAAAAATATAAAAATGTTATTGAAGACTTGTATCAACGAGCCGATCAGTTATTAGGTCGGGTAATGGAAGAAATCTCTAATGATGATACAGTCTTAATGGTCATTTCAGATCATGGGTTCAAGTCATTTGTGCGCGGAATCAATCTAAATTCCTGGCTTCATCAAAATGGTTATTTGACATTAAGAAATGAAGACTATTCGGCAGAATATTTTCAAAATGTGGATTGGGAAAAGACCAAAGCCTATGCAATAGGGCTCGCCGGAATCTATTTAAATCTCAAAGGACGTGAAAAATATGGCTGTGTCCAAAATACTGAAGAAGCTAAGAAGTTAAAAGAAGAAATTAGTGAAAAATTAACAGGACTAAATGACCTCGATCGTGGAAAAATTGCAATTAATAAAGTATATGACAGCAAAAAAATCTATTCAGGACCTTATGAGAATGAAGCACCAGATTTAATTATTGGGTATAATGAAGGGTACCGAATTTCATGGGAAGCGGCACTTGGAAAAACTTCAAAAGAGGTGTTTGAAGATAATACAAAATGTTGGAGTGGTGATCATGGTTTGGACCCTCAGATCGTTCCTGGTGTGTTATTCTGTAATTATAACATAGAGACTGAAAATCCAGGCATTATCGATATTGCACCAACTGTTCTGAAACTGTTCGGAATCGAGGTGCCTTCGTATATAGATGGTAAACCATTGAAAATTTCGAGTCTTTAACTTTGTAAGAGACTGAGATGGAGCATCATAAGAGAGCTATTGGGAAAACACTAAGTTGGAGAATTATTGCATCTTTGACTACCATGGCAATTGTTTTTGTATTTACTGGAAAATTGAATTTAACCATCGAGGTAGGAGTTGTTGAAGTTATTTCCAAATTGTTATTTTTCTATCTTCATGAATTATTATGGGGGAAAATATCATGGGGAACGCCCAAACATCCTTTAAGCGATCTAATTGTTAAGAGTGAAATAAGTCCGAAAGATAAAGAAATTATTGCAGAAAAATTAAAAGAACTTGGTTATTTATAATTTAGAGGATATGATTAAATAACTTGGACAGTTGAAATTTTCTTTCCATCCAAAATAAATAAGTTATAAAAACTAAATGGCGAACTTATTTTATCTCCCCTTAGCACAACCAATAATCAAAGATAGTATAAGATTATTCAATGTGGAGGAAATCTGTATGGATCACCTTTCGGCGTTAGAAAACCAGAGTATTTTCATCATCAGGGAAGCGTATCAGCAGTTCAAGAAAGTGGCAATGCTCTGGTCAATTGGCAAGGACTCGACGACGTTAGTCTGGCTCGTCAGGAAAGCGTTCTTTGGCAAGCCGCCTTTCCCGGTTCTTCATATTGATACAGGATACAAGTTCAAAGAAATATACGAATTCAGAGATAACTATTCTAAGAAATGGGAACTGGAACTGATCGTTCATAAGAATCAGCAAGCTATTGACAGAGGCGTGAGTCCTCAGCGGGGAAAACNNCTATTGCAGAGAGAAGGTTTAAAGCGCTGTATCTTGGAATTCGTAGAGATGAGCACGGCATCAGGGCAAAGGAGAGGATCTTCTCTCCGAGAGATGAGGATTTCGAGTGGAATTATAAGGAGCAACCGCCTGAGTTGTGGGATCAGTACAAGACGAAGGCGAAAGGTGAGGAACATTTGAGGATCCATCCCCTGCTCGGATGGAGAGAATTGGATATCTGGGAATACATTAAAAGAGAAGGAATCCCGATTATTGACCTTTATTTTGCCAAAAATGGGAAGAGGTTAAGAAGTATCGGGTGTGAAACTTGTTGTAATCCTATCGATTCGGATGCAAGTACAGTGGACAAAATTATAGAAGAATTGAAAATGACCCGTATTTCTGAAAGAAGCGGTCGGGCACAGGACAAGGAGTCTGCTTATATGATGCAAAAGTTGAGGTCATTAGGATACATGTAAACAGTAGGAAAGAACTTAGAATTTATTAAGGGATGAGAAAAAATAAAATACTATTGTGCAATCAATTAACTGTTTGTTTTTTATAATCTCTTAAACGTATAAATTGCCAATTTATTTCTTTTCAACCCTAAAGTGAGAGAATATCAATGACTGATAGAAAAAATGTGAAATTCGTAATCGTGGGGCATGTTGATCATGGAAAATCCACATTAATAGGTAGGTTATTGTTCGATACAGATTCCCTTCCATCAGACAAAGTGCAAGAAATTGAGGAGGCTTCAAAAGAACTCGGTCATGGAACAGAGTTTGCCTATTTGTTGGATCATTTAAGAGAAGAACGGGAGCAGGGAATCACGATAGATACCACCCAAATATTTTTTAAGACAAGTAACAGAAATTATGTTATCATCGATGCCCCTGGACATGTGGAATTCGTGAAAAACATGGTCACCGGTGCATCCCAGGCAGAAGCTGCCTTTCTTATCGTGGATGCCCAGGAAGGAGTCCAAGAACAGACTAAACGCCACGCCTATATTCTGGCTATGCTGGGTTTGGAACAGGTTATCATTCTGTTGAATAAAATGGACTTGCTTGATCACGACAAAGGTCAATTTGATGTAGTGAAGAAGGAGACTGAGAAATTCCTGAATTCCATAGGCAGTAAAGCGATATATNNCACCGGTCCTACCGTTTTAGAAAGCCTTGATTTATTAAAAAATAAGCCGGTCCCGGAAAACAAGCCGTTGATCCTACCAGTGCAAGACGTCTACAAGATTAATGGTAGGAGAATTACTGTGGGGCGGGTTGAAACAGGTATCATCACGAAAGGGCAGAAAATAAAAATATTACCCACTAATCAAGTAACCAGTATTCGTTCTATCGAGAAATATCAGGAGTATTTAGACAAGAGTTTTGCCGGGGAATGTACGGGTTTCACTACAACAGAGCCGATTTTTTTGAATCGTGGCGATATCGTCTGTGAACCTGGCAAGGAGCCTCCATTAACGGATGCATTCAGGGCGAGTATATTCTGGATGTCTAAAAAACAATTTGATAAAAGACAGAGAGTCATCTTGAAATGTGCCACTCAGGAAACTTCCTGTATCATTAAAAAAATCGAAAAAAGAATCAATTCTTCTACGCTCGAGATAATCGAAGAGGATGCGGATTATCTGCAGAATTTGGATGTCGGTGAAGTTGTCATCAAAACCAAGAAGCCCATTGCTGTCCTGACCTTTAATGATGTTCAAGAACTGGGACGATTTGTTTTAGTCCAGGATGAAAATGTCTGTGCGGGGGGGGTCGTTACAGAGGTGTGTAAATGAGATTAGAGGGTGGGATTAAATAACATGAACATTTGAAATTTTTTCATTACGGAAAATAATAACTTCTAAAATTAAGATGGGTAACTTATTTTATCCCACCTTCTAAAAATATCGAACAACAATCGCTGATACTTTAGCTTATCCGAATGCTAAAATCCTTTGTATGATTAAGAGGTTGAATGAGACGATCGTCCATAATCTTTTTCTGAATGTTTAAATATTAAGGTCTGAATGACTATGTTTTTCAAACATAAGCAAAAGCAAAAACTTGTAGTTATGGGTATTGATGGTGTACCATATTCATTTTTAAAAAAACAGATCGAGAGAGGGGATCTTCCCCATTTAGAAAAGATTTTCCAGAACGGATCCTTTCGTCAGATTAACTCCGTTTATCCCACAGTTTCTTCGGTGGCTTGGTCATCATACATGACCGGGAAGAACCCGGGAGAACATGGGATCTTCGGTTTTGTGGATCGTGTTCCCAATCCTTTTGCTATTTTCATTCCTACTGCAAAATATATGAAGGCAGAGACGATCTGGGAATTGTTTAGTCAGAAGGGGAAGAGGATCATTGTCATCAATGTACCGCTGACATATCCTCCAAAACCAGTAAACGGAATTCTTATCGGTGGATTCCTGGGGACAGATATCAATAAGATCGGTTATCCTCGTTCGATTAACGATAAACTCAAAGCCATGGACTATCGCATCGATGTAGACGCGTGGGAAGGGAGGAAAGAAGACAAGACTCAATTTTTAAAGGATCTTCACTATACACTGGACAAACGTTTCGAGGCAGCAATTCGGTTATTAGAATCTGAAGATTGGGATTTCTTTCAACTCCATGTTATGGAAACAGATCGGATTAATCACTTTCTCTGGGAACAATGGGAATCAGGTGATGCTCGGTATGAAGCTGAGTTTTTAAAATTTTATCAAAAGCTGGACAGGCATATTGGACAAATGGTGCAAGCGATTACCGATGATTCAAGGACTGATTATATTATCATGAGCGACCATGGGTTTTGCACAGTGAAGAAAGAGGTCTATCTGAATTATTGGCTGCAAAAGGAGGGATATCTCATGTTTGAGACCAAGGCGCCAAAGAATGTGAACCAGATGAGTGCAAAGACTCAGGCATATAGCCTGATTCCTGGTCGGATTTTCATCAATCTTAAGGGGCGGGAGGAGAAAGGTTCGGTAGAGCCCGCAGAATATGAATCTCTTCGTGATGAACTTTTAGATAGACTCTTAACTATGGTTGATCCCGATTCAGGGGAAAAGATTATTCAAAAGGTTGTGAAACGAGAAGATATTTATTCAGGATTTTGTTTTGAACAGGCTGCCGATTTAATTGCTGTTCCCTATGATGGGTACGACTTGAAGGGGAATGTGGATACAGCAAAGCTCACCCATAAAGGCGAACTGGTTGGGATGCATACATTTAATGATGCTTTCGTTTTTGTTAGTGACGAAGAATTTTTTAGATCCAAAGTTTGGGAGTCAGTGGGTGATGTGGGTTCCAATGTACTGGAATATTTTGATTAACCAGTAAAATAG